>Ga0209777_10006806_pt1 | contig 12812 bp, 11 predicted proteins | sample FrelakmetHBP12HB_FD_187147 | JGI IMG/M metagenome (GOLD analysis project Ga0209777, IMG submission 187147) | Freshwater lake sediment microbial communities from the University of Notre Dame, USA, for methane emissions studies -HBP12 HB (SPAdes)... | ecosystem: Environmental > Aquatic >...
CACGACCAGCCGAGTCACAACTCACCCCCCCGCCCAATATCGCCCACCGGCCGAAGGGTATAGACCAACGGAGATCGATCACGGTGAAAACGGTATCTGCGATAATCGAATTTCATGTCGCTATTGTACCCGACCTCCGTCGCCCGATCAACTCCGGATCGCGCACTCGGGACCGGATTCGCTGTCATGTGGCGTAATTGTGCAGGCCGGGAAAGATCCGCGACAGGTTGACCCACAGGAGGGTGATGACGATGAAGACCATGCCGGTCACGGCCCACAGACTGTTGACGCGAGGATAGCGCGTGCCATTCATATATCGGAAATGAAAATACCCGATATAAACCAGCCACGATGCAAGCGACCACAGCTCCTTGGGGTCCCAGCCCCAGTAATCCCCCCACGCCCGCTGTCCCCAGACGCTGCCCAGCAGCAGCCCCAGCGTCAGCAGCGGAAAACCGAGCCGGGCCATCTGATAGGTTGCTCGTTCGGAGTCGAGCGTTCGCGGGTCGGGCATCCCCGGCGGACAGAGCATCCATACGCCGATGGCTTGCACCATCGCCCGGGCCATGAACACATACGAAATCATATACACCGCCACATGCGGGGCGAATAGCCAGCTCTGCAGGGCCGGAGGAAGCCGCTGCGGTTCGGCGTGAAACACGAATCCCGCCGGGAACAGCACGATCAGCCCGATCACCAGATCGGACACAAACGAGCGAATATCCAAGACCCGCCATGAGAACAGCCAGATCGGCCAGATCAGCACGCCCAGCGTCAGGAACACCTCGAAGAGATTCTGCATCGGTACATGCTGAACATCAATCCAGCGATAGACCCAAGCGGCGGAGGCCAGAAGGAATCCGACGAAGAAAAGGATCCGGGCCGGCCCGATCCGCTTGGCAATCGAGCTGATCACCGCAATGACCCAGCAGGCCATCGTGGCGTAAATCATCCCGCCCTGAACTGTGGGTTTCAAGTCCATCAGATCCCCCTCCGCCGCAGAATCCAGAAATGCCAAAACAATCCCACGACCACCTGCGCAAATCCCAGAAAGACCCAAACCAGCCCGCGGGCGCTGGTCACCCGCAGAACCGTGTATCGCATTTCCGCCGAATCATAGGAATCCTGGTAGAAAAAGTATCCGCCGTAATACAGAGGGTCATTGACTTCGATGGTCTTGCACTCGGCGACCTGGCCGTTCTCGACGACCTCCAGGTCGCTGAAATAGTCCTTGATCATTCCCGGCGGGCTGTACTGGACCGACCACGGGCCGGTCCCATGTCCGCCGCCCGGGAACGAGAATGCGAACCGTTTTTCCTCTTTTCCATCCGGAGCGAGAAACAACAAATGTACCGCCGGATTCGAATCCGGGCCTGGGTGATCGTAGGGAACCATCTGGCCGTTTTCCATCGCCAGCTTGAGGTTGCGGAATACGCCGAGAACCGTCACCGTCCCCCGATCGCCGAGGGGATACTCGATCCCCGCCTCGGCGGGAATGTGCCAGACCTGCTTATCGTCGGACTCGACGATCACCTGCGGAGCGTCGTAATATTCGATCCGGAAATCCTTCAACCGCAGGGCAAACGGCAGCTTGCCGATCCGCGGGTCGGCGTCCTCCAGCATGACCCGGTTGTCCGTCTCGCCCTCGTAAAGGATCATCCGCCCCGACCGGATCGACGGCCCTGCCGACCCCAGCCGATCGCTCCATTGCATGACCGACTTGGACCCGTAGAGGCCCCCGAACAGGATGCAGAGGCAGCCGGTATGAATCAGCAGCAGCGACGGAACCTTCAGCAGGCGGGGAAATATCCCGATCGAAACGGTCAGGAGAACGGCGAAGACGACCCAATAGACCCCGACGGGGATCGAATTGAAAAACACCTGCGCCGCTTCCGCTCCCCGGAACGCCCCATAGATGGACAGAACGATCAGGAGGACGACCAAGAGCAAAGCACACTGCAGGATGACGCGTCGCAAACCGGCCATCATTCCCCGTTCTTGAGAGTCGCAGGAGTCAGAACCGTTCCCTATCCGGCCCGGATCCCAGGTTCGCCAAACCCGGAACCACCCTCCTTAATCTTTGTTGAGAGTATCCTTGGTCGTATCGATCGTGCTCTGGATCTCTTTCTTGATGTCCTTGATATCCGCGTCCTTGTCGATCTCGCTCTTGGCCTCGTTGAGTCCCTTCTTGAACTCGGTGATGCTCTTGCCCATACCCCGGGCGATTTCGGGCAGACGGCGGCCGAATAGAAGGACCGACACCACCAGAATAACCAACAGCTCCATCGGACCCGGCATCCACGCCAGGATGTGCGTCATTTCAGTCATTGGAATATCCTTGCAATAAAGTCAGTATTCACAAACACAATAGTATATCCGCCGACTCCCCCCCGGTCAACGAATTTCGCCTCTCCACGCCACTTTTTGTGGGAGGCCGTCCTAACCCCGCCCAGAGGCCTTTTAACGCGGTTAGGTATGGTATTCGGCGTTGATTTCCACATAGCCATAGCCCAAATCGCAGCCGTAGCAGAAATCCGCCGCCTTGCCCGCCCCGAGCCGGACCCGGATGATATGTTCTTTTTGCCGGATGATCCTGCTGACCCGCCGGGCGTCGAACCGCGTCGGCTGTCCGTTGCGGAACACGCACACCCCGCCGATCCAGCAGGTCAGCCGGTCGGGATTGAGCCGCACGCCGCAGGAGCCAACGGCACAGATGATCCGCCCCCAGTTGGGATCGCCGCCGTGGATCGCACACTTGACCAGGTCGTAATCGGCCACCGCGCGGGCGGCTTTGTTCGCCTCGGCCGGGCTGGCCGCCCCTTCGATCTCCACGCGGAACATCCGTGTCGCCCCTTCGGCGTCCAGGGCCATCTGCCGGGCCAGATCGTCGGCCACCGCGCACAGGGCCTTCTCGAACGCCCGGAAGCTTGCACCCGGCTTGGAGATCAGGGGAATCCCCGCCGCCCCGGAGGCCAGGATCATGGCGGTGTCGTTGGTGCTCTGGTGGCCGTCCACCGTCAACCGGTTCAGCGACAGCCCGATGGCCTTCTGCAAGGCCTTGCCCAGCAGCGGCTTGGAGACCGCCGCATCCGTCGTCAGCACGCAGATCGTCGTGGCCATGTTCGGCCCGATCATCCCGGCGCCTTTGGTCGTCCCGGCGATTGTCACAATCTTGCCATTGAGGCGGATCGTCCGCACCGCGATTTTGGCCCGGGTGTCGGTCGTCATGATCGCCCGCGTAAAGTCCATCCCCGCCTTGGGGCTATCCGAAAGCCGTTTAACTGCAACCGGCAGGCCCGAACGGATCTTATCGATCGGCAACGCATACCCGATGATCCCCGTCGAGGCCAGAAAGATCTCGCCCGCTCCGACCTTCAGTTCCCCGGCCAGAGCGCGGCACATCGTCCGCGCATCGGCCAGACCTTTTGTGCCCGTGCAGGTGTTGGCGTTGCCGGAGTTGATCACCACGCCATAGACCTTGCGGGCCGCGGTGTTCTCGCGGCACACCGTCACCGCGGCCGAGACCACCCGGTTGGTGGTAAACATCGCCGCCGCCGTGGCGCCCTTGGGGCACACCAGCACCGCCAGGTCGGGCTTGCCCGACTTCTTGATCCCGCACGCCACGCCAGCCGCCAGAAACCCTTTGGCCGAAACGACCGTTCCCTTGACCATCGTTGATCCTTCGTCATCCAAAACCATCATGCCTTCACACACGCACGCCCGATTTCCCCGGTCGGAAATCAAACGGTCGAATACTGTACACCCCCGATCGGCCCGGCACAAATAAAATCACTCCCAGCCAGACGCATGGGGTGTGGTCGGATTTCTTGGCGACAGCCCCTGAGCCAACAAACCCCGTTGTCATGCCGGGCTTGACCCGGCATCCAGAACAAACGACTTGGATTCCCGCTTTCGCGGGAATGACACAGGTTCCCCATGCAATAAAATTTAGCCACACCCCGGTGTATCTTCATTCTTATGCAACCGATCCTGTGCTATACTGCCATACGCTGAAATAGTTACGCGTAAAATAACGATTGAAGGTCGCGATTGATGAGGATGCCATGAAGAACCTGCAAATCCTGCTCTGGATCATCGTGTTCGCCCCGACACATGCCCTTCAGGCCGATACCGAGGAAACGGACTATTCCCCCCGGCCCGACGAACGGCAACTGCCAACCCGGATGCACTCGGCCATGAAGGATCTCCCGGTCGTCAAGGTCGGCCAGGCCGACGCGGATATCCTCGGCCGCGACAACCGGGCCCTTCAGGCGGCCGTGGACTATGTCGCCGGGCTTGGCGGCGGAACGGTCGAGATCGGCCCGGGCGACTACCTCATGCGCGATTCCCTCCACCTGCGGCCCTTCGTCACCGTTTGCGGTACGGCCGGGCAGACAGTCCTTCGCAAGGCCGACGGCGTCTCTTCTCCGCTGGCGATCGACGGTGACTTCGGCGAAGAACAGATCACCGTCAAAGACCCGAAAGGTTTCGAAGTGGGCTGCGGCGTAGCGGTCTGGACCGACAAGGAAAACTACTTCCACGCCACCGTCGCGCGGATCACCGGCCGCAACGGAAATATCCTTTCTATCGACAAGCCCCTCAATGCCGACTGCATGGTCGCCGACAACGCAACGGCCGCCACGGCCTTCCCTGTCGTCAGCGGCTACGACCTCCAGGGCGTCCGCGTCGAACACCTGATCATCGAAGGCAACAAGGAGCACAATGTCCACCTCGACGGCTGCCGCGGCGGCGGGATTTTCCTGTATCGGGGATTCGGCACGGCCATCGACCATTGCCAGGTCCGGAACTACAACGGCGACGGCATCAGCTTCCAGCAATCCAACGATGTCACCGTCACCGATTGCGTCAGCGAGAACAACGCCTCGCTGGGACTTCACCCCGGCAGCGGCTCCCAGCGACCGACCGTGCGCAAATGCCTGTCCCGCAACAACGGCGGCGACGGACTGTTCCTGTGCTGGCGGGTTCGCCACGGCCTCTTTGAAGACAATATCCTCGAAGGCAACGGCGGCGTCGGCATTTCCATCGGCCACAAGGATACCGATAACCAGCTCCGGAAAAACCAGATTCGGGCCAACCAATCCGGCGGTGTGCTCTTCAGGAATGAAACGCTGGGGATGGCCGGACACCGTAACCTTCTGGAAGACAACCTCGTCGAGAACAACGGAACAGATAACACTGTCGCCGGAATCCTGATCCGCGGCCAGACGAACGACACCATCCTCAAGAACAACCAGATCCGCGACACCCGGCCGGTTGATGCCCGGCGGCAAACCATGGGCATCCAGATAGAGGACAAAGTCGGGCCTGTGACGCTTGAAAACAACGCCATCGACGCCAAAACCCCGATCCGGGATCAGCGAAAACCAGCGACCAACGACAAGTGACCAGCGAATATATCAGGAATAGTCAATAGTCACTATTCAATATCGAAGATCCGCCGAGGCGGAGTCAATTCACTTCATCCACTGCTCGGCAAACAACGCAAAGTCAGCCAGATCCACCTTGTCGTCGCCGTTCAGATCCGCCGATGGTCTTGTATATAGTTGAATCACCCGCAGGTAGGGATAGCCCTGATTCTCCGTGATTCCCCACACCCCCACAAAGTCCCACCCCGCCGCCGCAAAGGTGGATTGCCGCTTCATCTCCGCCGTGGTCTTGCCCGTCCCCCCGTCGCTGGTGGTTTGCCCCGAAGTCGTCGTATCCCAAAAACAGTCACTGATTAATACCTCCAGGATCATTTCTCCCACATAAACCGCCGACGGCATAATATGAATCAATTCCGCCATTTACTCGACCCGTCGCATAACAGTCTTGGATCGTACCTCGGTTCGATCCACATAGACCACCGAGACAGCTTGACAGACCCAAGACCATTACGGGGCCTGTAGCATAACAGGTGATAATCTCGCCACTATTATCCCCGCACATGCCGCCGAAAGATTTGGACTGAACACCCCCACCGACGAGGGCTCCTGTAGAATAACACTCCCAGATCATGCCACCGTCATTAAACCCGCACAAACCTCCCCATGATCCGCAATTTTCCCCGTCGGCGACGAGGGTGGTTGTGGCATAGCAGCCGCTGATGATACCATTATTCCGCCCGCACAGGCCGCCGGAATAGTATGAGCCACTTTTGCCCTTGAGTACACCCGTCGTGTAAGACCGGTTAATACGGCCTAAATTCTGAGCACATAAGACTCCAAAACAGTCAGATGCAGGTCCTACAGAAATATATACGTTTTCGATACCCAGATTCTCAATAACGGAATTGCTGCCCAGTTGTCCAAACAATCCCTTATTATTGGCCCCGAGAGTGCTTTGTTCAAGGTTGCGAAGAACATGATGATTGCCGTTGATCCGGCCGTTAAAGGGGATACCCTGAAATCCGCTTGTATTCCCATCGATATCCGGCGCCACAGGCGTCATCCCCAGTTCCCCGCTAAAATCGATGTCACGCACTAAGATAAAATGCTTGTCCCAGTCAGTTGGATTTGCAATGAGCCATCTCCAGTCGGAACTGGTACCGATCTGATAAGGATTACCTTGGGTCCCCCTGCCACCCGAATAAACATCCCAGGCCAGCTTGGGATACATGTTGTTCAACATAATCCAATCCGCCGGATCGCCGTCCGTTATCGTAAAATCCCACCCCGCGTCAGAAAAGGTGCTCAGTATCTTCATCTCGTATGTCGTCTTGCCTGTCCCCCCGGCGCTGGTCGTCCGGCTGGAAGTCTCCTTGTCCCAAAAGCTCGCCTGAACAGTCCCGTTATTCCACCCCACCAGCCCGCCGACATCGGCCCCGGTTCCGCTGACTGGGCCGATGGAATAGCACTGGCGTACGCCGCCGCCGTTGTTGTAGTTTGCTCCCACCAGACCGCCAATCTGATTGGCACCGCTGACAGCGCCCGTGGCGTAGCATGTGGTCACAGTACCCCAATTGATCCCCACCAGTCCACCGACAGCATCAGCCCCACCGGTAACCGAGGCCGTGGAATAGCACGATGAGATCGTACCGGAGTTGTCCCCCACCAGTCCGCCGATCTGCCCTCCGGTACCTGCGACAGAACCGCTGGCATAGCAGGAGGTAATGGTGCCTTTATTATTGATTCCAACGAGGGCTCCGGTCGAATAGCCCCCCTGGATGTCGGCATTCACCACGACGAGATTCTTGATCTTGGCGGTGGACGCGATATAGCCGAACAGGCCATGCGTGTCAAAGCTCCACGATTTCATCGTCAGGTTGCGGATGACATGGCCGTTGCCGTCCATGACCCCGTAGAACGGCGTCGAACCGCCATAAATGCGGTATCCGACCGGTATGGGGGTTTTCCCGGCCAGCTCGATGTCGGCCGTCAGGACAAAGCACTTGGTCCAGTCGGCCTCGGTCCAGGTCAGAGTTATCCAGTTGTCGGCAGAAGCGATCTGGTACGGGTCCGCAGCCGTGCCGCTGCCGCCGGAATAGATCCCCGCGTTCGCCACGGCCAAACCAAGACACAGCACGATCACAGCAAGACAGGCCCGTTTCATCGCTCTCTCCTCAATTCATTCGCCAATTTTCAATTGCCCGAACGATCCCTGGTGTGTAATACTATCATAGAAAATCCGGGCCCGATTGTCAAGAATGGACTCCTCCGGTTATACTATCCGCATGAAACCGAAAATCCTGCTGGTTAATCCGCCGATTGTCGATTTTTCGGCCTACGACTTCTGGCTCAAGCCCTACGGCATGATCGAAGCCGCCGGGCAACTGGAAGGTCGGGCTGAGATGGTCTTGTTCGACTATCTGGACCCGATCGCCGCCGAAGCGGAAATCGGCCGTGCCCTCCGAAAGGATGCCTGGCATCGCGGCCCGTTCCCCCAACAGCGGATTGGCAAGCCGCCCGAACTGGCCGATATCCCGCGCCACCTGTATCGCTTCGGCCGGGACCGCGAGCGATTCGGCCGTTTTCTGTCCAAACACCCGCCCTTCGATCTGGTCCTCATCCAGACGGTGATGACCTACTGGTACCTCGGCATAAAGGAAGTCATCGAGGTTGTCCGCCGGATTTGCCCGAACGCCAAAATCATTCTCGGTGGTGTGTATGCAACCCTCTGCCCGGACCATGCCCGGGGGCTTGGCGCAGATATCGTGATATCCGGATCCGATTTATCACCGATATTCAATTGCCTCAATCTCGCCCCCCCTTCGGCCCGCCAGCCGGCCTGGTGGAAAGGATACCCGCGGATCGAATCGGCCGCCATCAAGATCACACAGGGCTGCCCGTTCCGTTGCTCGTATTGCTCGGTCTCGCTATTGGACGAATCCTTCGCCGTCAGGCCGATCGGGAACTGCGTGGCGGAACTCAAGCGGGCCATTGAGATCGGCGCCAAAGATGTCGCCTTCTACGACGACGCCCTGCTTGCCCAGCCGGAGAAGGGGTTGCTGCCGTTCTTGGATTCCGTCCGGGCCGAAGGCCTGTCCGTTAACTTCCACACACCCAACGCCCTCCATTGCCGGTTCCTGACGCAAGACATCGCCAAACAAATGGTGGCCGGGGGTTTTAAGTCGTTTTACCTGGGCTTTGAAAGCGCATCGGCCGATTGGCACCGGAAGACCGGCGGCAAGGTCACTTGCGGCGAACTGGCCGACGCCGTCGAACATCTCCGCACCGCCGGCGTCCATCCGCGTCAGATCACGGCCTACCAGATCATCGGCCACCCGGATTCAGAATCCCAGCAGGTCGAAGCGACGATGGAATTCATCCACTCGCTCGGCATCCGGGTCATGCTGGCCGAATTTTCCCCGATCCCCGGCACGCCCGACGGCGACCGCTGCCGGCAATTCACCGACCTGTCCGAGCCGCTCAACCACAACAAGACCGCCTTCACCATTCGCCGCCTCGGCTTCGACGCTGTCGGCCGCCTCAAAGACCTCTGCCGCCAACGGAATGGACAATTACCGCAATAATCGGTAAGAATTTTCGTATTGGCCGGCAAAATGCCGGGAAAGACCGAATTCCTGTTACCGGTACGGCTGAACCTATACAATCCCTATGGACAATGAATCATAACAAGTGCACAAAGACAAACCGAGTTATTCAGTAGGAGATCGAATCATGAAAAAGATCGCAATTCTATCAGCCGTATGTATCGTATTGGCCGCCTCCGCTTGGGCCCAGAGGGGTCCCGGCGGCGGAATGGGTAGGGGTATGGGCATGGGACCCGGCCCAATGGGCCGTGGCCCCGTAGAAGGCCCGATGTTGGACCAGCAGGCCCCGCCAGTTGATGATCTGCCTCAGTTGGATGTCAGGCAGCCCGCACCCGGTCCCGGATTTGACCGGCCGCAAGCCAATCCCCAAGACCCCCAGTTCATTCCGCCGATGGTTCGGGAATGGCTTCGCAATGGCGGCTGGGCCATCCTTCAGCAGAAATTCGCCCAGCGGATGCAGATGGGACTAGGCCCTCGCGCTGAAATGGGCCAGGGCGATCAGCCGGATCAACCCCAGGGTCCTCGAATGGGTAGAGGTATGGGGATGAGAGACGGCATGGGAATGGGCATGCGGGGCATGGGCATGAGAGACGGCATGGGTACGGGCATGCGGGGCATGGGTATGAGAGGCGAAATGGGAAACGGCATGGGTATGGGAATGCGTGGCAGAGACGGCCAGGGCCCCGGCCCCGGGATACGCGGCCAGATGCCCAATCAACCTCAACTCCAGCCCGAACAAAAGACCTGCCCGTGCTGCCAGGGTCAGTGCAATTGCCCCTGCTGCCAGTCCGGAATGCGGGGACAGGCCCCGATGCAGGGTCCGGAACGGTTCGGCGGGATGGGCCCGATGGCCGGCATGGGCGGGCAGGGAATGATGCCGAGGTTTCAACAGCCGCAATCCGGCGGCCCTGAAAGGGACCAATGGCAACAGCCGTCTCCCGACCAGCAGGACCCGTTGAAGTTCCGCCCCGAGATCAAGCGGTTTGACGGCTCTAAGGAAAAAGGCGCCAAAGGCGATCAGCCCAAGGCCAAACGAGACAAGCCCGGAAAAGACAAGAAGGACAAGCTCAGCAAGGGCAAGAAGAAGGCCGACAAGGATGACGATGGCGACGATGACGAAAAGAACGAGGGCAACGAAAAGGAAAACGACAACAATCGTTGATCCTCCCTTCCAACGAATGTGCCAACAGAAAAGGCCCCGCTTGCATGGGGCCTTTCTTTTTGACGAGGGCTAGCATAAAATGCCCGGGACTGACAGGTTTCCGGGCCTTCGCGACGAAATCTAAATTTCAGAATGTGCTTTGAATCCAGACACAATCGCGGTAATGTATTTGGAATGGTTCAGGCAAGTACTGATGAAACGAAGGAATGGAAGGAGACGCAATGGGTGCAATCATGACGCCGATTATCGTATCTGGAACTGATTATGGTCAGGCAGATACAGGTTTCTTAATTTTTTTGGTTATCCTTTGGTTGCTGAGTATCCTTGTTACCGTGGCTATTATTCGATGGGTTTTCAAGATCAATAGGATCGTTGAACTATTGGAGCATATCGCGGACGGCATGGGAAAATTGCATGCTAAGGAGGAGAAAGAGCCAGATCCTGCCCCAACGGGGGAATGTTGTGTATGTGGTAAATCGATACCGCTGAATCTGTTAATGAGGCGGGGTGACCGCCTTATCTGTGCCCCATGCAAGGCAACAGTTGAAGCGAGATAGGCTTCAGAACGGAACAGGATGAAGATGAAATTAACCTTCTATATCCTTGTAACAACATACAACAAAGAAAAGGCCCCGCTTGCACGGGGCCTTTCTTTTTGACGAGGGCTAACATAAAATGCCCGGGACAGGAGTTGAACCTGCACAGGAGTTTAGTCCTACTAGCCCCTCAAGCTAGCGCGTCTGCCAATTCCGCCACCCGGGCGAGTGGCAAGGATTGTAACCGAAACCGAATCCATTGCAAGTGATTTTACGAAAAACCGTCAGCCAATCTCCACTCAGGTTCCCTTGCGGCTGCCCCACAGCAGGGCCTGCAGGCGGCTGGAGAGGGCAAAGCCGGTTTTTTTGCAGACCTCGGCCAGCCAGCGGGACTTTTCCAAAAGTTGCTCGGTGTTGGTCGCCTGCGGCATCAGATAGACCATATCTGGATTTACATTGTCGAGTATCTCGATGCACCGCGCGATCTCATCGACATCCTCGGGCGTATCGACCACGAACTTGAGCTGGCAGGTGTACTGGTCCAGAAGCTGCTGGAGCTGCAACCGGCTAAAGCGGATCCGCTCGTGGCGATCGGCCGTCTCCGGGTCGATCGGCCGGGTGTTGGCCAGCTTGGGGCTGATGCTCATCAGGTCGCACGGCAGGTCCGGGACGAATTTGATCCCGCTGGTCTCGATGGTGATGTGCATCTGCGGCTCGGCGAAGGCCGTCAGGAATTTCGGGAAGTCCGGGTGGACCATCGGCTCCCCGCCCGTAAAGACCATGTGCCAGGTCGGGTATTCCTGCGCGAGCTGCCCGACCTGACGGGCGGTCATCTCCTGCCCGGCCTCTTCCATCCAGGCCTGCGGCGTGTCGCACCACCGGCACCGCAGCGGGCATCCCGCCACGCGGACAAACACGCTGGGCATCCCGGCGAACAACCCTTCGCCCTGCAACGAATAAAAGACTTCATGGATAATCATTTTCTATATCCTGGTTTCAGATTTCTACATATCGTACCGGATCGGCAAATCCCGCCTGGGCAAATCCCTTCCGGCGGAGAATGCACGAATCGCACCGCCCGCAGGCCAGACCCTCCGGCGTCGGGTCGTAGCAACTATGCGTCAGCGAATAATCCACGCCCAGCCGCATCCCCAGCCGGATGATCTCGGCCTTGGTCATCCGAAGGATCGGCGCCTGGACCCGGAACCGCCCCCGCCCCTGGGCCCCCGCGGCCGTCGCTCGATTGGCCACAACCTCGAACGCCTCGATGAACTCCGGCCGGCAATCCGGATAGCCGCTGTAATCGGAGCAGTTGACCCCGACAAACAGATCGAACGCCCCGATCACCTCCGCCCACGCCAGGGCATAGCTCAGAAAGATCAGATTCCGCGCCGGCACATAGGTAATCGGGATCCCCCCCGCCGTCGGATCGGGGTTGTCCCGCGGCACCGCAAGGTTCGGGTCCGTCAGGGCCGAACCGCCGAACTGCGACAGGTCGATCGCGATGACGCGGTGTTCGACCGCCTTCATCGCCGCCGCCACCCGCTGCGCCGAGGCGATCTCGACGGCGTGCCGCTGGCCGTAGCGAAACGACAGGGCGTAGCACGCATACCCCAAGTCCTTCGCCGCCGCCAGAGTCGTCGCCGAGTCCAGCCCGCCGCTCAACAGCACAACCGCTTTCTCGCCCATGAACAACCCTTGCAAATCCGACCGATTCCGCGTAAGATAGTCCCCCAGTATAGCAGTCATCGCGGAAAGGTAAAGAGATGCGCAAGGATGTCCAACTCGAGCTGTTTGACAATCCCCGCCCGGGGCGGGACTATACCATCACCATCCGCTGCCCGGAATTCACCAGCGTCTGCCCCAAGACCGGCCAGCCGGACTTCGGCGAGATCACCATCGAATACATCCCCGGCAAGTCGTGCATCGAACTGAAAAGTCTGAAATTATACCTGCAGCGTTTCCGGAACATCGGCGTCTTTTATGAACGGCTGACCAACGACATCCTCGACGACCTGACAGCCGCGTGCCGGCCGCGATGGATGCGCGTCACCAGCCGCTTTACCCCGCGCGGCGGGATCACAACGGATGTGGTCGCCGAATCGACCGCCCGAACACGGAC
>Ga0209777_10006807_pt1 | contig 12811 bp, 15 predicted proteins | sample FrelakmetHBP12HB_FD_187147 | JGI IMG/M metagenome (GOLD analysis project Ga0209777, IMG submission 187147) | Freshwater lake sediment microbial communities from the University of Notre Dame, USA, for methane emissions studies -HBP12 HB (SPAdes)... | ecosystem: Environmental > Aquatic >...
ATGCAAACAATGAAAAGACGGAGACAGATGCGTATTGAGGAAACTCTTGAACGTGAACCTTTCACTGACAGGTCTACTATGATACGGTTGTACCCGGGGGATGAGAATAGGTATAGTTTTCCTGCCCGAAAGAACTGGTTGTACCAGTTGGCAATGGAAGTTACTATGCGGAACCCTCTTACCAGAATCACCCGTCACTTTGGTAAGAGTACTGGACAGGGTGCTCGTGGCGATTTTTGCTGTTCAAGAACTTGGGATCATTTTGATTTTAGTCCCATGTATCACCAAGCAGAGAACCATGCTTTTGCCCGTTGCGCTGGCGAAGAGAGCGATTATGATCCAGATAGTTGGGGAGAATGGAGACTGACTAAGGTTCATGCGATCTATGTTATTTTATATCGCAGAATTATGCAGCGTAAGCCTGGTGTAAGACATATACCTAAGCCTGTTCAGTTCAAGGAGAAGAAAGACCGCAAGCCAAAGACTACTGTAAAGCAAAAGATTGCTGCACAGAAGAAGGAGCAGGCTCTTGAAAAGAAGTACCCCACTCCAAAGAAATATCTCAATGCCCAGAAATCGTTAAGACGGAAGATTGCTTCCCAGAAATCTCGTGGATTGAAGAGAAAGAAAAATAAATAATTTTTTGGTGATTAGTTATGGTTGTAACACGAATGGATCCTATTAGGACAAATGCTCAACGGAGTATTACCAATATGATTGCCATTGATACAGAAGATGATACTAAGGGTAATATGCGAATTGCCTGTGTCTATGGTAGTTATCTCAAAAGACTGCACAGTAAGAAAGAGGTTGTACAGATTGAAAGAACTTTCTATGACCATAAAGACCTATCAAGGTTTTTGAGAGGGCTGGCAACAGCATCGCAAGACTTTGTTCCTTGTACTCTCGTAGGGTTTAATGTCGATTATGATATGGCATATTTCGACGATGTTGTTGATTACACAACAGTTCTTTATTCTGGAACACGATTTATTGCTGGCAAGTTAAAGAATGGCATTCCCATACTGGACATTTTTAATCATGGCGGAGGTAAAAGCCTCGACCATTGGATTACAGAACTAAAATTAAATGACAAAGGCATATTCAAAACTGAATGGCGTCCTGATATGTCTCTTGAAGAACTAACTTCTCACTGCCAAAATGATGTTAAAGCGCACTGGGAAATGGCAGATTTCTTTCGCCGCACTTATGATGATATGGGAGTATCATTCAAATCGACAACATCAGCCACAGCCCTGAATCTTTTCAAACGACAATTTCTTACAGATATCTGGGGTAGAGATAGTGAGAAGTTCAACAAAGATGAACGCAAGGCTTACTATGGCGGGCGTACAGAATGTTTTTCCCGTGGGCTGTTTCGTGTAAAGTCATATGACATCAATAGTGCTTATGTTTCTGTGATGGCGAATGAATACTACCCTAAACCAGATACAGCACAGAGATATAAAACTGATAAGGGATTCCGCCACTACTATAATCGCCGTGAACACCTTATGATTGTCCATTGCACTGTATTCGCCCCGAAATCTCGTGTGATGGTTCTCCCCTTCCGTGATCCTGATAGCGGCAAACTTATATTCCCTGCTGGCAGATTTACTGGATGGTGGTGTTCCCCAGAACTTCACGAGGCTGAAAAGTATGGATATAAAATTCTTAAAGTACACCAGTACATCATCTATCGTGTAAAGAAGAAATACTTTGAGAACTATGCAATGTTCACCTGGAACAATAGGTTGCAAGCAGACCGCGAAGGTAATAATGGTATGAAGACCGTATGGAAATTATTTGGTAATGGACTTTATGGAAAAATGGCACAACAGAACCCCATTGGTGGCAGTTTCTCTACTGAACAGCAAGATGTCAATGCTGGTGATCGCCCCCTGCATTATATTTCTCTTGATGGACAGGATTGGTTCATAAATGCCTCTACAGAAAAGGAAGAGAGTATGAATTCCTTCCCTTGCGTGTCTGCCTTTATCACCTGTTATACACGGCTTAAACTGTTGCAGTATCTCAAACGCCATGAAGAAACTGTTATTTACTGTGATACAGACAGTCTTAAAATACCATGGGATGATGAACAGGAAAAGTCAAGCAAAGAACTTGGCGGTGTAAAACTGGAGTGTAGTGCAGACCCCGACAAAAACCAATGTGGCTGGTATATATTCCTCAAGCCAAAACTGTATGGGCGTAAGCCACGTACATTCGCTGATGTGCCTGATGACTACGACTATCTTACTCCGATGCCTTACCCCCATTTATTCACAACACCAAAAGACCCTAAGTGGAAGATCAAAGGTGTAACAAGATATGAGTGGGCTTACTTTAATCTTGAATTGTTGCAGTTCCGTGCCGAATATAAAAAACCACATCGATTCAAAGAAAGTATTCGTCGCAGATTAACACGCAACGAATGGAATATCCATCAGAAAGTTCTTTCATTGCTGGATAACAAACGCAAATGGTTGGGCAAAGATAGTGACCCCTTAATACTCAAAGAGGAGCCAAGTGTTACTCCGTGAATTTGTTGCAATGGGCAAAATGTTCTATAACCGTGGCAGTTCTTGGATTGCCATCTTTTTAGGTTTTGCCAGCATCGCTACTATGGTGAAAGTTTACGAAGATTTCTTTCGGATCCAGTTTGGTATGCAAATTTCAACAGTTCTTGGTATCATAATACCCTGCTACATCATTATGTGTGTAATTATTGGCTATCTTGACTATAAATGGGGTTTAATGAAGGCTGAAGCAGATGTGGGTTATCGGGCTGCCCCACTTGCTGATAAGCAGCGTGAAGAAGTTTCGGAGATACTCCGTCTGTTAAAAAAGTAAGCATAATTTTATTAAGTAGAAAAACCAATACATAGTATCAAGAGTGGGCAGGGACGGGTAAATTTTTTGAACATTCGTTCTTGCCTGATCGTAGTTGTCATATCCCGCCTGCCCCTCTTGGTAGGAACAGACAATGAGCAACAAAAACATTGGTGACGTTATTGACGCCACAGAAAGTCTTGAGGACGGGCTTAAACTCGAAATCAAGAATGTAACGAAGCGTGAAAAAGACAAAGAGGGCAGGGACTTTATTATTATCGCAAATGCCGATGGTAAGAAATACCGCACCTACAGCGTCGTAGTCATTGAAGCACTTGAGAAGGTCATGGCAAAAAAGTTCGACTTCTCCAAGGATACTCTGAAGTGCCAGGTCAAGCAAACTGTTTCAGATTCAGGCAATGCCTATTTTGCTCTGGTAAACCAGAAACAGTAACCTCAATCTTAAACTATTTTTTAGGTGTAAAATGAAAGAAATTCCTCTCACACAGGGGAAAGTCGCCCTCGTGGATGATGAAGATTATAAGATGTTGATGCAGTATAAATGGTATGCCAAAAAGCATCGAAATACTTTCTATGCCGTTCGTAACTCAAATAATGAAAAGAACACACAACATTATATGCATCATTATATTCTTGGGATTAAAACAAATTCTGGATACATAACAGACCACATAGACGGCAATGGTTGCAACAATCAGAAAAATAATTTACGCATTGTCACCAATCGGCAAAATATGCAAAATATGCATGTAAAGACTTCAAGTAAATTCCCAGGTGTTTCTTGGGATAAAAATCGATCTCTCTGGGAATCGTATATTACTATAGATGACAGAAAGCGCCATTTGGGAAGATTCAAATCTGGAAAAGATGCTGCACAGGCATATATTAACGCCTGCCAACACCTTCTAACTTAAATGATCTCAAATGTTTCTCGCGTGTTGAATAGTGAAAAGTATCTTTTTGGATTAAGTATACTCCACTTTACAGGAGCCTCTTTATCATTCTCCTGCGCCCAAAACAATTCTGATTTAATCATAATCCTATCAATCTGTCTATGTTCAATCTCAAATAAAGTTGCCTTACGTAATACTCTTCTTCCATTACCATCCTGCACCATTCTATAAGGGAAACAAGTTTGAAGTGTATGTAAATTGCGCCGAATATCGATATCAATCGAAATTACCTGCTGTGTAGCAATGTACAGATCTACACCCATTTTACGAGTTTGTTTGACAAATCTACTAAATAATATATTTCCACTTGACATAAAAGTGCGTGAAGAAACACTATTTTGACCTTCATCAAGTAATAGTGTAACATCTCGCAATCGTGGTAAATCCTCTGAAAGTTTTTTCAAGTCAAGTCTTTTATGGGGAAATGAAAGCCAATAATTAGCATAAACTGGATCCTTTCGTAGATATGCCTTATATCCGTGATGAGTAAGGAGAGTACTTTTGCCACTTCCCACTATTCCTTGAATAACCGTTATTGCCATCTTTCATCGGTTTAATTTCTTAATAGCCTTCAATACTCGTTCCTTACACAGTTTATCGCCAGCATTGCATTTAAACTCACAAACCTTTGTGCGAATACCTGTGCGCTTATCCAAACCAAGAATAATAAATAAACGAGATCCATCAGCATTAGCCCCAATTTCTTCATAATCAAACGTGTGCTCCCGTATTGTTGACGGTGCACGGAAAAATTTTGAAAACTCAATCATTGTACGCCCCGTAATGACCCTGTTGGCATCTGACCACCCATTTGTGGCTGATTATTTGGTTCGTAAAGACCCTTGAACGCCCCTACAACCTGTTGCCTTCCTTTCCCGCCTGCTGAGATTCGCAGCATCAAAAAGTTTTCTGCGGTTTTAAGTAGTCGAGGAGAATTAAGTTCTTCTGCAACATCGAGAAGAACAAGTAGTGCACGCACTTGATTGTCATCAATTTCTGATGCTGCACGAAAATCGCCTCCCTGACCTAATAACGCCTTAATTGCTGCCGCAGCATCACTAATACGATCTTCCTCACCAAGAAGATTAACAATGTCGTCCTCTGGATCTTCATAAATATCAATATCGGGCACTTTCCCATTTTTCTTACCCAGAGGAATACTGTCAGGAAACTCATTACCCTCATTGTCGAAGTTTACTTCGTCAGTTAATTCCACTGGAAACGCGCTTTCGCCACTGGAACCCTCATATTCGCGTTCCTTGCCACTTCGCTTAATGCCATGTATCTTCTTCCGTTTCATGTAAGATCGCCCCTATTTCACACTAATTGCTGGCAACGGTGTATGCGTTGGCACAGGCATCGGTGTCGAATATGCTGTAACTACTGGAACTGGGTTTGGAAGCACATTGTTCGTATTGCTGGTCTGTTGCGAATTATCGCCTATGTGATTTTGTATCTGCACAGATAGATCAGAGATTTGCGCATTTAAAGTATCAATTTTTCTTCCATCATTATATGCAAACACAGCACCAGCACCAGCAATTACACAAGCAGCAATAACAGCAATTAAAAGCATTAACTGCATATTCTCATTGCCTTTTCGCATCAGTTCTGCAATAGCCCAGGCTGCACGACTAATAGACGAACCCATTTCATCAGGATCCGGTATCGTTGCCCTTACTTTGTGTGAAATCGCAATAATTGAGTTCTCACGGAACATTATTGTAGGGACACTATGAGTAAATCTCCACCAGCCCTCTACAGACTGATAAACCGCATCAAAGTCAATCTTGTAGCGATTGTCATAGAACTCTGCATTATGGTCTACCCAGTATTTGCGAGCAACACCATCTTTTCCAATTATGAGCACTTTTATTTTACTTTCTGCCATCTAAATCACCTGTAATGAATAAAATTACAAATATGCCAATGAAGACAAAATTCCTGCCAGTATCAATAAGGGGAGAACCAAAAAATAGAGTTGTCCCTGATGAATATCTTTCTATCGCAAAGTACCAAAGTCCCTCTGCAATCATCCATGCGGCGCCAAGACGTATTAAATAAAATAACGTCGGATGTATCCATCGGTCAAGGTTTACCCCGAAAAGTGGTGTCTCCACAGTCGAGGATTCCTCTACCGATTGTTCGTCTTTACTCAACATATATTCCTCCATCTATTCAACGATTACTTATCAGTTAGTTGCGGGTTTCCCTTAACCAACTGTATCTCTTGTTCTGGCGGTGTGTCTTACCACACTTTGAATGTGCCGCTCCACAAGGGATCTTTGGCTTACGAGCCTTTACCTTACGCCGAGTAGTGCGTTTTGCCCTAACGTGAATTACACGTTTTGGGTGCTTGCGGCATACTTTTGTACCCTTTCGGAATCCGTTTTTACACGATTTGCGTGCCTTCGTGCGCTTCCGAGAAACCTTCATTGATCTTGGGCACTTTACCCGCTTAATCACCCGTCCACGGCAGGATAACTTTGCGCATCGGAATCTTCCGACACGAACTACCCGCTTGCGGCATTTCTTGCGCTTTACCATCTTCTTAACACCTCCCGTATGGCTATGTTTGAATTCACATTTCTTTGCTAAGCCCTTCATCGTGGCTTTATCTTTCTTTGTTTTACGCTTTTTAGACGCAAGGAAGAAAAAATATCCACGCTGCTTTTTTGTGCAGGGCATTATCCCACACACCCACAAGGCTTTCTGCGAGTTCTGCGTTTTGGCTTACGGTGATGCACACGCTTTATTTTATGTGCCTTCAATTTCGCAGCCGCTTTCGCACGGGAAGCCTTTTTCAATGCATACCAAGTCTTTCTCCCCTGCTTTGTTAGGGATATTCTGCCTTTGCAACTGATATGAACAGGAATAGACTTACGCCCATGCTGTATCTTTCCAGTTACATAGCCACGCCCAGACTTATGCAGTTTTCGGCTTCTACCCATTGATATCACCCCCAAGTGATATTTCACTGTATTCAACGTTCAGCGAATTTCCCCCAAGTCGGGAGTTCAGGTTATTCGCCATCACTACCCCCGTCCTTATTTTTCCTCTGCTTTAACTCATTCATAAGCAGAAGTATCATGACCACCTCGTAACACGACGTAAAAACCATCAGCAATGGCAAATTTGCTGACTGACCACCAATACTAATTGTGTACTGTATTGATGAAAGTAATTGATCGCGGAACGCAAGTCCCGACAATGCCAACATAAACATTGCATAACCAACATCTCTACGAGTTTCTGCCATATACAGAAATAGACAGAAGAACCCAATAATGACGATTGCGGGCGCGAGAAGTAAAACATCAGGAGATACTCCAGATGCCGTTGAAACAACGGTAATTGCGCCTTCAATCGTCTGGTTCGTTGCATTAAATAATGTCGGTATCATATAATCACCTTATATATACTATTATCTTTAATAGTATTAAAGTTGTTCGTCATCGTGGAAGCACCATTGATTTTACTCTGCCAACAAATTCAATCACTATAAGCACCCAGGCAAACATTACCATTATTGCCGCAATTGTACCGAACGGCTGTGGAATACTAATTGACATACCTCCACCTAATCCGAATAGTGCCGATAGTCCCGTGAAGAATCCTGTAAGTGCTGCTAAGAACAATGCAAGATTGGCAAGCATACTAAATATTGCCGCAAAAAATGCAACAACTCCTACTGCAAAACACCATAATGCTTCACCTATACAATTCAGGAACAAAGCCCAAGGTTGCGGAACACATGATGCGCCACATGTTGCAGTTCCGTTAGGTATAACTAATGATAATGATGGTGCTGCTGGAAATACCCCCCCACCCATCACACTTGCAAGAGTTCCCACTACTAACAAGAAAGCCGTCATCAACAAGAATGTCTTTGTATCAAACATTACTGGGTACCTCCCTGATTACGCATTAAGATAAATACTGCCAATACTCCTAACGGTATTATAACTAATGTCCAAATATCGAGAAGCCCTGCATAATAACTGATCCCTACAGCCAACATAAACATTATTATCTCAATATAAATATTAAACTGTTTTAATAGCAGATAAGGTAAACAAGTCAGCAAAAGCATAATTACAAGTGCCAAGAAATATCTAAGTCCGTCCCCTCCAACAGCTTGTGCCCAATTACCAAGATTTGAAACAAGCAGTGGATTTTGCGATACTGTAATAGTTGCAACCCCATAAATGTACGCTGGCGAAGTAGAGTTATAGCCCACTAACTCAATTTTGTACTGCTTTGCCATCTGCGAAAGTGAATCTGAACCGTGCCCGCTCCATGCTGTACCCGCAAACAATTTTCCAGTTGCATCAGGAATTACATTATTCACAGATGTTCCATTTGCCTGAACATTATATCCTGGGAATCCTACAAATGTCCAAACACCAGTCTGAATATTCTGTTGCCAAAGTTCAAGAATGAAACTCTCATTAGGTATTCTTGTACCCTTAACAACTGTATCAAAGTTGTACCAAACTGTCTCGCTTATATAAGACGAAGTAATATGCGCTGAACTATTTGGCTTTGACCACCATACATGTGATGGATAGATTGGCACTATAGTAACTGTCGGTAATGGTGTTGCTGTCACCGTTGGTATCGGTGTTGGAGATGGTGTTGGAGTTGGAGTCGGAATTGGTGTTGGAGATGGAAGCCCCACATAAATGTAAAGTGATGAATTATATTCAGCATTAGCATCGTGCTCTCCAGCGACCTCTAACATTACGTTATATATTCCTGTAGACAAATACGCTTTAATCGGATTCTGGTAATGTGAATAAGTTCCATCTCCAAAATCCCACCACCATGAAGTTAAGTTGTAAGGGCGTATTCCTGTAACATAAGAACCATCTGTAAACTGAACAGTTAATGGAACAGTAAGCCCCTGCATCGGATTTGCAATAGGTTGATCAAATATTATTCCATATTGATAGAAATAGTAAGGTATCGGGTAATAATGATACTGAACCGTCCCCATTGTCATGTAATTATCAATCGGATACCAATATCCTGTGTCTTCCATGAAATAGAAATTTGGAAAGTTAAATTTTGTAGTTAACCCAGTTGTAGGAACTCCCCATTCCTCACTCATATGAGGAACAGCAGACAATTTTGTACTGTCATAGTAAAGAGTGTTTGGTACTCCATAGCCAGATCCATTAATGTTACCAGAAATAATATCTATCTTTGGATGTGAACCTGCCTGAACAGCATATGTCATTGTTCCACCAAAAAGTGAGTACTCAGCAGGTATCCCAATACCAGTTAAGCCGCCAACCGCATCATAGACACTTCCATCTCCTGCTCCCTGCAATTCGATAGAATTATTTACAGTTATAGACATCAATGACGTTACATCAGACAACGTTCCCTGATTCGAACCAACTAAACCGCCAACATAAACACCAATTGAACCTAATGGATTAGGAGTAAGATCAACAATTAATTCTGAATTTTCATCAGCATAAATATTCTTGATATATCCGCCCCATCCAGTCAATAGTCCGTAAACACTTGGGTCTGTCTTCATTCCAGAATATGAAATAACACATCTTTCTAATCTCACATTCTTAATCTCTCGATTTTCAGCACCAACTCCACCTTGCGAAACAGCAATCATCCCAAATGCTTGCGAACCTGGATATCCAGGATTATTTGTGAACCCCGCAGTAGTATTCAAGAAATTCTGAAGCGCATAACCTTTTCCATCAAAGTTCCCTCGAATAAATGGAAGAACAATGCTTAATGAAGGGTCAAGTTGGAAATTTAAATCATTTCCAAGAGCATAGTAAACGGACTCGTCAGAAGAATAATAATCACTTGTTCCCATTTCTGCCCATTGCGCTGTAGTTGTAATCACATAAGGATTGCTCTGTGTTCCACTACCAGTACCAGAAAATGCCATCACAGGCATTAGACATACAGCACATAATAATGCTATAATTATAACTAAAGTTTTATTTATCATCCTAATTCACCACCAGCCTCGACAGGGATAGCCCCGCCACCCCCTCCTCTACTCATAAAGAAAATTACTACCGCAGCAATTACTCCAAGCCCAAATATTATCCAAAGATCGATTAATCCTAAGTAATAACAGAACCCAATGCCAAGTATTGCCATAATTACTTCGATATATGGATTAAATGCCCGCATTAAAACGTAAGGTGCTACCACTAAACCAAGAACAATTAATGCCGCAATAATCAACTTTAATCCTACTCCGCCAACATCATTTGCCCATCCTCCAACATTGGAGAATTTTATAGGATTATTCGTAACAGCGAGATCCACTTTACCCAATGACTGCCCACCACCTAAAGTAACATTAACAGCCACAAGTTCAATTCTAACTGTCTTCTCCGTCGAGTAGTTTTCATCAACATAACCAATCCATCTGTAAACTCCTTGTGCAGCCATAACCTGCCCAGAAGTATAATGCCCAAAGACAGAATTACCGTAAGTCAGTGCCCAATATCCCGGATTAGTCTGTAAAATCCAATTACCAGTACTTATATCCTTTTCATAGAAATTCAACCTGAAATAATCTCCAACAAACCCTAATGGCGGATTTATACCATTTCCTACAGTATCAAAGGAAAAAGACACATTAGTGTCCGTATAAGCCGATGTAATTGTTTTACCATTGGCATCAATCCATTTAAGTACAGGCATACTCTGTGGCGGAGGTGTAAGAACCACATATGTCAAATGTCCAACATCACTACCCCACACATTAGTTTCAGTTACCGAAACAGTAAATGTACCATAATTTGTATAACTATGCGACGCATATGAATGATAAACTCCTGGTGCTGGAGTATCAAGATATGTAACTCCATCCCCAAAATTCCACAAATATGTTACTGGAGGATCTCCATATGTATCATCATACGTCGTATAGAAATTAATTGCTGGTGTTGGCGGATAATAATAAGCAGAAGCAGTCAACAAAGTAAGTCCTAAAATCTTAGGCTTGCTCCCCAATACATTATACGTATGATTGTAAGTACTGCTGCCTACTCCATTAAAAACCGTCAAATTAACCCAAAACGTTCCATTTGTAGCGAATGTTATATCTTCATTCTGAACTGGTGAAATAACGTGGAATCCATCAATATACCAATCATATCCTGATGGAATACCGCTACTTGACGTTGCATTAAACCAAACATCCTGCCATGTCGGAGGAACTTTCAACGTACCAGATGGAACACTTGGAGTCCATAAAGCATTTGTCGGTATCCCTTGTATTACATCAATGTAATCCACTCTTTCTTTTGTATCGTTAGTAACTCCAGCCTTTGTAATCGTCAAATTTGGCGAATAAAGCCCATATGTAGGGTAATTATGCAAAGGACTCTGCAATATTGAAGTAATTCCATCCCCGAACTGCCAGAACCATCCTGTAGGAGCACCTAACGAATAATCAGTAAACTGAACACTCAACGGTTCATTTCCACTAATAGGTGTTGCAGTATAATTTGCTTCAAATATGCTTGTTATCGCCTGCGTTGCTGAAGTATTACTAATGCTGTATGTTGAATTTGACGTTGTAAGATTAACATTCCAAATACCCTTATTGAAAGTCAATGTCGGAGAACTTAATGTAGAAATCTGCCCATCAGACGAAACATAATACCAACTATCTATCTTACTTCCTGTTGCTCCAAGTGACGCAAAGGAAACAAAAAGTGGCGCATTTCCCGATAAAGGAACAGCCGTAAAACCCGCATCTGGCGGATTCCCCACCGTAATAGCCTGCGTTGCCGTTGTATCCGAGCCATATGTATTCGTTGCTGTTAAATTCGTATGATACGTTCCAATTCCCGCAAACTGATGTGATGGAGATTGCACCGTGGAAGTACTTCCATCACCAAATACCCAGTAATATGAAACAGCCCCGCTCGATGTATCCGTAAACTGCACTGTTAACGGAGAAACTCCTGAAGTCTTATCCTTTGTAAATGATGCCACAGGCGGAACACCCACAAGAATCGCTTGTGTTGCCGTTGTAGATGACCCTGCACTGTTTGTGGCTGTCAAGTTCACATTATAGGTTCCCGCACCCGTAAACGTATGTACAGAGTTCTTAACAGTACTATTCGTTGAAGAACCATCCCCAAATACCCAATACCAAGAAGTTGGAGTATTCGTAGATGTATCAGTAAATACAACCGTTACAGGAGATGTTCCCCCTGTTTTATCCTTCGTAAACGAGGCTACTGGAGCAACTACCGACGTATAAGTAAGAGTTAATGATGGTCTATATGCCACATTCGCATTTTTTAACTGTTTTACAAATTCATAAGCATACAAATCAGCACCCCAAGTACCAGAAAAACTGCCACTTCTGTCATCATCATAAATCATATAAAAAGTATTATAAATTCCATTATTTGGACTTCCTAAGAAAGTTATTCCAGCAGCATTAAGATCCATTTTGTGTGTAAATGGGTTTGTAGTAGACGATTTATTTATTGCAGATAAGGCTGTTGTAGTAAACTTATTAAAATCACTAGTTGTAAGAGTAATTGGATCCGTTGGCGTCCCCGCAACCAATACAAAATTATTATTAAATCCTGTAAACTGATTTGCCCCACCTTCACCAGTCCAACTCAAATACCCCGCAGTAATTGTAGCACCAGCACCCAACTCAGTACTCATATTATTAAACGTCAGAACGTGCCGCCCAAGTCCTATAAAAGTATTCGAATTAGTACCCGCATCAATCTCTACATCATTATAAACGCCTGTGTTGTTATTAACTACCGTGCTAGCAGGATTAACCGCAATTAAATTAGTCCAAGTAAGTTCTGAACCAGAACGATATAATCCCCCATCATGAACAGGATAAATTATTGCCGTGTCAGCACAGACAGAAGGCACTAAGCAAACTAAAACCATCAGTATGGCTACTAAAACCGTCTTTATTTCCATAAGGTCAATCCTTACTATGTATTGTTTTTATAGGTTAATAAAGG
>Ga0209777_10006808_pt1 | contig 12810 bp, 18 predicted proteins | sample FrelakmetHBP12HB_FD_187147 | JGI IMG/M metagenome (GOLD analysis project Ga0209777, IMG submission 187147) | Freshwater lake sediment microbial communities from the University of Notre Dame, USA, for methane emissions studies -HBP12 HB (SPAdes)... | ecosystem: Environmental > Aquatic >...
ATTATTGGTGGCAGTCGAGTTTCGCAGACTCGCTAAACGGCGAACAGAAATTAAGTGCAGACAATACACTTAAATTAGCTGCTTAATGCAGCTACATCGATCCTCTCGTTGTCGGTTGGAGTGGTAATCGGTGTCGCCAAACCGAATGCTGTTTCCGGAAGCCTGATAAGGAAACAAAAGACACATCGGGATAGATTTGGTTTGAACTCTGTCTGATGAAGTTGAACCAAATTAAATGCTTAAACATCGGACTAAACTGTAGAAGCTGATGGTTGGACATACTGGACAGCGGTTCAATTCCGCTCGGCTCCATGGAATAATTCTAAATAAGAAAGGATGACGTTAATGGATCCAGATGAAAAAACGGAAGATGGTACTGAAAATGCAACAGAAGGTGTTATAGCAAACCCAGTTACAGGTGAAGGTGATAGTAGGATAGATGGCGAAGTAAAAGATGAAAAGAAAGAAGATGGAATAAAAGCAGAGTTGAAGATCATACCGGAAAAGCAGTATGATGTAAGCGGCGAGTGGAGTAAGATTTTTGAAAAAGATAAGTTAAAAGAATTAGTTGACTCCATACCCGATTTAGCCCAGTATATAATGCAGGAATATAATAATAATAAGAATATTGAAATTCGCGCAAGGCTTAAATCTACTTTGAATTATCTGTTGAAGATAGCTAGTACCAATACAGAATCTCCTAATAAGTCGAATAAAGGTGCGCTAACTAAAAGTAGAAGTAGTTTTCAATTAGGAAATTCTTCTATGGAAGAAATAGAAGATTTTGGATAATATTAAAAATGGGAGGAATAAAGTTATGCAAGGTACAATTAATAGTGTAAGTCCGTCTGGCGATATTAAGATTAATTGGACGGATAATACCGTGTGGTTTGATTATGGAGATGCAACCACAAGGGAAAAGAAGCATCTTATTAAATATATTACTAAAGGCAGAAAAAACAAAGAGTGGGATGCTTATGTTGCTAATCCAAATGGTGAGCCTTCAGGACCGCCATTGAAAAAATTTCCTAAAAATGAAAGTAGGATTGTCATTAAAAGAAAGTCATGGGAAGTTAAAAGTATTATAGAAGATTTTGTGGACGAAAGAATTGAGTCAATGGGATATTTAGTTTATCAGCAGGTTGGGAAGGAGCATCATTTACTGCGTAAGGGCGATTTCAAAGTTAAAACAGACGAAGAGTTGAAAAAAGAGGGTGCTAAAAAACAGGAAGTGACGGAAGTAAAGAGACCCGGCGCAGGATAAAAATGATAAATGAAGATGTCCTAGATAGGATTGAAGAAAGATCGTTGCAGTTTTTAAGCAAGTTTGCTGATGAATTCAGTGTTAACAGATATACATATTTGGATTATGTTCTGGCTGTAGGTAATATTACAGGCAATATTTATTGTATCCGAAAAGATCAAACGGTTATAGAATTGGATGGTTTGGGAGAACCTTATAAATCGCATTGTGTTGTAGTGCCAGATTCTACAGCAACAGATCGTGTTGCGGTTTTGAAATTGATGATAGAGAATGATGAGGAGAATTTTTTATCTACGGCAAATACATCGTTGGCCGAAGATGGTAGATGGTATAACTTTGACGAAGAGCATCTTATGGTTCCTGATTATGAAGAACCGATAGCTATTTATGATGTGATTGCAGATACTAATGATTTAGATTTTGAGGGTGATGATTGGGCCGTTGATAGCGATGGTGTAATAGTTACTGGTGCAATAAGATGTACTACTAATGATTATTTATATATAGATCAATACAGGTCTGCTACAGGTCAAGATGTTAATCCTTTATATATAGGAAGTAATTTGGGAAGTATAATAGATGAAGATATGATACAGTTGATGGAAAGTAATAACCATACTCAATATTTTTATACAAGGTTAAGTCAGAGTGTCAGGGATTTGAGAAAGAGACTGATGTTTTATGATCCAGAATCGGCATATTTATTGAATTCTACAATGGGTAGCGGAGATTATACGGTAAAATATTCTGATGAATTTACAAAAAGGTGTAATGATGAATATTTTAAGGGTTTATGGAATGTTATAAAGGGAGACGATGCTGAGGGATACAGGATATTGGATGAAATAGAAATGGGTTTGGATTCTGGAATTATCTTGGATTTGACTGATGAATTGGATGATGAATTTGGAAGAAGAGCCGAAAATACACGGGATGAAGAAGAACTTTTAGCTGTGGTTTCTGGTGCAATTAAATATATTAAAAAAGAATGCGAAGACAATTATTGCAGTAAAGTGATTGTGCCTGTAAATTTATTTCCGGTGTTTGAATATGAGCAGAGTGGCGGCTTTATGTTGTTGGGTGAACATTATATAACTACCATGAGAAGGCATGATAGGGTTAATTATATTTATTTATATTATCCTGTGGAAAATTTTGATGAATATATAGATTATCTTATGGAAAGGGTGTAGTATGTCTGAAGAAACTGTAATTAGTCAGCTTGTATTGTATGATAGAAATATAATTAAATTAGATGGCAAGATTACTAGAATAGAAGAGTATGATAATGGAGAATGGTTTTGGGTGTGGGAAGGCGAACATCTTAAATGTAAATTTAACAATAGGTTTGTTGTGGCTGTTTATTATAAATAATGGAGATGAATTATGACAGAAGATAAATTAAATAGGGAACAGATTAAGTTGGGCTTGGAAGATGCCAAAGATAAATTGGAGCAACTTAAAAACGAAGCAGAAGATATATATTTTAAATGTAAGTTAGATGATGCAGATAGAGATAGGAAAATGGCAGAGTTAGCTACATACAGATCGTGTGTTAATTTTGTTTATGATATGATAAATAAGCATTTACCGCAATAGAAAGGAAATTTGTAATGATTTTCGATGTTGTTATTAGATCATATGACATAAAAAATAAGTGTGATAAAACCGAAACATTTAAAAATGTAATAGTTCATACTGATATTAATAATAATCATTTAGATTTAATTAAGCCTGGAGAAGAAGCGGCTTTTTTAGTTTTGCAAGATATTAAAATAGAGTTTGAATCTAAAAAGATATTTATTTGCGGTTATGAGCTTACTTGCCCGTATAGAAGTGAATTTGCAAGAATTTCGGTATATCTTTTTAATGATGATAAGGAGAAAAATGAATTTTCCAGACGATTTTGTAAATAAGATAGTGCTTGGTGATTGTGCGGAAGTATTGAAGGAAATACCTAATAATTCGATAGATTGTGTTTTAACAGACCCTCCGTATAATATAGATTTGGCTTATCATAAGATGGATGATAAGCAATCCGAAGAAGTGTTCTGGAAGTTTATAGAAGGTGTATATACCGATTTGTACAGAGTATTGAAGGATAAGTGTCATTTGACATTTACCTGCAGTCAGAAGCAGGTTTGGATTTATAGACCTATGTTGGAAAAGATGGGATTTGTGTTTAGGCATATGGGTGTGTGGCATAATCCCAAAAGGAAGGCAGGGAGTTATCCGGGTCAGTGGGCGTATGGGTGGGAGCCGATATTGGATTTTACGAAGGGCGAGGGGTTCAGGAAGTTGAACAATGGTAATTCTGTAGGGTTTACTGATGTGTGGATTGAGGAAGAACCGGCCGGGATAATGCATCCTGCGAAGCGTCCTGTGAAGTGTTGGCAGAATTTGGTGGAGTTGATGTCGGATAAGAATGAGCTGGTGTTAGATCCTTTTAATGGTAGTGGAACAACACCGTTGGTTTGTCAAAGAACTGATAGGCGTTATATAGGAATAGAGATTGATGCAGGTTATATTAAAATGACCGAGAACAGATTAGGTGAATTTGATGATTATAAGGGATTTGAATAAATTTTTTTAAAACTCTTGACAGATTAGAAAAAAAGATTTAAGATAATAGGGAAGAAAGATATTTTACGATGTTAAAGTAATTGAAGGATAAAAAAAGAAAGGTTTGGTTTAGGGAAATGGTAAACGGAACAATCACAATTCTAGAGAGCTTATGCCTCGAACCGTTGCTGCCCGAATGCTTGTATAGCATTCAAGGCTGAATTGTGATTTTCCCATGAGATAGAAGTAAAACAAAAGAAACGAAAAGACAAAACCGGGAGAATCCGATAAAGCCAAAAGGGTCTCACGGTTTTTTTGTTTGTGGTGAAAGATGTGAAATGGAGAGGTGGCCGAGTGGTTAAAGGCGGCAGACTGTAAATCTGCTCCCGCACGGGTACGAAGGTTCAAATCCTTCCCTCTCCAAGTAAATGCTTACTTTGAGTGGTTGAAAGTGTAGCAGTTGAAATTTGAAAAGTGAATAGCGTTACGGCCCTATCGTATAATGGTTTAGTACAGAAGACCTTCAATCTTCAGATCGGAGTTCGATCCTCCGTGGGGCCAAATAGTAAGATAATATGGCCCGTTCGTCTATCGGTTAGGACGCTACCCTTTCAAGGTAGAAAGAGGAGTCCGACTCTCCTACGGGCTAAATAGTAAGACAAATGGCTCGTTCATCTATTGGTTTAGGATACCACACTCTCAATGTGGAAAGAGGAGTTCGACTCTCCTACGAGCTATAATATGCGGCTATGGTGGAATTGGCAGACACGTATGGCTTAGAACCATATCCGAAAGGGTGAGAGTTCGAGTCTCTCTAGCCGCAAAATAGTACGCCGGTGTGGCGGAATGGTAGACGCAGATGCCTCAAGAGCATCCGGGCTATGGCTCGTAGGGGTTCGAATCCCTTCACCGGCATTATAGATAAAAATTAATTATGGCATACATATAAAATTAATTGACAATAAATTTATTTTAGATATAATATAAGGGTTCGGAGGAATATTATGTCTAAAAGAAAATGGAGTGAAGATCAGTTTATTGAAGCAGTAAAAAGAAATCAATCCGTCAGAGGAGTTTTGAGAGATTTAAATTTAAGATATACAGGAGCAAATTATGAAACAGTTAGAACTTATGTGAATAAATTAAGTTTAGATACATCTCATTGGACAGGTCAAGGACATAACAAAGGTAAGAAATTAAAAAAAAGAAAAATAGTTTTGGATAAAATTTTAATTAATGGTTCTAAATATGATAGAGGTAGGTTAAAAAAGAGATTGGTAAATGAAGGATTGATGGAATATAAATGTAATGAATGCGGTAATGAAGGTTGGTGGAAAGAAAAGTCTATGGCATTAGTAATAGATCATATAAATGGAATAAATAATGATAATCGTTTAGAAAATTTAAGATTTTTATGTCCTAATTGCAATTCTCAAACTAAAACTTTTTGTGGAAGAAATGTTAAAAGAAAGGCAAAAAAAATTGTGTGTAAAGATTGTGGTGGCAAGTTAAGTCCTTATTCTAAAACTGGATTTTGTATAAAATGTGTTTCTAAATATAAAAAGAAAAAAGTAAAAAAATATAAGAATGGAAGTTGTAAAATATGCGGCAAAGATATTAAAAGATCTAAAACTGGATTATGTTTTAAATGTTGTAAAATAAAAGAAAGACGAGTTAAAAGACCGTCTTATGAACAATTAATGAAAGAAATAAATGAAACGAATTACTGCGTTGTTGGTCGTAAGTATAATGTTACCGATAATGCTATAAGAAAATGGATTAAAAATTATGAAAATAGTAAATAAGCTGGAATGGTGGAATGGTAGACACAGCGGTCTTAAGAACCGCTGCCCGTATGGGCGTGGGGGTCCGACTCCCTCTTCCAGCACTAAAAAATTTAACCAAGAAAGGAAGAAGCAAAATGTCAGAACAACTTACTACTATGAAGTTGCACAGGAAACGTATGGATCAATTAGGTTGTGGTAAGTCAAATACCATGAGGAAAGGTGACAGGAATGTAGGTTTAGGTAAGTTTATGTTTGTATGTACAGAAGATGAAAGTTATGTTAAAGAAGTGGAAGTTACTATGGTGGTTAAGAAAAGGTTTCATAATCTGGATATGATGGATGCTTATGGTGGTGGATATCCGGATAGAAAAATGATGATAGATGAATTGTTAAAGATTTATCCCGATTTGGATGCGTTGGATACTATTACAATTGTTTGGTTTAATACGTAAGAAGTACCGGGGTGTAGCTCAATAGGTTTAGAGTGCGCGGTTCGGGGCCGCGAGGTTGCTGGTTCGAGCCCAGTCATCCCGACTAAGTAAGTATAACGGGGAATGGCCTAGTCCGGTTTAAGGCGCACGTCTGGGGGGCGTGAGATCAGGGGTTCGAATCCCCTTTTCCCGATTAATATAAAACGCACTACATATATTTGAATAATGTGTAAAATAAAAATATATACTTCGTATTTTATTTATGAAATATAGGAGGTATATTTATGAAAGGCAAACAATCTTTAGAACAAATTGTTAAGGCTGGAGTATTAGGGTGTAAAGTCCAAAGAGATGCTGCTTTAGAAAAATATTATAAAAACCCTAATTATTGTTTGAATTGTAATAAGATAATTGAAGTTAAGGGTAATCAAAGAGTTTGTGAAGTTAAGAAACATAAATTTTGTAATAAAAGCTGTGCTGCACAATATAATAATATAAAATCACCTAAGAAAATAAAAATTGAAAGTCCTCAAGGTATTTGTGCTGAGTGTGGTGATATTATATATTATATTAGAAATAAAAAAACTGGTTATTTTTATAAGAAAAAATTGTGCCAAAAATGTAATTTATTAAGTTATAAAAAGAATGGTGAAAAATCTAAAGATAAATTAAGAATACAAAATGGTTTTATAACTCATGAAGTTACTAAGGGCTTTTTGCGTGATAAATTTGGTAAAGAAAAAGCTGGAAATTATATAGGTAAACACGCAAGACGATTTTTTGCGAGTAGTGGTCTTGAATATAAATGTGTGATTTGTGGATATGACAAACATATACAGATTGCTCATATTAAAGCTATTGCTGATTTCGATGATAATACTCTGGTAGTAGATATAAATAATATTAATAATTTAATAGCTTTATGTCCTAATCATCATTGGGAACTAGATAATGATCATATGGATGAAAATGATAAAATAAAGATGAATTCAAGAAATAAGTCTTGACAAATTACTACTCATGTTGCATAATGTTTACATGGGATACTGTAAACCAAAAAAATGTAAGAAGGTAAATAGGTTTGTAGAAGCTTATGAAGTTGGGTTGCTGGAAGTTTATGATATCCCAGACATTAAAGAAATTTTAGGTTTGTGTATGCAGTGTTTTGAAACAGGTAAAATGGAAGACGAAGCAGTAGAAAGAAATTAGGTGATATTTATGGAATTATTAAATGATGCAGATTTTGAATGGAGTTTGGATCAGATGTTTAAGATGACAAAAGTACTCGATGCGTCAATTGAACAATTAAGAAATGAAGGTTATTCTAGTGAAGAAATAGATAATATTTTACAACCTCAATATAGTTTTCGTGAAGGTATGATAGAAGACTTAATGATATATAGAGATAAAAAGAAATCAGAAAACGCTGGTGTGGTGGAAAGGTAGACACGCGAGGCTCAGAACTTCGTGTTCGCAAGGACGTGCTGGTTCAAATCCAGTCACCAGCATAGGGTGTAAAATGTATACAGGTGCAGATGTAGATAAAGAATTTTTAGTTGCAATAGGTAGTGAAGAAGATGAAAATGTATGTGATGGTTTTATGAATCAATGTAATACTGATAATTGTCCGATGATTTGGGGTAAGACTTTTAGGTGTAAGTTGGTTTATGATAGTATGATAGAGAATGGGCAGGTATAAGAAAACGCTATTCATTATTATACAATACGCGGCTGTGGTGGAAAGGCAGACACGCTAGCCCGAGGAGCTAGTACCCGAAAGGGTGTATGAGTTCAACTCTCATCAGCCGCATAAGAAAGGATACAATCATGACGCAATTTAATGACTTTGTAAAAGATGCAAGAATTAAGTCAGGTGTAATATTAAGGTTATTCTGTCAAGAAAATAATTTTGATCCAAGTTATATAAGTAAGTTGGAACGCGGTGTTACTCCTGTTCCCGATGATTTGGAATTTTTGAATAAATATGCAAAGGCTTTGAAGTTGGAAGGTATTGATGTTGTAAAGTTTTACGATATAGCAGAAGAAGATAAAGGAAAGATATATCGTGTAATAGATGACAATGAAGCTCTTAGATTGATTGCGCCTCTTTTATTACATAAAAAATTAAATAAGGATCAGATAAGTAAGTTGGTTGAAGAAATAAAGAATATTTAAAATATCCAATTTAAGTAAATAATAAGAATTTTTTATTTTATGTATTGTTTTTGTGTTGCATAATGTATTATAATTTAAGTATGAAGTATATAACAGAAAAGGGGAATTACTGCTGTGGGTTACGAAATTAAGATTGAAGGCACTAGAAGTTTTGAACACGCTTTGGAAATTTTCAGAAGGGAAACTAAAGGCATTTTAGAAGAGTATAAAGATCGTTCATCTTATAAAAAGCCTAGTCAGAAAAGACACGAAAACGAAATGAAGCGAAAGAATAAAAATAAAAGAAACAAAAGAAGAGATTGGGATAAAGACGATAAATATTAAGAAAGCTGATAGTTAAGTGCCTCTGGATAATGTAAATTTTCAAACGCCCGTGTGGTGCTGTGAGTACATGGTTTCTTTAATTCCCGAAGGTTGTAAAAAGATATTAGAACCTACTCCGGGGCAAGGAAACATTGTTAATGTTTTAAAGGATAAGGGTTATGAAGTTATAAGCCCACATGACTTTTTCAGTACCAATATATTCGATTGGCAGATAGAAAAATTTGACTGTATTGTAATGAATCCTCCGTTTACTCCGATGAAGTTAGGATATGAAATTTTGTATAAATGCATGGAAATGAGCGATAATATAATAGCGTTAATGCCGTGGCTGAGTTTGATAAATGGAGAAAAAAGAACTAAGGATATTATAGAGTTTGGATTGAAGTCTGTTACGCATCTTCCAAGAAAGACATTCGCAGGAAGCAGGGTGCAATGCTGTATTATGGAAATGAACAAAGGTTATGATGGCGAGGTAAAGTTGAAATTCATATAAAAGATAGAAAATATGTTTTTGAGTACTATGAAAGATTGACAGAATCCCTATTATAAGTTAAAATATAAGTATGGAGAAGTTGGATTACGATATTGTGTTTTTTGATATGGATGGAGTGCTTACGGATATTATACATTGTTTTAAGCAAGTGTTTAATCTTCCCAAGGATTGGAAATCAACGACATATTATGTGGAAAGCCAGATAGGAATGACATGGGAAGATTTTCATCAGAAGTTATTTGAGGCTGGTGAAGATATATGGTCGAATATGAAGCCTATTAAAAAGGGCGTGGATTTAGTTAAGGATTTGTTAAAGGCGGAAAAGCAGGTTTTTATTTTGTCTAGTCCGATGGAAGGGAGTCTTAGTGCAAGCGGTAAGATTAAATGGATTAAAAAATATACTCCGGAATTGGAAGGCAAATATGTTTTAACGCACAATAAGGAATTGCTGGCGGCTCCGGGCAGAATTATTGTAGATGATTATGGAGAGCATATTTGGAAATGGGAAAAGGCTGGCGGTAAAGGTTTGTTGTTGCGAACATCTTATAGTCACGAATATGGTGAAGATTATACTTTTGAAGAGATAAGGAAAATATTGTTATGACGGCTCCCAACTGGTCTGAAAATGATTTAAAAATTCTTCGTGAATATTATCCGACCATGGGCAGAAAAGTAAAGGCCATGCTGGAGTATAAAGACAGAACTGAAAATTCCATTGTGAAAAAAGCATCTCAATTTAAAATAAAATCGCAATTAAATCATAAGTGGTGCAGGAAGTGGACGGATGAAGAATATGAAATTTTAAAAGCGCAATATCCTAAATGCGGTTCTAAAATACCAGAATTGAATTATAAGACTGTCGATCAGATAAAAAATGCAGCTAGGCGTTTGGATTTATTATATACCGGGGAAAATCCATGGTTGGGTTGGGAAGATAAAATAATCATGGAAAGATATTATGAAGAAGGTACAAATATTGCTAAAGATTTAAATCATCAAAATGAACATATGATTATAAAAAGAGCTAAAAAATTGGGTATAAGACATAAAACTTATAGACCGTGGAGTGAAAAAGAATTAGAAATATTGAAAAAGAAATATCCAGAAGCTGGTACGGCAATCGCTCCTTTGTTAAACAAAAGGAATGCAAGACAGATACAGGCAAAGGCATATGAACTTGGTATACCGCTGAATAGGAAAACAACTTGGACAGAAGAGCAGATTGATTTTTTAAAGGAAAATTATTCAAAATTTGGGTCTAGATGTGAAATACCTGGGAAGACATCGATGCAGATTTGGAAAAAGGCTAATCAACTTAAATTAAAAAGCGGAGTACAGTTTACATCTGGTTATAAGTTAGCTAAATGGACAGAACACGAATTGAATATCTTAAAAGAAAAGTATCCTGAAATGGGAATGAGGGTTACACATCTTTTGCCAGATAAGAGCGATATACAAATTAAGTCGAAGTTAAAATTTATGAAATTGCATATTGATAAGGATAAGTTTAAACAGAAAAAATTTTTTGCGGATATTGATAAATGTACTGGTCATTATTACGCTGAAATAGGTTCGGTTAGAAAAATGGGTAAGGATGGTTTTTATCGTGGGTTTAGCGTATTTGAATGTCAATATTGCGGGAAAGTTATAGAAAATCCTAAGAGTTTATACGAATATGATTCATTTAATATGTCAGTTTGATGGAATTTGGGTTTTTACGATGTTAAAGTAAGTGGAGGAAAATATTTTTTAAAAAGACTTGACACTTTGTTGGGAAGGTGTATAATAAAATAAGATAAGCTTTTAGGGCTTATGTCGAAGGGAAAAGTAAAATGTTAAATGTAATGAACACTACGTCCACATCATCGAGTCGAACCCGCTATGGCGAATAGCCAGGGTAGCCTTTGAATTGTGGTGTGTTCACAACAAAAAAGCCCCTGGCAAAGGGGCTTTTTTGTTTTGGGTTGAAACTTGAAAATTTAATAAGACATAATGGAGGAGTACCCAAGTGGCTCAAGGGGATTGATTGGAGATCAATTAGCGTGTAAAAGCGGCGCGGGTTCAAATCCTGCCTCCTCCGTACTTGGAGGGATGACCGAGTGGCTTATGGTGCAGACCTGCTAAGTCTGTGGGTGTAACAGCCTCGTGAGTTCGAATCTCACTCCCTCCGTACAATGCGCTTGTAGCTCAATTGGAATAGAGCACCTGGCTTCGAACCAGGGGGTTGCGAGTTCGAGTCTTGCCAAGCGCGTAATTGGAAGAGTGGCCGAGTGGTTTATGGTGGCGGTCTTGAAAACCGTTGGGTTAACAGCCCCGTGGGTTCGAATCCTACTTCTTCCGTTGATGCTGGGGTAGCTCAGTTGGAAGAGCAACGCATTGGTAGTGCGTAGGTCGCCGGTTCGATCCCGGCCTTCAGCTTGAATGGATAGGTGTCAGAGTCTGGCTTATTGTACCGCTCCCGAAAAGCGGTGTTGTCCGAAGGGATGACCACTGGTTCAAATCCAGTCCTATCCGTGATGCCGGTGTAGCTCAGATGGGAGAGCGCCATACTCGTAATATGGAGGTCGTGAGTTCGATTCTCACCACTGGCTTTAATGCCGATGTAGCTCAGTTAGCTAGAGCACCACACTTGTAATGTGGGGGTCGGGGGTGCAAATCCCTCCATCGGCTTTTTCAATTTTATGGTAAATTTTTAATAATCTCATTTTAATTTATTATCAATATATCAAATAGGGGTTATTATTATGTTAAAATATGCGGTTTCATGGAATGCAGATTATACCGATCAATTTTGGGGAAGAAATAATAGACAAGTTCCTAATGATATATTAAATAAACTTAGAAATATGGGAATAAGTGAAAACGGATCAGCTAGAGATGTTTTAGTTGGGATTATTAATTATGCGCGTAATTATATGGAACAGCATCCGTATATTGAAAGATATACAATAGCAGAATTCGTTAATGAGTTTGGAGATATTTTTCCAGCAGAGTCATTCGGTCCTCCAAGCAGATGGGATGTAGAACAAGGTTATAACAGATTATATAGACCTTTGCAATCTATATTAAGTCATGATCCAGAGTTTAGGGAAATATGGGATACGATAGGTTTTGAAAAACGTGTGGTACAGCCTGGACCTAGAGGTGGAATAGGTCCTGGAAGTAGAGATGATTTAGGAGAAGGCGAAGATGTAATTGATGCCGGTGAGCGTCCAATATTTACACCTAGAGTACCTATAACTCTTGGTTATAAACTGCCTAAAGGATTTGTTTTGGAAGTTGAATTAGAAGGTAATGTAAGTGCTATGGAAAAGTATGTTAAGGTTTATAATACGGTTGATTTTAATAATTTGATTAATAAAATAAAAAATAATAAATTAATTGTAAAGAAGATAACTATTTTAAGTCCAGATTATATTCCTGGTTTAGAAAGTAAATTTAATGATCCGGTATTTCAGGAAAAATTAAAAAAAGACCCTAGAAAAAATGAAAAAATGGTAGCATATTTACGTTTTAAAGATATTAATGATCAAATAAATAAGGAATCTATTCAATTATCAATGATTTTTAATGGTGCGGAAGTTAGAGATAGTGGATATAGAATTATTAAAAACGAAGTGCCTTTAGAAGATATTAATGCAATTACCGATCTTGCCAAAGAAGGCGCAGACCCTAAAGATATCCTTGAAATTGCCGATAATATTGATAAGGATACGGCAAAAACGATAGTTGATCTTTATGGTCCAGGCAAATTAGCCTTATATGCCAAGAGTT
>Ga0209777_10006809_pt1 | contig 12810 bp, 14 predicted proteins | sample FrelakmetHBP12HB_FD_187147 | JGI IMG/M metagenome (GOLD analysis project Ga0209777, IMG submission 187147) | Freshwater lake sediment microbial communities from the University of Notre Dame, USA, for methane emissions studies -HBP12 HB (SPAdes)... | ecosystem: Environmental > Aquatic >...
AATAAACCTGCTTTTGTACGACCATGCTGCAATGTGGGCATTTTACATACTGGTTAACGATGCGCGTCGCTTCTTTCTCCATGGCACGGAATTGTCACATTCTTTTTAAAATATATTGTGAAGTTGCAATATCTATTAGTGGCACTTGGAATAACCGTGAGTTCACGCGAGGAACATACGCACGTTGAATCTGGCTCTTGATTGAAAATTTTGGGCTTATTTTTACGATCCGTAATGTTTAAGTTAAAATAATTTTACATTATTAAAAAATGGCCAGACTCAACGGAATGAAGATAACGGGAACAAATTCTGTTACAGACGGTGGTGACGGTACTAGAAGTAGAGCTAGGCCTTACGTAGTTGCTTGCATACCCGCCTACAATGAGGAATCTACAATAGGTAGGATGATTTTATCGGCCAAGAAATACGTAAATGAAGTAATTGTCTGTGATGATGGGTCCACCGATTATACCGTTGATATTGCAGCAGGTTTGGGTGCTACTCTCATTGGCCATAATAGTACTCTGGGGTATGGGGCGTCAATTGTCAGTCTTTTTGATCAAGCCCTTGAAGTCGCCGCTGATTACATAATAACAATCGATGCAGATGACCCATACCAAGAGTCGGATATCGTGGCTCTGCTTGATAGGATAAAGCAGGGGGATGCTGACATTGTTATTGGGTCGAGATTTGTTAAAGGTGGTGAATCTGGGGCTCCATCCTCGGGAAATGCGGATATTAAGGTGATTACAGGATTTGCTTCGAATGGGGGTGTAGATATTGCTGATGCACAATCCGGCTTCAGAGTCTATACTCAGGAAGCGATTATGAAGCTGAAGCTTACACCTTTTTCCGCAGGAGCGGGGATAAGCACAGAGATCATCAAGAAGGCGATAGATAACCAGCTCAGAATTGTAGAGGTCCCAATTTCAGCTAGTTATGGGAAAAAAATCTCTCATGAGGCACCAGTTTCTCAGGGTTTTGGCGTATTGTCTGGTGCATTCAGGTATCTGTCGATGAGAAGGCCACTTGTATCCTTTGGTTTGCCAGGCTTGCTATCCTTAGTGATCTCATTAGTTTTTTGGGTCTGGTCGCTTGATATGTTTGCTAAGACAGGAACCATTTCCACTAACGTCGCCTTATTAGCGGTTGTTACATCTGTGGTTGGGTTGATGTTGATGACCACAGGCATCATTTTATGGGTTATAATTAGTGTGGCTAGAGAAAAAAAATAATTTACGCGCGTTAGCGATTTTTGATGAGGTACGAGAAAGCTTCTAGAATAATTGAGGTTGTGAGTAGGAATAATCCGGAGATGACTCCTACTACCATGATGAATGCATAGGGTAAATCTATGAGTTGGCGAGTCAGATAAACGTCGAACAGGTAAACGCCGAAGAATATTCCGATACCCAATGCAACTAGGCCGGGGATCCCGAAGAAGTAGTAAGGTTTAGTCGATATGTGTCTGATGAAGCTTTGGGCTATTCCCTTATCCTTAGGCATCTCCGGGGTGTTCGATTGTTGAGTGATCTCTGTGTGTGGTGGGGATGTTTCTCTCGCCTGAGTCTCTAATTCCGATACGTTGGGTAGTTCCTGCATCTCGATCGGAACCTCTCTGAAGTTGAGGCTGTAATTTTTGGCGACTTCTAGGATTCTGGTGTGGCTCTCTAGGACATCTGACGGGGGTGAGAGGAAGGCTTTAAGCGATTTTTGTGAAAATGCCATGAAGATTCTCTTTAAATCACCATGATTAGTCTCTAGTCGATCTGCTCCATTTGTTTGTAGGACTCCGAAGACCACGTCTGCCTCTTTCGATTTTATTGGTGAGAGGAGCTTCGGTATTTCAGAGGGTTTAAAGCGGGGGTCTACATCTATAACCAGGGTTATTTCTGGGGCTATTTCCAGCGATCGCTCTAGGAGATTTCGAAGCGTTGCGATGCGCCCGATGCTGGTCTCGTGCAATATCACGGTTGCTCCTAGACCTTCGGCTATCGGTCCCATGACGTCTTGGGAGCCGTCATCACATACTAGAATTTGGTCGAAGTATTGCTTGGCTTTGATGATGAGTGGCCCTATCTCCTTCTCCTGGTTGTAGGCTGAGATGCAGAGAAGGGTTGAGATGGGTTCGCGTGCGCGCGTCTCCACATTAGCAAAGTTTGCCTCGGTATCTACATTCATGTGTCAAAACCCCTCAGGTTTTCTTGCTGATCGCGCCAATCATTCTCGTATGAGACTTGTTTAGTTTCATCCTAATCCCCATGGGCTGAATTGTTATTTAACTTGTTCCGGTGCGCTCGCTGGTGCATCAGTCCGGGATGAGACTCGGTGCGCGCGCTCAAAACGGAACCTCGCCAAATAAAGTAAAAAAATATTGTTGAACTTTATGCTAACCCCGCGCGCGCTGCTGTTCGAGAAGCAGTTTGACATATCGAAGATGCGTAATGGCCAGAGGCAGAGGTTTGAATCCCTGATTAATGAAGAGGCTCATCTATTCGCGAAGTATCTCAGGAGAGAATCTCTTCTTGGGTTCCTAGAACAGCGCGCGCGCCTGACCGGCGCCGTGAAGATCGACTCCCGGGAGATAGATGACGGGCTCTGTATCCTGTGTGCGGCTTGTACTCGTTCCTGTCCTGAGGGCGTTCTGAGTTTTCACATCGATGAAAGTCCCAGCACTCGTGAGAGGCGTGAGATGCTCGATAAGGTATATGCTGTCCGTAAGGAGCCCATGATCTATATATAAAGAGCGCGCGCAGCAATTTATGCTTTAATGCACAGTATTAACAAAGTCCAAACCACACTGCTCAGCATGTTCACTAATCGAATCTACAATCTGCTTAGATGGCAATTGTAAATTATTCGGTCCTGTTGTTTCTCCTATATGCAATTCATCACACCAAAAGACTGACTCACCCTTAGGAAGATGGCTTAGAACATCCTTAATCGCATCCACGCTTACCACATGAATATTTACCCAACCGATTTCAGAGATAAAATCCTCCTCAGAAGTAATTTCCTCCATCGTCTTGACACGATTGGTACCTGTAATGAGAGTATAGTGCCACTGGCCGTTTTCTTTCCACGAATACAGCTCATACCCTTTCATAGAATGTGGTAGTTTATCTAGTGCAGTTAATGACAGCTTGGTGATTAACTTGTCTGCCTTTTCCAGCGAATACAACACCTTCGTATTATTCCTGGGATCTTCGCCATCATAGAAAGACGAGGAGGGATAGCCCAGTTCTAGAACCATTATTTTCTGTTCCTGAGTGTTATACGGCTTCCAAATGGTAACTCCGTCGAATGAAATGGAAGCGCGCGCGCACACATCGTCTTCTGGTAATTCAAGTAACCTTTTTCTTATCTCTGCTGAACTAGGGAGAACATATTTCTCAGAATTCATTTACCCCGACCATAGAAGCGCGTGCGCTAGGCTAAAATCGTCGCACGTGCGACTAGGGTACTAGAAGCTTCGTCTTCTAATCATTATTATCAGAACCACGAATATTGCGACTGTCACAAGGGCTATTAGAGCGATGTTTCCGATGGCCCATCCTGATGTGGTGATTACTTGAGTTGTGAATCCGGGGCACTCGACGTTAATATTTAGCTGGTAGAACGGGCTCCAGGTGTTCATGTTAGTCTGGAAGGTCCCCGAGTTACTTTCAATAAGGGGGGCGCCATCGATCGTGACAGTTGCCCCGTCTACCGCCTTACCATCAGATTCGTATCTGATGGCGATCGATGGCGTGATACTACCGGGTACGAGTGAGCTTACCACGACACCTGCATTTATGTGGTCAAACTCAATGGCAACCGTATTCGACGTGAAGTTTGTGAGGCCGTAGAGGTTATCCGATATCTTATCAATGGAGTAGAAGTACTTGCCCTCGGAGTTCTTCGCCAACGTATCGTTAAGGTGAATGGATCCGACAAGAGGTTGCCCATCGTACTCGTATCTGGAAGTAACGGCGATCTTCGCCTCCGAGCCTACTTCAACTCGGGAGGAGTTGGATGACAGGATCACCACCACGCGGTCTGAAACGATCTGAGTCTGCTTTTCAAGATAAACTAAGGAAGGTGCTCCGTTGGGGCTGTAGCCCGCTGTCGAGGAATTAAACTCGCCTACGCCGGGAGAAGCCAACAACGTCGTATTGAATGTGATTACCTCACCGGGATTGATCATAGGAATGACGATATGATAGTTGATCGGATCTTTTCTCTCGATGTATGAGTAGAATTTGCTGTGCACTATATCCTCAAGGCTGAGTTCTCCACCTAAGCTCAGCGTCACACTTACTCCTACAGCCGGAACCGACGAATTATTGATCAAGAGAATAGATGAATCCCTAGTTCCAAATCGGAGCACCTTGGTTATATTTGATCGCAACACTAGATTAGTTGAGTTGATTCTGATGCTTGAACTCTTATACGTCGAAGCGAATCGACTAGTCTCGTTGAGGTAAGCATACCCGTACTCTACACTTGGCTCGATCTCCGTTCCCTCATGCCATTCGTTCCAGCTGGTGATGAGGACGCTGTCGGGATTATTGGAGAGTGCCTTTGTCCAGAAACTAGCGTAGGTTTCCCCGTTATTCCTGTCAACGTATAGCGTTCCTCCTATCTTTGTCATATCAAACCCTGGGTGAACTGTGTAGGATAGGGCTCGCTGCATGAGTGGTAACTCTATCCCCTGTTGGGCGTATTCTAAGGCTTGGCTCAAGGTCAGCGCGTTGAGGTCGTATTTCATGTCATCTGTGTATGTCTTGAAGGTCTGGGCGCCTCCCTCGACATCCGGGTTCGCGTACCAGTGGAGGCCGTCGAACGCCGACGCGTAGTTCGCGTCAGTGACGTCCCCATCCAAGTAGACTGGGCCATTCACCGCTTCCAGCCTTTGCTTGATGCTTACCCAGAAGTCGGCGGGCCTCTGAAAAGCGTCCACACTGTAGATAAAGATAACCGGTGCACCGTTTACCTTGAGGAAGGAGTTGTACGTCGCGTAGTTCTTAATCACGTAGTTGAGCTCCTGTGTGATCGTGTCGCTCGTGAGCTGAGGCCGATAGGACTCGTAGTAGATGGTTACGGAGAAGTCGTTTTCCTCGGCTACCTTTAGGATTATTGGCAGCGCCGTGTCCTCAGGCGTTCCCGGCCCCCACCAGGAGACTATGAAGCCATCGATACCAGCGGCCTTGGCCTCTAGTATATGAGCTTCAATGACTTTCTGGTCCTGGCTATCGTAGAGGCCAAATAGTGGGTGGTGCGCATATCCCCCGTCCCAGTGGAACAACTTGCCGCTTGGACCTTCAGGGTTGTTGTACCATGGATAGTAGAAGGCGAAGACCTTCATATGGAGAGATGTGGGAACCTGCTCAATAGTGGCCTGAACCGGGTATTCTTCGTATACCTGTGAGAGGTCATATGTGTAGCTTCGCGTGTTTTTGCCACCGACTATGCCTGCGTTCTGGAACGTGGCCATCTTGTCCCAGGACTCCTTCATGACGTAAAAAATGACTTCGGTGCTTCCTATGTCGCCTTTGCTTATGGTTACGTTTAGCTGGTTGTCTCCCCTGAAGGTTAGCAGCTCCGTTTCCAGCTTAAATGGCGTAGCATCGTAAGATTTTTTGTTTATGTATATCTGCCTTAACTGATACGAATATACTAGGTCTGAAGCGTTCGCGCCAGTCGTGAGTGATACGTTGCTCTTGAACGGCTGTATGCCTCCAAGCTTTACGATCGTCCAATCCGAGTCTGTTGACACTTCGAGTTTGACGATGAATATTTCTATTTTAACTTCGTTGTTTAGGGTGTTTTGTGGAAGTGCTTTGGCTGTGGGTGGAATCAAGAAGGAAAGTAGGAATATGGTTGCAAGGTTTATCAGGATGAATCTGATTCTTTTTTTCATTATTTTATACTAAAATATCCTTTTTTTATGATTTAATATTTTTCATCACAAAGACAATACTCTAGAATAGGTGATCTAGTGCGAATAAGACGCGCGAGCGAGGGGTATATCAAAGAGATAGGGGAAGGGCGTTAATTCAATAGTGTGTGTGTCTGGGGGCCATAGCCTTATCCCCAAACCCAAACACGTATTCGAGGTTACCCTTAACCTACATTAATTCTTTCATCGACATTAGTCTCAACAACTTCTCCCAGATACAATATGTGAGATCCTGGGTCAAGCTTGCATATAGAGCATTTTTTATGTAAAACAACTTCAATAGCAACCATGACATTTGAAAAGCGCCCACTCGCGCCAACAGTCTATCAGATACTCATAGTAGCCCTAATACTGATGGTTGGCGCTCTATGGGTATCCCTCAATAATAGCAACCAAATGGTTGAAACCCAAAAGGGCAGCATCGCTGACCTCAAAGCGAACCTCAACGCGACGACCCTTGTAAACACTGGGTTAAGGGGTCAGATAACAACCCTCACAAATGACAAGGAGACGCTACAGAATCAGATCAAGACCCTTACCAACCAGACAGCCCTACTTCAGTCGCAGGTCGCCAAACTTTCTGCGAATGTAACGACCCTTAATGGAAAGGTTGTAGGCCTAAATACGCTGCTGACTAACAAGAACGCAAAAATTAGTAACTTAACCACGACGAATACTAACCTGAAAAACCAGATAATGACCATAAACGCTCAGATTGCCACCCTCCAGAGTAAAATAAGCAACCAGACCGTTATAATCAACATGGGGAAGAGCTTAGTATTCGCAGATGACAGCAATGTAACGGTCTTAGCCAACCAAGCCTCCTACCTCCAGTATAAGACGAATTTCGCCGGATACTTGGGGATCACATTCACTTCAGTGAGCGATGTCTACTTGGAAATAGGGAGCTCAGAGGCTGCCAACACATGGTACGGATTTTACCCCAATACGGGCACAGCGGCGGCTGGCTCATTCAAAATACCGGTGATGCCAGGAACGACTTACATCAAAATATTTAACCCATCCCTGACGAATGACGCCCAAATTTTCTATTACATCACTTACTATTATTGACGGCTATCTAGTAGTTTTTCAGTTCCAGGCTCAGGACCCAATGTATGCTAATTTAGCAAAAGGTCGCGCGCTTATGTGCAATCTTAATCTTAGCTCATGTGATTGCAGAGATGATTTATAATATTAATACATAAGTTCAGCCATGAAAAACAAAATAGAGGAAGCAATAGTTTCCTATGACAACGAGATCATTGAATTCTTGAAAAAGTTAATTGAGATCCCAACAGTGAATCCACCCGGAGAATTCTATAAAGAGTGCATAGATGTAATCGCGTGCAAGTTACGAGAAATAGGATTAACCTATAATATACTTCAAACTCATGTCGCCACACAAGCGCGCGCGCGGCGCGAGTTGATAGGATTAGGTTACTTCATCAGCATCGTGAGGCTTGTTCGCTTCAGATAGGGAGCTTGATTTTCAGCTCCTTTGCCAGCGATGCGATGTCGCTCCATGTCTTATCCTCCACGAAGATCCCCTCACGCAGAAGTTTTTCCTTCATATGTCTTTCAGGTTCACCCGGAATAAAGATCTCGTCGTACCCCGGCGCCTTCGGTGAATTCTTCGCCGTCCTGAGGAGACCGTCAACGCGCTTTTTGAAACTGTCCAGATTTGTAACCTGTCCAACATCGATAGCCATCATGAAGATACCATTTCCTCCATAGAAGAGCCTCGATCTATACTCCTCGCTGTTAGAGACGCCGCCCTCAGTGAGTGCACCGGTTAGAATCTCAACCAATAGTGAGAGGCCAAATCCCTTGTAACCCGCTATGTCACCACCCAAGGTGCGGAGGAAACCGCCCCTGTTATACCAACTGGGGTCAGTCGTTGGGTTTCCCTCAGAGTCCATTAATACTCCTTCAGGGAGTTTCTCGCCTCGGGCTTGGTGGACCATGATCTTGCCTTGAGCCCAGACTGATGTTGCCATGTCTAGAATCATGGGCGGTTCCTCTCCAGAGGGGATTGCGAAACACAGGGGGTTCGTACCCAGCTGTTTCGACTTCCCGCCGAATGGCGCAACAGCGGTGCTGGAGTTAACGCTCACGATACCGATCATGTCCTGAGCCATGGCCATCTCAGCATAGGCGTTTAGGCGACCAATGTGGTGGCTGTTCCTCGCTGTCACTAGACCAACGACTCCTTTTCTCGCCTTTTCGATGCAGACGTTCATTGCGTATTTTGCCACAACTTGGCCTAGGTTCCATCCACCGTCGATGGCCGCTGTAGAGGGGGTTTCACTCACTATTTTAATCTCCGCGCCGGGTTTGACTGCGCCCATCTTGATCCCCTTCGCGTAAATGGGGATCCTTATTACCCCATGGCTGTCGTAGCCGGTTAGGTTAGCTTCTACTAGTAGATCAGCCACAAGGTTTGCGTCCGTCTTTGGTGTCCCTAGACCGATAAAGATTGATGCGCTTAGGGTTCTGAGTTGATTTGCGCTTAATATAGGCATAACATCACTTTCTAGCTAGTTTATGTAGCGCGCGCATGGATAAGGAGCTTCATCTCTCGGTACAATGTGCGTGTGCGATGCACGCAGGCATCGACTCAACTATGCAAGATTTATGAGACCTCAGACGGATGATAATTCCATGCGCGTTATTACGCTCCTCACCGATTATGGCCTAAGAGACTCCTATGTGGCAGAAATGAAGGGGGCCATACTAAGGATAAACCCCGATGTAACTCTGGTTGACATTAGTCACTCTGTTGACAGCTTCGATGTTCGCGAGGGGGCTTTCCATCTCGCCCGTAGCGTGAACTACTTCCCCGATGGAACTATTCATGTGGCTGTAGTGGACCCTGGCGTCGGGGGTAAGCGGTCGAGCCTCATATTCGAAACCTCTAGGGGGTACCTTGTGGGCCCCGATAATGGCCTTTTGGCCCCTGCAGCTGAGAGGCTCGGTGTGAAGAGGGTATACAGGATCACAGATAGGAGCCTTCTCCTTGAGAGGGTCTCAGATGTCTTCGACGGTAGGGACACGTTCGGGCCCATCGCAGCACACTTGTCTCGAGGGGAGCAGCCGAGAAGCTTCGGCCCTGAGACGAATGAATATGTGAGGATCCCTACCTATTCGCCTCCGATGCATGTGGATGGAGGCTTAGAGGCCTCGATCATCCACGTCGACGGCTTCGGAAACCTCGTCACTAATGTCACATATGATGAACTCGGTGAACTCGGGGTCACTTCAGGTTCAGAGATTACAATAACTATTAGGGCTAAGAGGTTCAGGGTGCCATATGTCAGAAGCTTCTCCGCGGTCCCGGTTGGGGAGCTTCTAGCCCTCGTTGCCGGTGGGGGGTACCTCGAGATCTCGGTTAATCAGGGGAATGCGCATAAGCTACTTGAGATTAACCGAGACGAGAAGATGTACATTGCTGCTTAAACGCGCGCTAGGTTGTTTAGATATTGGTTTTAAATGGTCTTTAAACCAATTACTGATTTGGAGACAATTCCAAGCCTCACAGTCCATCCTCACCTTCTTGCAGAAGCCGCCCTTCTCAAACCGACAAACCTGCCCCAAACTGCTGAACGGAAGCGCCACAACATCCTCCACACCCGATCGAATCATCGAGGCCACCTTGCGGCCTCCGGAACTCAACGAGTAGACGTAGGTAGGCCTCCCCCGCCCCTCCTTTGTGACCTTTTCCCTCGTCACGATTGTCTGGTCCACGAGTTTGTCCAGGTGGAGTCTGAGTGTGTTGTGGGTGGAGTCGGCCTTTTCGAGTAGTTGGTTGAAGCTGCGTGGTTTTTCGTCTATTAGGGCGTCTAGGATGGCTTCGTCGAATTCGTCCATTTCGGGTCTATTTTGGTCTTTGGGGGTTATTAACCATTTTTAACCATTTTCTAAACAGCCAAGCGCGCGATGGTGGATGGACAGATTTCCTAACCCACTCCCTCTAGCACACGCGCGCACATAACGCGTAGATGCTTGCGCATACTTTACCCACAGACCCTATCACCGGCGTGAGGCAAATCACAACGGTAGCGCGCGCGCCGAATTTGACCTCAAGCCATTCTACAACTTGGTCTCTGGTGACTCGAAATTAAGCTTAATAATGCGGAAGCTTTACGGACTAAAGCCCACGCGCCCTGTATCGCTGTTTGAGATGGCTGTAGTTGCAATCACCGAGCAGCAGATCTCGCTAGCCGCTGCGTACCGGATTAGGTCTCGGATCATCCAGCGGTTCGGCGAACCCGTAGGAGACCGGTGGATCTTCCCTGTACCACGCACGCTTGCGGAGGCTTCTGTGGAAGATCTCCGATCTTGTGGTCTCTCAAGGCAAAAGGCGGGGTATATTCATGATCTAGCCATCAGCATAATTGATGGAAGTGTAGACCTCAACTCGCTAAAGTCCATAAACGATGAGAAAGCCCGTGAGGCGATTATGAATTTGCATGGCCTCGGGAGATGGTCGGCTGACTATATCCTGGTCCGTGGGTTGGCTAGGCCGAGCGCGCGCGCGTGGCGATGTGGGAGAAGCATGAACCCGTTATTATCAAGGCTCGTCGTTCTAAGCCTCACTTGGCTGACAATTTTGAGCATATGTATTATGAATTGAAGGAAGGTAGGGTAGGTTTAGTCTCACCAACTGATTGATCTGAGTCCCCGATAAATTAGAAACTCCTGGAAAACTCTCGCGAGTAAGTGTAAGCATAGGTAGCCCTAGGAACCACAGATGAAAACGAAGCCGAACCTTCTGAGAGGAGGGATAGGAGAATGCAACTATTCTTTTACGCAAATGCGCTTACTCAATTTTCTTTAATAGATTATATAAGATAGAATTAGGGAAGATGAGGAATAAGGAAGGGATCGGGGTCTAGCATCAACTACCATCGAGCGACCTCCCCCGATCCCTCCCAATTTTCATATGCGCGCGTACAATGTGATTCCTATGTCAGAAGTGTTCCATTATTCCAAATATTTAAGAAATATTGCTTGAATAACCGACATTACCACTCAACATAACTGAATACTCGTTATTCCTCTGCAACCCATCATAGGACCAATTATGACTACCCACGAATAAAATCCTACCATCCACAATCATCATTTTCATGTGGTTCTCAGGTACATTTTTTGTCCAAGCTCAACATTCACACCATTATGCGCGCGCGCAGTTATGTAGAATGAGATCTGGACATAGTTCCTCTGGTAGAATCTCTGACAAGGTGACCCAAGTCAAGTAAGGTTATTTTATTATAAATCGCTTAGCACATACGCGTGCGAAGCTTAGGTCAACCTATTTTAACGGTTGAGTATCAGGTGGAGCTGAGGATAAGACTATTGAGATAGGGTCGGTAGACCCGTGACGTGGAGGAGGAACATGTATGTCATAAGCTGGGTAGCGGTTGAGTCACAGCTCGGTAAGCTACGTGATTACGTGCTTATGCAGGCAATTAAAGATTCATCGACTCTGAGGGTTGGGGAAAAGTTCAGGAAGCCTTCACCTAGGATCGTCTTCCGATACGGAAAGCAGGATAGGCAGATCAAAGAGTTCCTGGAGATGAGGAAAACAATATACCACGTATCTAGAAATCTGTAATAAAAAATTGGATGATGGAATGACTGCGCACGCACATGTGAATGTTGGTGACGGAAAGGGGGGAAATATACGAGCGCGCGATTAACTTCTTAGAAAATCCAGAACCTCTCTATTGAATTCGCCACTCATCTCTATCATGAAACCATGCCCCCCACCCAACACTTTAACCAGTTTAGCCTCCGGCACTAGGCTCACAATCAACTCAGACGAAACCGGATTAATGAGCCTATCATCAGAACCAGTGATCACGAGGGTCGAAGCCCTAACCATCCCCAACCTATCAGACGTATCATGAGTCCCCACAGTTGCAAACTGCGCATCAACACCCTTAGAAACGGCAAACCCATGAGTTTCGAAGATCTCCTCAATAAGCCGGGTGTTTCACACAACACACTCAGACTCCACCTCGACGCGATGGCCGAGAAAGGAGGGATCAATAAGGAAAAACGACCCTCGAAGGGGCGTGGGAGGCCTAGCTACGTCTACTCCGCGGGTTCGGTAACCGTAAGGCGGTCTGCTGCTCGCCTTAACCGGGTATCGGGTGTGGTTTCTCTGAGTTTTGAGAGGCTGAGTCAGGTCTGCAGGTTTGAGAAGGGCGGCTGCTGTGAGAGGTTAAGGGGTAGGTGTTACGCCTCGGATTGCCCCCAAATCCGCTGAGGGGATTTATGACCATTTTTAACCATTTTAGGGACAGGGCAGCGCGCTTGACGGTGTCAAACCAGCCGCTCAACATGACGATATCGACCAACGAAAGCGGATTCAACTTAACAACCTCAGAACCCGTTACGAGTTCCGTAGCTTTCTTCTCCGTAAGCCAGAATAGCCACTCCCTGCTAAACGCCACATCGATACCGATCAACTCTACCCAGACAGCTTCTTTCTCCGTAGTGGATTGGAGTAAACTGAACAGTTCACAGCCCTCGGTGAGTCTGCAGATATTCCAGACGAATAGTGGTACTCCGGTCGCAACATATTCTCTGAACAACGGCCAACAGGGGTTACCTTCCATTGCTCGCCCAATTCAAAGCTATATAGTACCATTTTCCTCAATAGCAATTGTTGTCATTTTAATTGCTTGGTTTTATTTCGCTAAACACCACAAAACTGTACCATCACCCTAGAGCGCGATTTATTCATTTTAGCCTCGCGTACGAAAGAATGGAGAAAAAAATGTGTGTGGGGAAAGATGCTGACTGAGGCCCTCTGTTCGGCATTAATTGAGAAGGATAGGGAAATTAGGGCCAAGGGG
>Ga0209777_10006810_pt1 | contig 12808 bp, 12 predicted proteins | sample FrelakmetHBP12HB_FD_187147 | JGI IMG/M metagenome (GOLD analysis project Ga0209777, IMG submission 187147) | Freshwater lake sediment microbial communities from the University of Notre Dame, USA, for methane emissions studies -HBP12 HB (SPAdes)... | ecosystem: Environmental > Aquatic >...
GTGGTATAGCTGAGCGAATTTTTGATAATCTCATCCCGCATCTGGGGCGAAGTGTTGGTCTTTTCCCCGATTAAAAGGGGAACCGGATCGATCGAATCATCCCTTCTGTCCGTCACGTAGACGGTGTAGTCTTCAAAGAAATCAGGGTTGATGGCGAAGTTTTTGATGTGCGGTTTGATGATCTCCCCGAGCGTCTTGAGGTACTGGACATAGAATTCCGATAATCCTTCCTGGCCGGCAAACAGGAACGCGATCTCCTCAAGCGTGGAATAATGTGCGTCCCTGTTTTCATAGATAAAACAGAAGCTGATTGCACCGATATCATAGACACGGGTGACTACTGAGAACTCAAAGGGTCTTCCTTCCCGCTCCACCCGTATGGGGTGCATCTGGATCATAAGCGGGGGGTCCTCTATCATGATGGACTTTTGCTTGACACGGACAAAGCTTGTTCTTGCCGTAAAGTAGCTCTGGGCGAGGGCTCGTTCCAGCCAGTCGAGATCTATTTCCCTGCCGATATCATAAATCCGGTAAAACCGGAGTGTAATCATGGGTTTATCTCTCCTTTCAGGACATATTTTCCAGTGTCTGCAATAATGAACAACCATGGAGATAATAAATCCTTGCGATGACTGATCATCAGGAAACCGGATACAGGAAAATGGTTTTAAATTACCCTCGCTCCTACACAATATTTGCCTTGCATGTCCCGCATGGTTCATGAAATGAATAGTTCAATAGTAAAACTATTAATCCTTAAAACCGTATAGGATGATAGTGACAGATATCATCAAGGAAAGGGTCGCAGAGAACCTCATCGCACTCCTGCCGTTCTATCACAAAAAAATATTCTGGCCAGGAGGACAGGGTATAATCGGTATGCAGGCAGCGCAGTACCGTACACTCGGTGTCCTGATGCGGGGGAGTACTGCCATTTCCATGTCTGAACTGGGGAAGCGGCTGTATATATCGAAACCCTACATGACCCTTCTCGTTGACCAGCTGATCCAAGACGGGCATGTCCAGCGTATCCCCGACACCACGGACCGCAGGGTGATCAACATCACCATTACTGCGGAAGGAAAAAGGCACCTCAAACAGGAAGCATCCCGGTATAAGGAGAATGTCAAGAATATTCTCTCCGATCTGGACAGGCAGGATCTTGAAGACCTCTGCCAGTCATTGGAAAAAATCAGGAACATCATCTCTAAGTTCAATCAAGGTGACCAATGGGATTGAATCAAGGGAATAACCGGTCCGGGACTACCGGATATAGGGGGAAGAAATGACACCCGATCATACCATACAGGAAGAAATGATCAATCCCGCCTGTGAACCTGTCAACGGCAGCATCATCAGGATTGACAACCTGACAAAGATCTTTACCGAGAAAAACCGCAGTGTTACTGCCGTCGATAATATCACGCTTGAGGTCAGAAGGGGAGAGATCTTTGGTCTTCTGGGTCCAAACGGGGCAGGTAAGAGTACCCTTATCCGCGTGCTGACTACCCTGCTCCGCCCGACCAGCGGCACAGCCTGCGTTGATACCTATGATATTATCCACGACCCTGAAAAGATCCGGAGCATCATCGGGGTCTGCCCGCAGAACAGCACGCTTGATGTTGAACTTTCCGCCTATGACAACCTTGAATTTTACGGAAAACTGGTAAACGTTGACGACAGCATCCTGGATAAACGGATATGGGAACTTCTCGAGATGACGGAACTGGCAGACCGTGCCCATATGAAAGTCCAGACATTCTCCGGGGGTATGAGACGGAAACTTGAGATCGTCCGGGCTTTTATTCATCACCCGCTCATCCTGTTTCTCGATGAGCCGACCATTGGCCTTGACCCGGAGGCCCGGCATGAAGTCTGGCAGCAGATTGCAAAGCTGAATAAGGAAAAGACGACCATCATCCTGACTACGCACTACATGGATGAGGCAGAAAAACTCTGTGACCGCATCGCCTTTGTGGATAAAGGGAGGCTTATTGCGCTGGATGTGCTGGAAAACTTAAAACAATTAATTCCTGCCGGTGACCTGATTGAGATTGGTTTTGACAGGACTGATGACAGGATTCCTTCGGGGATAAGGGAGATTGCGCTGATCAATTCCGTTGAAGTCAAGGACAAGCGGGTCATCATCTCTGCAAAGAACGGGAGTAAAGTATTGCCTGAAATTGTTGCCGTCTTTGAAAAATTTTCCGTGCCCATGAGTTCCATCTCGATACGGTCACCCTCGCTTGAAGATGTCTTCATTCACCTCACCGGTAAAAAACTGGATGATGGCATAAACCAGGAGCCAAAACCTGCACGCGGGAGGCGGCCGTCATGATCCGGGGCGCAGTCGCGATCTTCAAACGGGATTTCAAGAAATTCCTCAGTAACCCGTTTGTTGTCCTTATGACCCTCATGATGCCCATAATGTACCTGATAATTTTTGGCAATGCAATGGGCGGAACCATCAGTCATATTCCGGTCGGGGTTGTCCAGGAAGTACCACCCTATTCAGATACCCCACTTTTTACCAGCGCAGCAGCAGCACTCAATCATATTTCCCAGAAAGACAATCCCAAAATGCTGGATGTCACAGTATACACGGATGAAGCGGCAGCAAAACATGACCTCTCAAAAGGACTGATATCTGCGGTTGTCGTTTTTCCCTCCGAAATATCCAATGACCATGCAGTCCGCCTGTATGTTGACAGTTCGAACTCCATCATTCCTTCTCTTGTAGAAGCAGCTGTACGCGGTGTTCTTGCAGCGCTCGGGGCACATAATCCGGTGACGGTCAATAAAATTTACGGGGATATCAAATACATCCAGTTCTTCGGCGTTGGTGTCATCATGATGGCAATTTTCACCTCTACCATGTTCGGTGGGGGGATTGCCCTGATCCGGGACCGTGAGGCCGGGATCCACGAGGGTTACCTTGTCACACCGGTGAAGCGCACGAGTATCATCGCCGGGATTATTTCCAGTGGCACGATCAGGGCATTTATTGCGGGATTTACCATCTTCCTGATCGATATTTTAATTACCGGCATTATTATCCAAAGCCTCGAAGACTTCCTGCTGGTTATCCTTGTGATATTTATCGCATGTGTCGGGGTTACCAGCCTGGTTGTTTCCTTTGCTTCACGGTTTTCTGCCCAGCAGGAATACGCTTCTGTAGTCGCCTTTCTAAACCTCATACTGTTCATGACTTCCGGGGCGTTTTATCCCGTGATAGGGATGCCTGGCTGGCTGCGCTGGATAACGGTGTTTAACCCCGAGTACTATGGCGTGGACGCACTCAGGAGTATTATTCTCCGCGGCCAGGGACTCGATGTTATCGGGATGGACCTTGTTGCCTTATTGATATTTTCCGGCGCCATGTTTATTCTCGGCATCGCCACGTACCGGCGTACGTTGGAATGACTTTCCCGGGAGATTGTTTTCATTTTTGAAAAAAAGGACTGGAGGGTTAATTACCCCGGATGAAGATCTCACGGATGAGCCAGATGCCCCCTGCAATCACCAGAAGATAATAGACCCCGTTTACCAGCGGGATGAACTGGTCTGCAATCCATAACCGGATAACTTCCTGGATCGTGAAATAGAGATGCACTGCTGCGATAAAAATGAGCAGGAGGATGATCAAACGGATGCCGGTTTTTATGTCATTGCTGATTTTTGTTTTATCCGCTCCGGTACCTTTATTCACAATCGCACGTTCCATCTGTTCCGGAACTGCTCTTTGCTCCATGGGGGTTTCCTGTGTCATGTATGCCTCCTTGTCCGTAAAACGACTGCTGCGATTGCCGCCAGCGCAAATACAATCACCGGCACGGAGAACCCTGGCGATTTCATAACGGGTGTAGGATAGGGCGATGCCGCTATCCGGCCCTCCTCGGCAACGAATTTCGAGGTCTCTATCTTCTTGGTCACAAACTGGGTACCAGCACTCACCTGGGCGCCCGGCCTGAGCTGTACAGTACCTTCGCCGTGTTTCACTATCGTCCCATTCTTCCAGATAAGAACTTCCACTACGTAATTGTACTGGTCCGGTACGGTCAGCAGAACTGTGGCGACGACGATCTTTTCAGGATCAACGTTGGTAATCGTAGTCCGCTGTTTATCAGCGACAAGGTGCGCATCTGTCTCTTTGACCTTGACTTCAACCTCGAATGGTCCGCTGGGTAAACGGTCACCGTTTGCAAGATAGATGTCAGTCTGGATAACCGCAGAATTCCCACTCACTTTCTTTGCAATGAAATCGATATCCTCGATCATAAGACCTGATTGCTGGGTATCCGGTGTCAGCCGTTCGAGATTATAGACAGTAATCTCACCCTGTCCTTTCCGCTTGTCGCCTTCAAAAACAGTAGCAATAAGCCGGTATGATCCCTTTCTCGGGAGTTCGATCATTTGTGAGACAGTCAGGGCGCCTCCCCAGCCGATGACGGGAACGGTAGTGATCTGTTCGGTCTCGACAAGGCCGGTCTCGGTGTTGAATGCCCGGAGCTGGACCGTTGGGGCACCAATGCCAATGCCCTGCATGTTCTGGATGTCTGTCGTAACATTGAGCCTGACGTGTGATGCGCTGACCTGCTCTGCACCTAAGTTTATGCCCTGTACAAAGAGCTAGCTCTCCCTCAGGCAGCCTGCAGTAAAAATACTGCCCACGAGCAGGGCACAGAGAGTAAGAGTGACGAGCGAAAAACGGTATATGGATTTCATAAAAAACTAAAACAAACATTCTTATTTTTTTATATTTATTGTTACCTTATTGCGTGCAGCATAGGTTACTACAAGAGCATTCTTATGCCTGATCACCACCAATTCTGGTACTACCAATGTCGCATGCAGACGGTATGAACCGGTGGTTCTCCCCGGATCAAAGGATGGTCTATTACCTGTTCCTGCTGGGTTTCTTTGCGATATTTTCTACCACCCTATCAAAAAACCCGGTACTGCCCCTTTTCTCGCAGGCAATTGGTGCAAATGATGCGGTGATCGGGCTGATTGCCGCCGTTTCGCCGCTCGCCGGGATCCTGTTCTCGTTTCCGGTCGGTGTGCTCTCGGATCATATAGGGAGAAAGAGACTCCTCATCATGTCGGGAGTGGTATTTTTGTCTGCCCCGCTCCTGTACCTGCTCATCACCGACCCTCTCTGGCTTATCCCGGTCCGGTTCTTCCACGGCACCGCCACTGCAATCCTCGGCCCGGTAATCTCTGCGGTTATCGCAGAACGGTTCCCCAGGAACAAAGGTGCAATGCTGGGGCAGTACTCCTCAGCGACACTTGTCGGGAGGATGATTGCTCCCCTTATCGGCGGGATCATCATCTCGTATTTCGTGTTCTATCCCGGGCTTATGCCGTACCGTATGGTTTATATGGTTGCTGCGCTCGCCGCAGTACCCATTCTCATCATGACCCTCATGTACCGCGAGGACCGCTCAGCACCGCCAGACCTGCTCCCGCTCTCCAGCTTCCGCTCAAGTTTTGTGGCATTCTTTTCCCATGCCGGACTCCGTGCAACCGCCCTTGTCGATATGGCAACCTACTTTTCGTTCGGGGCGTTCGAGACATTTCTTCCCCTCTTTCTTGCTTCCCGGGGCATTGACCCTTACCTGACGGGGATTATCTTTGCCGTGCAGGTGCTGATCATTGCCGGGACCAAGCCGTTCTTCGGGAACCTTGCCGACCATTTCGACAAACGAGTCCAGATCATCACAGGTCTTATCATCCTCGGCAGTTCTGTAGCCTTAATCCCGTTCACCGCCGGGTTTTCCACCATTCTTTTCGTCAGCGCCGCGTTTGGTCTTGGCATGTCACTTTCTACCGTCGCAACCAGCGCCTATGTCGCTGATATTGCACAAAAAGAACAGATCGGTGCATCGATGGGGGCACTCTCCTCATCCATGGACATCGGGCATTCGGCCGGGCCGCTCGTCACGGGAATAATCATCACCGCGGTCGGCTATACAATGGGGTTCTTTGCAAGTTTCATTCTGGCTATTGCAGTCACCGCTGCTTTTGCACTCTCGGTGCGGGACCGGCCAAAAAAAAGGGATCCATAGCTCTGGAGAAATGCTCAATAAAAAATCCATGATGCTCGTGGGGGCTTCACCCCCGCACGCTTGTGGCTCCCCAGAAAATTCGATAAAACCTCGGCAGGTACTCCATCACCATCACTCTCAGCGCAGGAGCGCCAGGCGGGGACACGTACTGTTCCCTCTATAAAGCTATGGTAGTTAATGGAGCAGCATTATCCGCATTCCGGACAATACTGCCAACCTGTTGCATGCCCCGATTGTACCTTATCTTTTTGTCTGTTTGACATGGCAGCGTTTCATAGCTCCGTGATTGTTCGGAGTTTATGCAATGCAACGGTGCCTCGCCAGTCTTTATTATCACTCTTACCACTACGTAGTGGTATGGCAATTGAAAAGCAATCCTGCAAAAAATGCGATCATTCGTGGTATCCTAACAGTGAAAAAAAACCGAAGGTTTGCCCGCGATGCAAATCCTATACTTGGGAAAAAAGGAGCTGAAAAAAAATGAACAAACTAATGGTTATCGGACTAATACTCGTTACTGTGCTTATTATACCAGCCAGTGGTTTTGAATTTCCCCGGTTCAATTTCAACAACCCTAATATTTGTATTTACGACACTTGTGCCGATGCAGGCCAGAATCTGAACCAGCAACAGGAGCAACAACAGAACCAGAATCAGCAACAGAACCAGGAACAGAATCAACAACAGAATCAGGATCAGCAGCAATCACAAACGGTCAGTATTGCTATTCCTCAGAATTCAAACGGTATACTCATTTCCAGTAGCGGGCAGGGACAGATCGAACCATCTGCTAATCTCGATATCGGGACAGTAACTCAGTCAAGGTATATGCCAAAAGGGGAAGTCCTGGTATACGAGATTACCCCCGGTACTACAGTTTCAATCAAAGCCGCATCGGATGTAGGTTTTTATAGTATCGGATTTCAAGCAGATGATGGTGATAAGGTGGCGAGCAAAGACGCGATACCTACCTACGATGTCACATTCCATCGGATGGAATGGGGAGGCGTAGTACCTGTTGATTATATAGATTACTGGACTATGGAGGCGACACTGCCCACATCTACCGATGCATACATGGTTGTCGTAGATAACAGAGCCCCGAACGCCATGAATACCCATATAGATATTGCAGGAGTAAATCGACTTCACTCCGGCCCATTGATGAAAGTACATACAGCAAGGATGTGAAATACCCACAATAGGACTGCAAAATATGCCCTATTCGGTGTATTGCCTTGTTATAATGTATAAACCTGCAATGGAATGGTAGCTAACAATATTTTTATCAGAAACCAAAACCGGGGAAATGAATAACCGAAAATTAAATTAAATTATGAATTTTTATGAGGATTTTATTTAAAAAATGGTCTATTCACATCAACAAGGCTTTTGAAAATCTTTTAATTTTTCATGGTAATTTTTTGTCTATTCACCATAAAGGAATTTGACAGAGCCCTAACCCATCAGCGTTTGAACGTCGTTGTAAACTCCGTCTCTGCGAGGGTGTGCCCGTCCAGTGCCCAGTCGATGGATTCCCGGTCCGCAGTCGGCTGGGTGATGTCCATGTCAACTGCATACAACCGGAACACGTACCGGTGTGTTTCCCCGATGGGTGGGCAGGGCGGATAATATCCCCGTGAACCGGCACTGGTTTCACCCTGCTGCGCCCCGTTGGCGAGTACTTTTGCATTCGGTTGTGCCCGAATGAGCCCACGGGAGTCCGGGGGGATATTGAACACGAGCCAGTGAGTAAACCTGCCATTTGGTGCGTCGGGGTCATCAAGGATCAGTACGAGACTTTTCGTTGTGGAGGGAACACCATCCCATTCAACCTCAGGCGATTCGCTTGCACCTTTGCAGGTAGAGACATCAGGAAGAACTGATCCCGGGATAAGGGAGGCTACCCTGATCATAAACGCAACGGGGGGAGCGGGGGATGATGCCTTCTGGTACGCAGGTTGTGAAGGTGCGGGAGATACCGGAGATGAGGGGGCAGATGATGTACACCCATATGAAATGACAAAAACAATGATGATTACTACCAGGAGAACAAACCTGCGATTATGCATAACCGGACAGGTGCATACCGGATAATAAGTGTTCCGACACCCCCTGTCAGGACGGGAAAAATCCCATGACCCCGCCACCTATATACACTTCCGGTATCAATAGCTCCTACGACACACGGCACAAAAATGACAGCCGGAGTTTATGAAGAGCCGTCATGAAAATGCAAAGTACCCCCCAAAATTCCCAGATCACCGGGCCCATCCCGTTGAGTTTCTGCATCGTCCTCTATAAGGATGGCAGGATCGACCGGCTCATGGATCGCCCTCTTGAAGAATACCTCGCTGCCATCAGTGATGCGAGTATCGCCTGGATCGACTATACCACCAAAGAGGATGACACAGAGATCGAGAGTATCGCCCAGGTCGCCGGTTTTTCCCGGATCCCGATCCCAAAACTGACCACCGGTTTTTACTCTGCGTACGAAGATTACGACACTGAACTGGGCATCATGCTCCCTTCGGCAACGGTGCGGGTCGAGAAGATGTCAGTACACCCGCTCTTTGTCCTTATCCGCGATAATTTCATCCTCACCGTCCACTGTGAGGAGATTAACCGGCTCCTGAGATTTTCGCGGTACGCACCGCAGTTTTTCAAAAAGATTGCAGAAGAGCCTCCGGTGGACAAAATCACCATGGTTCTGGAACGGATCATTGATGAGAATAATGACCGCAACTTTGAGTATCTCCGCGAGATCGAGATGCATGGTGATTCTATCAGCAAATCACTCATCGAAGAGAACTTAGCCAAGAGAAAGATCGCCCATGACATCTACCGCATGAAGCACGTACTGATCGATTACTTAAACGTGCTCTGGGCGACAAAAGATGTGGTCGATTCGCTGCGGTACGGGGATTCAGACCTGATCACCAACAACGAGAAACTTCTTGGCCGGATAGGTATATTATCCGACAATATCGATCGTCACATCGAGCTCTCGGAGCAGATGTCCAACGTGCTTTCATCCGGGCTTGAAGTGATGCAGAGCATCTATAATAACCAGCTCCAGAACCTGAACAACCGGTTTGCTCTGGTAACCGCCTATCTCACGGTGCTCGGCACGGCATTCCTGGTACCAAATACGATTGCGACCATTGCAGGAAGTGGCGTTATGGAGGGTACTATGGGAGCACAGTGGTGGTATGTTCCCCTGCTGATTTTCTCCACCATTGGTGCAACAGCAGTTTCATTGCTCTGGGTGATCCATGTCTGGAAAAAGCGGGAAGAGGATTAATTCACGCAGCTTTTTTTCCTTTTTTTCATGCTTTTCTCTTTTTTTTGTCCGGTGCAGGAGTTCCTTTTCCTTTGCTGGGGTAATCTGGTGCAGCGCTTCATCACCTATTGCAGGATTAGGATACCGGGTATGGCGTTGTCAGGGTACCTCAATACAATGCCTGTCGTGACTTTGCATTTTTCCCCGCTGCACCACCCGTATACCAGGCATTGTTCAAAAAATCCCTACGCAGGATTCTTCCCGTTGGTGCCAAAACCAATGTTCTTATATAGGGTAATTGGTAATATTTTACGTTATCAAGGAGCACAGAAATGAAGACAGAAGATGCAAAGAAAATCATTTCAACTGCTATCGACAGAGAAGTCGAGGCATACACATTTTACCGAACCGTAGCGGACAAGGTAAAAGACCCGGCACTCAAAAAACTCTTTACCGAACTTGCCGGGGAAGAGAAACAGCACAGGGAATTTTTGCAGGGGATGCTCACCAAGGATGTCTCCAAGATGCACTTTGATGCAAAGGCGGATTACAAAGTGGTAAATGCAATGCCAAGCCCGCCACTATCTGCTGACATGAAACCGCTTGACGGCATTGTTGTTTCGATCAAGAAGGAACTGGAAGCCATGCAGATGTACACCCAGCTTGCGAATCTCTCAAACGATACGGAACAGAAGCTGCTCTTTTCCCAGCTCGCAAACATGGAGAGCGGTCACAAAGCCCGGCTCGAGGACATCTACACCAATATGGCCTTCCCTGAGGTCTGGTAATCCGTCCTCATAGGTCAAAAAAGCACTACGGATGCATCATGCATCCACTCTTTTTTCTTAACTTTACCGCTGGAAATATAACCGTGCTTAATGTTTCATTCGTGAATCAGGTACGGGTAATTATATAAAAAACGATACACTATCCATTCAGCTGATCGTGTGCTCAGAGAGAATTCTGAGACCGATCAGGATCAGGATAACCCCGCCAAAAATCTCCATTTTATTGCCAAGGAACGTTTCGAGCCGCTCACCAAGCATGACCCCTGCAAAGGAGATCCCGAAACAGACGATACCGATAATGAGCGCCGGGATGGGCACTGCCGTCTTGAGCACCCCGAAACTTACGCCAACGACGAGGGCATCGATGCTGGTGGCAACCGAGAGAACGATCACCGGGACAATCCGGATAATTTCAAGGTGGGCTTCATCGTCATCTCCTCGTACTCCCTCCCAAATCATTTTGCAGCCGACAATTGCGAGCAGGACAAACGCAATCCAGTGATCGTACGCAGAGATGAGCCCGATTAAGGATACCCCGGCTACCCAGCCGATAACAGTCATACCGGCCTGGAATGCACCAAAGCAAAGGGCGATGATGGCGGCAGCGTAGATGAGCCGGGTCTTTGTGGTCGTGCCGATGGCAAGCGAAACGGCAAAACAGTCCATCGAAAGGCCGATTCCAATAAGGGCCGGGGTCAGGAAATCCATCTGTGCCTGAGTAGTGGGCGGGGAAATTTGATAAGCTCACGCATCGCCCGGATACCATTAACCAGCCGGGGGTCATCCCGGGCAATCCAGAGTGCTGCCAGGGCACTCTTCTCCTTGTCCTTGATCTCGAGCATGATGTCAAAGTCCGCAGGCAGGGTTTCTTTGAGGAACTGCCGGAAGTCTTCTGCCACGAGAGGTGTATGGCATGTGCCCCCACCCGTTTACCCGGTTCCTGCGAGCTGTAATCGACCATTGGAATTCCATCGTGGGCTTTCCAGGTTTCCCGGACCGGATCGAGCAGGGATGTAAACTGCTCCCCGTTATTGTAGAGGGAATGGTGGAATGTGTCCGCGATGACGGGAATACCGGTCCGCTCGTGAATGGCGAGGCAGTCGCTGAGGGTGTATAGCCGTTCATCGTTCTCAATCACGAGCCGGTCCCGTATAGGCGTGTCGAGCAGGCCATACTGTTTCACAAACCGGTCGATGCCTGCCGGTTTGTCGCCATAGACACCCCCGACATGGACCTGGACTTTTGCCGAACTGTCAAGTCCCATAAGGTCTAGTACCTGCACCTGGTACACAAGATCGTCAATGCTGCGCTGAAGTACCCTTTTGTCCGGTGCATTGAGGAGGACAAACTGGTCCGGGTGTATGGATATCCGGAACCCGTATTTCCGGATATATTCGCCGATTTTTTCAAACACTCCTGCAAACTCTTCCTGCCACGGGAAGGTGCAGACCGGGTGCGAGGCAAACGGCACGAGATCGGACGTGATCCAGAAGAAGAGCATACCGTGACGTACATTGTATGCAAGGATTCTGGACAGGTATGAGAGGTTCTCCTGCACCGTATTCCTCATCCGCTCATCGGAATAAGACGCAAGCCTGAAGGTGCGGGAAGCAGTGCAGCCGAATGAGCGGTTGATACAGGGGTAACCAATACGCATGCAGGAGCCTTTCGGGTCAGTGCCCGAACAACGCGGAAACCTCTTTTAAGTGTTTGCGGATCGGGAGAAGCTGGGGACAGAGGCTTTCGCACACCCCGCAGTCCTGGCACTGGGATGCATCGCCGCCAAAACCGGTGAAGGCATCATAGGAGAACGTTGCACCTGCCGTATCGCAATAGACAGCCACGTCATTGAAAGTGGCAAAGCACTCCGGGATCTCCACGCCGCTCATGCACTGCATGCAGTACCGGCACTTCGTGCAGGGTATCTTCATCCTGCTGCGGTAGAAGGTTTTCACCGTTTCATAGACCGCGAGATCGTCTTTTGTAAGCAACAATGGTTTGCCGCCGTTTGCAGAGCTCAGGTTATCCTTTACCTGCTGCATCGTGCTCATACCGGAAAGCACAACCGTAATCTCCTGGTGGTTCCAGAGCCAGCGTAATCCCCATTCTGCCGCGGTGCGGGATTGTCCACATGATGCACGGAGCTTCTTTGTCTCTGTAGTCTCCCGTGCCAGCACCCCGCCGCGAAGCGGTTCCATGATCACGATGCCAAGCTCTTTCTCTGCAGCATAATTCAGCCCTTCTGTGCCTGCCTGGTAATTCCCGTCCATGTAATTGTTCTGGATCTGCCAAAGCCGAGGATCGAGAGTTTCGTTTCGGTCCGGTTCATCCGGCGGTAAAGCATCAGGCGGACTTCAGCAGGTTATTTCCTTACCAGTTTTTTTCCGATACTCCACGCGTCCCCGGCACATCCGCCGACGGTCCAGTAGCGGTTGTCCGGCATGGTGAGCAGGAGCGGGTTGATCTTCTTAATATCCAGTTTACGATTGGTAAGATACTTCTCTTCTGTGTAGGATGCGATAATTTCGCCGATGTAAAAATTGTTGGTGGGATTTTCCACCGTGATCTGCAACCGGCATTCCAGGGAGAGCGGACATTCAGTTATCATCGGGGCTGTTTTCGATTCCCCGTAATACACGTCAAAGAGCCCTGCCTTGTCAGTATCCCTT
>Ga0209777_10006811_pt1 | contig 12807 bp, 8 predicted proteins | sample FrelakmetHBP12HB_FD_187147 | JGI IMG/M metagenome (GOLD analysis project Ga0209777, IMG submission 187147) | Freshwater lake sediment microbial communities from the University of Notre Dame, USA, for methane emissions studies -HBP12 HB (SPAdes)... | ecosystem: Environmental > Aquatic >...
GCCTCGAACGAATGGACCGTATTATTCCCGCCATACATGCGGCCGGGGCCTTGGCCATCGTCTCCACCGATCCGATCGCGTGCGGAATGCTAAAGCCCCCCGGCGCGTTCGACGCCGACATCGTGGTGGCCGAGGGGCAGGCGCTGGGCATTCCATTGCAATACGGCGCGCCGTATCTGGGACTGATCGCCACGCGCGAGAAGTTCTTGCGGAAGCTGCCCGGGCGAGTGGTGGGACAGACGCGCGACCTCGACGGCCGCCGCGGATTCTGCCTCGCCTTGCAGACCCGCGAGCAGCACATCAAGCGCGAACGAGCGACCAGCAATATCTGCACAAACCAGGGACTATTCGCAGTGCGGGCTTCTGTTTACATGGCCGCTCTGGGGCGGCAGGGAATTGGCAAGGTTGCGAATCAATGCTTCGACAAAGCCCATTACGCCGCCGAACGGATTGGCAGGCTCAAAGGTTATAAGATTGCGTTTGCCGCGCCGTTCTTCAAGGAGTTCACGGTTCGGACGACGCGAAACGTCGAGCGGGTTTTGGCGAAGTGCCGGGAGCGCGGCATTCTCGGCGGCGTACCGCTTGGGCGTTTTGACGGCCGCATGAGCGATTGCTTCCTCATCGCGGTGACCGAGAAGCGTACCAAGCAGGAAATCGACGATCTGGTCGCGGCGCTGGACACGGTGTGACAATGAATGAACCACAGAGGGCTCAGAGAACACAGAGGAATAGGTTTGTTTTTGGGTTCCTCTGTACTACTAACGTTGAGAATCTTCGCGTCTCGCGCAGATTTTCGGAACCAACGTCTTCGGTGCCTTGTTGCCTCGCTGCCTGGATGCCTTGGGTTGCGGGCGAAGCCCGCACTGTGTTCTCTGTGCCCTCTGTGGTAATTCAACCGGCTTGAGGAACTATGAAAACGACAAACGCTCTCGATGGGGTCGCGCCGATGGGTGATAAATCCACTCTCGGCAACCCAGGCCCCGCAGGAAAAGCAGGGTTGATATACGATATGCAACGAACCGACGCCCGCGATCATTCATTGCTCTTCGAGATCGGCGCGCCCGGCCTTTGCGGCGCTTCGCTGCCGGAGTTGGACGTGCCCGCAACCGATCGCCGGGCGCTCGTGCCCCGCGAGCTGCTGGCCGACGAACCGCCCGCGCTCCCCGAAGTCGGCGAGCTCGACGTCGTGCGCCACTACAAGCGCCTCGCCCACCGCTGTTTCAGCATCGACGGCAACTTCTATCCGCTGGGCAGTTGTACGATGAAGTACAACCCACGAGTCAATGAGCGGATTGCGTCGCTGCCCGGTTTTCTGCACGTGCATCCCTACCAGGACGACGGCGACGTGCAGGGCTTACTCGAACTGCTCTATCGTCTGCGCTGCGATCTGGCCGAGATCGCCGGACTGCCCGAGGTGACGCTCCAACCCGCCGCCGGCGCCCACGGCGAAATGACCTCGCTTATGATCATCAACGCCTTCCACCGCAGCCGCGGCGAAAATCGAAAGAAGGTCCTCGCTCCGGACAGCGCTCACGGAACCAACCCCGCAAGTTGCACGATCTGCGGACGCGAGGCGCTTTCGATCCGCTCCAAGCCCAATGGCCGGGTCGATCTCGACGACCTTCGCTCAAAAGTCGATTCAGACACCGCCGCACTCATGATTACCAATCCCAACACCACCTGCGTTTTCGACGAACAGATCGCCGAGATTGCGAAGATCGTCCACGCCAAGGGGGCGCAGCTTTACCTCGACGGGGCCAATATGAACGCCATTCTGGGCAAGACCCGCCCCGGCGACTTCGGCGTGGACTGCATGCACTACAACACGCACAAGACTTTCAGCACCCCGCACGGCGGCGGCGGTCCCGGTGCGGGTCCGGTCGCGGTCGCGGAACACCTCCGCGAATTTCTGCCCGTGCCGCAGGTAGTGAAAAAGCCCGACGGAACCTACGGCTGGGTCGATAATCGCTCCAAGTCCATCGGCAAGGTGCGCTCGTTCTATGGCCAGATCGGCGTGCTCGTGCGCGCGTACGCATACATTCGCGCGCTGGGCAACGACGGGCTTCGCGACGTCTCGGAAAAGGCCGTGCTGGCCGCCAACTACCTCGCTGCTCGGCTCAAGCATCGGTATCCGATGCCGTTTCCGCCGCCCTATTCGCACGAGTTCATCACCGTGCCGGAGTTCGGCGAGTCGGGGGTGACAGAGCTGGACCTGGCCAAGCGGCTGATCGACTACGGCATCCACCCGCCGACGATGAGCTGGCCGATTCATCACTGTCTGATGGTGGAGCCGACGGAGACGGAGTCGCTGGCCACGCTGGACCGCTTCGTCGAAGTGATGCTCAAAATCGCCGACGAGGTGGAGAAGGACGCCGGCGTGGTCAAGGGCGCTCCACACACTACTCCCGTCCGACGGCTGGACGAAGTGGCCGCCAGCCGCAAGCCAAACGTCCGCTGGAGACCCGCGTAGCGTCGGGGTTTATCCCCGGCGCAATTCAGCTTAGCCGCGAATGGGAGTTCGCTCGCACGCAGAAGCCGCTCTTTCCGATTCCTCCGTTGGAGTAACCTATGTATAAGGACGTCGTCGGCGTTGAGTGTCTTGATGGTTTACGTCTTCGGCTGACGTTTGAGGGTAACGAGCGTCGGGACGTGGACGTTTCGGAGCTTGTGCCTCTTGACGGAGTCTTTGAAGCCCTCAGGGATCAAAGTTTCTTCAGGCGCGTCCGCGTCAATCCGGAAATCGGAACCATTGTGTGGCCCAACGGTGCGGACTTATGTCCGGATGTCCTTTATGAGAAAAGTCGCCCAGTTCCTACCAAGGGTTGCTGAATCCAAATTTGATAAAAGGGGTCGAGAGTTTTATTGAGGCTTGCTTGGGCGTCCACGAGGGCGTAGGGATGACTCCAGCCCCCAAACGCGACGCCATTCGCTCGTAGTCCGTGTCCTTCTCGAAGAGCGTCGCCCGTCCAACCGCCCGGTTGAGCACGTTGTATACCAGCCCCTAATAGCCTCCCTTCGCCGCCTTGGCGTGGGCGGGAAGGCACCGTGCATCGCTCGACTCATCAATCAAAAACTCCCGACCGCTTTTCGAGCCAATCGACAATCGACAATCGACAATCGACAATCCCCTCCGCATGACGCCTGACGCTGGGTCAATCCGAATTCTCCAGGATCGGGCCCTCGACGGCCCGACGAACATGGCCCGCGACGAAGCACTTATGGTGCACGTCGGGGCAGGAGATTCGCCGGCCACGCTGCGGCTCTACCAGTGGGATCCGCCGACGATTTCACTGGGATATTTTCAACACTATGCGGATTACGCGGCGCTTCCGCCGCCCGCGGGAGAGTTGGCCGTCGTTCGGCGGCTGACCGGCGGCGGGGCGATCCTGCACGATCTTGAACTAACCTATTCGCTCACGCTGCCCATCGGTCACCCGCTGCTTACGCGAGGCCCCAACCGACTCTACGAAATTGCCCACGACGCGGTGATCGCGGCCCTGGTGGCGGCCAATCTGAGCACCCAGCGCTGCGGCTGCTCGGACGATTCCGGCGCCGCTCGCGGTCCGTTCTTCTGCTTTGCGCGGCGGCATTGCTATGACGTGCTGCTGGGCCGCGACAAGATCGCGGGCAGCGCCCAGCGCCGCACGCGCCAGGCCGTCCTCCAACACGGCTCGATCATCCTCGGCAACCGCTTCGCCCAGCAACCCACCGCCCAATCCGGCGAAGCATTCGATACGCTATTGGCCTGCGTCCGCGCCGGTTTCGGCGAATCTTTTTCCACAGCGGCAGGCATGATGCTTGAGCCCGGCGACTGGTCGGAGTCCGAACTGCAATCGAGCGATCGACTTCTCGCCAAATACGCGGGCGACGAATGGACTAGGCGCCTTTGACCACAAAATGAGATTGCCAGGCCTTTCATTAGAGCCGCGCGGCGCAAGCCCGCGGACAAGTCCCTTAATCACCATTCGCCCCCGGCGCGGCCGGGATCTTCGCCATTCTTGATTCGCCATTCGTCATTCAGACGAAACGCCGCTCTACGCGGTCACATATCAGATGGTACGCCAACTGATGTACTTCCTGCACCCGGTCGCTCGCGGTGTGCTCGACCCGAAAACACAAGTCGCACAGGTCCGCCAGCTTGCCGCCGCCGCGACCCGTGAAGCCGATCCGCTGTGCCCCGATCTTCTTCGCCGCTTCAAGCGCGCCAATTACGTTCGGCGACTTGCCCGAAACGCTCAGCACCCAAACGATGTCACGCCTTGTCACCAGGGCCTCGACTTGCCGTGTAAATACCTGCTCAAACCCGGTGTCGTTGGACACCGCCGTGAGCACCGACGTATCCGTAGTCAGTGCAATCGCCGGCAAGGGCCGTCGGTCCTTCTTGAACCGTCCGACGAGTTCCGCGGCGATGTGCTGGGCGTCGGCCGCACTGCCCCCGTTGCCCAGCAGATACACCCGCCCGCCGGCCTCAAAGCAAGCGCTTATCCGCGCCGCCATCAGTTCCAGCAGCTCCACCTGCCCGATCGCGGCCTCCACCGCCCGCAAATGCTCCCCAATCTGTTCTCTCATCTATTCCACTTCGTGCCCTTCGTGCCAGGCTGCCTTCTTCACAATCGACAATCGACAATCGCAAATCGACAATCAGGAATCACTTCCCTCCCCGAATCTTCTCTATGATCTTCGTCGTACTCAGCCCCTCCACCAGCGGCAGCAGCACCACCCGCCCCCCGATCGACTCCACGAACTCCCGCCCCACGACCCCCTTGCCCGCCCAGTCCTCTCCCTTCACCAGCACGTCGGGCCGCACCCGCCGAATCAGTGCCTCCGGCGTCGGCTCCTCAAACCCCACCACGTAATCGACGCACTCCAGCGCCCCCAGCACCGCCGCCCGATGTTCAAACTTGTTGACCGGCCGATCCCCCCCCTTGTTCATCCCCCGCACCGACGCGTCCGCGTTAAGTCCCACGACCAGTGCCGACGCCTCCCGCCGGCATCGCCGCAGAAACTCCACGTGCCCCGCGTGGAGAATATCAAAGCAACCGTTAGTGAACGCCACCGTCTCCCCGCGGTCACGCCGAAGCCCCAGCTCCCCCACAAGCTCCTCGACCCCCGTCAGCTTCCCATTGTGCAGCCGGTCCGCCAGGCGCAGCTCCGCCAGCACCTCTTCGGCGGTTATCGGCACGCAGCCGAACTTCTCGACCTCCAGCCCCCCCGCGACATTCGCCAGCCGCGCGGCGTGCTCCAGGTCCGCCCCCGCCGCCGTGGCCGCCGCCAGCATCGCCAACACCGCGTCCCCCGCCCCGGTGTTGTCGTACACCGTCCGTGGAATCGTCGGCAGGTGCTGCCACTTTCCCCCCTTCTCCACCAGCACGGCCCCGTCGCGATCCACCGTCGCCACCGCGCTGCCGATATGGAAGCGCTCGATCACCGTCCGGGCCGCGTCGGCCACGGCCTCCACCGACGCCACGCGCTGACCGGAGACAATTGACAGTTCGTCGCGATTGGGTGTCACTACCGTGGCACCATTATATCGTTCGTAGTCCTTCAGCCGCGCCGGATCGACCAGCACCGGTTTGCCGGCCTTGCCGGCGGCCTTGATGACGGCCTGGGCCAGCGCCTCGGAGATCAAGCCCTTGTCATAGTCCTCGATGCACACCACCTCCACGCCCGCGATGTGTCCGCGAGCCACATCGATTAGCCGTTTCGTGGAGGCGTCGTCCAGCGGCGAGGAGTCCTCGTCGTCAACGCGGAGCAATTGCTGGCGGTGGCGGTGCTGGGCGAGGCCGACCATCCGCGTCTTGGTGGTCGTAGGCCGATCCGTGATCGCCAATACTCCGGTGGTATCGACGCCGAGTTCGGCAATAAGCCGCCGAAGCGTCGCCGCGTGGCGGTCGTCGCCGATCGCCCCGCAGCAGATCACCTCGCAACCCAGCGCCCGCAGGCAAGCGGCCACGTTGGCGCTGCCCCCCACGGCCTCCCGCCGCTCGACCACGCGAATCACCGGCACGGGGGCTTCGGGGCTGATCCGCTCGGCGTCGCCGTAGACGTAGCGGTCGAGAATCAGGTCGCCGACGAGCAGTACTCGCCGTCCGGCGAAGGATCGCACGTAGTGGGCCAGTTCATGCGGCATCGTTACTTCCTCATGCGGAGGGGTTTTTCTCGGTTCCGCTGGACGGAAAGGTTAGAGGCGAACGCCCACGTCCGTCAATTCGGCTTGCCCATCCATGATAACATGAGGAGCGCGCGCCGCTCTCGATCAAGAAAGCGATCATCCGGCGGCATTGAAACCTGGCAGCTTCCGGCTTTGCGACTTGCGCAGGTCTCGGTGGCTCGCAGGTGTCAGGCACCACGAATGCGCAATTCAATAGCAGCCCAGTCCGGTCCTTTTGGCATCACGAACAAGCACTTCCCGCCACTTAGGTTCTCCCACACCGCGCCAATGTCCCGCTTCTCTCGCGAGTCCGGCAAATCCCAATCGCGGTTGCTCTTGTACTCTACGACCAGAATCCTCTCGTCCCGCAGCTTCACCACGAAGTCAGGCCAAAACCGATCCGTCCCGGTCGGCAACCAAAACGCAAACCCTTCACACTTCACAAGATTGCGGACCCAAGTTTCGACTGTCGGTAGATTGTCGATGAAGGCCGCGCAATCCGCTTCTTCCGAATTCATGTCGGCGGGAATTTGATAGTAGTGATGATTGAACTTGATCGGTCCACGATACGGTCGAGCCGCCGGGTATTGATTCAACGGAAATGTGAAACACACTTCCGGCGACACCTGCAACCGCCCGCCCGCCGCAGGGGAAAAAAGTCGTTGGAACGCCCCCGCTGCGGCCTCGCGCCGAACGTCGTCGAGTTTCCGGTTGATGGCGTCGCGGAGCCGAAAGCGTGCAACGACCAATTCAGGAACGGACAGCCCACGCCGCTCCACCAAATCATCGACCAGCGCCCGCAACCACACGATCGCCTCCATCTGCGGAATCGTCGGATGGGTGATGTTCCGATCCAACCAGACCACCAATTCCGCCATTGACCCCGGACCGCGCATGTCATGGAACGACAACTGTTCATGCAACGCGGCAACAAACCGCCAAGCGACCCGACCCGATCGATCAATGTCCACGTCCGCGACTCTCGTCGCCTCGGCGTTTAGCTTGAACTCCAACTCGGAAAGCGAGTGGTTCGACTGTCGAAGATCCCAGTACTCTTCTTCATGCTGCGCCTCAAAAAGTTCAAGCCCGTCTTCGCCTCGAAGCGTAAAGCAGGGAACCCGAAACGAAACGCCCAGATCGGCGGGTGCAACCGACAATCCCCAACTGCGACGAACCAACCGTTCAATCGCAACCCGATCCGCCTCTCGAACCACCGCCTTCAGTGCGTTCGCATGGCTCTCGATGATCGGCCGTCCTGTGTAAGAGAGCTCTCCATCCGCTCGCCCAACCGCGGCAGGTACAAACGAAAGACAGGACCGAAGTTCGCGCGGAAGCGAATCCAATTGTGGCGGCGCGCCGACTTTCTCCGAAACCCGAACCGCCTCCCGATCGAACAGATCAAGACCCGTGGAGAAGGGCAGCGTCGGATCAGGCTCGACCGCCTGCTTCGCCTCCCACTGTTCAAACCCACAGTCCACCAGCGCATCCACTAGACCCTTGGCCGACGCCATAAAATCCGGCGAGGTGGCGAAAGCGTATGCGAAGTTCAACGCGTCGCGCCGCTTTTGCATCGCCTTGGGAAGACGCAAGATGCGCCCAAGGATCTGCTCCACCGCCCCCGTCGCCGTCAGATTGGAAACACTGCAAAGTACGTAGGCGAAAGGGCAATCCCATCCCTCCCGAAGCGCCGCAACCGTAAGGACGAACCGAACCGCGCAACCTCGATCCAGCAGGTTCTCAGGAAGCTCCCACTTGCGTGAAGTACCCTCGGCGATTTCCTCCTCGCTCACCTTGCAGTCTTTGACCAGGAAATCTCGCAAGACCTCCACGGTGACATTCTCCGGCTGTTTCCCGCGTGACTGCGCATGCATGAGCACGATCGGTCGAATGTACTCGCCCGTATCCCGTTCCTCTTCCTTGGCAATGTTTTCTAACTGCCGTTGCTTGTTGACCGCATCTTGCACCGCTTCATGCCACCGTGCACGCTCGGTCAAACGGATCGGCAGCTTGACCATGTTCGCCGCCTTGAGCGCCAACGCCGAAACGTGAAAGAGTACGTTGCTCGGGTTCTTCTCTTGATCCGGCGTCGCCGTGAACTCGATGATGCACGATGGCTTGAATCGCGCCAGAGTCTCGAAAGATAGGGGCGTCCGCGCATTGTGCGCTTCGTCCATGATGACGACGGGCCGTCGAAGGCAGAGCGCATTCGCAAGGCTCTGAACAACCGTTTCCGACGAGTCGGATTCCAACAATGCGAGCTGCGCCGACGTCAACCCGCCGAAGTGCGATCCCAACGCCCCGTTGGTCTCGTACACCTTGCGTCCTTCGGTCGCTTCCACCCGCAGCGCCGCAAGCGTAGATACGATTACTGTCGTGGCCCCGTCGAACGTCGCACGCGTGACATACAGCGCCTCGCGCAGCGTCAGAACCTCCACCTGTCCGCTGAATGCCCGGTCCAACGCTTCGCGGTAGAAATGACCGCGCTGTCGAAGCGCCCGCAAAGTTTGTTCCACAATCGCATTCGTCGGGGCAAGCCATAGCACAACACACCGTTCCACTTGCAGAAACCGCTTACACGCGATCCCGACCGCGTGCGCCGCCAGAACGGTCTTCCCCCCGCCCGTCGGAACCCGCAGACAAACATAGGGCAGCCCCGGCAGCCCTTCGACTTCCCGGTATTTCAACGGCAAATCGTCGAACGAATTGAATGCCGCGGGCGCGCCGACTTGAGCCGCGCGTCCGAAATACTCATCGAGCCGCGCCAGGGAGTCCTCTTGATAGGGCTTCAGCGTGTGGTTCATCACGACACCTTGACTTCGTAGGGAATCTGCCTGAAGACGATCCCCTCCCGCTTCAACCGGGCTTTCCCGAGTCGGCAACCTTCACCGTAGACCACCTTCGGTCCATCGTGTTCGGGAAGTTTACGGAGGACTTCCGTGGTCAGCACGTTGCCGCCGTTCACCCGCCGGTCACCCATCGCGCCGTTGAACAACAGGTAGATGGCCGTCCCGTCGTGAACGCCCAAGAGCGGCGTCTTGCCTGTCGCCCGCTTAGGGATCGGCGAGCCGGTCTCGGTGAAGAACACATGGGCCGCAAGGTCGGAGAACTTCACGGATTCCTGGATGTTTCCGGCCTCATCGAATAGCGGTTCCCCAAGCATGCAGTATCGAAAACCGCCGCCCGTGCCCGCGACGTACTCTTTGCCTTTGTCGCCGCCGGGCTGATAGCCCTCGATCACCCGCGCCAGGCGCTGGCCCGTGATGGCGGTGGCGATGTTCTCGTCCATCTCGACGAGGATGAACCGGCGACTTCCACCGTCAGTTCTATTCATCGCCAACACCGCGTGCCCCGTCGTCCCACTGCCAGCAAATGAATCCAGAACCAAGTCGTTTTCACCGGCGACTTGCTCTACAAGCGCGCGAACCAACTCGACAGGCTTTGGAAACGAGAACTCATCGTGACTGAAGATGTCTCGAAGCGCGACTGTCCCGTGTCGCGTGAAAATGCCCTCACCCACAATAGAAGAAAACCCAGTGAACTCTTCTTCAAGTTCAGACAGAAAGAACTTACGCCGAGGACGACCAGTTGGACTCGCAGGCCACAGGATTTTTCTCTCAGCCCCTAACCTCTGCATTGTCGCAGGTTCGTATCGCCACCCTTTGGCGGGACAACCGTAGTTGATTTGAGTAGCGGGGTCGATCAGGTCAAAGTGGAGGTTGGGGCGCTGCGTTCGCGTAGCGAGTCCAACCATGTTGGAACTCGTCCAGTCTCCGCGCGGATCGTTGTCAGGATTAGAGTATTGCGTTCGATCCCGTTCCGCGCCGCGGAGGCGATGCCCATAGCAAAGCACATATTCATGATCGATCGAGGCACCTGTCGTGTTTCTGTTGTCCTTCTGTTGCCTGGACTTCCAAATTAGACACCCGATTCGTCTGCTTGACCCAAACACTTCGTCCATCATCGCTCGGAGGTGGTGGACTTCATTGTCGTCGATGGACACAAAGATCACGCCATCGTCAGTTAGGAACTCCTTCAGAAGCGCGAGCCGGGGGTACATCATGCAAAGCCACTTGTCGTGCCGAGAAAGATCCTCAGCTTCTTTGCCAACGGCCTGCCCCAACCAGGCCTTCATGACCGGACTGTCCACGTTGTCGTTGTAAATCCATCCCTCGGTACCGGTGTTATATGGCGGGTCGATGTAGATGCACTTGACTTTGCCCGCGTAGTACGGGAGAAGGGCCTTGAGAGCCAGAAGGTTGTCGCCCTGCACCAACAGGTTCCCGGCGTCCGGGTCGCCAGCCGACAGCTTGGCGTTGCAGTGCAGCAGCCGGTAGGGCACCTGCCGGTGATGACCGACGACGCCCTTCTTACCTATCCAATCCAGCGTGGGCATGTTTGTCGTCGGGGATTGTACGGAGGATGACGACAAACTCAAATCATTACCGTCTTGGGACAGGATTTACATGATTTACAGGATTAAGTTCAGACCCGTTGTCGATCTTGTTAATCTTGTAAATCCTGTCAATTCTGCTTCTTGTACTCCCTGAACTTGCGTTTTACCTCGACTGATTGTCCGAAGTTGATCAACAGCCCGTCATCAATTCCTGTCGCCGTGAGGTAGTTGACCAATTGCACCTCGTGTTCCTTGCACAGGTTTTGCACTGCCTTTACCTCGATGATTACCCGTCCTTCTACGATCAAGTCGGCGAAAAAATCGCCGACCAATCGCCCACGATAATGGACCGGAATCGGATGCTGCTGCATCGCGGACATCCCCGCCTCTTCGAGTTCGATCCGCAGTGCGTTCTCATACACCTTTTCCAGAAACGCGGCCCCCAGTGCATTGTGTACCGCATACGCACAACCGATGACCCGTTCCGTCAAGGCGTTCGTTTCCATAGAAGACTATTTTTAGACAGGATTTACATGATTTACAAGATTATGTTCAACTCTCTTGGCCATCTTGTAAATTCTGTAAATCCTGTTCCTTAAATTGAGGCGTGTTCGCGGGAAGATACTCGGAAATTATGCCAATCTTGTAAATCTTGTTAATCCTGTCCATTCAAACGAACTTGATTTTTCCTGTCCATTATTGAGTGTCAGTTCGATGACACCGGCGAGAGATTGTCGAGAAAGCCTTCGAGCTTCCTGGCCCGCACGGGATGTTGCAGTTTGCGGATGGCCTTGGCCTCCACCTGCCGCACCCGTTCGCGCGTGACCTTGAAGATCTTGCCGACCTCCTCCAGCGTGTACGTGTACCCGTCGCCGATCCCGTAGCGGAGCTTGATGATCTCGCGCTCGCGGTAGGTCAGGGTCTTGAGCACTTCCTCGACGCGATCCTTGAGCATCTCGCCGCCCGCCATGCCGATCGGCGACTCCACCGAATCGTCCTCGATGAAATCGCCGAAGTACGAATCCTCGCTCTCCCCCACCGGGCGATCCAGCGAGATTGGGTGCCGCGAAATCTTCAGCACTCGGCGGCACTCCACCAGCGGCATCTTCGCCCGCCGGGCGATCTCTTCGATGGTCGGTTCGCGGCCAAGCTCCTGCAGCAGTTCCTTGCTGATGTTCCGCAGGCGGCTCATGGTCTCGATCATGTGCACGGGGATGCGGATGGTCCGGGCGTGATCGGCGATCGACCGCGTGATCGCCTGCCTAATCCACCACGTCGCGTAAGTGCTGAACTTGTAACCACGCTTATACTCGTACTTGTCCACCGCGCGCATCAGGCCCGTATTGCCCTCCTGGATGATGTCCAGGAACGAAAGTCCGCGATTGCGGTACTTCTTGGCGATGCTCACCACCAGCCGAAGGTTGCCGCCCGACAGATTGCGCTTGGCGTCCTCATACTCGCTGAACACCCGCTGGATGCTCGTCAGGCGCTTGGTCAGAGCCGGTGACAGTTCCAGGCATAAAGACTCGATGCCGGCCAACTCCTCCTGCATGGCCTGAAACTCATCGTCGGGCATCGTCCGCCGCTTTTCCTGGGAGGCAATGCGTTTCTCCAGTTCCGTCATCTTGCGCAGCAGACCGCGAAGTCTCTTCATCAGCGGCTGGATTCGGCTGGTGCGCAGCGAAAGTTCCTCCAGGAGCTTGGAAAACTTGCGCCTGCGGTCGCGCATTTCCTGATCGAGCTTCTTCCTCGCCGCGGCGGCGAGACGCGACGCTCGGGCTTGCGGCCAGATCTCCTCGTTCTTCTTGAGCAGCGCCCGCACCGTTACCAGGTTCACCGGAATCCGCGTGCTGATCTTGGTCTTGGCCGCGTGCTCCGACGTGGAAATCTTCATCGTTCGATCGAACGGCAAAACGCCGTCATGGACCTGCTGAAGAATCTCCACCGCCAACCCGGCGCAATAATCGCTCTCCAGGACCTTCTGGCGGAACGCCATTCGCGTCAGTTCGATTTTCTTGGCGAGGCGGATTTCCTCGTCTCGGGTCAGCAGCGGTATCTCGCCCATCTGCGTGAGATACATCCGCACCGGATCGTCAATCCGCTTCGCGCCGACATCCTGAACCAGCTCGGCGACGTCGATCTCCGGGTCAATGTCGTCGGCTTCTGCGGCCGCGGCGGGCACCGCCTGCGGCTCCTTCGCTGCCCGCGGGCTTCGCGCTTCGCGCTTGGGCGGAGGGGCCGACTTTCGTGCAATCTCAAACTT
>Ga0209777_10006812_pt1 | contig 12806 bp, 10 predicted proteins | sample FrelakmetHBP12HB_FD_187147 | JGI IMG/M metagenome (GOLD analysis project Ga0209777, IMG submission 187147) | Freshwater lake sediment microbial communities from the University of Notre Dame, USA, for methane emissions studies -HBP12 HB (SPAdes)... | ecosystem: Environmental > Aquatic >...
GGCTGGCCATCCTCTCAGACCAGCTAACCATCGATGCCTTGGTAGGCCGTTACCCTACCAACAAGCTAATGGTACGCGGGCCCATCCTTGAACAGTAGCTTGCATGCAGAGGCCACCTTTGACCCCGTTTTCCAGAGAAAACGGGGCGTTATTCGGTATTAGCCCCGCTTTCGCGGGGTTATCCCCAATTCAAGGGCAGGTTACCCACGTGTTACTCACCCGTGCGCCACTTTACTCTCCCAGTTGCCCGGGATTTCTCGTGCGACTTGCATGTGTTAGGCACGCCGCCAGCGTTCGTTCTGAGCCAGGATCAAACTCTCCAGTTTTAAATTGGAATGATCCTTTTTTGATTAAAGGAAATTTATTTGGACCCAGAAATCAGTAACCCCTATTTTCTTTTCAAAGAGCGGAAAAACATCCAGTTTAATTTATACATCAAATCTTCTTTTTTGTCAAGAGAAAAATTTCCAAAGAACTCAATATTTATCAAAGGCGACAATTAATAAATTTAACACAAAGAAATTTATTGTCAAGCGCTTTTCTCAAAAATTTTGATGGAAAGATACTTTTTCTTTCCTGCCCGGAGAAACATCCTGTTGTTCTCCGAGAATTCCTTCATCGCCACAAGCCGGTCAAACCGTTCCACCCGCTGGTTGTTGATATAAGCTCCGCCCTGCTCGATCAGCCTCCGTGCTTCCGATCCCGACGAACAAAGCCCTGTCCTCTCAAAGAGTTTGAAGGCAGCGATCCCCTTCTCAAAAATGTCGCGATCCATCTCCACCGTCGGCACGTTTTCATCCTCTCCTGATCCGGAGAAGAGGGCCCGTGAGGCCTCCTTTGCTTTCTCTGCCTCCTCCTGTCCATGGACGATCTTTGTCGCCTCGAAGGCCAAAATCTCTTTCGCTCTCCTGATCTCAGCCCCCTCAAGGCTACCGTAGAGCCCAACCTCACCCATGGGAAGAAAGGTGAAGAGGGCCAGGAACCGCTTCACATCCCGATCATCCGTATTGATCCAGAACTGGTAGTAGTCATAGGGGGAGGTCCTTTCAGAATCGAGCCACACAGCTCCCTTTTCCGTCTTCCCCATCTTCTTCCCATCCGCTGTCATGATCAGGGGGAAGGTAATTCCATAGGCCTGTTTTCCCTCAAGACGGCGGATCAGGTCGGTTCCCGCAACGATATTTCCCCACTGGTCACTTCCCCCCATCTGGATCAGGCACTCATAATGTTTGAAAAGGTGCCAGAAATCGTAGGCCTGGAGAAGCTGATAATTGAACTCGATAAAGGAAAGACCTGTCTCCAGACGGATCTTCACCGATTCGGCGGCGAGCATCCGGTTGACGCTGAAGTGCACCCCAATGTCCCTAAGAAAATCGATGTAATTCAGCTTCGTTAACCAGTCCGCATTGTTGAGGAGAAGGGCGCGCCCTCCGGAGAAGTCGAGAAAATGGGCAAATTGTTTCTTTTGTGCCTCGCCGTTTCTCGCGATCTCTTCATAGGTCAGGATCTGGCGCATCTGGTCCTTTCCACTCGGATCTCCCACCAGCCCTGTTCCCCCTCCTACCAGAGTGATCGGCCGGTGCCCATGCCTTTGCATGTGGGCGAGGGCCATGATGGGAACCAGATTTCCTACGTGGAAGCTCGAAGCGGTTGGATCAAAACCGATGTAGCAGGTCACCTTGCCTTTCAATAATTCACGAAGCTCCGTCTCATCGGTGACCTGCTCAATGAAACCCCTCTCCTGAAGAACATCGAAGACCGTACCCCCATGTTCCATTCTTTCCATTATCTTCAACTCACCCCCGTGAGCGGTGTCTTGATCCGTTCAATCCTTGAAGCCTTTCCCGTTTGTGAATCGACGTCAACCACGACTCCCTGGAGTTCGATGCCCTCGGTCGCGACATCATATTTCCATGGAATCTGGGTCAAGAAACGATGGATGGCAACCTCTCTTCGAACCCCGATCACGGAGGTTGTAGGACCCGTCATCCCCGCATCGGTAATGTAGGCCGTCCCCTCTTCAAGGATCTTTTCGTCACTTGTCTGGATATGGGTATGGGTCCCGACCATCATACTCACCTTCCCATCGAGGAACCAGCCCATGGCCATCTTCTCCGACGTGGCTTCAGCATGAAAATCGACGATGATGATCTTCGTCTCCCCGCGGAGGACCTCAATCTCCCTTTCCGCCACACGAAAAGGACAGTCCAGGTTTTTCATAAAAACCCTGCCCTCGAGATTCAAAACCCCGATCTTGAACCCTTTTACCGATTCAAAGACCCCCCCCCCTTTCCCTGGAACCCCTTCTGGATAGTTTGAAGGCCTCAGGAGCCGCCTCTCCACGTCGAGGAAGGGAAGAATCTCCTTCTTTGCCCAGACATGATTCCCCGATGTGAGAACGTCCACTCCCAGGTTCAGAATCTCCGTCCCGATGGCAGGAGTCACCCCCATCCCTCCTGCAGCGTTCTCTCCGTTAGCAATGGTGAAATCAACGGCATGCTCGGAAATGACCTTTCCCAAAAGGCCTTCAAGAGCCCGCCTGCCTGGTTTCCCAACAATGTCCCCAATAAAGAGAATCCGCATACCTGTACCGAAAAGTTGGAGGTCAGAGGTTGGAGGTAAAAAGCAGAAATCCAATTATTCCCAAACACCAATTGCAGTCTTTAGCCTGAAACCTTCAACCTCAAGCCTCAAACCCCTCTATTTGGCGTAGTCGACGGAACGTGTCTCCCGGATCACTGTCACCTTGATCTGACCGGGATAGGTTAACTCCTTTTCGATCCTCCGGGCAATGTCCTTGCTAAGAAGGATCGAATCCTCATCTGTGATACGGTCGGGATAAACCATCACACGGATCTCTCTTCCGGCCTGAATGGCGTAGGACTTCTCAATCCCGGGAAAGGACTGGGAGATCCTTTCGAGATCTTCCAGTCGCTTGACATAGGTTTCGAGCATCTCCCGTCTCGCACCCGGCCTTGCCCCTGAAAGAGCGTCTGCCGCTTCCACAAGGACATCGAGGACGGTTTCAGGTTTTTCCTCTTCATGGTGTGCCGCAATGGAATGAACGATGATCGGAGACTCTCCGTATTTCTTCGCCAGATCCGCTCCGATCTTAGCGTGGGAGCCCTCCACTTCGTGATCCACCGCCTTTCCGATATCATGAAGAAGGCCCGCCCTTTTAGCCTGCTTCACATTGACCCCCAGTTCAGAGGCCATGATCCCGCAAAGAAAAGCCACCTCCATTGAATGCTGGTAAACGTTCTGGGCAAAACTCGTCCGATACTTGAGCCGGCCGATCAATTTGATCAGCTCCGGGTGAATGCTATGGACGCCCACGTCGAAGGTGGCCTGTTCCCCGGCCTCCCGGATCGCCACCTCCATCTCCTGTTCCACCTTCTGGACGATCTCCTCAATTCGCGCGGGGTGGATCCTGCCATCGCTCACCAGACGCTCCAGGGCAATCCGGGCGATCTCCCTCCGGATGGGATTGAACCCGGAGAGGATCACCGCCTCAGGGGTATCGTCAATGATGAGATCCACCCCTGTGGCCGCCTCAAGGGCCCGAATATTTCTGCCTTCCCGGCCGATGATTCGGCCCTTCATCTCCTCGTTCGGAAGATTGACTACGGAGACGGTCCTCTCGGCGACATATTCGCCTGCATACCGTTGAACCGCCAGACTGATGATCTCCTTCGCCTTCTTGTCGGCCACCTCCCTTGTTTCCTCTTCAATTCTCTTGATCCTCTTGGCTGCTTCGTGCTTCGCCTCATTCTCCATCGACTCCATCAGCAGCCGTTTGGCCTCTTCCGAGGACATTTTTGCAACGGTTTCCATCTGGATGCGCTGCTTCTCAAGAAGACCTGCCACCTTCTTTTCCTGTTCCGAGACGGCCCTCTCCTGCAGGAGCAATGCCTTTTCCCGGCGGGTGACCTCTCCGTCTTTCATCTCAAGAAATTCGAGTTTCTTTTCCAGGTGGGATTCTCTTTGAATTACTCTTTTCTCCTGAGTCTGAAGCTCCTGGCGTTTCTCCACCATCTCCTTTTCGAACTCCGCCTTCTCCTGGTAGAACTTATCCTTGGCCTGGAGAAGAGCCTCTTTCTTCAGGATTTCGGCTTTCTTTTCTGCTTCCTCCACGAGGTGGGCAGCGACTTCCTTTGCTGAACCGATCTTGGACTCATAAAAACGCTTCCTCAGGAGAAACCCCAAAAGGCCTCCCATGAGCGCAACGACGACAACAATCATCACATAAATTCCAGGGGACAGATTCAAAGGTCTCTTCACCTCCTCCGCGAAATCTTAAGAAAAAACTGTTGAGTCGCTTGGTTGTTTGATCTCGTGGTCGCGTCGTCACTTCGTCGACAACACGGCTGCACGACTACCTGACGACACGATCGTTGAGGCAGAACAGGAGGAATTACGGGTTGATCGTAACCCGATGTGGAAGAAAAAGGGATAGGAATGCCGGAGATGGAATCCGGTTCATCTGAATTATATGATGAAACCCTGCCTTACCGTGAAAGAGAAATGGGTCTTTCTTCCCAGAGAGGAGGCTGCGCAGCCTATCTCCGGAATCGACCGGGATGAGAACCTCGGTTTGCTGTCGATTCCAAAGCCCTTCAAACCCCAGCAGGATTTCAATGATTCTCAAGATGATCATTCGTCTAAGTGCCTGTTTTCTTCTCATATCAGGATCAGCAAAACACCGTCTTTCTCTGTTCCACTACCTCTTTTACCCTTGGGAAACAATGCCTATGTCAAAGGCTCTCCATGCGCATCGTCCACCGATCGATACAACACAACCCTCCTGGAGGGGTTCAGGTCTCTCATCGAAGGACTTCCTCCCCGTTCGATTTCCGCGACAGGAAGAGATCACTCCGTAGCGGGAACTTCCCCGGCCTCCTTTCCACTGATTCTCATCTCAATCTTCTCAACGAGGCCTTTCGACTTTACCTCGACCTCTTTGAGAAGGGCCACTCTTTTCGCCTTTTCCCTCAACAGGTCATCAGCAATGTTCAGAGCCGTCAGAATCGCAACATTCAGGGTCGAGACGCTCTTGGTCTTTTTTAGAACCTCATCCACCTTTTCATTGACGTAACGAGCAACTTCCTGGATATGCCCCTCCTCCGCGTCTGTCTTCACCGTGTACGTCTGGCCGAATACCTTGATCTCGACAAATCGCTCTTTCTTATTCATATCTTCTCGATTCCCAGACCATTCCCGTTTCGGCAAGGTTGTGGAGCTGGCCCTCGCTTTACATGTCGATGCCCTTTAACCGAAGGAGAAGCTGGTCAATTCGTGTCTTCACCTTCTCTCGATCCAGGGAGATCGCCTCCAATCTTTTCTCCAGCCGATTCGCCCTGTCCCGTTCAAGCTGCCGGGAAGCGGCGAACTCGTCTCTCTCCTTCTTGAGATCCTGGTATTTCACCAGAAGGCTCTCGATCTTCTCCTCCAGGTTTCCGAGGGGCAATCGGTCTCCCTCCGGTACCAGGTCCTCAAATTCGTTTTCTAATGATATTTGTCCGGCCATAAAAAGTCAATCCCCCGCTCCCCCTCTTCCCTCATGGCTCCATCAGGAGCCGGTCCTTTTACCCTAATGGACCGAGGTCTGGTTCAACAGATAAGACTTTATCAATTCGTCTATCTCTCCGTCCAGCACCCGATCCGCCTGCTGGATCACCTTGTTCGTCCTGTGGTCCTTGACCATTTTGTAAGGGTGAAGAATGTAGGAGCGAATCTGGCTTCCCCAGGCAATCTCTTTCTTGGTCTTGTTGATTTCCTCCCTTTTCTCTTCTTTTTCCTTCAGTTCCAATTCGTAGAGCCGTGCCTTCAGGAATTTCATCGCAGTCGCTTTGTTCTTGTGCTGCGACCTCTCGTTCTGACACTGGACGACGATACCGGTGGGAAGGTGGGTGATTCTCACTGCAGAATCCGTCTTGTTAACGTGCTGTCCCCCTGCCCCGCTCGACCGGAAGGTATCAATTCTCAGATCTTTCTCGTCAATCTGAATCACGATGTCATCTGCAACCTCCGGATAGACAAAAACCGAAGCAAATGAGGTATGACGCCTCGCCCCTGCATCAAAAGGCGATATGCGAACAAGACGATGGATCCCCGTCTCGGCCTTCAGGTAACCGCAGGCATAGGGGCCTGTCACGGTAAAGGTGACGTTCTTCAGTCCAGCTTCTTCACCGGGGAGGATATCGATGATCTCCGTCTTGAACCCGTTCTTCTCCCCCCATCTCAGATACATCCTGAGGAGCATTTCCACCCAGTCCTGCGCCTCCGTCCCGCCTGCTCCCGCGTTGATACTGACGATGGCGTTATTGATATCATTTTCTCCACCGAGCATCCTCTGAAACTCGATTTGGCCGATCGCCTGTTCGGCCCTCTGAACTCGGTTGAGAAGCTCTTGCACCTCCTCCGCAGCCTGCTCTTCTTCGACCAGTTGAAGAAGAATCTCAAGCTCTTCCAGCTCCTTCTTCTCCTGCTTCCAGGGGGCGATGCTATCCAGGACGGAGGCCCTTTCCTTCAGGGTTTTCTGCGCGCCCCCATTGCTGTCCCAGAAGGTGGGGTCTGCCATCAACTTCCCGATTTCTTCCAGCCGCTTTTCCTTTGCGTCGACGTCAAAGATAACCCCGCAGGATTTCCAGTCTGCCGGTCAACTCCTTGAAACGATCCTTCAATTCAGCTAATTCTGCCTGCATTTCAGAGCACCTTCTTTTCAATTAGGTTTATTTATTAGAATAACATAAATCACAGAAAAGATAAATATCCACGTCTAACTTGTTGAATCGAAAGATTTTCATGTGATCAAGCCCTTTTGAGAATCGAAGCCACTTCTTCACCCACCAGGGCTGGATTTCTGACTACCCTGACCTTCGCCTTCTCCAGGGCCGCCATCTTCTCCTTCGCCGTTCCCTTACCTCCTGCAATAATGGCTCCCGCATGGCCCATCCTTCTTCCCGGTGGAGCTGTCAATCCGGCGACGAAGGCAACGACAGGCTTGCTCACATGTTTTTCGATGAACTGGGCCGCCTCTTCCTCTGCCGTCCCTCCGATCTCTCCGATCATGATCACGGCCTCCGTACCCGGATCCTTCTCGAACATCCCGAGAAGATCGACAAAATTCAAACCGATGATCTGATCTCCCCCGATCCCCACACACGTCGATTGGCCGATTCCTTTCTTGGTCAGTTGATCCACCACCTCATAGGTCAAGGTCCCACTCCGTGACATAATCCCGATCGTCCCAGGCTTGTGGATGTATCCGGCCATCACGCCAATCTTACACTTGCCTGGCGAGATGATCCCGGGCGTATTAGGGCCGATCAGCTTCGCCCCTCTTCCGGCAAGATACTGCTTCACCATCACCATTTCGAGGGTCGGAATTCCCTCTGTAAGGCAAACGATGGTAGCCACACCCGCGTCGGCTGCCTCCAGAATCGAATCGGCTGCAAAGGCGGGAGGAACGAAAATGGCCGAGGCGTTCGCTCCGGTCTCCCTCACCGCCGCCGCCACCGTATTGAAGACCGGAATGCTATCCATCTTCTGGCCTCCCTTTCCCGGTGTCATGCCCGCCACGACTTCGGTCCCATAGGCAACCATCTGACGCGTATGAAACATCCCCTCATTGCCCGTAATCCCCTGAACCACCACCCTTGTTTTCTCGTCCACGATAATACTCATAGAATTCCTCCGGATTTAGGTTTAGGCTAAGATTTAGGTTGAGAAAAAAATTCCTTCAATCTCTCTTTACTCTTGACCTTTTAGTTTGCTTTCAGTGCCACCTCAACTATCCATTTCCGATTCCCTTCTCAACCTTGACATTAACCTTCCATTCTCGTATTTGTTAACCTTAACCTCAGCCTTAACCTTTTGTTTTCAATACCTCCACGACTCTCTCTGCGGCATCTTTCATCCTCAGTGCGACCGCAAAATTGAGCCCCGAGTCGTTCAAGATTCTCCGGCCCTCTTCTACATTTGTCCCCTCTAATCTCACCACCACCGGGACATTGACCTTCACTTCGGTCACCGCTTCCGTCACTCCTTTGGCCAGGGTATCACACCTGAGGATGCCACCGAAGATGTTGATTAATACCGCCTTCACATCCTTATCGGACATCAAGATCTTAAACCCATTTTTCACCATCTCAACGGTGGCACCTCCCCCCACGTCGAGAAAGTTGGCCGGTTCGGCACCCGCCACCTTGATGATATCCATTGTCGCCATCGCAAGCCCTGCTCCATTCACCATGCAGCCCACGTTCCCGTCGAGCTTGATATAATTCAGATTATACTTCGATGCCTCCACTTCTAAAGGCGCTTCTTCGTTCAGATCCCTGAGGCCGGCAATCTCCTTATGCCGGAAGAGTCCATTATCATCGAAATTCATCTTCGCATCGAGAGCGACGAGGTCGCCCTTTCGGCTAATCACAAGCGGGTTGATTTCGGCAAGGAGACAATCCTTCTCTATGAAGGCCCTGTAGAGTCCTGAAAGAATGGGCCTCACCTTCCCAACCTGCCCTGAATCGAGCCCGAGGCCGTAGCCGACCTTGTTGATCTGAAATGGCCTGAATCCCACTGAAGGGTGGACCCATTCCTTTACGATCTTCTCGGGTGCCTCTTCAGCCACCTTCTCGATCTCCACCCCACCTTCCCGGCTTGCCATCAACACAGGACATCCTTTCGAGCGGTCAATCACCACGCCCACGTAGAGTTCCTCCTGAATCTCCACGCCTTCTTCAACCAAAACCCTACGAACGACCCTTCCCCCTAGCCCGGTCTGATGGGTCACCAGGGTCATGCCCAGGATTTCCCGGGCCGCCTTTTCAGCCTCTTCGGGATTTTTTACGACGCGAACGCCTCCCCCCTTGCCTCGTCCTCCGGCATGAATCTGGGCCTTCACCACGATGACCTTGCCTCCGATCTCTTCGGCGATCTTTCGAGCCTCATCCGGGGATTCGGCAACTCTTCCTTTCGGGACAGGGACCCCGTACCCCCTCAGAATCTGTTTCGCCTGGTATTCATGAATCTTCATTCAGGACCTCCTCTCGAACCTATTCGTTTTGATGGGAAAGGATAACACTTTTACCCGGTTTTCTTCAATCGGTGATTCCTCGCTTCTTCGACGAAGAAGCGCTCTTGTTCCGTAAAGCGGGCTCCACCATTATAATACGGAATTTCACAAACCTTAAAAAGCGAAAAGTGCCGAAGAGAAAAAATTTCATACCTCTCGTGACAATTTCCTTCACCAGCGGCCGCTCGATGTGGCAAAGGATTTCAAAAAGTGATAGAATTTCGCCGTATTACCTGTTTTTAGAAGGGTGGCACAAGAATTGCTTAGTTTACTTCGGATTTATGTGTAAATATAGCAACAGGTCTCCTCTGGACGGAGCCCTGATCCAAAGCCGGGGAGAGAGAGCTCTCTATCTCCTGAATATTTCGACGTGAAGCGCAGAATAGTTTGTCGAATTCTGATCATCGTCACGCTCATCCTGGCAGCTGCATTTGGGGCTGGCGCTGCAGCAGGTGAGGAATCTCACGCTATGGTGCGCAAAGCCACGCTGGATATAGACTCGAATGGCAAGAAGATTGAACTTCGGACCGGAGATGAGGTCGTGATCGAGCTTCAGGTCATGGGAAGCGCTGGGTACGGGTGGTATTTCGATGGATTCGACAGCGACCACTTTGACCTCATTGGAGAAGAAACGAAGCCTGTGAACCAGGAGAAAGGAATCGTTGGAGCGCCGGTGCTGGGTCTCTGGACGCTTCAGGCAACGAGGCCCGGCACAAGCTTCATCCGGATGAAGTACTACCGGGTCTGGGAAGGGAAAGACACGTCCGGTAAACAGTTCGAAGTTGAGGTCCATATTCAGTGATATAGTGATCTGAGAGGAGATGTGAATGGGGTTCGGAACCGAGAATATTTTCAGACCGCTTCGGTGGGTGAGCGGCCTGATCGTGGCAGCCGTTATTCTTTTCCTGGCAACCATTTCGTACTCTTCTGACATTGACCTGATCAACGAAGCCATTCAGGCCAAAGGTGGAAAATGGATTGCCAAGGAAAACCCAATTTCTCTACTTTCCGAAGAGGAGATGAAAAGGCGATTGGGTCTCCAACCCCCTACTTCCTCTCTCGGGATATTGGTGAACGATTCCTTTTATGCCCCAGCAAGCCTGCCCCCTGCTTATGACTGGACAAATGTTTCAGGGAAGAAATACGTAACGCCGATAAGGAACCAGTCAAGTTGCGGAAGCTGCTGGGCCTTTGCGTCTACGGCTGCCCTTGAGGCGAAGGCGCTGATCACCTATAATTTTCCCGGTACGAACCTGGATCTATCGGAGCAAATCGTTGTTTCTTGCAGTGGGGCGGGGAATTGCGAGCAAGGAGGTATGGTCGACGGTGCAGCGAACTTCCTAATGAACACAGGAACTAATCTCGAGACGTGTTATCCCTACATCCATGCTGACGGCAATTGTGACTCCGCTTGCTCGAATTACCAGAACACCACCTTTAGGATCGATGGCTGGAGTTATGTCGCCACGAATAATGCTGTCTCAGCAGATGTGATCAAGAATGCCGTGTATACGAGTGGTCCCCTGGTAACAACCTTCGACGTCTACAAGGATTTTCAATCCTATTCTTCAGGGGTCTACACCTATTCGACGGGGAAATACCTGGGGGGGCATGCCGTTCTGATTGTGGGTTGGAGTGATGCGGATAGCGCGTTCATTGTCAAGAACAGTTGGGGCGCTTCCTGGGGTGAATCGGGGTACTTCAGAATCGCCTACAGTGAGATTACCGGAAAGACAAACTTCGGCCGATGGACCATTGCCTACGGAAATGCGCTTCCTCAAGGCCTCTCCTACCTTTCTCCTCCGAACAACGGAACCAATCAGTCGAGGGACGTCAATCTGGACTGGCAGGATTCTTATGGTGCGACATCCTATGATGTTTATTTCGGGACGGCGAATCCTCCTCCCTTTGTCACAAATCTGCCATCCAGCAGTTACGACCCCGGGACGCTCGGGTACAACACGACGTACTACTGGAAGATCGTCGCCAGGAATAGTGTTATAACCAACCCTGGACAGGTCTGGAATTTTGCGACTGTTCCGGCCGCTCCTTCTGCTCCAACCTTGACTTCACCTTCAAATGGTGCGACGAATGTTGCCACGAACCCTACCTTGGGCTGGAATGCTTCGACGGGAGCCACCTCGTATGGATTACAAGTGGCCACGGATTCAGGCTTCACGGCTATCGTGGTCAACCAGACGGGAATCACGAGCACCTCTCGGCCCGTCAGTGGACTCTCCAATAACACGCCTTATTACTGGCGCGTCAATGCGACCAACGCTGGTGGGACCAGTGATTGGGCTACAGCGTTTCATTTCACCACCGTTGTTGCCACACCTCCGGCTCCCACACTCGCTTCTCCGGCAAATGGAGCAACAGGAATTGCCACGAATCCGACGCTGAACTGGAATGCCTCGACCGGAGCCACTTCCTACGGATTGCAGGTGGCCACGGACTCAGGTTTCACGACCCCCGTGGTCAACCAGACGGGGATTTCAACAACGTCATACGGGGCCTCCGGACTTCTCAACAACACACCGTACTACTGGCGTGTGAACGCCACCAATGCCGGCGGCACAAGCGCTTGGTCGGGTGCGTGGAGCTTCACAACCATCATTGCAGCACCCTCCGCTCCAACCCTGGCCGCACCTTTAAATGCGGCCACGGGTGTTGCCACGAATCCGACACTGAGCTGGAATACTTCGACCGGAGCCACCTCGTATGGTTTGCAAGTGGCCACGGATTTGGGCTTCACGACCCCCGTGGTTAACCAGACCGGAATTTCATCAACGTCATACGGGGCCTCCGGACTTCTCAACAACACACATTACTATTGGCGTGTGAACACCACCAATGCTGGCGGCACTAGTTCCTGGTCTTCGGCCTGGAGCTTTACGACCATTGTGGCTGCTCCCTCCGTTCCAACTCTTGCCTCACCGGTTAATGGAGCAACAGGAATTGCCACGAATCCAACGCTGAACTGGAATGCCTCGACCGGAGCCACTTCCTACGGATTGCAGGTAGCCACGGATCCAGGCTTTACAACCCTCGTGGTCAACCAGACTGGGATTTCATCAACGTCATACGGGGCCTCCGGACTTCTCAACAACACACCTTACTATTGGCGTGTGAACGCCACCAATGCTGGCGGCACAAGCGCTTGGTCGGGTGCGTGGAGCTTCACAACCATCGTTGCAGCACCCTCCGCTCCAACTCTTGCCTCACCGGTTAATGGAGCAACAGGAATTGCCACGAATCCGACGCTAAGCTGGAATACCTCGACCGGAGCCACTTCCTACGGATTGCAGGTAGCCACGGATTCCGGCTTTACAACCCTCGTGGTCAACCAGACCGGAATTTCATCAACGTCATACGGGGCCCCCGGACTTCTCAACAACACGCCTTACTACTGGCGTGTGAACGCCACCAATGCCGGCGGCACAAGCGCTTGGTCGGGTGCGTGGAGCTTCACAACCATCGTTGCTGCTCCCTCTGCACCAACTCTTGCCTCACCGGTTAATGGAGCAACAGGAATTGCCACGAATCCGACGCTGAACTGGAATACCTCGACCGGAGCCACTTCCTACGGATTGCAGGTAGCCACGGATTCAGGCTTTACAACCCTCGTGGTCAACCAGACGGGGATTTCATCAACGTCATACGGGGCCTCCGGACTTCTCAACAACACACCTTACTATTGGCGTGTGAACGCCACCAATGCTGGCGGCAC
>Ga0209777_10006813_pt1 | contig 12803 bp, 17 predicted proteins | sample FrelakmetHBP12HB_FD_187147 | JGI IMG/M metagenome (GOLD analysis project Ga0209777, IMG submission 187147) | Freshwater lake sediment microbial communities from the University of Notre Dame, USA, for methane emissions studies -HBP12 HB (SPAdes)... | ecosystem: Environmental > Aquatic >...
CGAAGACAATCAAACAGCAGTAACCATCCGAGTCTTTCAGGGCGAACGAGAAATGGCACAGTATAACAAGTTACTGGGCCAATTTGATCTTGAAGGTATTCCGCCTGCACGCAAAGGAACACCCCAAATTGAAGTTTCTTTTGATATTTCGGCTGATGGTATTGTGTCAGTTAGTGCCAGAGACCAAGCCACAGGCAAGCAGCAAAGCATCAGCATCACCGGCAACGGTGGACTATCTGACAAAGAAATTGAAAATATGGTAGCAGATGCTGAAGCCAATCGTGAGGCAGATAGAGCCAAACGTCTATTGGTAGAAGCACGCAACAGCGCAGAGTCTGCTGTACATACTGCTGAACGTCAGATTGAAGATGGTGCTGATCTAGACCGATCATTGGTTGATGCAGTAAATTTGGCCAAGAGCGATTTACAATCAGTGCTGGACAAGTCTGATGCCACTGCGGAGGAAATTCGAGAAGCCACTGCTAAATTGACCAGTGCAGCAATGAAGTTGGGCGAATCTCAATATGCCAAATCGGCATCACCTCAAGATAATGTTGTCGATGTAGACCCTGTCTAAACTGGGTCTACACTGCACTATCAATGACAAGATGCCTGTGTATTTTTTATGCAGGCATCTTTTTTTCTCTTGTGTGTGAAAAAACATCTTGGTCGAAAATAAACGGTTGACTCGTTGTAGAATTGTGTTAGTATTTGTTATCAAAGACAGCACAATGATGTGCTGCAAACATCTTAGGAGACCAAAATGGAAAAGACGTTTACAATTGTGGGTGTGTCGACAGTGGGTAAGATTACCAAGTTTCGTGTAGCCAACGGTGATATGGCTGCTCGAGTCAAGGTTCTTGAACGTTGTGGACATACCAATATCCACCTTGAACAAATGTCACAGGGTATGACCAAGCTGGATGCCATTGCAGATTATAAATCTCGTCATCCTGAAGTGGCAGATGTGCGCTTGCCCAATGAAAAGACTGCATCTGCCAATGTTGTCAAAAGCAAAACTGTGAAATTGAACACCGGTGCAGGACGCAACATAACTGATGCTGCCAATGAACTTCTCAAGGCAGTTGAAGAAGCCTGAACTATAGTTGATCTTGAGGGCTGATCTACGTTATTATAACTAGTGTTGATTGGCCCTCTAAAGGCTTTGATGATCATGGAAGACAATGGCTTTGCATAATAAATTCTATCCAGGTGATCCTTGGCATGCTGATGAATCAGATGATTGTGTGAGAATCTTTCGTGGAGATTTACAAATTATCAAAGCCCCCAAGCATGGAACCCCTTATGAGGAATACTGGCCTGACCCAAAAATGCTTGAGTGGGTGCTTGATGCATTGAATGAAAAAGACTCAGGACAAGCAGGCAGCCGATATGAGTGAGCGTCCAACGCTGGAAAACTGGGCCTTGGATCTTTGCACAGTAATTGCCCGACGCAGCCGTGATCCTCGCACCACAGTTGGTGCTGTGATTTTGCGACCCGACAACACCATTGCTGCTGCAGGATATAATGGTTTTGCCCGTGGTGTTGATGATGATCCTGCAATTTATGCTGATCGCAGCAGAAAGCTACTGAGAACGGTTCATGCTGAAATCAATGCAATTTTAACCAGCAGAGAACCACTGCATGGATATACACTATATGTAAGTCCCCTGCATCCCTGCAGTCAATGTGCTGCTGCTATAATTCAAAGTGGCATCAAAACCGTGATTGCAAGAATCGACAGCACCAATCAACATCAATCCTGGCAGGAGAGCTTTGGTGAAGCGGAACAAATGTTTTCAGAAGCTGGTGTTGTTGTCAAACTCTTGACAGCCTAGATGCTGTTGGCTATTATACAAACAAGGAGAATACCATGCACTACATGTTTTTGATTTTTATGACACTGAACGGACATCCAATGGGTCCAACCATGCACATTGAACCAGTTTCGGCAGATTGTCGCAATGAAATTTTACTCACACAGGCATTGAATGCCACACAAGTTAAAGAGAAAACAAATGCTGCATTTTATGGCAGTTGCGAACCAGTCAAGGGTTGACCATGACTAAGATATCAATGTGTGAGACACATGCACTAGACAACTGTGAGTTGGAAACATTGTTAATTAGGCTACACAATGCCAACTCAGTGTTGCAAAATGCCACCAGCAACTGGGCAAAAAACTATTGGCAACAAGTTGTTGCTGGGCTAGAAGCACACTTGTCGGCAATGAAATTGCTGGACTAAAAATGTACACTGTCACAGCCGATTACAGCGCTGCCGATGAAGGCAGAACCATACTGGTTCTATACACACAAGGTCAAGCGTGGGGTCCACACAGCAATGATCCTGCCCGAGACGGACGATATTGGGCACTGGAAACATTTCGCGAAAAATTTGGCGAATGGTTTGCCATGCATGCCCAAATACATGATGGCATTGTTTTTGATTTCCCTGATGCAGATTTACTGATATCACCGGCACTACAAGCACTGTTGGGCACACATGCATCTCTCAATGTAGGTCTTGAATATCATGCAGCCCTGCATATTTAATGCAGGGCTGGTATGTTTTTCTGTGAATTGATTAATGTTGCAGTGCAGCATAAAATTGATAAATATACAGCATACAGGAGACAGGCAATGCTGAAAAAATTCAAACAGTGGTGCAAAATAATTCTACAGGAAATAATTAAAGGTCAACAGCAGCGTGCCGAAAAATATCTGCGCGATCGTGGGTATGATTGGGACAACGACAACCGTTTGTACTATCGTGGCAAATTCTTCTAACGTCTTATCCAAATACCTAAATCAGGACGATTGCTCCAAGGTATTGACTTGAGATCAAAATGAGCTTGCAGCCATTCGTGTGGTCCAAAGCTCATAGTTTGGTTGGCTACCAATAACGGCACGCTGTTAAATTGCTGACCCCATGCAAACATGGCCGCACTTGGCCCACAAGCCCAAGCATCAGATATTACCTGCGGACCATACATGCCGTCCATGCTGACGACTTGCGGATCCAACTGTGAAAGATCAATTATCTCACTGTAGCCAATGTCCCAACGAGTACAAACAATTCTATCAAATTTTTGGCCACAGCGTTGTTCATAATCAGCTGCCATGGCTAAACTGGCACATCTTCCCCAGACTTGGCCAAGTGTGCCTTTGGGACGGTGACTGCTGTTTGGATGATTGAACTGTTGTAGGTTTTCAACCATTTGTGTGAATTTTAGATCGTGAATGTAGTAGTTGTCGAGATGTATGCGTGTGGGCCGCAACCTATCCAACATCAACTGCAACCAAGTCAATGAAACTTCGCTGCTTTGTGGATCATAGCCAGGATGCGTCCGCGGCGATGATGCAAGGTCTGGATGTTGAAAATTGCCCATGCTGTCTGCCCAACTCATGGCAAAGATTTCAGTTATATTGTTGGGACTGATCAACTTGTCTCGGAGATCCATCCAACAATCATCAAATGATCTAAAGTGTCCATATAGGCAAAGTGCAACGGCCATGACTAAAGTATACAGGATTCGATAGCAATGGCAAAAATAATTTGCTTGCATTGTTGATTTTTTTAGATTAAGGTTGACTGATCACGCAATCATGTTATTATGCTTCATAGGTTAAAAACAACACAGAGGCTGCAAAATGAAGATTGATAATGCTAATGACACCATTGTTGAACGTAATGGCATTGCTGACAACGGTGCATTTTCCATTGTGTTCAATGCCAAGATGGCCAAGATTTTGTCAGATGGCCTTTACAGCGACAAGATCCAAAGCGTAATACGTGAGCTCAGCTGCAATGCTGTGGATAGCCATGTTGAATCTGGTGAGGCAAATCGTCCCATTGAGGTTCATTTGCCTACCACTTGGGAACCGTGGTTCCATGTGCGGGATTTTGGAGTAGGGCTTGATCATGATCAGGTGATTGGTATCTACACCGTTTATGGTGCCAGCACCAAGACCAACAGCAACGAATTCATCGGCCAGCTTGGCTTGGGCAGCAAGAGCCCATTCAGCTATGTGGATGCCTTTGACGTTACCGCACGCAAGAACGGTGTCGAACGCCAATACAGCATGTACAAAGATGAAAAGAACATGCCCAGCGTGGCACTGCTTGGTGAATTTGCCACTACTGAGCCCAACGGCGTTACGGTCAAGATGCCAGTCAAGCAGGAAGACATCCGTCGGTTCAGCGAAAAGGCTGCGCTGGTGTTTTCGTGGTTTGATGTCAAGCCCAGCATCACTGGGGTCAGCGAACTCAACATTCCCCAGCACAACATTGCCTATGAAGGCAACGGTTGGAAGATCCGGTGGCGTGCTGCAGGCTTTTACCACAGCGATCTTGTAAATCGTCCGGTGGCTATTATGGGCCGTGTGGCATACCCGCTGGATAGCAACAGCATTGCTGATCTTACCCTAGCACAGAAAACCATGCTGGAAATCCCTTCAATGTTGATTTTCAACATTGGCGATCTTGAAGTGGCTGCCAGCCGAGAGGGGCTTGGCTACGACAAACGCACGCAGGAAAACATCCGCAACAAGCTGGATACCATGCTGGCGGAATTGGCAGTGGAATTTGAAAAGAAGATTGCCACAGCTGACACAGAGTGGGCTGCACGCCAGCTATTTGGTGAGATCTTTGGTAACGAGGGCGGATTCCGCTATGAGTTTGAACGTGCATTTGGCAACAAAGGCCTGATGTGGCGTGGCAAGCTGATCAGGGAAGCTTATGTTACGCTGAAAACCGTGGATCTTTGGGATGGTACTGTGATTTCGCCGCAGATTTGGCGATCTTACGGATCACACAAAACCGTGCGTAAGATGAGCTATCACGAACCGCTGACCATCCGTTGCAGCGACAATACCATTATTGTTTTTGATGATCTTGAACGTGGAACCCAGGGACGTGCGAACTATCTACATGAGCAGCACGATAGGCGCAAGGAGATCATCCTGATCGGCGCCAGTCCGCTAAAGCCTGTCAACGATATCCTGGCCATGCTGGGCAATCCTGCTTATCAAATGGCCAGCCAGCTGCCCAAGCGTCCCAGTGCTGGCCGAGGCGAGCGTGTAAACATGCTGTCTTATCGCGGCGACAGCTACCCTGCAGCCAGAAGCTGGGAGCCAGCTGATGTTGAGCTCGACGACGGCGGCGTGTATGTGATGATGGATCGTTATACCGTCAAGGACGGTGACAATGAAGTCAACGACCTGGCCGGCATTCTCGGCCAGGCGCTGGAGTTGGGTATCATCTCGGAGAGCGACATCATCTATTCGCCACGTGCCAACATGCGCAAGAAGGTTGCAGAGCACGGCGATTGGATCAATCTGTTTGATCTGCTGCGTGAAGAACTTTCTGCACGTCTCACTCCTGCAGTATTACAGGTTGTTGCGGATATGAACGAATACCAAACAGCAGTGAGAGCCGCATGTGACAACAGCCTGTGGCAGTTCCAGCTGCGCATCCGTAACAAGGACGGAGTGTTTGCGCAGTTTGTCAATGCCATGCGCGAGCTTGAAGCCATGAGCAAGAAGAATGCATCCTTGCACACATTGGTGGCACTGGCACAGCAATTTGGCAACAAGGTTGACCTGCCCACGGCAAGTGTTGATGCCAGTGGTTTGTATTCCATGGTAATGGCTAGCTATCCTATGTTTAACATGGCATTTAACCAGTGGAGTAATCGCAACATCAACTCGAACAATGCAAGGCCGTATGAGGACTACATCAACATGTGCGACGAATACAGCAAGATGAAGATGGAAAGTGAGGTTGAGCAGCTGGTTGCTGCTTGACACACAGCATAAACATGCTATACTAAATGTGTTAACAACAAACGCTCAAGGAGAGCAAAATAAATGATTACCGCGTCTATTATTGGGCCTACATTCATTACCGTAATGTTATCGGGGGTCACGCACACAATCAACAGTGACCATGCCAACTACGCAGAAATTCGTGAAGCCCTTAGGACAAAGGATCACGAAACTGTTGAAAAACTTATCAATGTTGCAGCCAGCGTGGTCAACTTTGTGAAAGGTCGAGTTCGCATCGTTAATGAGCAGGTTTTTTACGGAGATTTCGAAGTCAAGGGCAGCATCGTACAGCGTATCATTGCAATGATGCGCGAAGGCTTTGATGCTGATCCAATGATCAAATTTTTGGAAAACTTGATGAGCAATCCATCAAAGCGTGCTGTTGACGAGCTGTATGGCTTCCTTGAAGCAACAGCACTGCCTATAACAGAAGACGGTTGTTTCCTTGCCTACAAGAAGGTGCGCGACGACTATCGCGACTTTTACACAGGCACCATGAACAACAGCATTGGTACTGTGTTGGAAATGCCGCGCAACCAGGTTGACGAGGACAAGGACACCACCTGTTCATACGGCCTGCATTTTTGCAGCCTATCATATCTGCCATATTATCATGGTGGACAGGGACGAGTCATGATTGTCAAGATCAATCCTGCTGATGTAGTTGCTATTCCCAGCGATTACAACAATGCCAAAGGTCGTGCTTGCCGTTATGAAGTAATTGGTCAGCACGAATCAGAAATAGATGAAGCATTCAACAAGCCAGTCTATTACACTGATATTGTGCGAGTTGATGATGACCTCGACGATGAGGACGATGCAGATGCAGATTATTTGGCTGGATTTGATGCAGGCAGTGCAGCAGCAGATGACGATAGTGAAAACTCTGCTGCTTTCAACGACGAACCTGTATTCCCTCGCAGCCAAGAATTCAACAACGGTTATCGCGACGGCTACAACGAACGCTATATGGTTGATTGGTATCAAGTGGCCTATGACAAGGCCAGCGAAGATGTCAGTGAAAACCGACCTTACAACGATGCCGTTGGCAGCGGCTGCGATGACAAACATGAATGGATCGAAGGCTATGCTGATGGCTGGCGTGCTGCTAAATTACAATCTCTTTGAACAGTGCGTGTGAACCAGTAGTATGGAGCAGTTAGACAATTACTGGTTCACTGCATGGCCACGTCAAAAAACTCTCAAGCATCCAGTGTGGTGCTTGGGAGTTGGCCTGCATTCTGGCAAGCAGGTAAAGGTGCAACTGAATCCTGCCAGCGACAATACTGGAATTTTGTTTCAGGTTATGAAAGACAATTGTGTTCTAGCCACTATCCCAGCTAGAATCAACAATGTTGTCAACAGTTCTCTTCGCACTGTGTTGTCTCACAATCAACATTCAATTGACACAACTGAGCATTTGTTGGCTGCTATTTCAGCCTGCGGTATACACAATGTAATTGTGCAGGTATGGGGCAATGAAATTCCAATCTTTAGTGGCAGTGCCAGTGAATGGGTGTTTTTGCTGGAATGTGCTGGAGTACGGCAACAATCGAGCACAGTGTTGTCTATCAAGATAGTCAAAGACATAATGGTTACACAAGGATCTGCTTGCTGTAGTTTACACCCTGATGTTGGTTTTCATTTGTCATACAATCTCAACTATGATCATCCCATGATAGGTCAACAGAATATTTCAATGCAATTGGACAAAACAACATTTATCAAAGAGCTGAGCCAAGCTAGAACATTTGGCTTTATCAAGGATTTGGAAAGTATTCGTTTACAAGGGCTGGCCCAAGGAGCCACATTGGATAACACTGTGGTTTTTGACCAGTTGGCATTGATGAATCACACACCATTGATTTGGCCCAATGAACCAGCAAGACACAAACTGGTGGATGTGGTAGGTGATCTAGCCTTGGCCGGTGTGGAAATTCAAGGAAGATTCTGCGGCAACCAAAGTGGGCATGCATTGAATCATCGACTGGTCAAAGAACTTTTCAGCAATAGCGACAACTGGGTGTGGAATTAGACATCACAGAGCCGAGGAGTAGATGGGTTAAATTCCCGCTGCCTTGATACGGCCGTGATTGTGCGGAACAGTGTAAGATCTGTTCCGCACACCTTTTATCTAATTTTTTACAACTTGTATTTGCCAACATGGACAGCAAGTGCATGTGGCTATTGGTATTTGAAAACAGACTTAATTATCAGTGGCATAAATTGCAAAAAATATTCAATGTCACTCAAGAAGAAAATAGCAAAAAGTTCACCAAATATGATATAATCAAAAGACAAGGCTACAAACGTCATTGAGACGCTGGCCATACAAAATGGGTGAAAGAAATAACATGAATATCGATCAAAAGCAATTGGAATTTTTACGCACAATTAGACTGCACTTCTGTGTTCCTTGCTATGGCGGACAAATTTTCGAATCTTTTTTTATTAGCATGCTGAAATTTATGGCTGCTGCCAATAGGTTGGGATTGCAATTTACTGTGGATACCATGGTTAATGAGTCTCTCATACCAAGAGGTCGCAACAGTCTAGTTGCCAAATTCCTGGCATTTGAACCCAAAAGCACACACCTCATGTTTATCGATGCTGATATTGGATTTGAACCAGAAGAAATTATCAAGCTCATGTTGGCCAACAAGGATGTAGTAGGTGGGTTGTATCCCAAGAAAGCATTGCCTGTTCAGTATGTGGTAAACAAGATTCCCAACAGCAAGAGTGAAGGTGATCTAGTGAGTGTTGCCAATCTAGGCACAGGATTTATGATGATCAAGCGCGAAGTTATTGAAACGCTGATTAGAGCACATCCTTCCTTGCACTACCAGGATTCTATCGGCCTTGATCCGCGTTATGATCCTTATAAATATGCGTTGTTTGATACGCTGATCGATCCTGCCACAAAAGAGTACCTTTCAGAAGACTACTACTTCTGCAAGTTATGGCGAGATTTTGGTGGTGAAATCTGGGCAGATTTGTCGATCAAGCTTGATCACTCAGGATACTACAAATTTTCTGGCGATGCTAGTCTTTTAAAGCCTCATCTCTAAGCCGTTTCTTTTCGATAGAGTGAAGACTAATATACAAAATGCTTATGCATGCTGTAACTCCTATTAGTTATAGAGCAGTTGGGGACGCTCATCCCGCGAACTGCATCACTGATATTTATTGAATTTTATGAACAAATTATTTGAATTAGTTTCTGAATCAACAAATCCAACCAGTAGAGATGATTTTTGGGAATCTTGGCTGTTAGAGATGCCCATGGGCATTCCTACACAAGATTTTTATCCAAACATAGTGTCGAACATCAAGGAAAGAATAGCCAATGGAATGAAACCAGAATTGGTTAAACCTGATTTATATAGAATGGTAGGTTCACAAGTAGTTCATTATTGGTTTGGCACAAGTGAAAATCCTATAACTCTAGGTTCGGAATTGACCAGAAGACCACAGGCACTCACAGTTAATTTTACAGGCAAAAACCGTGAACTAAAAAATAAACCACCATATGCCAGTGATTTATATCTAGAGATACTTGTGAGCAGTCACACTCCTATAAGGCTGATGAGTGATACTGCACTTAGTGATGAAGGATTGAAAATCTGGAAACGATTGCTGCTAGGTGGTTGTAAAATTCTGGTATATGACAGAGAGAACCCTGGACAAAGCCGAGAATTGATAAAAAATCTAGATGATTTACAGAGATATTTTTCTCATGGGGAACCTGATTTTAAACGATACCAGTATGCTCTAGTTTTGCATGGCGAAATGCAGGCTGAAAGCATAGGAATTTTTAATACTAGACGATACAGAGAGTTAGCAGGACTATCGCTGAGAGATTGATAGTCATCAAATACAGTGTGTATTAAAAATACCAGGTACTATACTGAGATTTTTTCAAATTATTTAAAAATAATTATCATCAAACCACCAATACATTCCGTAAATATTGCCATCAACTACTCATTATCAACTCACAATTTAACTCACAAAATGGCACATATCAATGGATACAACACAAGAACAAATCAACAATTATACAACACTTTCCACTCACTTTGTACGCACGCTACCAAATACACCAGCATATACAGATAGACTAGCAGAAGAAATAGAACTAATCACTGCACAAAGATTTACACCGCATTTTCTTCGAGTACTAGAAGTACTTGATCTAACCCGAGATATTCCACACATTACTAGAGGTTCGGCAGGCAGCAGTTTGGTTTGCTGGTTGTTGGGCATAACAGATGTCGATCCTGTGGCACACAACATTCCACTGGCACGTTTTATCAATCCTCTCAGAGATGATCTTCCAGACATTGACATTGACTTTCCTTACAACAAGCACAAAATTGTGTTAGAACGCATATACCAACATTGGCCAGGACGTGCTGCTCGATTATCCAATTACGTCAAGTACCGTGAAAAAAGTGCCAAAAAAGAAGCTGCCAAACGTGTTGCCGGAATCAAAACCAGTGCAATGAAAGATTGTGATATCGACTCATTGATATCAAAAGAAAATAAAAAAGAATACCTAGCATTACAGCGTAGACTACTGGGAAAGAAACGCTGTATCAGCAAACATCCAGGAGGAGTGGTTGTGTTTGATCAACCTCCTGCTCGCAGCCTCATACGCGAAGACCATCAAATATTGTTGGATAAACATGAAGTTGAAGATCTAGCACTGCTAAAGATAGATGTGCTCAGCAACAGAGGACTGGCACAGTTGTTGGACTGTCGTGGCTGGCATCCCATGGACTATCCCAGCGATGATGATGCCACTGTGGAAAATCTAGCAGCTGGTAAAACACTGGGTGTGGTCCAAGGTGAAAGCCCTGTGATGCGTCGCACATTGATGAGTTTGAAACCCACTTGCAAAGATGACCTGACCATAGCCACTGCTTTGATACGTCCTGCAGCAGTGACAGGTAGAACCAAAGGTACATTTTTCCGTGAATTCATCGGGCACAACAAAATGCCAGGTATGTTACAATACAAAGACGGATTGATATTTGATGAAGACGCAATTTCATTGATTTCTCGCGAGCTGGGTTGTGATGATTTCCATGCTGACATGTATCGCAGAGGTTTTGTCAAGAAGAATGAAGAAATGATGTGGGATTTTTTGTCGAAAATTGGCAACCACAAATACAAGCAAGATATACTGTATCTGCTGTCAAACATGGACGGATTTGGACTTTGCAAAGCACATGCCATCAACTTGGGCAATCTTGTTTGGGCATTGACCATGGAAAAAACATACAACCCCAAGAAATTTTGGCTGGCAGCACTGCAGCACTCCTGCAGCATGTATCGTCCGTGGGTGCATATAGAACAAGCCAAACGTGCAGGTTGGCACATAGAAGGTTGGCGACGACCATGGCTCATTGACGGCGACACACTTTACAACCAAGGTTGGCGTGTGCCCTTGTTTGATAGCCATGCCGATCAATTGCGTAAGATGGGATTTTGGACTCACGAAGAATTTATGCCAGGCTGTTATTACACTGAATTTGGCAACATGGTTACATTTGCAGGCATGATAGGTGCGCACAGATGTTATCATCAAGGGGATAAAAAATATGTTACCTTTGTCAGTTTGGGGTGTGATACAGGAGAATTGATAGATGTGGTTCTCCCTGGTGCCATACCTTGCGGCAAATACGATGTAATTGAAGGGCAAGGCACTGTTGAATTTAGAAATGGCATTAAAAATATCAATGTAAAACAATTCAAAACCTATTCAATTGACAAATTTTTCAAAACACTTTAGATGTCAACATATTCATTTATAAATAAACCACAACGGAGATAGCCATGGCCAAACCAGCATCAATAACAGTTCAATTGATAAACGAAGAAAATCCAGAAACTGGTACCAAATATTTGATTAAGAAAAGCACCAAAGGCAACAAAACTTCAACAAAATTGAAATTTCGCAAATATGACCCAGTGTTGCGCAAACACTGTATATTTGTAGAAAAGAAACTGCCAAATCCCAAAGCAAAATGAAAAATTGGCTGGTCAAGCATCAACAAACCATTAAAAAATATGGCATTATTGCTGTGGCTTTCTATGCAGTCAAAGCCATTGTTTACACTGCTATAATTGTATGGGCAGCGATGAAATTTCCACCTTAACAGCAATTTTATACAAATGTTTTCAATGCGTTAACAACGGTATCTGGATCTACAAAGCAATCTAGACGCAGAGGGATAAGATCCCATGATAAAAATTGGTTGTGAAATAGATAACTTCTATCTTTGAGTAGATTTGTGTTTTCTGGGTGTCCGTAAATTAACGGATCACTTTGTCCCCAAAGTACAATACCTGGTTTGCCAATGTCCCAGCAGAAATGCTGAAAAAAACTGTCACAAGAAATCCAAGTTCTACATTGTTGAACCAATTGCTGCAGTTCTTGCAAGCTGAGATTGATTCTAAAATCTTCTACCAACTGTGTTTCATCGGAAACACCTATCTGTACGATGTGTTCATCGATCAATGGTATCAGCGTGGACCAAAATGGGTAATTCTTTGGATTGACATTGCCATTGGGCAAAGGTTTGGCATAAGGACTGATTACAATCATTTCACATACAGCTTTCTAAATGCATTTTTGAGACTGCCAGTCCATTGCCATTGATCCATTTTTTTATAAATGTTGAACTGATCAATGTCGCCAAACAAATCTATGGCTTCTTGTATGCTGCGGCCGGGTACAATTTCAGGATAGCAACTGAAAATCACAGGATTGCTAACATCTGGCAACACATGTTTGAATACTATGTGATCGCCCATGCCATTGTTCAGCACTACAATGGTACTATCTCGTAGATTCAATGTGTTGCGGAATATTTCCTCATCTTGTGAAAACTGCTCTTCTCTGTTGTCACTGCGTATTCCGCCGCTGGGTGTTTTCAAATGCCACGAAACAGCATCGGGCACTGCTA
>Ga0209777_10006814_pt1 | contig 12801 bp, 9 predicted proteins | sample FrelakmetHBP12HB_FD_187147 | JGI IMG/M metagenome (GOLD analysis project Ga0209777, IMG submission 187147) | Freshwater lake sediment microbial communities from the University of Notre Dame, USA, for methane emissions studies -HBP12 HB (SPAdes)... | ecosystem: Environmental > Aquatic >...
CGCCCCATCAGTGCGGCCGAGTGACTGTTAATCTGGCACCAGCCGATATCCGTAAAGAAGGCCCTGTTTATGATTTGCCGATCGCCTTGGGGTTTCTCCTCACTACCAAGCAAATTAACTTTGATTTCAAAAATAAGCTCTTTTTAGGTGAACTTTCCTTGGACGGCCAGATAAGATCAGTCAAAGGCGTATTGCCCATGGCCCTTCTCGCTAAAGAAAAAAATATTAAAGAAATCTATGTGCCCCGAGAAAATTCCCGTGAAGCCTCTATTATTGAAGGCATTGACGTTTTTCCAGCGCGAAATTTAACGGAGTTAGTTTTACATCTTTTGGGGAAAAGAGTTTTGATGCCAGCCGAAAAAGCTAATCCAGAAGAACTTTTCCGCCAGCAAGAAGAATATTTGGTTGATATGTCCTTGGTGAAAGGACAGGAACATGCCAAAAGAGCGTTGGAAATCGCCGCGGCCGGCGGACATAACGTTATTCTTAACGGTCCGCCAGGATCTGGTAAAACACTTTTGGCTAAAACCATGCCCTCCATTTTGCCTCGATTGACACTCAAAGAATCCTTGGAAGTCACCAAGATATTCTCTGTCGCCGGATGCCTGCCCAAGGAAACCGCCCTCGTCACCAAAAGGCAATTTCGTTCACCTCATCATAGCGCCAGCGCTGTCTCTTTGGTTGGCGGAGGAACTTATCCGCGTCCAGGAGAAATAAGCCTCGCTCATCGAGGAATCTTGTTCCTGGATGAGTTCCCGGAATTTACCCGCCAAGTTTTGGAAAATTTGCGCCAGCCATTGGAAGATGGCCTTATTACTGTTTCCCGCGCCCAAGGAACACTGGAGTTTCCCGCTCGTTTTACGCTTATTGCCGCCATGAATCCCTGTCCCTGCGGCAATGCTACTGACCCAGAAAAAGCCTGCGTTTGCAGTCCGGCCAGCATTATCAAATACCAGAGAAGAATTTCCGGGCCGATTTTGGACAGAATAGACTTGCACGTGGAAGTGCCCCGCATTAAATTTGAAAAGCTGTCTGAAGAAGCCGCTCCTGGCGAAACTTCCGACACCATCAGAAAAAGAGTGGAAGGCGCCCGCCAGATTCAAAAACAGCGTTTTGCCAATTCTAAAACCATTACCAACAGCGAAATGTCCGGACAGGAAATAAAAGAATTTTGCCAGCTCGCGCCATCTTGCGTGGATCTTATGAAACAAGCTCTCGCTTCTCTCCATTTGAGTGCCCGGTCATATTACCGCATAATAAAAGTAGCCCGCACTATTGCCGATCTGGAAAACTCTGAAAAAATAGCGCCCAATCACATCGCCGAAGCTTTGCAGTATCGTTTTAAAACCGAATAGAAAAATAAATGAAATCTTCCCGCAAAAAATTTTTGTTATTCCTTATTTGTTTGAGTATAGCTATTTTACTTTGGCTATTTTATCCAAAAATAATAAGCTCCCGGCATCTTGATTTCTCCCAAGAAAATAAACTTATCACCTTAAATGATAACGGTTTAATTTCTCTGGTTTTTACCCACGCCAATTCCGTCCAAGATTTTTTGAAAGAAAAAAATATCACTATTCGCCCGGAAGATAATATTATTCCATCACCGGAAGAAAAAATTTATCCCAATTTTAATATAGAAATAAAGCGAGCAGTAAAAATAAAAATTGAAGCGGACGGAAAAACCATTGAAAATTATACACTTGCCCAAAATGTACGCGAAGCTATTTTGGAAAATAATTTAGAGATTGGCCGCTTGGATCAAATTTCGCCTGAAGAAAATACTAAGCCTTCAGAAAATTTAGTCATCAAATTAACGCGCATCAATGTGGAAGAAAAAGTTATTACCGAAGATATTGATTTTAAAACCGTTAGTAAAAATGATAATAAATTAGGCTGGCAAGAAAAGAAAGTGCAACAGCCGGGAGAGAAAGGATCACGTGATGTAAAATATAAAATAACTTATAAAAACGGCAAAGAAATTTCCCGTGTTGTTTTGGAAAAAACTATTACCAAGGAACCGGTTCTGGAAATTGTAGTGCAGGGAACTTACATGGAATTAGGCAAAGCCAACCGTGGATTAGGCACATGGTATGCTTTCAAAGGCGGGCTCTTTGCTGCCAGCACTTCGCTTCCCAGAGGCGCTTATGCTAAAGTGACTAATCTGGACAACAGCAAAACAATTGTGGTACAAATCAATGATTACGGTCCGCAAGGCAAAGGCAGGATCATTGATCTGGACAAAGTAGCTTTTGCCAAGCTTGCTTCGATTGGTGCCGGAGTAATCAATGTGAAAGTAGAGCAGGTACTTAACTAACTTTATGCTGCAACCAAAAAAATCTCTCGGGCAAAATTTTCTGCGGGATGAAAATGTTCTGCAAAAAATAATTCAAGCAGCCAATTTGACATCGGCTGATTTGGTTTTGGAAATCGGCCCCGGTGAAGGAATTTTGACAGAAGCATTGTCCCAAAAAGCTGGCCAAGTTGTTGCTGTAGAAATTGATAAAAATTTAGCAGAAAATCTGCAAAAAAAATTCAGTGATAAAAAAAATATTACAATTATTAATGCCGATATTTTAAAAATAAACCTCTCCGAATTATTCTCCACCTACAAGCCAAAAGCCAGCAGCTATAAGCTAGTTGCAAACATTCCATATTATATTACCTCGCTTATCATCCGCTTCTTTTTAGAAAATAGCTTCCCTCCGCAAGAAATGATTTTGATGGTGCAAAAAGAAGTAGCCAAAAGAATTGTAAGCAAACCAGGACAAATGAGCCTGCTTTCTGTTTCCGTGCAATACTATGCGAAACCGGAATTACTCTTCTATGTAGATAAAAAATCTTTCTACCCAGTGCCGGAAGTAGATAGTGCCATTATAAAAATAACGAGCATTAAAAAGAACCCCAAGGAAGAAGAAATAAAGAACTTTTTCAGAATTGTCCGGTCCGGATTTTCCGCCAAAAGAAAAACCCTAGTGAATAATCTCTCTAATGGTTTGCATTTGGAAAAAGATGCCATGGAAGAAAAAATAAAAATCGCCGGACTGAAATCTACTGCCCGCGCGCAAGAACTGAGCATAGAAGATTGGAAAAAACTGGCAGCACTTTTTTAATTCAGAAAAACCACTTTCACTAAAATCAACCCGTAAATAAACACTATCCCTAGATTCCACCAAATCAACTTCCAAGCTTTGATATTTTTATTCTGAATCACAAAAAACGAAGCGCCACCGAAAAGAAGCGCCCACCAAAAAAGTCGAAACTCATTGAGAAAGAAAACGCTTAGCATATAGGAAACAAAGAAATTGATAGCGATTATTATGCGCGCCCGGTCTTCTCCAAAAATAGCGGGGATAGTCCAGACGCTATTTTTTTTGTCTCCTTCCAGATCTTTGAAATCTTTAATGGGAATACAAAGCGTATAAGCAGATAACAAAAGAAAAATTATCCGCCAAGAAAGTCCTTCAATATCTTTTCCCCCAGAAAACAAAGCGAATCCTAGAAAAAGAATCACCAATAAAGCCACCGCGCTTATGAGCGAGGCAATCAGGGGAAATCTTTTCAGTCGAAAAGGCGGAGCAGAATAAAAGAAAGCGATAATTTGATAGGCTAATAGCAAGGCAGAAAACTTGAAACCGACTGCCATTCCGCCCAGCAGAGACAAGACGAAACAAACTAGCCCGAATTCCGCATATTCCCGAACACTAAAAATACCTTTTTGCAGTGGCCGGCTGGGGCTGGAAATGCTGTCTACCGAAAAATCAAAAATATCATTCACTACCACTGAAGCTTTCCAGGCTAAAATTATGCTTATTATAAGCCCGCCAACAGCAAAAACAGAGAAAAGATTTATTGCCAAGTTGCTTGGATAAGCCAAAATTCCCAGGCCGATTCCACAAAAAAACAAGCCAACATGGAAAAGGCATTGAGGAATGCGCAAGTTTTTAATCACTGCTACGAACTTTTCTCTTTGAGATAAAAAGAAAAAAAGCCCCAGAATGCCACAAATAAGCGGAAAATAAAGCAGATTAATATTATAAATAGAGCTGTAAGTAAAACTTTCCGGCCCTGTACCAAAAATTTGGGAAAGCCCCATAAACTGGGCAATCTCAAAAGGCTTTATTTCCGCTATTTTTTTAGACCCTTGAAAAAAATAATAGGCGAAAGTGAGCCAAGAGGGAAAACTAGCCATGAAAAAGAGGATGGAATATGTGCCGATAAGGCTTAAAAAAGCCTTGAAATAGCTCTTTGTTCTAATCAGAACTAGCCCAGAAAGCGCTAAAATAGCGATAATAAAAGAGATTCTGGTGCCAAAGTATAACATTCCGGAAGGTAAATGGCCGAAAACAGTGAGATACTGAAGCTTTAACTGAGCCAAACTGCTGAAGAGATACGGCCCCCAATAAACCTCGCCTCCCGTTTTAATCATGTCAAAAATGGGCGGCCAATCAATTACCAGGGTCGCACAAATCATTAAAAAAGCTATTTTAAAAGGTTTAGTTCGGAGAATAAGGCTCAAAAAAGCCCAGACTAAAAGAAAGGTAAGTCCAAAAAAAAGAAAGTTATGCAAATCCATTTCAATCTGAATTGCCGGGGAAGATCCTTTGGCCACAAATTTGTCCAAAAACAAACGCACTGCCACAATTCCCAAAAAAGTCATCATCCAAAAAGCGGGACTTATTTTTTCCTGAAACAACTTATCCACAACTTCTTTTATCCTTTTCTTCGCTTTTTCCATGCTTCTACTTTAGCAGTGTCTAAAATTTCCAGCAACCCTTTGAAAAAATTAATTCTTTACTTTTCCACTGTTGCATTGTTATTTTTTATGCTATAATTTTGTCAAGAAAAGAGTATGAAAATAAAAAATGCAAAACAAACATTTCTGATTTTTTTGAGTTTGATAATTTTAAGTTTCTCTTTTTATTCTTACGCCGAAGAAAAATCTCCCACAGATAAAAATATTTTTTTGGACAGCGACCAAGACGGCCTTTCTGATGCCGAAGAAAAAATATATGGCACTGATCCGCAAAATGCCGATACGGATGGCGATGGCTATTCTGATGGCGTGGAAGTGAAGACTGGCTACGATCCTTTGAAGCCCGCGCCAGGGGATAAAATCGTCAAAGAAGAAGCTAAGATAGTTTCCACTCCTAGTCCTACTGTTTTAGGCGCATCCGACGAAAACAATCTCACAAAGAAAGTTGCTGATAAGGTGCAGGAAATAATTGCCGAAAAGCAGAGTTCGATAGACAGCACGGGCAGCTCGGATCCTTCTTCTACTACTGCTGATGTCAGTGCTTCTGGCGCAACTATAGCCGATGTGCAAAATGCTATTGGTGAAGTTCTTGACCAAAATCTAACTGAAGATCCCTTGCCAGATGTTTCTGTGAAAGACATTAAAATTAAAAAACAAGATTACGGCAAATTATCTGATCAAGAAAGAACTGACAGGAAACGGGAAGACTTCGCTGTCTATGCTTCTTCTATGTTCTATATTCTTTCCAGCAATTCACCTCAGCCTATCACTTCCGGAAGTGATTTTTCTAAAATCGCTATCACGATGCAAAGTGAAATAATCCAGGCTGTTTCCTCAAGAAATTCTTCCGTTCTTAGTGATTGGCAGAAAAGCGGAGAAACTATGCTGGAACAAATAAAAGATGTGGAAGTGCCAGAAGAGTTGGCCGACACACATATTCATGCTATCCGCATGGCCATGTATGCTAAGGATTTGAAAAACTATCTCAACGCTTCCGGCAATGATCCTATCGGTGATGCGGCTAATTTGACTAAAGTAGAAAATTTTATTGATGAATTGAGTGTTTTCTCCGAAGAGACTTCTACTAAACTAAAGGAATATGGACTTAGCTATGACGATGATTTGAAACAAAGACTAAAAACACAAGGGGTAATTCTGCCAGAAATTACAAGCGATACAAGCAACCCAAGTGATACAAGTGCTACAAGCAATGGACAATAAATTTCTAAAAAATATTTTTGACCGACGCAAAAAGCAGATTGTTTTTTTCGTTTTTTTCGCTTTTTTGATTTTGCTTTTTCCGGAAAATAGAAAAGCCCAAGCTTGGGATGCAGCACCAGCCAACGCCATGCTGTTTGGCTTGGAAACAATAAAAGAAAGTATTTCTGAAACAATACTCTCATCTATCAAAATGGAAGCTATCACATTTCTAAACCAAGAGGTGGACAATACTATAAACATGGTAACTGGTGAAAAAGGCGCGCTGGGCGTTGTAAATGGTTTCGTGGAAGACTGGGAAGCTTTCCTAGTTGAAGAGCCGGGCAATCAAGCCGCTTCCTATCTAGAAGAATTCCTTTTTAATGCTACCGGCGGAAGATCTTCCTCAAACTACCGATCTAAGGTCGGCCGTTCAGCAAACAGATACAGCATGGGTTCTGAAGGATTTGGAAATGAAACTGTTTATTATGGCCTCATTCGCTCCGCTTCTGCGGAAAGTCCGCATCTCTATGATTATGATGATGGCGGGGCGGCTTATCGAGCAGAACTTAAAAATTTGAGCGAAGCAATCAAAGATGAAAAACAAGCGGAATGGGGGAAGCAGACAGATGAGCCGGATTATGAAAGAAATCCGAAAATGATGTTTGCGAAAGATAACCTTCGCGATATGGATATTTATTTTTCCGGCATAAACAACCCTTGGTCCTATGATCAATACAAAAATATGAAACTGGAAAATAATTACCAGAACAAAAAAGCGGAACTTTCTTTGAGAGTTTTAATTGGAAAGGGACTATACTTTGATGATATAAGGGACTCCGTCACAGAATCTGACATCCAAAGCTATACCAGCACTATGGATCTGGAGATGCTTGCCAACGCCAAGAGTGCTCCGGAAACTGCTGTCGCTTTTGCTCTGGTTAAAATAAACAAGGTTCTCAGGAAAGCTATCAGGAATGTGCGTAAGAGCTACCAAAAAGATTTGGCCGTTTACAGAAATCAAATAATGACTTCCTTTAAAGGCCAATTTGCTGGCGGACGCCCGCAAGATGTGTTCAAGCAGCAGCTTCAAGACAAGCAAGCTCGGCAAAATAAGTTCGGCACCGGCGCTAATTATGAATCAATTAATGTAAACGCAGAGATACAACAACGGCAAGCTTTGCGAAACAGAATATTGCAAACCAGCCAGCTTCCCTAGTATTTAGAAAACAAGATGTTTATCGAAAGAAAAATGAAAAAATTTAAGATTAAAAGAATCACTAGTTTTCTTTTAGCCGGTTTATTCTTGCTGTTGTTTCTTTTTGTCTATACGCATACTGCTTATGCGGATGAAGCAGAACCAGAAGGATGGGGCGTTACCAATATATTGAAGCCTATTCTGATTAGCATTCTTTTTGTTGTAAAGGTTATCCCTACTTTAGGATTAGGCTTTCTTAAATGGATTCTTGACCCTTCAATAATAAATGGCATCTTTTCTGCAGGAATAATATATGCTCTTTGGAGTATGGTAAGAGACTTGCTTAATATATTTTTTGTGATGCTTTTGCTGATTTCTGCCTTTGCTACTATCTTTCAAATAGAAAAATACAATTACAAAAAGATTTTTGTAAGATTAATCATTGCCGCCTTTTTGGTTAATTTTAGTTTCCCCATCGCCAGAGTATTAATAGATTTTTCTAATGTTTTGCTTTATTCGCTACTCAATTTAATATCTAATGTACTGGGTCTCGGAGAACCTTCTAAGAGTGCTGTAACCCTATTTAATGCCGGAAATTTTTCAGAGTTAGTAACCGCAGGAGGAAAGGCAAAAGTTAGCGTTTTAGTAAGTCTCATTGTTTCTCTTTTTCTTATGGGGATATCTCTTCTTGCTATGGGTTTTTTGCTTTTGATAAGAATTTTTGCCCTTGTCCTTTTGGTCATCTTTTCTCCTATTGCTTTTATGGCCCCTGTTGTACCGGGAGCCAGCCAATTTGGTTCCATGTGGTGGAAATATCTTCTTAATTATTCCTTTTTTGCTCCGATTATGATGCTGTTTTTCTATATCGCTATTGCATTTATGGAAGTTTTAAATCAAGTGGGTGATGACAAGCTAATTGCCACTTCAGCAGAACAAACCAGCACCCTAAGCCCTGAAGTTTTAGCCGCTATGGTTTTTAGCTTGATTCCTATTTTTATAATTTGGATAGGCATAGGAATGGCGTCAAAGTTTGGTATCCAAGGCGCCGAAGCGACCATGGGAAGAGCAAAGAAATTAGCATCTTGGGCAGGCAATTTGCCCGGACGAGGAGCGAAAGGCGTATGGCGAGGCACTGGCATACCGGGAGCTTGGCAAAAGAATGTAGAGCATATTAAAAGGAAGGGGGCTTTGGGATTTGGCGGATCAGAAAGGCGTGAGCGTAACGAAGCCTTGATAGCAGGAAAAGTATTTCGTGTACCCGGATCCGCAGATTATAAGGAAAGACAGGAAAGACAAAAAATGGAGGACTATAAAAAATTAGGCGTTAAAGAACGTGCCGAATTGGCAAGAAAAGGCGATAGCGCTGCTGCCAGATCATTAGCTGAGGAAGGAGCTTTGGAATCTGGTGATTATCAAGCATTTATGGCTGCAAGTGGACACAATAAAAAGAAAACTAGAAATGCAGCCTTGGATAAAACGCTTATGGAAAAGAATCGAACAGATGTTCTCATCGCACATCGAAAAACCCAGATTGATCCTAGTCTTACTGGAGCAGCTAGGAATACTGCCGTAAAGAAAGTTTACGAAGACAATTTGGGTGGTATGAGTGCAGAGAAATTAGCTAAGCAGGAGAAGCTCCATGAAACTATTGATAGCGATCCAGATCTTGAAGAATATATGCAAGATCAAATAACTGATCCTACTACTTTCGAGTTTCACAAAGAAATGTTTAAAAGAATGGGTAAAAATGCTCAAAGAAAATATGCCTCTCGACCTATGCCTCTTAATCCATAAAAAAATGCTAGCTAAACAAAATTACAAAAGATACTACTACCCGATTTCGTCTCCGCCAGAAAATGAAACCCCTGAATCTGTTATGGAAATATGGGACAAGTTTGATACATTGCCAGCAAATGTCCAATTCAAAGTTTCCGACAAAAGCATTGCTGAAAAAATTGAAAGAATAGGAGAACTATTTAAATTAGAACCTATTCGTACAGGAAGTATCGCTCGCGCCATCCGCAATTATTATTTCAGCGAAGTGAAACTGGAAAACTTTCCGAAAATTTTTGTCCAAGAAATGAAAGTAGACGAACAAACCGCGCAAAAAATTGCCCAGATGGCCATCCAGCAAATTATTCGCGATGATTCCTATGAAAAAGCTTACCTTTCTCATTTATTGACCGTGCCTTTCAACGAAGCTCTCCGCAAATATCCTAAGTTTGGCGAACAACTCATTACATCGGGAAGGATAAAAATACCCAATTTCCCTGAGCCGGCTCGTCCGTCAATCAAAAATTGGATTACTGACTATACTTCTATGTTTGGTTATGAAAGAAATGATCCCATCAAAAGAAACGACTATTTGTTCACTAGCCAAAATTGCCGCACTATGAATCAGAAAGACCGTGAAAAATTATCTTTTATACTCAAATCTTTTGAAGAAAATAACACCATCTCTTTCAACAAGGATTCCGGATTATTAGTTTTTGAAAAAGCAATGCCTGCTGAAGAAACAGAAAAAACAAAAGAAGGTAATTTGAGTTTCGCCTACCACCAGCAAATGCCGTTTGAAAAAAAATCCGCACCAGAAATGAATTCTCCTACTCCTTCTCCGGTTATGTCGGCTGCTTCGCCTGTTAAAGCCCAATCGCAAGTAAACACCAATAATAATCCCTATTTAGTAAAAATTCCGCCGAAAACTGCTCCAACACCAAAAAATGTCGTGAACCTGAAAGAGTTGATGTAAATATAGAGATAGAAAAAACACTACTAAGTTAATTTTATGATGTCTAATGTCCCACAATTTATTGACATAGAAGACAAGATTGTCGGCCCACTCACCGCCAAACAACTGGGCTGGTTAGCTTTGGGAGGCGTTATTCTTCTTGTCCTCTGGGCTCTCTTGGCTCTTCCGGCTTTCATTTTTGCTGCTGTATTTGTCGCTATACTTTTTGGCGGGCTGGCCTTTTATCGGCCATACAACCAGCCTCTCTTGAGCTTTATTATGTCCTCCGTTGGATTTATGTTTAAGCCAAAAATGTATATCTGGAAAAGGCTTCCGGAGAAAGAACTGGCAAAAAAAGCTAAACAAAAAGAAGCGCCGGTTATCATTCAAAGAAAAGCCCTTAATGAAGGGAAATTGGAAGAAATTTCTAAATTGCTAGACACCAAATAAAAAATGGAAACACTATCTTCTCAAAAAATGTCCAAAAGTCCGTCGGGATCAGCCACTCAGCAATTTTTGGATGTATCGGAAGTAAAAGAAAACATAATCGTCCTGAAAAACGGATCCTTTCGTTTAGTGCTCACTGTTTCTGCCATCAATTTTGAACTTAAGTCATCAGAGGAGCAGGAAGCCATTGTGTCGCAATACCAAAATTTTCTCAACTCGCTGGACTTTCCTTTGCAAATTGTCATCAGCTCCAGAAAATTGAATATAGAAAAATATCTGGATTTCATAAGTAAGGAAGAAAAGAAACAGCCCAATGAACTTCTACGCCTCCAGATTTCTGAATACAAGAATTTCATCCAGCAATTAGTTTCCGTTTCTGACATAATGGATAAATTGTTTTTCATTGTCATTCCTTTTTATCCTACGGAAAATTCTGAGAAGGGATTCTTTAGCAATCTTATGGCATATCTTAACCCCAAAAAGAATATAATAGAAAAAAGGGAGACTTTCGAAACATACAAAAGCCAACTGCTGCAAAGAGCTGACCATGTAACGGCCGGACTTTCCGGAGTCGGATTGAAAATCGCGCCTTTGCAAACGCAAGAATTAGTAGAACTGCTCTATAACTCCTATAATCCTAATGTGTTTGAAATAAGCGAATTGGGCGATGTAAGTGCGCTAGAGTTAACTTAAAAAATATGTTTGATTTTTTGAAAAAAAACAAAGATGCTGCTCAAACTCCGTTGCCAACGGATGAAGTTTTGCTCAGCGAAAAATATTACCAGGAAGGATTGTCCAAGCTTTCCGATCTTATCGCTCCGGCGGCTATCAAAGTTGCTCCCAAATATATTCAAGTAGGGGAAACATTCGCCCAGACAATTTTTGTCATGGCTTATCCGAAGTTCCTCCAAAGCAATTGGTTTTCTCCTATCATCAACATGGATTTGCCGATGGATATTTCTATGTTTATCCATCCTATTGAAACTTATGAAATTTTGAAAACCTTGCGCAAAACCTCCACTCAAGTGGAATCACGGCGTTCCATGGAAGCCGAATCCGGCATGGTACGCGATCCGACCCTGGAAGCCGCCATTGAAAACATCGAGGAATTGCGCGATAAATTGCAGCAAGGCATAGAAAAATTTTTCCGCTTTGGCCTGTATATTACTGTCTATGCCCGTGATGAAAAAGGGCTTGGCGAAGCCGCCAAAAGCATTGAATCTATTCTGGAAGCCCAATTAGTCTATGTTAAGCCGGCTGTTTTCAAAACAGAGCAAGGTTTCAAATCCTGCCTGCCTATGGCTACTGATGCTTTGGATATCGGCACCAGCATGAACTCTTCTCCGCTTTCCACCACTTTTCCTTTCGTTTCTTCCAATCTTTCCAGCGATACCGGCATTCTTTACGGCATCAACCGCCATAACAACAGCTTGATTATTTTTGACCGCTTCAAAATGGAAAATGCTAACGCGGTAGTTTTCGCCAAGTCTGGCGCCGGAAAAAGCTATGCCGTGAAATTGGAAGTTTTGCGCTCCTTGATGATGGAAACCCATGTTGTTATCATCGATCCGGAAAATGAATATAAGCACCTTTGCGAAACAGTCGGAGGAACTTTTATTAAAATTTCTCTCAACTCGGAAAATCACCTCAATCCTTTTGATTTGCCAATTGTAAAAGAAGATGAAAGTCCGGAAGATGTGCTGCGCAACAACATTGCCAATCTTCTGGGGCTTTTGCATATTATGCTGGGAAGCATCACTCCAGAAGAAGATTCCATTTTGGATCGAGCCGTTAGAGAAACTTATAGCATCAAAGATATTACGGCAGAAACTGATTTTGGCAGTTTAAAAAAGAGCGACTTTCCCACTATGGTGGATCTTTATCAAATCCTCCGCAACATGGAGGGCGGGGAAGATTTAGGCACGCGATTGGAAAAATATACAGAAGGAATTTTCTCCGGCTTTCTTTCCAATTTCACCAATGTTTCCATTAATGAACAGCTGGTAGTTTTCAATATCCGCGATATGGAGGAATCGCTTCGCCCCATTGCGATGTATGTTGTCCTGCAGTTTATCTGGAACGAAATGCGAGTTAATATGCGTAAAAGAATAGTCTTGGTGGATGAAGCTTGGGTGATGATGAAATATGATGATGCCGCTTCCTTTCTATTCGGCATTGCCAAACGCTGCCGCAAATACTTCACCGGCCTCACGACGATCACGCAAGATGTCAATGACTTTTTGTCTTCTAAATACGGCAAGCCGATTGTCACCAACTCTTCCATTCAGCTTCTTCTAAAGCAATCTACTGCCGCCATCGACACCATTGCCGAAACATTCTACCTCACTGACCAGGAAAAATTTTTACTTTTGGAAAGCAATGTGGGAGAAGGAATTTTCTTTGCCGGTGCCAAGCATGTCGCCATTAAAATTGTCGCCTCCTATTCTGAAGACCAGATAATAACCACTGATCCGG
>Ga0209777_10006815_pt1 | contig 12801 bp, 7 predicted proteins | sample FrelakmetHBP12HB_FD_187147 | JGI IMG/M metagenome (GOLD analysis project Ga0209777, IMG submission 187147) | Freshwater lake sediment microbial communities from the University of Notre Dame, USA, for methane emissions studies -HBP12 HB (SPAdes)... | ecosystem: Environmental > Aquatic >...
TCGGGGCCGCGACTGAGATCCGTTCCGGCCTTGCCCGCGTTGGGGCCGAGCAGGCTCATGGGCCTGTCGATGATCACGTTCTCAACGTACGTGCCGGCCTCGAGATTGACCTTCCAGCCGCTCTCGTCGACCGGAACGACGCCGATGCCGCGATTGATGCCGGAATCGCTCGTCGACCCGTCGGGGTTGGTGATCTGCGGCGAGGTGACGAAGACGTTCTTATACACCCAGGTGATCAGGCCGCTGGCGGCGTCGTCCACCTTGTGGTACATCTTGTCTTCGATGCGGTAGTTACTGATCTCGTCGTAGCTCTGGGCGTTGACCCCGGTCAGGTCGAAGTTCTGGGCACTGCCGCCCACAGGCCGGTTGTCGATGTAATAGGTGTCGCCGGCGAACGCGTTGCCCGCACCGATCGTGACGGCCCCGGCCGAGCTGTCCAGCCGCAGGTCGGTCAGGTTATCGTCGGCCCCGTCCCCTGGCACCCCGTCGTCGAAGTCGTTGCGGGTCACGCTGCCGGACCCGCCGTTGGTAAACCGGATGCCTGTGCCGTTGTCGTAAATGTGGTTGCCGGTGATGGTGGCCGAGCCGGCGTTTACGTCGATGCCGATGGTGTTGCCGTGGATGGAGGCCATGTTGTCCAGCACCTCGGCCGACGCCGTGGCGCCGCTGACGAGGATGCCCGTGGCGCCGCCGCTGATGTCGGTGTTGCCGGTGACCGTCACATCGGCCACATACGGGTGGGCGGCCGTCGGATCGACGAAGGCCTCCACGCCCGTGCCGCCCGCGGCCATGTCGATGTCCAGACCACTGATCGTCACGCGGGTGTCGCCGGCGCCCCACTTGGGATGCTTGTAGCCGACCAGCACGCCGACGTCCTTGATGTCGTATAGGGCGCCGCCGGTAATGGTGACGTTAGGACTGGAATCGGCGCTGAAGTAGTAGCCTGCGCTGAGGACGCCGCCGCCGTTGATTGTGTTATTCGTAAACGTCACAACCCGGTCACCGCTGATCGTCTCGCCGAAGATGCCCCTGAGCGTCTTGCCGACGGGGACCGACAGGGGGGCGTTGATGATGTTGTCTTTAACCGCGAGCGGCGAGGCGCTTCCCGCACGCCCGTTCACCCAGATGCCCACGCCCGAAGTGACCGTCGGGTCGGTAACGTAGTCCCTCCACTCAAGGTTGATAACGTTGCCGGCGATCTGCGGAGTGAAGTCCGGATCGCCTGCCGCGGCGACCTGATGAACACTGAGGCCGCTGCGTACGTCGCTGAACGTGTTTTCCGAGATGTCCGTGCCGAAGGCGTAGGTCTGAATGCCCTCCCACATGTTCTGGAACAGGTTGTGCTGGATGTAATTCCAGGAGGAGGTGGTCCCATACGCCTGTTCCAAGTACACGCCCTGGTAGGGCAGGTTCTGGATGACGTTGTTCTGGATGGTCAGGTGCGAGATGTCATACAGCGAGCCGGCATACGAGCCGTTCATGATGCCTTCGGACACGTTCACGTCCGCGCCGCCGACATCGTACCCGACAAGCAGCGGGTCCGGATTGTCGCCGTCGAGCATCAGGCCGGCGATGGTCACGTTATCGGTGCGCACTTCGATGAGCGTGCCGAGTTCCGGATCGTTGACGAACGGCTGGATGATGGCCTCGGGGCCGCGACTGAGATCCGTTCCGGCCTTGCCCGCGTTGGGGCCGAGCAGGCTCATGGGCCTGTCGATGATCACGTTCTCAACGTACGTGCCGGCCAGGACGTTGACCGTGCCGCCGGTGGGAACAGTGCCGATCGCGATGTTGATCGTGCTGTAGGCGCTGGAGGGGCCGGAGACGACGCCGAAGGCGTCGACGCCGTACACCGCGCCGCTCACGTCGGCGTCTTCGCCGGGCGTAGGCAGATAGTAGTTGGATTCGACGATGTCGCCGTACCCGATGCCGGCGATCCCGTCCACGTCGGTCTGCTCAAGCCACGTATCGTTGACCCAAACGGTCGGCGACACCGTCACCGTGCCGGCCGGGGAAGTGGTCACCGGGGTCAACGCTTCGTGCGTGATGGTGGCAGTGACCGTGTAGCCGCCGGTTGAAGAGTAGGTGTGATCGCCCTCGACAATGAACTTGCCCGTCAGAGCGTTATAGGTAATCGTTCCCGTCGAACTGGGGCTGCTGTCGCCCCAGTCGATGCTGGCGCTGTAGTCGGTCAGGACTTCCGGGCCACCCGGATCGGTGAACGTCGCCACGGCAACACCCGTGAACGGAACGCCGGTAATGGCGTGGAAGTTCAGCGCGGTCACGTTCGTCAACAGCGCGTCGGCCACATCGATCGTGGCACTGTCGCTGATCACCGGCGCACCGCCCAGGTCCTCCACCTGCACCTGGAAACTCAGGCCCGTCGCCTCTTCCAGGTACGTGTGCGAGCCCACAACATCGAACTCGCCGCCGCCGCTGGCTACCACCTGGACCTTCGTGGGATCGGCAAGGTTGTCCTCAACCGCGCCGTCGCCCCAGGTCACCGTCGCCTTGAAATCATCCGCCGTCCCGGCGGGGTTGGCGTCCGTGAAGTGGAACAGAACCGCGCCGGTGATCGGCGCGCCTTCCGTCGGCACAGGCGCGCTGAGCGTCCCCGTCAGGGCCGCATCCGCGACCGTGGCGCCGGGGATTGTCATACTCGCCGTCGTCAGGGCACTATCCGTCACGCTCACCGTGAAGTTTTGACCGGTATTGATCTCCTCCGCGTAGGTGTACGAACCTTTCACGTCAAACCCGTCGCCGTTGGCCTCGACGGTCCCGGCCGTAGTGACGTCGTCCGCCCAGATGATCTCGGCCGTGTAGTCGCCCGCCACGGCCCCCTTGTCAGCGTCTGTGAAGTGGGCCACCACGGCATTCACGATCGACACCCCTTCCACGGCCATCGGGTGGGTGACGCTGACCATGGCCAGGGCGGCTTCCGTCACGGTGATCGTGGCCGTGCCGGTGGCAGCGCTGAAGGAGTTGGTGAGGTCGGCGTTGGTGGCGTTTCTCGTGTTGCCGCTGGAGCCGACGACCTGGTCCCACGCCTTGAAGTTGAAGGTTGCCGAGCCGTGGTAGCCGTGGCCCGGCTGGAAGCGAATGCGGTTGCTCGCGGAATCAGCGAGGAGCCGGGCGTTGGCGGGCGTCGGAGCGCCGAAGCTGTTCCAGTTCGTGCCGCCGTCGGTCGAGTATTGCCAGTCGCCATGCGTATTGTCGACGCTGGTGACGGCGATGCCCTGGGCGTCCCCATCGGGGTCGGTGATGCCCAGGCTGCCAATAAGGCTATGGACACTAATTCCATCGTTTCCGGCATCAGGCACGCCCTCGAGGATGGTGGGAATCGTGGTGCTGGTGGTGCCAAGCGCCGGCGCGTTGTTGCCCTGGTAACGGACCAGCGTGAAGTCCTCGAACTTGCCCGGGGTGATGGAGTAGCCGGCCACAACGACCTTCTCGTCGGGCTGGACCACCACGGCCGAGCCCTCGGCCGTGCCCGCGCCAAGGGCCGTGGTCACTTTGCCGGAAACGCCGAAGGCGCCGTCAAGGGTGCCATCGGCATTATAGCGGGCCGCCGCGAACCCCTTCGTGCCCGTGGGGGTGGAATAGCCCGCGAGGACGATCTTGCCGTTGGGTTCGATCGCGACGCCGTTGGCGTGTTCCACGGCCCCCGCGAAGTCCGTGGTCACTTTGCCGCTGCCGGCGCCGCCAAAACCTGAATCCAACGCGCCCGAGGAGGTGTAGCGGGCCAGCGCAAACTGGCTGTTGGAATAGCCCGCGACCACATACTTGCCGTCCGCCTGCACGGCAATGCTCGTCGCCACATCGGTGCTGCTGCTGTCGAAGTCGGTGGTAACGATGCCCCCGGCGCCGAAACTACCGTCGAGCGTACCGCTTGCGTTGTAGCGGACCAGGGCGAAATCGTCCGAGTTCGCAATACCGGCGATCACGATGTTGCCGCCCTGGATCACCAAGGCATTGGCTTGCTCGCTGTCGCCGATGTGAGTGGTCACCCTGCCGCCGGTGCCGAAGCTGCTATCCAGGTTCCCATAAGAATTGAGCCGAACCAGACCGATGTCTTCTCCACTTTCATTAGTCTCCATGCCGACCAGGACGATACGGTCCTCGCCCGACACGTTCTGAATGCCAATCCCATAGGCTTGGTCGTCATAACTGTTGAAGTCAATCACCTGGATGCCGCCGGCGCCGAACGTGGTGTCGAGGATGCCGTTGGCCGTGTAACGGGCCACGGCAAAGTCATTCTGGGTGACACCCACGTTGTTAGCATAGCCGCCGACAACGATCATGCCGTCCGACTGAACGGCCACGCAGGTCGCCTGGGCGCCTATGCCGGGGCCGAAGCTGGTGGTTGTCAGTCCGCCGGCGCCGAACGTGGTGTCGAGGCTGCCGTTGGCAAGATACCGGGACAGGGCAAACTTGTTGCCGGAAGTGCCCGCCACGACAAACATGCCGCCGTCAACCTGTATGACGGCGGCGGCCTTGTCGTGCGAACTGCTGAAGTCGGTGGAGACCTGGCCGCCGATGCCGAAGGTCGTGTCCAGCGCACCAGCGCTGAGGAGTTGCCGCTGCTCGAGCGGCTCCAACCCGCTGAACGCGTGCGATGGGGGCAAGGTCCGATCGCGCACCCACTGGCGGACGACGATGTCCCGATAGAGGGCGACCAAACGCTTCACCATGTGTGAATCGCGAGCCATGACTATTCTCCTGGCACTGGTGAAAAGGGGTGCGATACTTTCGTTTCACGCAAAGGCGACGGCCGAAATCGGGCGCAGACGGAGCCCCAGCAAGATGCACTGCGCCCCACGCGACTCGATCCCGGCCGTTCGTTGCCATCTACCATGTGACGGGTTTTTCCTCAGGGGTCGGCGGCCCCTTGTACACCGAACAAAAAGCGACTTCCGAAGTCTATCCTCCGATGACCACCTTGACGGCGAGCCACAACGCTGTATCCGACACACCAGCGTCCCGTGGTCACGGCCGCAACCAACAACCGCGAGAACGGTGGCTCCCCAAAGCGCTCTATACGATAAGTTCTCCTTAGTGACTGACACGGGGGGCTTACAGCCGCCCCTCCACGGCTCGAGAGACTCGCTGTACAGAGTCCCAGTGTATTTATAGCTCACAAAGCGACGCGTGGCAAAGGCGGGAATCCTATATTGCCGACCGCACTTCCCTGTACCTAGTACAGGGTTTGGTTGGGTAGGCATGGCGCGATTATGGAACATCGCACGGTTCTACGCTGGCGCAGTCGCTGGAACCCGCTTGTGTCAACCGCCAGCATCGCCCTGATGTAATTGGGGGGACTTGGGTCGAATAAGAAGGCCGACCTCGCCACCGGCTGTGGCGGCAACAGGAAAAGGTTGGGCTCAGCACTTGGCCTCGGCCAGTGGATTTCCTTCTCTGCTCAGTGTGCATAGGCTACAATACCCCAATAGGACGATTTCGAGTGAAGAGCGGTTGGTGCTCTTGACGATGCTCATGCGTAGCACAGGGGAACCGTCGCCAGCAACATCCGGCCGCAAGCACGGCGACAGCCTGCGTTTGGACATTGCCGGCAACGGGCCGCGTTCGCCAGGCCGGTTCAATATCCACAAGGATCTTTTTAGAAAGAAGGAGCGATTCATGGCCGCGAAAAAGGAACCCGAGGTCACTGCACAGCCCGCAGCCGATCAGCCGCCTGCAACACCGCAGCCCCAGGAGGTCCGCCTCCGCCTCGACGAGCAGAAACTACGAGTCAGCTACGCCAATGCCTTTCGCACCAACGCGACGGGTGAGGAGGTTATGCTGGACTTCGGCGTCAACCTCGTCAACTCGCTGGTTCCCCAGGGGAGCCAGCCCGAGATGGTTTTCCAGATCGGCGAACGCATTATACTGAACTACTACACGGCCAAGCGGCTGGCCCTGATGCTGGGCCAGATCATCCGCCGGCACGAAGAGCAGTTCGGCGAACTGGAACTCGACGTGACGAAACGCCGTAAGAAGTAAGGGACTTTCCTGAGCTTCTGCGAGAGGGCGGGGGCCGATCGTACGGCCATCGCCGACGTCGGCGGCTACGGCCTCCGGCAACACTCGCCTCAACGCGCTATCGTTCGTACCGGTTCGCCGGCCCCGCGGCTACCGGCAAGACCGCAAAATACTTAAGGCCTCCGACTGCCCAGAGGGCCGTCGGAGGCCTGTCGTTTTAAGTCCCGAAGAGCCGCCTACCGGCGCCGCCGGATCATCGCCAGGGCGCCAACGGCCAGCAACGCCATCGTGGCCGGTTCCGGCGTAATCGTGATGACGCCGGGGGTGAAGCCCTCACCGAGCGAATTGCTGCCATCGTTGAACCCGTCTATGTTGCTAAGGGCCACGTCGAACACACCTTCCGTTCCCTTGGCGATGGTATAGTTGACGGTGACAAGGTTCTTCGTAACGTTGGCGATGGTCTCGGTACCGCAACTCAGGAAGTCCTGGCCGAAGATATGGCTGGCTGTATTGTCCTGCATGCTGAAGCCGGCGTGCGGCAACGAAAAGACGTAGTTGGTCGTCGCGCCTGAAGCGCCCGCGAAAGCCAACCCCGTTGCGCTGTTCCTGCCCGTAAGCAGTAGGTCGATGTCGTAACCGGCCACGTTGTAACTGCCCGTGAACTCAACGGTGACCGTAAACGACCCGGTCGCGCTGGTGTTGGGGACGGAAAGCGTCGGGGCGGTCACCATGATATCGGCGGACGCAACGGAGGCGAGGCCCAAAGCGCAAAGGGCAACGCACAGGACGACTGCTAACCTTTTCATCTCTAACCCCTTTCGAATCCGACTTGTCCTTGCAACCGCACAGCAGGCCCCGTTCAACACACCAGCCGATGGTCCGTTGTCACCAGACCAACGGGCGATTCTTCCTTCCGCTTCGTCCGGTTCGGCCCCTCAAAACAAAAAAGCGACTCTCGTAGGGTATCATCCCTCCGAAAGTCGCCTGATACGCCAGCCCGAATGATCTTCTCAGGCTTCCAGAATCCGTGACCGTCTGAAAGCTACGGTCAAAGCCGCGCTTGTCCCCACAACTGCGGCCTCCCGGACACATCTACTTGGGCACAGGGGCCTCTCCCGCCCCATCTATGCCCTGTAAGACCAGTCCCACCCAACTATGACTACTGATACCACATAAATTGCATTCCAGCAAGGGCGGGAATCCTGCACTAGCTACCGCCATTGCCTGTATCTGGTACGGCGTATGGCTATGGCACCTGGGGTAACCGCAGGGTATCAAGCGACCGCACACCCCTGGTTTGCATCAACTATCGCTGGTAATGAGGCCCGCACGGAGGGCGAGCTTCGTAAGGTTGGCTATCCCGCTGACGCCCAGTTTCTCCATGACGTGCCGCCGATGCATCTCGACGGTCTTGACACTTCGACCGAGCCGCAAGGCGGCTTGCTTCGTCGTCAGCCCCTCCGCCAGCAACTGAAGCACCTGCCGCTGAACAGGGGTCAGGCCCGACAAGAGCGAGGTGCCGGCCTCGGGATGAGCCAGCACTTCAGCCACAACCCCGGCAATGCCCGGGCTGAGGTACGTTTGGCCGGCCATCACCACCTCGATGGCCCGGGTGAACTCGGAAACAACGCACGTCTTTAGCAGGTATCCCGACGCTCCAGCCTTGAGCATTTCGGTGATGAAGAGGGGATCGCGGTGCATCGACAAGGCGAGGACCCTGGTCCGGGGGGCGTCGTGCCGGATTTGCCGCGTGGCCTCCACGCCATTGAGCTCCGGCATCGTAACATCCATGATGACAACATCCGGGGCAAGTTCAAGGGCAAGGCGTACCGCGGCTTTGCCCGTATCAGCCTCGCCGACAACCTGCAGGCCGTCCTTCTCGTGGATCAGGGCGCACAGACCCTTCCGGACGAGGTGATGGTCTTCCGCGAGAACAATCCGCACGCTCACAGCATCCTCCTCTGCGTCAGTTCCCTTCAATTCCTCTAGCGGCGGCCATGTTCTCGCCGCACCAGACTGTTCCTCGGCCGTACTTCCAAGCGACCACGTCAACAATGGCGTGGGAAAAAACCTCTAGTGGTTATATACGACATTCTTTCGGCTGTGTCCAACGCCAAAACTTATATTCCGCGCCATCCGTTTCCTGTAGGGGCTACGGATAGTAGCCCTGGGGCCGAACCAACACATTGGGAGGAGGTCAAACCGCAACTACCGCCGTCCCTTCCGGTTACGGACGCCTTTAAGGGGAGCCACAAGGAGGGCCTTCGTTCCGCATCCATGCCCCGACTTCACCTCGAACCGGCCGCCCAGGCATGCCAAGCGCTCCCGGATGCTAAACAGGCCAAAGCCCCCCTTGCGGGTGTCTCGAGTGGCGACCGCCGCCGGGTCGAAGCCCCGTCCATCGTCCGCCACTTCGATGGAAACCTTATCGCCGTCCCGCAGACAGGCCACAGTGACCCGGCTGGCCTTGGCGTGCCTGACCACATTGAACAGGAGTTCACGAACCGCATGGTAAAGCACCACCCGCACATCGTCCGCCAACGGCTTGGGTTGGCCGTCGTCTTCAAAGGCAAATCGGATGCCCGGATGCTCTTCGCGGTGCTTCTCCACCAGCCACTTCAGTGCCGCCTCGAGCCCCAGTTCGTAGAGTGGCGGCGGGCTTAGCTCGAAAATGGTCGACCACATGTCGCGAACCGCCTGATCGATGAGGTTCGCCGGCTCGGCCAGCAGGCCTGCCAGGCGGCCGTCCTTTTCATCCCGGCATATCAGGTCCAGTTTCATCTTGGCCAGGGTCAGTGCCCGACCGACATCGTCGTGCAGATCGGCAGCAATGCGGTGGCGCTGGCGTTCCTCGGCCTTCGCCAACTCCGCCGCCAGGAACCGGAGTTGGCGCTGGTACTGCCGCACTTCCGCCTCCCGGTGCTTCCGCTTGCGTCTTGGAACGGCCCGCTTCTTCATGGCGTCCCCTGCCGATCGTCCTGGGCATACCGCCGCCGTCCTATAGTATCGGCAAGCCGTATTTTCGGCAAGCAGGCCGAATGGATGAGCGGCATCCTCCTCAAGCCTTCTTCACGGTGGCCTTCGTGGCCCCGGTCGAGATGCCGCCGTCCACCAGCAGGGTCTGGCCGGTGATGTAGGCGCTGGCATCGGACGCCAGGAACACAACGGCCCCGTCGAGGTCGTGTGGCTGACCCGGGCGCTTCAGCGGAATCCGGTCGCACAGGTACGCCAGCCACTCCTTGTTCTGGTAGAGCACGTCGTTCTGGGCGGTGCGGAACCAGCCGGGAGCGAGGCAGTTGACCGTGATGCCGTGCGGCCCCCAGTCGTCGGCCAGGCTCATGGTGAGTTGCCTCGTCCCGCCGCGGCTGGCGCCGTACGGCGCGAGGCCGGCGTAGCCGAAGACCGCCGTCACGGAGCCGATGTTGATGATACGGCCGAAGCGGCGGGGGATCATCGCCACCTTGGCCACCGCCTGCGCCACGAAGAACGTGCCGCGCAGGTTGGTCTCCAGGATCAAGTTCCAGTCGTCCCACGTCACCTCGACCGCGGGCTTGCGGACGTTACACCCGGCGTTGTTGACGAGGATATCGATCTTTCCGTAATGCGCCGCCGCATCCTCGACCATCTTCTGAATGCTGTCGTGGTTGCGGACGTCAAGCTCCAGCGGCAGGGCCCGCCGCCCGAGGGCCTCGATCTCCTTGCGGAACGGCTCCAGCGACGCGAGCGTGCGGCTGGTGATGACGAGGTCCGCCCCTGCCCTGGCCAGCGCGCGGCCCATGTACTGGCCCAGACCGCGGCTTGTGCCGGTGACGATCGCCACCTTGCCCGTCAGATCAAACAGGTTCTCGCTCATGGGTATTGGCCCTTTCGCACTGACACAACAGCGTTACTTCCGTATTGTGCGCGGCGGTTCTCCTGAACCGCCGCGCGAATTGCCGGTTGCCGGTACGGTCATGCGGCACTCTTACGCGGCGGGTCAGGAGACCCGCCGCGTGCTCACGATCGATCACGGCTTCAGGATCACTTTCATCAAGCCCGGCTCGCCCTTGTGTAACCGCTCGAACCACGCTGCGCCATCGGCCAGCGGTGCCACCGCACTGATGAGCGGACCGACGTCGATCGTGCCGCGCGCCAGCATGTCGAGACACTTCGGGTACTCGCCCGACGAAGCGCATGAACCGTGCAGCGTCAGTTCGCGCGTGACGACCTGCTGGAGCGGCAGGTCGACCTTCGGCGAGAGGTTCCCGACAAGCGTTGCCGACCCGCCCTTACGGAGGCACGCGATGGCGGTCGCCAGCGCCGCCGTGACGCCGACCACCTCAAACGCGATGTCGGCCCCGCGGTAGCCGGTCCGCGTTGCGACCTGGCGGGGCACATCGCCGTCGGCCGGCAAGCCCTCGTCGGCCCCGAGCCGCCGCGCCAGATCCAGCCGCGACGGGTTGACGTCCACGGCAATGATCCGCCCGCAGCCGGCAGCCCGCAGAGACTGGATGACCAGAAGGCCGATCATGCCCGCGCCGACGACCACGGCCGTATCGCCCGCGCGGACCGCGGTGCGACCGACCGCGTGCAGGGCGATCGAGAGCGCCTCGACCATTGCCGCACGCTCGAAGCTCAGGCCTTCAGGCAGCCGGTACAGGATGTGCTGCGGCACGGCGACGTACTCGGCAAACGCGCCTTGCTGGCGGTACTCGGCGCACGAGACGCCCAGCACGCGACGGTTATCGCAGAGGTTCACGCGACCCTGGCGGCAGAAATGGCACGTGCCGCAGTAGATGGTCGAGTCGAACGTCACGCGGTCGCCCTTCGCCCAGCCGGTCACGCGGGGGCCGACCTCGGCTATGACGCCGGCGGCCTCGTGGCCCATGATGATGGGCGGCCTGCGGCGGCCCGTGCTGCCGTCCATGCCGTGCACGTCGCTGCCGCAGATGCCGCAGGCCTTCACCTGGATGAGCACGTCCTCGGGGCCGACGGCGGGCGCCGGCGCGTCCTCATAAACGAACCGGTTGTACTGCTCAAGGACGAGCGCCTTCATGGATGCTCCTTTCAGCCCGTCACGATTGAATCTGTGGGTGCCACGGCTGCGCAGTTTGCAGCCGTGCTCCCCGTCGAACGGCGGCACGGTTGCTGAACGGCGCAACCGTGGCACCCACATAATCAAAGTTCAACTTTCCAGATACACGCCCGCCTTCAGGAGCGCGTCGCGCAGGTCGCGGTACGGAAGGTCGCGAGTGCCGCACTTCCTGGCGGCACAGAGGGCGGCGGCGGTGCCGGCGGCCTGGCCCTGGCCCATGCAGCAGACGGTGTTGCGGGTGGACATGTGGGCGTCATGGTTGGACGTAATCAACATGCCGGCGGCCAGAAGGTTATCGAGGCCCGCGACGCGGAGGGCCTTGTAGGGGATGCCGTACGTGCCGCCGTTCTTGACCTGGAGGCGCGGGGCGTTGTCGTGGAAGCCGTAGGCCATGACGTCATCCTCGAAGTGCCGGCCATCGAGCACGTCGGGAGACGTGATGTCGTAGTCGCAACCGATGACCCTTGCCCGACGGATGTTCAGCGTGGGGCTCGTGCGGGCGATGAACGCCTTCTCGCAGCCGGGCACGTACTTATTGAGGAGCTCGATCGCCCTGGCCTGGCGCCGGCGGAGTTCCAGTTCGGCCTTGGCCACGGCATCGCGGCTGGTGGGGCTCACGGGCATTTTCAGACCCATCTTGATGAACATGAAGTAGTCATCGTGGACGGTGGTGATGGTCATGGCGAGGCCGATCTTGCGGGCTTCGTCCTTGAATTCCTGGGGGAACGCCTTGCCGTTGGTGTCGAGGCGCACGATCTGCCCCTCTTTGCCGCTGCGCCAGCCCTTGGCCAGTTGAGAGACCGCGCCGTGGGACTGGAGGAACTCGTAGTACCGCTCGACGCTCACCCCGGCGACGCCCATGCTGTTGACGACCGGGTAATCGTTTGGCTCGGTGTACCTGGCCCCGGCGAAGGCGGCCAGGTCGCCGAAGGCCGTGCAATCGACCAGCGCGTCCGCGTAAACGGCTTCCCTGCCCGAGCGGCTCTCGGCGATGGCGCCCCTGGCGCGCGAGCCGTCCACGATCGCCCCGGCCAGAAGGGTGTTGACGGCCACCGTAACGCCGGCCTCCGCGAGCATCTCGAAGACGACGAGTTTGTAAAGCTCCGTGTCGATGGCGGTGCAGACGGAATCGTAATTGTCGCCGAGGAGCATCTCTGCATGCCCCGACGTGCCGCCGACCTTCATCAGCCGCTCGACGATATCCTGGGGAATACCCTTCACGACCTGGCGCTTCTCGACGCCGGGAAAGGCCTTCCAGAGGTTGAAGAAACTGTGCAGCGCCGTGCCGCCTTCCGTGACCGTTCCGCCGGGGTAGCCCTTCCTCTCAATCAGGATCGTCCTGGCCCCCTGCCGGGCTGCGGCGATGGCCGCAACGACTCCCGCCGTGCCGGCGCCGGCCACAACGACGTCGAATTTGTGGACGGGCAGTTTCCTCGCGGGTTCCTCGTAATACTCGCCGAGCGGTTCCTCCGTCTTTTCTGCCGCGCCCAACGCGACCCCGGCCGGCACACCCGCGCCCAGCAACACAACACTCTTGGCGAACATTCGGCGATTCATCTCATCCTCCCAACGGATCTGTTAGCGTGGAGCGCCGGGTGGCATGGTCATCCCGGCGCGCCGGGATTGCGTGACCATGAGCCTCTAACGGCGCCTTGCCCGCCGCTCAGTTTACCGCTTCCGGCCCGTAAAGAAAGAACATCCCCGACGACAGCATACCGCGTTACTCTCAGGGGGTGTGGCACGGCTGG
>Ga0209777_10006816_pt1 | contig 12799 bp, 10 predicted proteins | sample FrelakmetHBP12HB_FD_187147 | JGI IMG/M metagenome (GOLD analysis project Ga0209777, IMG submission 187147) | Freshwater lake sediment microbial communities from the University of Notre Dame, USA, for methane emissions studies -HBP12 HB (SPAdes)... | ecosystem: Environmental > Aquatic >...
CTCTACACCTCAGACGGCTCCTTCACCACTTCACAAGACGTTATTGACGCATTTTCACGCGGCGCGGGCCTCGTGATGTTCTCCGGCCATGGCAACCCCTCCACTTGGGGCACCCATGCTCCTGATTCGGATGAATTCATCGCAGGGCTCTCTCTGAAAACCATGACCCAGTTGAAGAACAATGAGAAGCTTCCTGTTGTCGTCGTCGGAGGCTGCCACAACAGTCAGTTCAACGTCACGATGCGACAGCTGCCGTCACTGCTGCTCAGGTACGCCCTCAATCATGCCAACACCCGCTTGTTCTACATGGAATGGGTCCCGGAATGCTGGAGCTGGCGCCTCGTCAGCATGCGGAATGACGGGGCTATTGCCACCATCGGGTCGACAGGACTTGGATATGGCGATATCGGGACCGCGACCCTTCAACATCGCAGTGGATGGCTCAACTCCCACTTCTTCTCCGCGTACGTCAATCAAACCTCGCATACCCTCGGGCAAGCATGGGCGCAGACAATCACCAGTTACATCACCCAGATCGGCGGGGACAACACCAACCAGATAGATCGTAAATCCATTGAAGAATGGACGCTGTTCGGTGACCCCTCATTAACCATCGGTGGGGGACATTAAAAAAGGCGAGTGAAAAGAACCAGTTAAGGAAGGATACGTAGATAATAGATCACTTTTTTTTCTCATGGAGCTTTTTTTCCAGAATCTCCACGGCATCCTGAACGAAGAGAGGACAACGAGTCTCGGTACGATGGTTTTCAGTTGCGGTTTTTCTGCCTTCAGGCGTCGAAAGATCACAGCCGAGCAAATCCCGACACACGATCGAGCCATGACGACTTCGAAAACGCTTCGCAAACTCTTGGACGAGCCGATAGGTTTTCTCCTTTGAGGGTTCATCGTCAATCCTGGTCTTTCCATACTTCAACCCTATGACCAAGAAGGCGCCGGTCACAGCGCCGCAGGTGTCGCCCATCCGGCCCATGCCGCCACCAAAGGCTCCTGCGACTTTCAACGCTTGTTCCACAGAAAGGCCGTTCTCTACAGCAAAACTTGCGAGCACGGCTTGCGAGCAGCTGAATCCCTCTTTGAAATAGGCGACAGCCCGGTCACTTCGAGTTGTCATGTCTTTCTTTTCACCCCTTGTTTCATACCCTTTTAATAAAATACAATGATGGGCCTGATGCGATTTGAACGCATGTCGATGGCTCCCGAAGCCACAAGGATACCAAGCTACCCCACAGGCCCATGACGGAGTCAGGTTAACTGGATACAGGTTATTAGATTTACCCAATGAATTCGTTAATTCTCCAGTCGCTGTATAAGGAGAACTATCAATCCTCTTTGCATATCCTATAGCATCCATAAACTGAAAGTGTTCCTGAAGCTTATTCTCAAGGAATTTGCTTATTACTATGCCGTTCTGTCTTGCTCTCTCGACCAAATCAGCCTCTACTAAAAGGTTCAATGCTCGTTTGCCCATGCGCATAGATGCTCATAGAACCTTATCAAATTGCCTCTCCATCAGCAACAGGAGGAACATTACCCAGAGTTAAAATTCTTTCCTGAAAACCCCTAACTTAGTGCGTCACCTAAATAGTAACGATATCCAAAAATTTTCAGAAATTTTAGTCTAATGTTAATTCAAACCTCTTACCTGATTAATTCGAATTTGTGTCTTAGTTTTGTCCTTTCTAACGACTCCATTTTCATAAATTATTGGGTCTAAGGTTATTTGTCTGATATTGGGTTTTGAACCAAGATTTACTTTTCCTCCCTCGGCTCTTCTCTTAAATTCCTCATATCCTTTATCCATAAGTTTAGTCAGATAATGAGTAGTAACCCCTGATATTACACCTGAGATTACTCCAATAAAAATTGTTATGAGAATGCTATGCTCTGTACTTACTTGACGTATTCTAAATGTTAAAAAATCTTTTTGCCTTCGTGGTTTAATATTAAATGCAGATATGATTGAGTATCTTAATTCTTTGAGAATCCAGTCTATATCGACATTGAGAAGATAGTCATACTCAATGTGAATTTCAAACCCGTGTTGAATTTGGCTGTCAATTTCTTGGAGATTTTCTAAATATTCCATCCTTAAATTCCTGACTCTGCTTAGCCTCACCATTAGAAATCACTCAAATTGGTAATTAAAAAGGGAAATTAATAGTTTCTGTAAAAAATGTTTCCTCTTTCTTTTAATTTGACTAAAGGTTTATACCTGTTTTGCATATTCGAAACTTTATGGAGGATACTTTACAAATCAGAAAAGTTCTATCAATAATCGGAAAATATAGAAGCATAAAGGAGCAGGCATCAGAATTATTGAGGAAACTTGATAGACTTGACGATGAGCTAACAATTGCTATTGATAAAAGGGAAGATAGTTTGATTTCTTATGCTTCATCTGATGTCGAAAAAAATATCACAACTAGAATGAATCAGACAAAGTACGAAACTTCAGTTCTTATAGATTCTTATAATAAAAGTATAAGTGGTTATGCACAAGAAACTCTGGTAGAGATACAAATAATTGACAATAAAGGTAAAACGATACAAGCCGTTCTAAGGGAAATAATTGTTGGCTGTGATGCTGTATTAACGTCATTGGAAGGAGTTGTAAGTCCACTAACTAATCCACAATTAGATTCCTTAAATCATTTGAAAAAGGAAGTTCAGAGTTTATGTGAAAATCTTGATATCAGTTTTCAAAAGAATTTAGACGAATCCATTAATGAATTGGAGAAAGGTCATTTTCTAGCCTCTGCTTTGATTTCAAGTAGAATAATCGTTTACATGTTGAGCCAAATGAGTTCATTCTCGAAACTTAAAGGTAATTCTATCCAAGAAAAAATTAATTATCTTGAAAGTATAGTTAAGCTACCGTCAGATAAAGATTCTGTAAAAATGGAATTAATGAAAACAGAGAAAATAGCCAGAAATTTATTTTCTCACGATATCAAGGTCTATGCTGAACCTTCAGATGCATTTTCTTTGCTTAGTGGATGTCTTTTAATCTTGAGGGTATTTATTATTGCTTATCAAGAAGAAAATAAGTGAATCATTATGAGTGGAAGATACCGAAATTCTGAAGGAATTATTTATCCGTTTACAATGGAAGAGTCAAAGTTAAACAAGAGACTTGAATTGAATATCGACCTTGATTCTGACATAGAAAAAGGATTCAATATTATCGTCCTGGCACATCAACCAGGAATCGGAAAAACATACGCTGCTCTTGAGTATATGAAAAGGCATCCTAACTCCTTTTATTTCACAGACAGACATTCAGCAATTGATGAACATACATCGGATTGGGAGGAAAAAGGAATTGAATACGCTCATTGGAAGGGTTTACAGCAAATAAGCTCGAATGAAACCATACAGGGACTTCTGAATATCTACAAATTAACTCCCAGAGATATTTTCGAGAATTATAATTGGGGCAGGGCAAAAGTAGAAATCCCAAAATATGAAAAACAATTTCAAAATAGAACTAGAGTCTTCGCACCTTTCAATTATCTTAAATCATTAACTTTTTTATCCCAATTACCAGATATAGTCTTCATTGATGAAAGGATTAACCATCTTGAAGAATATGAATTTAGCATAGAAAATATTGTAGCTGGACTTAAACTCCTTGATGTGCCAAAAGCCATTGTCAGGTTGGCTGAAACTAATAGAAGAAATGTCTTCCTGCGTAAAGGTATACTACAAATAATTCAACAAAGTTATGTGAACAGAGTTTTTCAAGCTGTAAAAAGTGATGATAGTGACTTACTAAAGGAACTTAGGAAATTCAATCCTTATAATTTATTTGGTTACATTCATTGGGATAGTATCTATGATTACCAGCATGATGCTTACGCAGTTCCATTCTATTATTATGCTTTAGATGTAGTGGCTCAAGGAAAAACAATTGTTATACTAGATGCATCCTTCAATCTCTATCTTTTTCATTACCTTCTAGAGACATATAATGGTGAAAGAAAGAAACTCGGATTACCTGGTTTTTCTCTGCGTAATGCAAGAGTCAAAATTTATTATTCTAAACATCAAAACCCTGAGTCAACAATATATCGAATGAGGCCAGCCGGAAGTTGGAGTAAAACCAGCATTATTAATAGATGGGATACTGAGAAAGAGTGGATATCTAGAGACATGCAAAGAATAATTGAAATTTTTGGGGCAGGGAATGTCGGAGTCATAACATTCAAAGAATTAGCTGAAATGGGAAACACTCTTGGATTTGATTTGGAATACTTTGGTGGTCTTCGTGGAACTAATAAATTGGAGGATAAACCAGTTCTTGTGATACTTGGAGGTTGGTTCCCTCCTCCACCCTCTTGGAATATCCCCCCAGAAGATACCAGAAAAGCAAAGGATACATTAGATAGTCTTGTCTGGAAATATTTCCTAAAGAAACTTGAAAAGAAAGATTCAAAGAATGTCAAAGCAGGGGCTCCATCGGAGATTGAAGCTGTTCACAATTATCTAGGCCGAGGAATTGCAAAATTCACAATAGATAAAGAATTCATAGAGGGAAAAACTCCTGCTGACTTAGCTGAAAATAATCCATTTAATATAATAAATTCAATTTTCTTTGATGAATACTACCAGTCTGTTCACAGAAATAGACCACTTAGATATCCTAGGCTGGTCTTTGTTTATGGATGGTTTCCAGAACCTAGGACGGTCTATCATGAAAAAGACTCCATAGAAAGTGATAGAAGAGTTGAAAGATTAATCGATTATAATCTTAGAGAAGAATTTGGAGGGAATGTTGAAAAAGTATTAAATCAATGGATAGAGGAAACGCCTTATAAAAATGGTCTATTATTTTTTGATTGGTTGGCTACCCAATATTCACAAGGTAAAGTTGTGAGGGTTCTAAGAGAATTTGAAAAAGGGAAAATGACTAAAAGTCCAACTCTCCTAGCGAACCAATACAAGATATGGGCAGGTTCAGGAAAGGGAGTGGATAATAAACTGGTAGAAGAGTTTCATGATGTGTATAAACGAATAAAAGAAGCGGGAAAATCAAAGGCTAGGGGTAAGAAAAAATAAACAATATTAAACATTCTTCCTCCTGTTGGATATGTTAAAATCCTCGAAAAAATAAACAAACAACTTTCCTCTCGGAGGGAAATGCCTCTAGCCGTTATAATATATAATGTTGGCTTTGCAAATAATTTTAAGGAATTACAGGCAATGCGATAATGCCATACCGTTACTATTCGTTACCAAGAACGTATTCGTTACCCTTTCAAGGAGGCTAAACTTAGTTTGGCTAGCTCATCCTACCGTTATACCAACATGAATTTTATTTCAATATTTCATTTAGGTTCTTCCATTCAGAATAATTTGCATCAACATTATAGATTGAGTTATTGTTAATTTTCCAGATGCCAGAAACATTCGATATAATGCCACCCTTTATCTTAAACCCTTTCTTATTTTGCTCTGTAATCCATTTTTGTAAAGCTTCAGCCTTTCTCTTTGTGTCTTGAGTACTTACTGTCCCACTTAACCCTTGTTTGGTATCTAAAATAAAAATTATATTTCCTATTAAAATTATCCAGTCGGGGTAAAATAATTTCTCTTTTCTTTCTAAATCATCGTAAAAAGGAATAGAAAAGTTTTCACTTCCAAAGCTTCCATTTTTATACCACCAATTAATCTTTTTAGTTTCAATATATTTAATAAACAATTCTTCATTTTTTCTTCCTATATATTTCTCACCTAGATAAAATGGTAACATTGCACATTTTTTTAGATTTTTTATTTCCTCATAATCTTCTGTGTACATCAAAATAGGTCTGGGTATATCAAGTTCTTCGATTCGTCTTGCTCTTGATTCTTTTTTCTTAACTTCTTCTTGACGAATAGGCCTATAATCTTCTAATGATTTAGAAATGATATTTCTAAGGATACTATCTACTTTAAGCAAATCGTTTAAGATAAAAGCATAATATTTTGTCCTTTCTTCTTGGGTTCTTTCAGCGAACCACAAATTAAGGGCGGTTTTCAATTTTCCCCAAGACCTTTCGGGAGCGAATTTTTTATTTTCTTCCTCCTGTTTTGAGATAATATTAAAACATAACAAATTGTACATTCTTTCTATATCATTTTTAGATGTTTGCTCGCTTAAATCTTCACCCTTATTTCTTATTTCTTGAACAAAATTATCATAGTCTTCAATTTCTGCATCAACAATGAGTTTGTTTTTTACTACATCAGAAAGCTCTAACCCTTTCCCTTTAATTTTCTTTAAAATGTTATTTTTAGAATCTCTTTTTATTATGTTAAAAAATTCATCGGCTGTTTTTTTAAAATATTTTTGAAAGGAATCACCCAAATCATTATAGTCGGTTCTACCCATGAAGGTTGATTGTAATTTAATTGGTTTGATTCCTTTTTTTCTTTTACTCTCAAAAATGTAAGGTTTATTTTTACCATGTTTGTTATCAGGAAGTTGAATTTGATTTCGTTCATAGTTTGTATATAAGTATCCAATATTCAATTCTGGTTTTGGATAGTGAATTCCTTCAGGCATTCTAAGAATTCTACCAACAGTTTGAGTATGAAAAATTGGGCTTTTAATTTCTCTAAACATAACTAAGATGGATGCTCTTGGACAATCCCAACCAGTTGCAGCGGCTTGTTTAAAAATTAAAAAGGAGACGGGACAATTATTCTGTTCTATCTCTTCTAAATTTTCTTTTTCGTCAGATAACCAGACAGCTATATCTTCTCCACTAACCTTTTTTTTCTTCAAATACTCTAGAACTATATCCATTTTGGATTTGTTTAGGGTTTCCCTTCTTGCTTTATCATCATTGGGAAGTTGTATTAAAATAATAGGATTAATTTTTAATTTTAATTTTTTGTATTCCTTTAAAAGTTCCAATCTTTTCTTGAAGGCCAATTCCATTAATATCAAATCTTGGTCTATTTCTTTTCTTGTTAGCTTATCTAAATCCTCTTTTGTTTGGGTAATTATTTTTTCTTTAATTAATCCAGCCTCAATTACATCTTCACGTATTACTTCTACAAATCCTGCTCTTTTATTAATCACATCAGAGATTGAAGGTTCAATTTTTGGAGTTGCAGTTATTTTAAGAATAATTCTTGGATTAATTAGGTCTACTAAATCATCTGCTAGGTCAGTATCAGTATCCCTATGCGCCTCATCTATTATTAAAATCAGTTCTCTATTATCATCTTGAGTTCTCTTCACAAATTCATCAAATATTCCATCATCACCTAAGGTATATTCTGTTGGAGTTCTTAGTTTTCTTCCTTCCTTAGTCGAGGATTTAATTTTTTGCCAATTAATGAAAAAAACATTATTTTTTTCCATTTTTTTTCTATTTAACTCATTCAAATCAAGTAACGCTATTTCACTTGCACCTCCATAGTAACTAAAGAGTTTCTTTTTACTTTGAACATAAGAATCTTCACTAAAACTAAACCAAAAAAAAGCTTTATCTACATCATATTGAGGGTCGCTGCTAATGTCCTTTAAAAACTGAGCGATTATTATTGTTTTTCCACTTCCTGTAGGAGCTTTAAGAATTAAAGGTAATTTTCGGTTTGTTGTTTTCCATAATTCAAGAAATTGCTTCCTCAAATCAGCAACTGCTTTCTCTTGGAATAATTTCAAATGCTTTACAGCCATGAAATCAACCCAATTTATTTACTTCTTTGTATACATCAATTATAGGTTCAGGTATATCTTGAACTTGTATATTTTTGTAAATTGACAATTCATTTTTATATTCGTTAATTCCCCAGCCAAAAATATATAAGGAAATCTTCGAGTCTATTTTTACAAGTTTTGAGACTAGTTCATTTAATTTGCTTTTGTCTTCTTTAAAATAAATTGCTGTAAATTTTTCATTATTTTTAAAAATTTGCCACCAATTATTTTTTTCTATTTCTTCAAATGTCTCCTCACGTAAGGCAATCATTTTTCCAGCATTATATGTAAGCTCAATTTTTTCCTCATCTGAAACATATGCTATATTTTTTATTTCTAATAGATTAGTCTTGAAATATCTTAGGTTTCCCCCCAAACCTTCTGTTTTTTTATTAATGTTTTTAACTCCACAAATCTGAATTGTACTATTTTCGATTTCCTCTTCAAGTTCATCATAAGAATTTTTATAGTCTTCAGTTGTTTGATTAATCATAAATGCTATTTCACTTAAATTCTTTAAATGCTTAGAGTCTAATTCTGCCTCAAAAAGAAGTTTTCTATCTTTGCCAGTATACGAATATCCCTGAATCACATTTTTTATTCTGGGATAACAAATGTCACTGCAAATTTTAATTCCATCACCATCATTATCTTCGTTATTTGTGCATAGAATAAATTTTCGATTTCCTCCGTCATCTTTGTTCATTTCTAAAACAGCGTGACCTGCGGTTCCAGAACCTGCAAAAAAGTCTAAGATTATAGCATTTGATTTATCATGAATGACTGCCTTTAAACAATCCTTTACAGTATACAAAGACTTAGGATAGGGGAAATTTTTCTTTACTATTCTCTTTAATAATTTGGTTCCATACTCATTTGCATTATATCTTTTATCCGTCCAGACTGTTTTCCATCGATAATCCTTTTTTTCACGTAAAATAACGAACTCATTTCTAATTTTTTCACAAATTAACTCATCTTTAATTTTTTTAACGGTATCTATTGAAAATCTCCATTTTCTTTCGACTCCATTTCCATCGATTGGGTAAATTTCAATAGTACCATCTATTTTGAAAATATTAGATTTTCTTGGATGGAAATTATCAGGACAAACTTTTCCAAAGCCAATTACTTTATTTTCTTTTACGTATATTGGATAAAAACAAGTTTTAGAAGCTTCTCTTTTTGAGCTTTCTTTTCCCCAATCTCGAAAAGGAGTTGGAGGAACATCTTCTCTTCTCACCTTTGATATAAAAGTTCCTCCAGAAGGATAGACAAAATAGGCATACTCATGGCAATAGGAAAAATTGTTTCCCTGAATTCCTCCAGGGTTATGAATAATAGTTATACAAGCAATTTCTTTATTTGGAAAGAGTTCCTGAAGCAATAAACCCAAGGTTTCATGTTCATTTTCATCAACAGCACATATTAACGTGCCTTTTTCCTTTAAAAGATTTTGAGCTAGGGAAAGCCGATGCTTCATAAAATTTAACCATTTACTATGTCTATAAACATCTTCCCTATCCACGTAATCATTGTTATATTTCCATGTTCTTTTTCCTGTATTATATGGAGGGTCAATATAAATTATGTCAATTTTTTTACTATGTGTATAATTAAGAACGGAAAGCGCATGATAATTATCTCCTTCAATTAAAATATTAACTGGTTTTTCGGCAGCTGTCAGTATTTTTTTATCTGTTTCTTCAGTCAATATTGGAACTTTGTTCTGACAATTCAAGACGATTTCTTCTGGTTCTCTTTCTTCTTCCCAAACTAGTCCATATTTCTTTTTAGATTTGAGGGCTTGGTTCTGTTTTTTCAGTTTCTCAATTTCTCGATGTAATTCGTTATTTTCCTTTTTGATATTTTCTATGCCCATTATCCTCAATCCAAGATAGGAAATGTAATTATATGTGGTCGCTTGCATTCAGGAATTCTATACCATTTTGTGAAAACGTCCGGATTAAAGAAAATCCTGACTTCCCTCATCTTTGATGAAAACAAGAATCGACTATTTATAATCATCATTAATTAATTTGAATCAAGTATAGTGATTTGGAAAGGATGATGGATATAGTTCAGTGAAAACACTGCAAAGTCCTTGGACTATCATCAACGTACTTGGAGAATTTGTAGACTAGACTGACTTGTGAAGTGTTTATTGGGACACTTAAGATAAGGATACCTAAAATCTATCCTATCTTTGGAGAGGTATTATTAACAGATTAGGAGAAAGAGAGTCTCGTAGAATCCTTTTGCATGGAGAATCTTTAATATTTTATCTCGGTCTAGTCCCTTAGTATTCATGGCTTTAATTGAATCTCTAACATAAGCCCGTAAGAGAATTAAGTCATCAGTAGTAATTTTGTTTTCTCCTTTATGAATTAGTTTTGACCTTTTATTGTATAATTTTTTAACATCTTCATAGATGGTGCTTGAAGCCTTATTTTTATTTCCAAGAAGAGTAGCGATATTACGGGAGATTCTGTAAGTTAATTCAGTTTCTGAAGGATTGAAGAGTGTTTCTAAGGATATCATAAGAGACAAGAAAGCAAGGTGATTCTCACCAGCTCTATAAGACAATTCATAATTTTCCAGAGCTAGCTGGTATAATGTATTTTTGAAAGGTATTTTTGTTTTTTCTAAGAATGATTTGATTTCAGGGATTTCGTTATTATTGATTGTGTAAGGTTTCAGACTGAAAGATGAACTTCGATGCATTGAGGCAACTCTCTCAGGTTTACTATCAATCAAGTAATAATAGTAATACGAGGCTAGGCGAATATTGCCTTCTTTGAACAACCTCATCAATAATAATGTATTTTCCAAGTATTGATTCACTAATTTGCTTTCAAATTCAATATAGGGTAGTGCTGAAATAAAGTCATTTCCGGTCTTTGTCTCCACCTCGTCTTCGATACTGTTAGTGATAAAGCAAACCCTATTTTCAGAAAAAGAAATACAAGAACCAGTCAATAAATCTCTCTGAATATCAGATGTTGAGGAACATCTAAGGGTTGAAAAGAAATCCATAAACTCATTCATTGATAAAGATTCAGCCTTAAAACCGTGTTCAAACTCCATGTTAGTAATAGAGGAATCAACATTAGAAAGTAGACCGATGAAATTTATTTTATGCTTTGACATGATTAACAATTTGGTTAATGAAATTCCAGTATAATATCTAAACTCTTTCCCACCAATATTTATTTAATACCCACTTCTATACTTAAACACGAGGCAAGATGGCAAATGGTTTTAGAAGGGATATTAATAGGATTAGTTCTAATCTTAGTAGGTGTAATTGCAGATGAGCCAATTGTCGATTATATTTAAAGGTTGAAAAGAGAAAAAGAAAATCGAACAAGGGGAACATTATTATGATAACAGAAGAAAGATTCAATAATGATATAGCGAAATTTAATAACTTAGAAAGAAGGGGAAGTTTCTACAGAATGGCTATGAATCTCCTTAAGCATGGCTTCGAAATGGAAGCTTATTTTCTCATACTAGCGACATGGAATTTTGCTCGTTTTAGATATGCAGTTAATGAGTTTGAAATTGAAGAATTTAGAAAATCAATGAAATTACTTAATCCCAACTTCGAAATGATGAAGGACGAAGAATTTAGAACAATTGATTTTGATTCTTATCAAGATAGCATAAAAGAAATATTTAAAACTCTATCTTCAATCAAAGGAATTGAGTTCACAGGTGCCACTAAAGTTATGCATCTAAGGAATCCTTCTATATTTGTTATGTGGGATGGTTACATTAAAGGAGATAAACCCCAGAAAAAATACAACCAACTCAAGGTAGTTAAAGAAGGAATTCTGCAAATTAAAAAATACTATAATACCCCTGAAAGTTATTTTCAATTTTTAAAGGATATGCAAAAATCCTTTAGTCACATTAATTTCCAAAGTGATGAAAAAACCTTCGCCAAGGCGATTGATGAATTTAACTATGTTAACATCACTCTTCCCATTCAAGGTATGAATAAAAAATAATTTATAATTCCAGAACCTTCCATTCACTTAAATCCTTTTCATTATAAGTGTATTTCTCACTTTACATCAATACCCCTATTATTTGAAGCACAACTCCTATTATAAATAAGGTAATTCCAATACTAATTAGTCTAGTTTCTAATTTTCTTAGTATCGAAGTTAATTTATCCGAGTAAATAGCCAAGATAGCCAATCCCACAAATTCTAAATTGGCTAATCTTTCTTCTCTTGTTTTCCTCTTCTTCTTTTTTTTCGGTGACATGAAAGGGGGGATTGAATGTTGAATAATTAGAACGATAAAAGATTGCATAGAGAATTGTCATGAAAATGATGAAGAGTATGAAGGAAGCGAATTTCACCTTGGTATTTTCTATGTAGGTAATCCCATCTTGAATCTTCCTTTTCCATAGGGTATCAATAGCAATGATACTTCCTAATGCAGTGAAAATAACTCCTAGGATTCGTATGGCGATTATTAAAGCATCCATCCAGAGTTTAGATGAGTGTCCGATTATTAATGGATTATGGGATTTGTAGAGGATTCAATGTTCATCAGCATGAAAAATATTCTCCCAACCGAAGTAGATAGCAAATGTTTCTCGCCCTGAAATTGGAACCAACACATCCAGAGGAACACATTGGGATGTGTGTGGAATCTTATTTCGTAATTCCCCATCAACAAACTCATAGAAGTAGAATGTATCTCCTATTTTCCTTAAAATAACCCTACCAATTGCACCCTTAAGCCAATACATTCTAACTTACCTTGTTAGATTATGTCATCTTAAAAATGTAATGGGATTATCAGAGGATATAGAAAAGCTAATCGTGGCTTTGAATGAAAATCAAGTTCTCCTAAATACCAAAGATTAGCCATAATATTTGAAGAATTGCTCCAAGGATTACGAGGAATACTCCAAAGGGTTGCTGCCCTGCAAGATAACAGATTATTCCACCAGCTATGCATATGGCGGGTGGAGATTTAGCAAGAATATCTATTACCATATTCAATCAACGTTTAGTATCGGCCTTGTCGGGACCACTATTCACTTCTTCATTTTATTCCCTTGAC
>Ga0209777_10006817_pt1 | contig 12798 bp, 18 predicted proteins | sample FrelakmetHBP12HB_FD_187147 | JGI IMG/M metagenome (GOLD analysis project Ga0209777, IMG submission 187147) | Freshwater lake sediment microbial communities from the University of Notre Dame, USA, for methane emissions studies -HBP12 HB (SPAdes)... | ecosystem: Environmental > Aquatic >...
ACAAAAATACCTTGCCCGGTGCACTCCATGTTGCCAACCTACATCACCGCAATGGCTGCATACCCCACGACCTCGCGACGGTCCCCCGTCACCTCGCCGCTTGTCGCATACCGTACAAGCTGTGCCGTCTTCGCCCCGAGTTTCCCGCTTGCTGTTACCATGGCGGCAATCGGGCCGTACCCACAGGCAGTCACCCGTCGCTCCTCAACCCGGCGATAGAACTCTTTTGTATCGAGCGTAAATAAGGGTTCAATTGCATAGAGGTCATCAGATTTTGCCTTCTGTTCAGGCACATAGTGGGAGAAATCACTGGACGCCACGATCCGGACATCACGTTTTGTCCGTTTGATCGCAATCCCGATCTTTTCTGCAAGTCGCATCGCACTGGTATAGTCCTGCTGCCCCATCATCACCGGGGCAATCCGTGCCCGGGGGAACCGGTACTTGATGAAAGGCATCTGCACTTCAAGCGAGTGTTCATCGCGATGAGAGAATTCGTCCGTTTCGATATCGAGCAATTCGACAAACTCTCCATCAGTATCTACAACACCGAGGGGTGTTTCCCACGGAACCTTTGAAACACAGTTGATGTAACCACGATGAGATGGACCGATAACGACAAAAGTGCCTGAAAAATCAGGTGAGATCGTGGAAAACGCCTGGGCAGCAACCTCCCCGGAATAAATATACCCTGCATGGGGGGACACAATGCCTAAGGAGTTGCCCGCCCTGCGGCTCACCGAGAAGAACTTCTCCAGGAGCTGTTCGAGGTGGGATGGATCCCTTGGATAAAACATGCCAGCCACTGCGCATATACGCATCGTCATCGAATCAACCCTCTAGTCGTTATATTATATCTAACGATCGGTCATCCAAAAAGGAAACCGGCCGTACTAGATTTCCATTTCGAAGTCTTCCGGGGCAAGTGCTGTTGAGATCCCTCTAAGACGGAGCATCTCCCTTGTGAGCAGGAAATAAATCATCGACAGCGCTTTGCGACCCTTGTTGTTGGTTGGGATAACCAGATCCACATACTTGGTCATGTTGTTGGTGTCGCACAATGCAACGACCGGAATGCCGCACTGAACTGCTTCATTTATTACCTGTGCATCACCAATCGGGTCGGTGACTACGACTATCTGGGGCTCAATGTATCCATCGAGGACGGGGTTGGTGAGCAGTCCCGGGATAAAACGTCCGGTTGCCGACATTGCGCCGATGGTATCGGCTAATTTTTTGGCCGGGTACTGTCCGTACTGCCGGGAGGTGACAATGAGGATATTGGGGGCCTCGTACTGGTTTAAGAATTTCGCTGCCGTCTTGATCCGTGAGTCCGTCTCGCGGATATCAAGGATATAGAGTCCATCACCGCGGACGCGGTAGATGAATTTCTTCATGTCCTCGCTCTTCTGCTGTGTACCGATGTGGATACCGGCTGCAAGGTACTCCTCGACGGGGATAAGCGGTTCTTTTAATTCAATTTCCATCTCGTTTACAATGGTCATAGCTGTTCCTCAATACGTATCAGTTCATTCAGTTTTGCAATGCGTTCTCCGCCAACAATACCGCATTTCAAGAAAACACAGGAGAATGCAGTTGCGAGGTGTGCGATTGTTGTATCCGTTGTCTCACCGGACCGGTGGCTCATCACGGTATCCAGGCCTTGGGTGTGGGCAAGACGGACCGCTTCGAACGTGTCCGTCAGCGTCCCAACCTGGTTGGGTTTTATGAGCACGCAGTTGGCTGCGTTCATCTCGATGCCCTTCTGAATGCGGACGACCTGCGTCACAAAGATGTCATCCCCGCAGACAAGGCAACGGTCACCTATCTGACTGGTGAGCTCCGCAAACGCGTCAAAGTCATCTTCATGGAGCGGGTCTTCCACATATACAAGATCATAACTGTCAACGAGCTCAGCAATGTACGTGATCTGGTCTTCAGTAGTGCGAACCCTTTCGCGGTACGTATATCCTTCTCCGTTCCACATCTGGCTTGCAGCAACATCTATACCCATATCGACAGATATGTTCATCTCGTCCGCAACAATTCCGGTCGCCTCGGCAATGAGCTCAAATGCAAGGGCATCATCAATCTGCGGAGCCCAGGCACCCTCATCACCCTTACCACAGGATTTACCGTGTTTTGCCAAGAGTTCCTTGATATGTCGGTGCACAGCAGCGTTTGCAAGAACTGCCTCTTCTGCATCTGTGGCATCCCCGGGCACGACAAGGAATTCCTGGATCTCGGTCGAGTTTGCAGCGTGCGCACCTCCGCCAATCACATTCCCCAGGGGGAGCGGCATCTCATTCACGAATGCTCCACCAAGATAGCGGAAGAGTGGAACCCCCATCGATGATGAGGCTGCTTTTGCGTTCGCAAGCGAGAGCGCTACGGCAATGTTTGCACCGATTTCGGCGAAGTTTACCGTTCCGTCAATATCGCGGAGCTGCTCATCAAATCCCTGCTGGTCACATGCATCCAGACCTATAAGTGCAGGTATTACATTCTGGACAGCATACTCAACGGCTTCTCTGGGTGGTTTGACCTTTGCTTCCAGAGTGCCGGTACTTGCACCACTGGGAGCTGCAGACCTGCCAAAACCGCCGGAAGTATGGATGTCGGCTTCGACGGTTAGGTTACCCCGGCTGTCCAGGATAGTCCGTAGCTCGATTACCTCAATAGTCGTCATCGTATCCTCTACTTCCTCTTTACCGTAATGGGGATGGTGTTGTTGTTGTATTCCTCAATGGCGATCTCCAGCGGATCGATCCGTGTCGTAGTGACAAGTAAGGGAGCACCCATTGATATCTGCAGAGCCCTTGCTCCAATAATTCTCGCCCGTTCATACCGGGTGTACGTCTGCGTCTGCATTTTTCGTCCTCACAATGATGGTTTTGTAATGTTACTATGGGGTCGCTGAGATTCGAACTCAGGTCACTGCGTCCCGAACGCAATAGGATGGACCAGGCTACCCTACGACCCCTCGTTCTTATTTCGATCTACTGGTACGGGTTGAGCTCATCAATGATCTCTTTATGGGTCAGGAGCATACGCCTGCAGCAGTACCGGGAAATAGCAAGATCGTCGAGGATCTTTTTTGGATCCTCGCCTTTCTCCCGTCTCAGCTTGAACTCTTCCCACGCTGTTGAGATTGGTTTCCCACAGGTGAAACATCGAACGGGTATCACGATTTTTTACCTCTCATCATATCTTTTTATCTTAACGATAAGACTTTTGGAATTTCTTGCGTGCTCCACGGCCATGCGGCTTCTTTGCTTCTTTCTGCCGTGAGTCATTGACGAGGAGCGTCCTGTCATAGGTGAGATAAATATCCTTAATCTGGGGATCGTTGTGCCACTGAAGGATACCCCGGGCAAGTGCAGTACGGACCGCTTCTGCCTGCCCCATCACACCACCACCAGCGACATTGATGATAACGTCGATGCCTTGTATTGCTTTGGGTACAAGAAGGAGCGGTTCTGAGATCTTCATCCGTGTGACTTCGCTGCCGTATGTCTCGAGCGGTACAGAGTTGACCCGGATCATGCCTTTCCCTGCCTTCAGGGTCGCACGGGCAATTGCCGTCTTGCGTTTTCCACTTGTGTTTATGATTTTTGCCATGGTGAACTCCTTAGAACTTCGCTCCGAGGAATGTGCACACTGCACCAAGCGTTACATATGCCGGGTTGTTCAGCCGGTTCATGTGTGCGTCTTCAAGCACTTCCATCTCTTTTCCGACAAATTCTACCGGAACACCCACGTAGCACTTGATGCGCTTCATGGCCTCAACACCACGGGGGCGTTTGTATGGGAGCATGCCGCGGATAGTCCGCTTCATCAGATGGTCTGGCCGGCGTGGGACGAACGGTCCCCAGCGGGTGCCGCTGGCGCCGCGTTCCCTCTTGTGCCTGTAGTTGGCAAGCACGCGTGCACGGCTTCCGGAGATGATCGATTTTTCTGCGTTGACAATCGCAATCTCTTCGCCAGCAAGCCCGCGCTGTGCGACAAGGCTTGCAAGACGCCCGAGAAGCAGTCCGTCACCGTTGATTACTGTAACCATGTCTTGTTCACCTCAGGATACGGACGCCGCTACCTTTAGGATTGTCCAAAAGGAGTTGTTCGATCGACATGCACTGTCCCTTTGCGTCCCTGATCTTGCTGGTTGCTGATGCCGAGAAGTTCAAGGCTGCAACCTTCACAGACTGCTCCAGTATACCGCTGCCCAGCACTTTTCCGGGAACGATGATCGTCTCACCATTCTGGGCATAACGGTTGATCTTGGACAGGTTGACCTCGGCGTAATTCCTGTTCGGAGTCTCCAGCCTGCTTGCGATCTCGCGCCAGATCTTTACCTCATTCTCCCGTGAATTGTTCTTTAGGAGCAAAATGAGGTTGGTAAGACGGGGGTTCGTCTTTTCCACAATTCTTGTCATTTCTTCTCATCCCCTGATATCTCACCTATTTGTCTCTCCAGCTCGTCAGACTGATCCCTGATATAGTGCAATGCACGGTCCATGATCTCCTTTACCGGTAATGACCCGTCGCTCTCGACCACGAAGATATACTGGTCTGCTTCGGCAGATATGGTAATTGCCGGTTCGTCCCCGATACCGCTCGACAGGCATGCCTTCTCACAGAGCTTGCACATGGAGCAGTCGGTGAGTTTCCCATCGACAACTTCAACTTTTTTGCCTCGTACCGCAAGGATACCGCGGGGACATTCGTCCACGCACATAGCGCATGCATCGCAGGCTTCACTTATGAATATTACAGGATGGTTCTTGAATCCGCATACGAGTGTTGGCTGCCATTTTGCATGCTCTCTGCCCGTATTGAGGATTGCATGTGCTTCAATGACGAGTTTCTGACCTTTCGTAAGCTTCACGATAGGTATGTTATCGTACACCGGAGTCGCATTGGGGTCCTGGGGAATGAGGTCGCCAGACAGGACTGTCTTTGGACCTTCGACGCTCAACGTGAACGTAACCATACAGCCCGGGCATCCCGCTCCACCGCAGGAGCATTTTTCCTTGGTCGAATAGGTTGAAAGATCGGTTTTTATGGGAATGAGCCCGAGCCGGTGTGCCAGCATCTCATCGAAAAACGCACTTGTGTTGTCATAGATACGCACATCTTCGATTGCAAGGGTCGGTACTTCACCGATCATTGCCCGCCGGAACCCATTAGCAAATGCCGGGCTCGCTCCCGTAAGAGTGAATCGTGCCAGAGTATCGTCAAGACTGCTGAATTCGATCTCCATCACACTCTCCTTCCTCGCCTGCCGCCCTTCGCGCGACATGAGTCGTGAGGGACAGGAGTGACATCTTCAATACGCCCGATCCGCATCCCGGCTCGGGCGAGCGCACGAATTGCTGCCTGGGCACCGGGCCCGGGGCTGCGTTGTTTACCCTGGCCTGGCGCACGCACCTTGACGTGGACCCCCACAATTCCCTTCTCGCGGGCATTCTGGGCAACATTGCCTGCCATCTGCATTGCAGCATAGGGTGAACCCTCGTTCCGGTCCTGCTTGACTACCATGCCACCGCTGCTTTTTGTGACAGTCTCTGCGCCAGAGAGATCGGTGATGGTGATGATGGTATTGTTGAACGATGCGAAGATATGTGCAATACCCCACTTTTCCTTATCATTTGCTGCCATCTCATCTCACCCCCGCTGGTTTGGTGATCCGTGACTTTTCGGGATGTGAGTCACTTAAAAACGGTGATTTACCGTAGTAAGTGATCTGCATCTCTTCGTTCCGGTTTACCCGGTAACCAGGAATACTGACGCGCCTGCCGCTAATTGCGATGTGCCCATGGGTGATGAGCTGCCGTGCCTGCTTTGGCGAACGGGCAAGTCCTTTCCGGTGTACTATGCTCTGGAGCCGGCGCTCGAGCTGAGTCTGAACCTTGAGTGCCAGGACATCTTCGATATCTGCATCCGGACCAAGCAGTCCTGATCGCTGCATATGGGAGATCAGTTCAATCTTCTTTGCCTCAAACAGCGTCCTGTCTATAGTGCTTGACATGAGGGCGAGAAGGTTGCGTGCTCCTTTCCGGTACTTTCTCAGGTAACTCTGTGCTTTCCAGACTTCGCGCTTGTTGCGCAGCCCGTATTCTATAACAAGACGGGTTTCCGATTCGATCCGCGTCTTTTCAAAGGGGCGCTTGGGGGTCTGGTAAGATTTATGATTCTTTCCCGGGTATCCCATAGTTAGCTACCTCCTTCTTTCTTCCTCTTGACACCAACAGTCGTTCCGGTTCTTCCGGTAGACTTGGTGCGCTGTCCGCGGACTTTCTGCCCGGTCTCGTGCCGGATACCACGGTAGCAGCGGATCTTTCTCATGAGGTTGACGTCTTCGTCCTTTGAGAGCGCTACATCGCCACCTAACAGGTGCTTTGCCTCGCCGGTATAGACATCTTTTGGCCGGTTCGCCATCCATGACGGGATCTTCGATGAGTATTGTTCAACAGCGATGCGGAGCCGGTTGACCGACTCCTCGTCAATGCGACCGAGTAATGCGTATTCGTCGACTTTCGCCATACGGGAGATCACCGTAGAGGTATGCCTGCCTACGCCCATGATGCCGGTCAGGGCAACCCTCACCGATTTGGTTCCATCCAGATCGGTTGTGCCTACCCTTACAAAGTATTTTAGGTCTTCTTCCTGAGCCATCCAATCCCCTCGTTGTGTGAGATTTTCTCTTTTAGCGCTGAGGGAGGGATTTGAACCCTCGAGTCCCAGGGGGACACAGGTTTAGCAAACCTGCGCCATACCAGGCTTGGCTACCTCAACAGAGGAATCTCGCATCTTGTACAGACACTCGCAGTAGATAGTCACTGCTCCATGAATGGTGCTTTATAATATGGGCAGGGTCTGGTAATAAGTGTTTGGCAGAAAAAAGTACCTGACCGGTCAGGCCCACTCTAATATCCTAACTATGAATGAATGGATTCGGTGCAAGCAATACTCACTATCTAAGTATAAGTAGGGATTGCATCGTATTTCAAAAATTGGTGTTCCGAGTTCCAGACCGTGTTTATTGATTCTCCCTGAACCGCCGCGGGGGTGCCCCTTCGGGGCGGCGGCATTCATCGTATTTTTGAAGACGCGAGAATCCGGGCAAGCTTAACACGGAAAGTAGTCATGAGGGCACCGTTTCTTCTGAATTTTTCTTTGGTTCAGATTCTCTGAACAAAAGATCAATTCCTATCAGGAAAGTATTCTTCACTATTATTGCATATTTGGCTTTCATTCCTTTCTTTGATACGCTGCTACTTACTCTTTCATGGTGATTGTCGTTCTTACAAGAATACAAAAATACAAAACCCGGAATACCTCAAGCTGTAACAGGAGTTACCTTATTACTGGATCAATTCCCAATAGCGATCTGTGAAACTCATCTGGTATGCAATTATCGCCGGGCTCCTCATCACATTCATACTTACCATCGCCATCTATCCAACAGTTCCGGATCGTGTCGTATCGCACTGGAACGCTGCCGGCCAGGCGAATGGGACCATGTCGAAGTTCTGGGGTCTCTTTCTCATTCCCCTTATCATGGCGGGCTTTGTTGCCCTGTTTGCCGTTCTTCCCCGCATCGATCCGCACAAAAAGAATTACGAGAAATTCAGGGACTATTACGAGGGGTTCATTCTCCTGTTTGTCCTCTTCCTGCTGGCCATCCAGGTCCAGATCACACTCTGGAGCAGCGGGTACCAGATCAGCCCGAACCTCACGTTTCCCCTCCTCATCGGGATGCTCTTCATCTACATCGGATTTCTTCTCGGGCATGCGGAGCAGAACTGGTTTGTTGGTATCCGGACACCCTGGACATTAAGCAGTAAAACGGTCTGGAAGAAGACACATGAGCTCGGGGGGAAATTATTCAAGATCGCGGGCGTTGTTTCCTGTGCCGGCATATTTGCCGGGGCGTACGCAATCTGGTTCATCCTTGTACCGGTGCTTGCGGTTGCAGTGTATACCGTGGCGTATTCTTACATCGAATATCAAAAGGAGTTAAAGAGTCAGGGTGAGAAAACCTGAGTTATACTTAACCCTTGGAATTTTTATTTTTTTTTTAGTAATTTTAGTACTATCACCATTATTGCACACCTCTCAACGGCGTTTTTCAGATAGTGGTATTAGTGCGACCCGAAGGACGGACTGTGCAGATTGTGTTGAACCGGTAATTCTGCCTTTACCTGTTCGCAGAAAACCTGATGTTGCAGGGCTCCGCCTCACGCATTCCTTATTACCTGCCGCCACAAGTCTAAGGTAAGTGGACTATGAAACGAGCTGCATTGTTGATCATTGATATGCAGAACGATTTTGTTCTTGATAGCGCTCCTCTCAGGGTGGCACAGGCCCGCAGCGTCGTCCCGAAGATCTATGAGGTACTTACTGAATTCCGCAAAAAAAGACGCCCTGTCTTCCATATCCTGCGGGTACATCGGGGGGACGGTTCAGATGTTGAGATCACCCGGCAGGAACTCTTCCGGAAACACCCGTTTGCCGTTGAGGGAACACAAGGCGCAGCAGTTATCGAAGAGCTTACTCCTCTGCCAGGTGAATATGTCATCCCGAAGATCCGGATGAGTGCCTTTATCGGAACAGAACTGGACCTTATGCTCCGGAACATCGGTGTTGAGGAGCTTATCGTGACCGGGATCCAGACCCCCAATTGCGTCCGCACCACAGTCTTTGACGCGATTGCGTATAATTATCCCGTGGTGCTGGTTGAAGACGCCGTCGGAGCGCATTCAGACGATATCCATAAAATCAATGTCAGGGATATGGCAAATATCGGGGTAAAGATCATAAAAGCACAGGATCTCAGCACATATCTTGGCTGAAAAGAGCGGGAATTACAGGCCTGACAAATGCTCTCCGGATCTGAAATTATCATCGCCGGACTTGCGGCAGCAGCTGCCGGTTTCATCAATGCTCTTGCAGGCGGTGGGACCCTTATTTCATTTCCTGCGCTCATCGCACTGGGAGTTCCGGATATTGCTGCCAATATCACCAATACGGTTGCGTTATGCCCGGGCTATCTCGGCGGCGCAATCGCCCAGAGGGAGGACCTCCGCGGTCAGGGGCGGCGACTATGGCTCCTCCTTCCTGCAGGTATTTCAGGTGGCATAGCCGGGAGTCTCCTGCTCCTCCTTGGAAGCGAACAGGTATTTCATGTCCTCATCCCCTTCCTCATCCTTCTTGCAGCCCTGCTGCTGGCAGTCCAGGACCGGGTCCGTGATTGGAGCTGGAAGCAATCTCATCCCGCTGAATCCAGGGGGAGTGGAGGTAAGGCCCTCCTGCCGGTCGGTCTCACCGCAGTCTATGGGGGGTATTTCGGTGCGGGGATGAGTGTGATCGTTCTCGCAGTGCTGGGACTCTTCCTTGAGGATACCCTGACCCGGCTGAATGCACTGAAGCAGTGCATTTCGCTCAGTATCAATGTCGCGGCAGCGGTATTCTTCCTTTTTTCCGGCCTGGTTATATGGCCGCTGGCGCTGGTAATGGCAATTGGTGCACTGGCAGGTGGTGCCATGGGGGGGAGGATAGCCGGGCAGATAAACCCTGTCCTGTTGCGGTGGACCGTTGTCGTTATCGGCTGCACGGTCGGAATATTTTTACTCGTCAGGCTGTGATCGCTCCCTCCCCTTCGGTATGGCCAGTTTTTTAAAAAAGTCCAGAACGTTTTTTTCAAGAGAACCATTATGTTCAGTTTTATTTCCTCATTGAACTATCTGATGGGTCTTTCCCTTCGACTGGCATCACTGCTCAGGCAGATGAAATGTCAAATCGAAATCACGAGGAGAAAAAAGAGAGTGGTAATGGATTTAGAGTGCATTGACAAGCGAGCGGCGCGTGATTATGCCTGCCAGTTTGCCCTTGTCCACCACCGGGATTGAGCTGATATTTTTTTTCAGCATCATACTGACCACATCCGCAATCTTTGTATTCCGATCAATCGTGAGAACCGGAGTTGTCATAATGGTCCGGACAAGGATGTTGTGAAACCGGAAGTCCTGGTGCCGGTCTTCTATCTTCTCCCGGAATTTCCTTAATGAGACTGCAAGATCGGTTTCCGTGACGATACCACTGATTTTTTCTCCTTCGGTGACAACAAACCGGGAAATGGTGGGTTCCTCCATCAACGCCTGGAGGTGCGAGAGCCGTTCATCGGCATCAATGGTAGGGGCAGGTTCCATTGCTCCATTAATACTCCCTTTGGGTTGGAGCACCCTGAGTAATTCCCCATACCCAACCTGCCCGATAAGGCGCTTGTCGCTATCATGGACAACCACCAGTTTATGCTTTTTTAAGAGCGGTACGACGACACTGATGTCCTGCTGGGGGGACACCGAAGGGATATTCTCCTCGAGTGAACTGGCGACATGAATCTTTGCCGTGGAGATCGGTGCCTTGTGTTTACTCCCCAGCTTATCTGCGATCGATTTACGGGATACCGTTCCCACAACCTGGTGACTGGCAAGCACGATAAGCGGGTCACTGTTTTCATTGAGCATCTTATCCAGAGCTTCGTTGATTGACTGGGATTTCGAAATGGTTACCGGCTTTGCCATTATATCTTTAACCAACAGTTGGACTGCCATGATACCTCCGCGTTTCCCCTTCCCTGCTTTTCTCCCCGTTTTTTTAAATGAACCTATCAGATGAGATGTCCCGGTGTTCAGAGCACCCTACTCATGGTCTAGAGCGCATTGACAAGCGACCGTCGCGTGATGACACCAGCCAACCTGCCCTTATCAACCACAGGGACCGAACTGATGTTCTTTTTCAGCATCAGGTCTATCACCTCCGATACACTTGCCGTAAGGTCGACTGAAATAAGCGGTGCAGTCATGATATCCCTGACAATCATATTCCGTATCCGGTGGTCCTGGTGCTGGTCCCTGACGGACTCCCGGAATTTCCGCATCGCAACAGCGACGTCAGTTTCTGTGACGATTCCTATGTATTTGCCTTGATCCGAAACGACAAAGCGGGTGATATTATCATCAAGCATGCGGCGGCGCAGGTGAACAACGCGTTCATCTGCCTCAATGGTGATGACCTTCTCAATCGCACTTTCGATCCCGTTTTCCGGCTGGAACTTTTTCAGCAGATCGCCGGCACTCACCTGACCGATCAACTTGTGATCACCGTCATAGACAACGACCAGCTTGTAATGCTGGAGCAGCGGGATGAGTACGTTAATACTTTCATCAGGATAGACGCTCGTGAATTCTTCCTCAATCACACTTGCCACGTGAATAGCGGTGGGTGCAAGAGGGGAGTTCTGTTTACTGCCCAGCTTCTCAGCTATCGCCTGCCGTGAAACTGTACCGACTACAGAATTATTATTGACTGCAATAAGAGGATCAATACCCTCTGCAAGCATTTTATCAAGTGCTTCGGTGATCTTTGCCGATTTGGATATGATGGTTGGTTTTGCCATAACATCTTTGATAAAAACTTCTTTTGTCATTTCGCCACTTCCTTTATGATATCATCCCGTTTAATAATTCCAGATATCGCGCTGTTCTCCACAACAACAAGACTGTTGACATGGTTTTTTCTCATCAGTTCAAGGGCATCGGGCAGCAGTGTCGACGGGGTTACCGTAATAACCGGGCTGGTCATTACATCCTCGGCAATCACTGATTCGACAGTTCGTAAGCGGTGACTGCTCGTCCCACACGCGTCTTCGCGTCTCCGTGAAGTTACATCTTTTTTAACCACCCGGGAAATCGTATGCTTATTATCAAAGAACGCAAGGTTCGTCTCGGTGATTATTCCGGCAATCGTACCATCATTATTCATGACAACAACTTTGTCATCGCGTTCGCTCATCACCGTAATCACGTGGTCAAGCGAGTGATAACGGCTGATCGTCGCCACATCCTCCATCACGTCCTTAACCGGACAGGTAAGGTTCCGGACAAGACCGGATTTCATCAGATCTGTTTTTGTTACTATTCCAACGACATGTCCTGCATCAACCACCGGAACACAACTGATATTGTTACCTGAAAAAATGCCTGCAATCTTCCTAATCCCTGCATCGGGTGCAACGACGATCGGATTACTCGAAGCAAATACACCCACCGGAATCTGGTCAATTGGGCGCCGGCGCCATGCCGGTTCTCCCTGGTGAAGGCGGTACGCGATGTCCTTTTTGGTGAGAACTCCCGTGAGCCTGCCGTCCTCCATCACCAGGACGCGTGAGATTTTGTGCTTCACCATCAGGTTCCTTGCGTAGGCGACCGTCTCCGTGGGAGAGACAAAATAGACCGGTGAAGTCATCACATCATGTGCAAACATTTTTGTCACCCCTTCGCAAATGCCCGGACAAGATCGAACTCGGTCACTAGGCCAATCAGCCGGGAGCCTTCGATCACGGGTAATGCACCGATATTTCTGGTCAGCATCTCCCGGGCTGCCTGGTTGATGCTCTGCACCGGAGTCGTCGTAAAGAGGTCCCCGGCAATCAACGTGCGGACAGGCAACCCCATGACTTCCGCAGCATTACCAGTTGTCAAGCGTGAAAAGACTTCGCGGCTCCCGAGATACTTCATAATGTCCGTGGCAGTGATCATTCCATAGAGCACGTCATCACTCACCACTGGCAACCGCCGGAACCTGTACTGGATCATGTCGTGGGCGACATTCGCTATCGTGCAGTCCGGGCTCGTCACCCGGAGCGAGGAACTCATAACATCCTCAACAGTGAGCGTACGCCGCTCCGCACCAAGCACCCGCAGCACGTCGCGTTCGGTGACAATGCCATTCAGC
>Ga0209777_10006818_pt1 | contig 12798 bp, 16 predicted proteins | sample FrelakmetHBP12HB_FD_187147 | JGI IMG/M metagenome (GOLD analysis project Ga0209777, IMG submission 187147) | Freshwater lake sediment microbial communities from the University of Notre Dame, USA, for methane emissions studies -HBP12 HB (SPAdes)... | ecosystem: Environmental > Aquatic >...
TATATAAAAGGAAATGTCACTGCTTGCTGTAAATGGTGCAACATAGCTAAGCAGGATAAGACTGTTGAAGAATTTAAACAGCATGTAATTAGAATGCATGACTTTATGGGACTAAAGTGACTAAAAATTGTAATAATCTTTTAATATGGCCGTTAATTATAGTAGCTGTAATAATCTTCTAATAATGAAACAAATATATCATTATTTTTGAAAATTAAACATTTTTTAGGAGGTAGATTTCATGAATAAGACTGCTGAAGAACTGCTGAAAATTGCTGATGAAATAGAGCATGATGCTGCAGAGGTTACGCAATTTGTGTGTAATAAGTGCAATCATACTGCCAGTTTAGCCTCAATCAATGCTCGTAGGAAAGAAGCTGCATCAGAAGTTGGCGAAAATGTGACAGTCAGCGACATTTCCGTTAACGACAAAATTTCCTGCCCGGCTTGTGATGGCGTCATGGCTTATTCTGAAACTGAAGCCAGCAAATCATATTATTATGATCCGGAAAAGGTAGCTGCCGATGCTGATGCCCCCCATGATGAGAAAACAGAGACCCCGGCTGAAGAGAAAGCTGAATCTCCTGAGACTCAGAAGAAAGAAAAAGAAGAGGGTACTGAGCAGCATGAGCAGCCAAAGAAAGAAGCTGCAGCAATTGATTACGATTCCTTAGAAAGATATGGCGTAAAATAGTTTACTGGAAAGCTCTTCATGCGACCTCAAGGAAGTAGCCTGTAAAGGTTACTTCCTTTTTATTCTTATTTTGAAAACCCACCCAATCTTAATTTTCTATTAATATTCATGTCCTATCATGGTACGCCTTTTAGGGAATTCTTCAGAAAGGGTCCTAATTAAAGATTTAGGGGATGTTTTCTATTATAAGCAGATTAAAGATATATCAGATTCTGAGTTTGAATTATCAAAAGACCTAAATCGGGAGATAAATAAAGGCAGAATCCTTATTTTAGAAAGAAATCCTGCCATTAAAGGGGACGCCCAGGTAGTTTCAGGAAGTAGCTCTTTGAATGCAAGTAATTTAAAGCAGGCCCTAAGGGAGCTATTGCCTGAGCTGAGAAGTTCAAATAATGATATCAGATCAGCAGTTCAGGAAATTATTCCTTTATTGACGAGCATAGTCAGGGATGAGGTTTCCAAATTATCTGTTCAGCAGATTGTTCAGCAGAACGCTGGGGTATCAAAAGAGACAGGAAACATATTTCAAGATTCTGTCTATATTCCAACTATTTCATCTGAGGGCATGGTCGCTAGTATTGAATCTAAAAATACAGAGACTTCGGGGACTTCTGCTAATGAGGCCCTGATAGCTCTTCGTAATTTAAATAAGAAATAACTTGAATAGAATTTAAGGCGTTGATTATGGAAAAGAAAAGATGGACTGAGGAAGAAGAAATTAAAATTAAACAATTATTGTTGTCAGGATTAACCTGTAAAGAAGTTGCAGCAGTTACGGGTCGTTCAGACTGTAGCATTTCTAAACAGAATTCTCGTAAATGGAAAATTAATTTAAGTGATATATTTTATAATGAAAAATTATCAAGAAATGTATTAAAAGTTTCTCATAAAATTTCTGAATCTATGAAAAAAAAAGGGAAATGGGCGGGGGAAAATAACCCTAATTATGCTGCTAAAATTGTAAAAAGGGGTAAAGATAACCCCCTTTCAATATGGAAATCTCAAAACCCGGGATTTCAAGATGGTGAAAAAAACCCCTCATTTGGGAGAATTATACCCCCCGAAGAAATTGAAAAGAAAACAGCAAAAATCAGAGAATTTAATAAAGCTAGAAAAGGCAAAACTTATAAAGAGGTATATGGAGAAAAAAAAGCTGCAGAAATAAGTAAAATATTAAGTAAAAGTTGTGCACTTAGAATGTCAAAACAAAAGTCTTCTGGTACTAAACCCGAGCTTGAAATAAAAGAAAAATTAGATGCATTAAAAATTGCTTATGAATTTCAATATCCTATAGACTATTATTGTGTCGATTTTTATCTTCCAGTTGAAAAAGCAGTCATACAAGTTGATGGCTGTTATTGGCATGGGCATGGATGTTCAAAATATTTTAAAGAATTAAATAAGCAGCAAAAAAATCAAATAAGATTAGATCATTCTTGTAATTCATATTTAAGAAATAAAGGCTATAAAGTAATACGAATATGGGAATGTGAAATACCCACGACTAACATTGAATTTAAAATAGAATCTATAACTAAGGAGACTCTATGTCCGTAAGCATTGATATTGGCACTTGTTTCTTAGTATCGGCAAGACAAGATAATAGTAATCAAGTTCAATTTAAAACTATTCGAGATGCATTCCTTGATTTAGAAAATGAGCCCTCGGTTAAAAATATGCTCTCGATGTCTAAAATAAATTTTATTGAAGCTGGAGATAAGCTCTATATTATTGGAGACGATGCCTTAACAATGGCTAATATTTTTAAAAGGGATGCTCGGCGTCCTCTATCTAAAGGTGTCTTGGCACAAGGCGAACTAGAGGCCGAAAAGATAGTTCTTGTTCTTCTTGAAAATGTCCTAGGTAAAGCAAAGATTCAAGGAGAAACTTGCTTCTATAGTGTGCCCGCAGTGCCCATTGACCGTAACATTGACATTATATATCATAGAGCTATTTTTTCTAAATTAGTCAGCTCGCTGGGCTATAAAGCAGTTGCACTCAGTGAGTCGGCTGCTATAGGTTATTCTAATTCAGCCAAGGAGCAATTCTCATCTATTAATCTGTCGTTTGGAGCAGGGATGGTCAATATTTGTTTGATGTATAAAACTTTAATAGGAATGGAATTTTCTATCAGTAAATCCGGTGACTATTTAGACCAGTCAGCCGCTGCCGCTGTGGGTACTACGGCTAGCAGAATACAGGTTATCAAAGAAAGAGGAATCAACCTTATGGATCCCAATGAAGGAGATCCTAAGACTCTAAGAGAACGAGAAGCTCTTATAATTTATTATAAAAGTCTCATTTTAAATTCTTTAAACGCTATTAGAGATGAGTTCTTAAAAAGACAGGGAACGATTGATTTACCGTCAGCAATTCCCATGATATTATCAGGCGGAACATCTCTTGCAAAAGGATTTAAAGAACTTTTCATTGAGGGCTTTAATTCTATAAAAGACAAGTTTCCTATTGCTATTTCTGAAATAAGAATGGCAAGTTCACCCCTTATGGCTGTTGCAGAGGGTTTACTTGTAGCTGCCATGAATTACGATCAAGGAGTAAAAGCATGAATAGTCTCGCGGACGAGTTAAGAAAAGTAGCCAGGACTCGCTATAAGGAATCTGCCCTGGCTGGAAGTTTCAGATTTTTAGTTGAGGACACTAAAAATAGATTGACTGAACAGTTCAAAAATGTTCAAAATCTTGCAATCAATTGTTTGAATTTAATGACTAAGATAACCAGTACTAAAGGCGACGATGAAGTAATGAAAATTATATCTGAAGGGCACAAGGACCTGTGGAAAGAATTAAAGAACGCAGATCTAAAACAAACCTATGAAATTCTTAAGGATTTAGAAAATAAACTTTCAAAACATCTTAAAGGATAATAGCCATGGAAAATACTAAACAGTTTTCGGAATTCTATGACGAATTGAAGACAAATGATCATACGGAAAATTTCTTTGAAAGTCTGCAATGTGCCATAGTTCGTGCAGGCGGCGTTTTTCAGTCGCATAGCATTTTGATGTCAAAAACAGTTGCAGAATTAAATGAAATCCTCACAAAATATAATATTGCAGCCATAGCAATGAGCCCAAAGGAAGAATAACATGGGCTTTACAAGAGCGGACGCAGAATTTCGAGTGGCTCATCCGCCTTTAGACCTATCTAAATATTTTAAGGTGATAGATCATGAGCCATCAATTAAAGATGAAGATTTGAATGAGACAATTCAAAGAATAGGCGCTCGTTTAGGTGAAGGTTCTAGTGAGGCTGAATGGTACTATAAAAATAAAGGCTATAGCCAAAAGTTATGAAAATTACTCCTGACATAATTCCTAGTGGCATTATCAACAAAGACATTGTTCTTTCCAGGAATTTTGAAATGATTGAAAAGCAAGGCATAAAAGATGTCGAACCAAAGGTTGATGCTAAAACAACTTATAATAACTATGAATGGCACGCCTAAATGTTTCAAAATCTATTAAATTCTGCAAAGATACGCATCCTCGACGAAATCCAACTTGGATTTCAGAACCATCCTGCCTTTTCAGGTAAAGTAAAAGTCTATAATAAATTTCCTTATACTGAACGAGTGCAGTTCGGAGCTGTCCTCAAGAACACGTCGGCTTCTCAAATACGACTCTCTGCAGATAATTTCATGTCTGACCTTTTTTCCTTGGTAAAAGTAACTCGACAAGACTATTACCCCGGTATATCTATTGAATGGGTCAGAGAAGATCAAGGCTACATTACCCAATATATCACAGGGGAAGATGTATCCTCACAGTTGGGAGTAAACCAGAGACTGTTTCATACCCTGAACCCCATATTAGCTGGCCCCGATGAGACCCATTATGCAACTAGCCCCGGGCAGGTTTATGTCACTGTTAATGGCTCTACGGTCATCCCTGAATATGTGGATGGTAAAAAAAATGAAGTGCTCCTTGAGACAGCACCCGGCGTTGGCTCTACTGTACTTATAGGCTACCATATTAGACGCATAGTTCCTCCGGGACTCTTCACAATTAATTTTATACGGGCTCCTTCAGCCTCCCCTCCCGCTCCGGGGCAATTTACAGTAGACGCACGTTATATTATTGAAAAAGAAGTAATTATAAAAAGAATAGTAGGTACTGAGCACACAAGTAACTTAACTCATCAAAATATAGAAACCGGTACTGATGTTCTTTATTTAACCAATAATAAAAATACAGTAATTAATACTCTAGTCAGAGGTACGGACTATTCTATAGATTATACTAATGGGATAATTACTTACTTAAAGCCCCTATTATCTAATTATTCCATATTAGGGGATTATAGGTATACACCTAATGGGTTCTCTTCAGGCCCTTTCAATTTTGAACTCTATCAGGAAAACCATTTAGCTATTCCAGGAGTTATATTGTCTATAGGTCGCAGAGCTCAGGCAGGAGACCAGCAAATTATAGTAGTCTCACAATTCAGAGAACAACAGGCTAGAATATATGGGGGACATTGGGAGATGTCCATGGACTTATCTGTCATAGCTAAGGACCCCATACAAATGGCTGAGATGTCGGATCAGGTGGTGAATTGGTTGTGGGCTGTAAGGAAAAATTATCTTGAATTTGAGGGAATCACTCTTAATTCCGTCGAGCCCGCTGGAGAGACAGAAGAAAGTCATATTGAAACTACGGGGGATTTATATTATGAGTCTTCTGTGGCTATAAATGTCCGGACTGAATGGCAATATTTTGTGCCCTACGATTATTATGTGACTTTGAGGGGCATAAATCTTTATCCTGATTTAAGGCCCACTTTTAAAGGGCCTTTGGTGGGATTTGAAAGACTGACGTAGCTATGAGAGGAAAATTATTAACTTTTCAAGAATTCGTGAATAGGGCGAATATTAGGCATAATAATTTTTATGATTATTCAAAAGTAGTATACAAAAAAATGATAACTAAACTGTGCATAATCTGCCCTATTCATGGCGAATTTTGGCAAACGCCTGAAGCACATTTATATACTGCGTGTGGCTGCCCCAAATGTGGGTCTATAAAAATATGGGAAAAGCGTCATAAACCAACTACGGAAGAATTTATTAATAAAGCTATATTAGTACATGGCAATAAATATAATTATACAAAGGTAAAATATGTAAAAAGTAGTCTAAAAGTTTGCATAATATGTCCCATTCATGGAGAATTTTGGCAAAGCCCAGCTAATCATTTAAGCAATCATGGCTGTGCAAAATGCAACAATTCTCGTGGAGAAGAAATTATAACGGAATGGCTTAATAATCAAAAAATTTCATATGAGCTACAGTATAAATTTTCAGGCCTTATTGGAAAAAGAAATAGATTATTGATGTTTGATTTTTATGTGCCGTCTAAAAATTTGTTGATAGAATTTGACGGAAGACAGCATTTTAAACCGGAAAGATACGGAAAACTTTCTTTAGAGGTAGCTTTAAAAAAATTTAAAGCTTTAAAGCATAATGATGAGTTAAAAGATCAATATTGCGAAAAAAATGCTATGCCACTTTTACGAATTTCTTATAAGGAATTTAAAAATATTTCAGAAATTTTAGCTAAAAGATTATTGGAAGATGAGACTTTACAAGGAACTGTATTATGCGGAAACTTGCAGTGATGATTATGGCGGTAGTGGGGACGACGACAGGAGAGCCGGGGGATTGGATTGACTGGCAGGGTGCCAGTGCAAGCCTTCAGGGAATAGTCAATCAAAATTACGCCATGGGAGGTATTTACGGCCGCTATCCGGACAGGGCGCCGTGGGTGAGCTTTTCCGGGACCGGAGGAACGGCCACTGTCATAGACCTTGACCCCGGCTCGTACGACGGCAATTGGAAATATCAAATATATTATAACAATGACGGCGCCAGCGTTATGAATAATGCCATTGGCTCCTACCGATATTTTATAGGTGGCCCTGCACTTCAATTTAGCAAATAATGGCCAGACGATCAGATTTCTTTTGTACTGGACCGACCCACAGCACTGCTACCGGTATTTTTCCGATCAGGGAAATATCAATTCTAATCAGGGCAATGCCTGGTCAGGCGTTTTCTCCACTGCACATTTTACCGACGGAAGCGGGGACAAGTGCATGAACGCCGGTTGCGGAGTTTCTACTTCCAGTTCTGTTTCTCAATGGAAATCCAAGGGCGACAATAAAGCGCGGTTGCTGAACTTCCCTGCGTCGCAATGGAACGATCTCGTTGATATTCAACCGTCATTAGGCCCAAAATTAAGCACAAGCAGCCAATGGTATGTTTTAAACTGGGAACAGAATCCGGCACGACAGTGCTGCAGCGCCGGGGGTCATTACAGATACGATCATGTCCCGATTCTCATTAGCGGCGTAAACGCATCCGGCGTGGAAACGCGCTACAACGGTGGCAGCTACTGGCTGCCTATTCCCCACAAGGCTACCACAACGAGCACATCAACAACTACGTCTACGACCTCCACAACGACCACTAGGCCGAGGGGGTTTTAAGATGCCCGCTGATGACTGCCGGGTCTTGAAAACTTTGGCCAAATTGGCGGCTTAATAATCTTTTAATAACCTGCATTTAATAGATGGTAATATCCAAATCAAAATAGGAGATGATCCAAATGCTCTTTGAATATACTTGCAAGGCCTGTGGTTGTGAATTTGAGGAACTCATTACTGCCAAAGATTCAGGTGATACGATCATCTGTAAGAAATGTGGGGCTGAGGCCGAGAAAAAAATGAGTAGATTTTCTTCAGTTATAAAAGGTGGAACGTCAAATGAGCCCGTGGACATGACAATTGGCCGGGAAGCTGAAAAAAGATGGCAGATGCATTATGATGAGCAGAGTAAGAGACAGAAAGATAAAGAAATAAAGACTTTTAATGACCTTCCCAAAGCTAAAGACGGCAAATTTATGCCGGTGATGGCCTTAGGGGATAAAGTTGAGAGAGAGAAACGCCAGGAATATTCGTCTGTCTTGCAAGAGCATAAGGCAGAGAGGGAAAAGAAGGGCATTCCGCAGTTTTCTGAGGCGGGGGCTTTTTAGGGATTCAAACAGTTTCGGTCCAAGATACAGATACCAAATAGGATTTATCAGATACGAATAAGATTCAAGATCAAAAATAGCTTAAAAACGAAAAATTAACCTATTTGGAGGTTTTTATGGGAATTGGACCGTTTGATAGTTTTTCTTTTCCTGGAGTTTATACAAGGACATTGACTGAGCCCCCGAAGGCTACGGCTGCTGGGGATATACGTGTTCCTGCCTTTATTGGTGTAACCACTGATACGATTCCAGTTAATAATTTTGAAATGTTCCGTGGCTCCAGCTCAATGGCGGACAACCACATTGTTGGTGAGGACGTTTCAGCACAGTTTACTGGATCTAATAGGAACTTCACGGTCTCAATTAAACCTATCGTAAAAGGTGATGGTTCAGGGACAGTAACTAATGATCCTAAGACGGTTACAGTCCTTATTAATAATAACCCGGTACCTGTGGCATCGGTTAATGGTACTACTGGTGAGATTTATCTGGTAAATATCCCAATGATGGGAGATTCAGTTCTTGTTAACTATTATTTTAAAAGGACTGATACCCTTCATACAAATGAAGACCTGACTGATCAAATTGATGGGACTAATAATGTTTTCCAGACTCACTACTATCCTATCGTAAGTGGTAATAATAGCGGTATAACAACGACTGATGTGACTAAAGTTACAGTCACACTGATAATAAGCGGTGTTTCTGTAAATGTGGTACCTACTGAAGTTAATGGTGATGCGGGTCGTATTACCTTGGCTAGTGCTCCAACTTCAGGTACTATAATTAAGGTTACATATTATACGAACGACATGCAGAATACGGCAGATATACTGCCTTCCCCATATGTGGCCTCAATAACAAGTGTTGGGTATGCTCCTGGCTCCACTGATTTTATTCAGGGGACGGATTATATTCTTGATACTACTACTAGTCCGACTTGTTCATTTAATACTATTCAGTGGGGTAATTCTTTTAAGATTATTGCTGGTCAGACCACAGTAGGTTATACTCCTTTTGATTCTGCTCAGATTACGGGTACTCTTTTTGATAACAGAACGTATATGAGGCAGGCGGCTGGTGTTGCAGATGGCACTAATAAGTCTTTTACTATGGAATTTCTTCCTACCGACGGTCAGAGTCGTGGCACTTTGACGGAGGATGCGTCGAAGATTTATGCTTATGTAGGGGATAACATAGCTGCTGCATTATCTAATCGGGTTGTTATTGACTCTGTGAATGGGTCTTCAAGAGTTATTAATCTTAAAACGGCACCTGATGCAAGTAAGAAAGTATATGTTACGGAATATTCAAATATTCTTACGACAGATTCGTGGGTGCTTGATTGCTCAACGGCAGGGGCAATAGGTGTTGGTACTTATACTCTTTCCGGGGTGAGCAGTGGGACGGCCATGAGTGTTGTGTGGAATTCTCATGATACTACAACGGCTGTTATTAAGACAGAAATTCCATATGCTGATGGTACTGGGGCGTCTGCTGCTGATACTCAGGTTCTTCCTGGATATGCTATTCAGGAAAAAATAACTCTAACATTTGCTGATACCACAAGTTATACAGTAGCTTCAGATACGTCAGGTGGAACGGGTTCGTTAGGAGACAATACAGGTTATCTTAATCAGACCTATATTGATACTGCAACGGGTTTCAGGGTCACCCTTGTTACTGCAACTTATGTTGCAGGTAACCATATTGTATATGACGTGACTCCTGTTTTCACGACGTCTGCGGTTCCAACCAGAGCGGTGCCTGGAATTAAGGTAGCTGTTAGCAATACTTCTGGTATAAATCCTGGCGATACGGGTATAGTTAATACTTATAAACTTGTGGGGGCTCAGGAGCCAGCTACGGGTGACTTTTATTATGTGACCTTTAATGTGACGAAGCAATTTGATGCTAATGGTGTTGGGACTCCTATCTTTTATACTCAGGAGAAGGACATCATTGCTGTTACGGGGCCTCTTTCGGTTGATAACAAGATTGGTATGGCGGCTCATTTTGCTTTCCTTAATGGGGCTCCGGCTGTTGTTCTGTGTCAGATTAAGAAGACCTCGGGAGGTACTGACGCACCGGATTCAAGATATATCTATGCTATTGATGTGTTCAATCAGCCCATGGAGGGTGGTCTTCAGCCAACTCTGATACAGCCTGTTACTACGTCTTCAGCGGTTATTAATTATCTGAAGACGTCTAACTCGATTCAGTCGGGTATCAGGTATAGTAATGAGCACCGGTCTTACTTTGGCTTCCCGATTAACACGACTCCGACATTGGCTCAGAGCATAGCCAGGGGCATGGTTAATGAGCGTATGGTGGCTGTTTATCCTGATGGTGCCATTACGATTATTACGGATGCTTTGGGTAATGATACTGAGTATCTCATGGACGGGGCTTATTTGGCGGCAGCTATAGCGGGGCGTGATACGTCGCCAGCTTTTGATGTAGCGGAGCCAATGACTAAGAAGCCCGTGGTAGGGTTTGCGAGGCTGTATCGTAGATTGGATGCAGTTACGGCGGCTCAGACGGCCAATGCAGGTATTACTTTGGTTGAGGAGATTCCGGGTGGGATGCAGATTAAGTTTGCGTTGACCACAGATACCTCATCTGTTTTGACGAGGACTCCTTCGATTATTCGTGTGAAGGACTTTATTCAGAGGGGAGCCAGGTCTATTCTGACTCCTTATATTGGGACGAAGATGTTAGTACAGAGGAGTACTGAGGTTGAGAGCACTCTTGACTCTTATTTATCTTCTCTGCAGCAGGCTCAGATTATTACGGCGTATCAGCCTTCAAAGGCTACACAGGATCCTGCTGATCCTTCGATTCTCAATGTGCAGTCTTTCTACAGTCCTGTGCCGGAATTGCTGTGGATTATGATTACCTTTAATCTTAGGAGCTCAGTCTAATGAATCCTAAAAAAATTGCAAATAACATATTAGAGTTTATGTTTGACCCTACGGTCATTCCGATTGAGAGGCGTATGTACTTTCGACCGGAGGAGAGGCTTCAAAACCAGGCATTTGATAAGGCGAGGGCTGATTCATATGCTTCTTATGGGGATCAGAGATTTAATTCTAATTTTTATCCTATTCGAAATAAAACAACTCAACGGGAGGCAAGTATAATGGATCGGAAAACATTGATAGCAAGTTTGGATGTGCTCTCACAGAATTTTAATGAGAGTGATCCTATTGGAAAAGATCTTAGGACGATGGCGTATGCTGTTTCTAAGATGAGTGAAGAAGAGCTTGGTGTTCGTTTGGCCAGTGCCAATGTAGAAGCCAAGAAAATGGAAATGATCAAGTGCCCGACTTGTGGTGGCAAGGTCATGAAGCAGACGGGTTATTGCTTGCATTGCAAGAAAAAGATATCGGAGATGAAAGAGGCGACTGAGGAAAAATGTGAGAAGTGCGGTGGTAATCCGTGCTCTTGTGAAAAAGAGGCGGCAGTTCCTATGCAGCCCGGTCAGGTAACTCCGGGTCAGCCTCATCAGCCTTTTATGGGTCCAGCAGTGCATGGCGGTCCGGCTATCAGGACTTTGGATGATCTTGCTAAGTTGTATGATAAGAAAGATCCTAAGCTCATGAAGATGCTTAAGGACATGCTAGGTCTTAGAGATGCGGCTGTCCAGGATACTTGGACGAAAGAAGCGTCGGAGGCTGTTCGTAAGGCTCTGCTTAGTGACGTGCTTGGCATGGAAGAGGAAGAAAAGAAAGAGCCTGTGAAGGAAGAGGAAGCTCCTGCGAAGAAAGAGGAAGTCTCTCCGGCACCGGCAAAGAAAGAAGCTAAGGAAGAGACTACTCCGAAGCCTGAGAAGAAGGAAGAAGAGGAAGTAGCCGCAGCTAAGAAGGAAGATACTACTCCGAAGCCTGAGAAGAAAGAGGCTGCTAAAGAAGAGACTCCGAAGCCTGAGAAGAAGGAAGAAGAGGAAGTAGCAGCAGCTAAGGAAGAGGCTACTCCGAAGCCCGAGAAAAAGGACGAGGAGGAAGCCACAGCTTCTAAGAAAGAAGTTAATACGAATATTCTTTCTTATGATGGCATTGAGATTTCGGCGGGTATGGAAGATACTCCTGAGCTCACAGCCGAGGATAAGGCTCAGCTGGACAAACTTTTTAACTAAGATATAAATGTGCCTGTTTAAAGGTGCATTTTGTATATAACTTTTACGAAGGAGTTTTTCAATGGCACGCGACACTGATAGCTATATTTTTAGGAAAGGTGTCACTCCTAATACTCTTTCGGTTATTTCTTCTAAAAACCGAGTATTCGCTTTTAATTCTACAGGTAAACAGGTTCAGATTGGAGTCATTGCAACATTTGATCCGTCTGAGGCTAGAACTATAGAACCTATTCGTGGGATCGGTTTTGGGGATCAGATAGCTGAATTAGTTCCTGGTGTGACAGATCCTATGACAATTTCAGTAACCAGAACGGCATTATATCTGGCGAATATTTATCAAGTTTTTGGCTATAAATCAGGCATAGATGGTATTGCAAGGTCTTTGAAGCATCATCGTTGGCCTTTTGATATTCGTCAGGAGCAGGTATTCAGTTCATTAGCTGCTCAGATGACTGGTGGAGATGTGGCTGGTAATGTTGGACAGGTTACGAAAGATGCAAGGGATGAAAAGGGTGATGCAAATCAGTATGCAATAGTAACTTTTTATGAAGCTTGCTGGATGTCAGATTATTCAGTATCTTATGCGTCTGACACGGCCATGGTGCAGGAAACTGTTACGATTAACGTATCAGATGTTCTTGCTGCTCCGGGCAAGTTCCCGTACTCAGTTAGTGATCTTGAGCCCTATTCAGTTCTTGGTACTGATCCGGCCAAGTCTAAGCGTTACTCGTTATCGTCAACTTAATTTGTCTCTTGAAACAGAACCTAAGGATTTAAGGGCTGATTTTTTAAAGGGATCAGCCCTTATTTTAAAGATAAAATATAGATATCAGATAATATTTTTTAAATCTACATAAGATCATAAATCTTGCCTTTAAATCCTCAGGGATATTTTTTCAGTTAAAAAATCCAGCA
>Ga0209777_10006819_pt1 | contig 12796 bp, 10 predicted proteins | sample FrelakmetHBP12HB_FD_187147 | JGI IMG/M metagenome (GOLD analysis project Ga0209777, IMG submission 187147) | Freshwater lake sediment microbial communities from the University of Notre Dame, USA, for methane emissions studies -HBP12 HB (SPAdes)... | ecosystem: Environmental > Aquatic >...
TCTTTTTAGGGGTAAGTGGGGGTCTGGGGGTTATCCCCCAGATTCTCTTTTACCCCCTTCTCCTGCAGGAGAAGGGGGCCAGGGGGATGAGGTATCGGTATTTTCATACTTCGTGGTGCCGATAGCAAGTCGGCATGGGGGATTCCCTCAAGGCATCAGGAGTTGGTCATACCCCATTGACAAGCAGTCCTGCCTTAAGCCCTAGAAACCTGTTTTAGCTAACATTCGGAATCATTTTTGTGAGGCGCCTCTGTTTGAAAGGAGAAATATCCCTACTTGGGCAAACAGATTCGGAAATAGCCTGACCCTTCTATTTTTATCCAGGAAAACTGTTTTTTCAATATTGAGGTTCTTTTCTCGGCAGTACTCGATAAAATCAGAGATGCTCAGGAAATGCAGGTTAGGCGTGTCGTACCACATATAGGGTAGCGACGGAGTGACCGGAGTCTTTCCGGAAATGAAAATCTGCAGACGAGCCTTATAGTAGGCGAAGTTGGGAAACCCAACTATTACCTTTCGTCCCACCCTCATGGATTCCCCTAAGACCAACCCCAGATTAATCACCTGCTGCAGACTCTGGTTCAATATCACATAGTCAAATGATTTATCTCCGTATTCGGACAAGCCGGCATCGATATCCTGATGGGAAACGCTCAGGCCCCGTGATACGCACTTATAGATTGCCTGTTCGTTAATCTCTATCCCTCGTCCCTCTGCACCTTTCTTCTCCACAAGTAAAGATAGCAGTTCGCCACCGCCGCAGCCAAGGTCAAGCACCGTCGAGCCATATGGTATCAAGTCGAGAATGGCCTGGTATTCCAGCTTGATATGCTCTTTGGTTGAAGATTTATGTTGGTTAATCACCGAATACCCTACCCAAGAAATGTTTAATCAGATGCTCCTGCTCCTCGATTTCTATCAGAAAGGCATCATGTCCATAGGTCGAGTTTATCTCACAGTAGGTAACATCAAGGTTGGCCAGCTTGCAGGCTTTAACAATCTCTTTGGATTGATATGCTGGATACAGCCAGTCCGATTTGAAGGCAATGATCAAGAATTTGGTGTCCTTTGCTGGTCTTAATGCCTTGTCCAGTCTGTTAGCCTGGTCAAAGCGGTCTAAGGCCTTGGTAATATAAAGGTAGGAGTTGGCATCAAACCTCTTTACAAAGTGATTGCCCCGGTACTGGAGGTAGCCCTCCACCTCAAAATTAGGGGTAAACTTGACCGTTTGCTTCTCATCCTTAACCCGCCGGCCAAACTTCTCCGCCATGGAAGCATCGCTCATATAGGTGATGTGGCCTATCATGCGAGCTACTGCTAAGCCCCGGTCCGGTGGCACCCCATTATAGTAATCACCCTCGTTCCAGTCCGGGTCAGCCATAATCGCCTGCCGTCCTACCTCGTTGAAGGCGATTTGCTGCGGGGAATGCTTGGCTGTAGTGGCAATTGGTATCGCGGAACGAACCCTATCTGGAAAGGAAACTACCCATTGCAAAGCCTGCATCCCACCCATAGACCCGCCGGTGACACAGAGGAGCTTTTCAATGCCGAGGTGGCGGATAAGGTGCGCCTGGGCATTGGTCATATCCTTGACGGTGATGAGCGGAAAGTCCAGCCCATAAGGCTTCTCGGTTTTCGGATTGAGTGAAGATGGCCCGGTGGAACCTTTACAGCCGCCAATGACGTTGGAGCAGATAACAAAGTATTTCTCAGTATCAAAGGCCTTACCAGGCCCGATCATGCTATCCCACCATCCGGCGCTGCTGTCTCCAGCATGAAAACCAGCGGCGTGGGCGTCCCCGGACAGGGCGTGCAGAACCAGGACGGCGTTAGATTTCTCAGAGTTGAGCGCGCCGTAGGTCTCATAAGCTAAGGTAACCGGGCCAAGCCTCTCCCCAGACTCAAGCGCCAGCTCGTCCGGCGGATGAGCGAAGGTAAAATATTCTGTTTCCACAATGCCAACACCTTTACTTTGCAAAGTCATTGCCCCTGCCCCTGAATAGAGAAACTTACTTGACCGCTGCTTTCAGCGCCTGGTCAATGTCCTCCTTGATGTCCTCTATATCTTCCAGACCAATCGAGAGCCGGATGTAATCTTCCGTGACCCCTGTTTCCTTTTGTTCCTCGGGGGTCAGTTGCTGGTGCGTGGTGGATGCCGGATGGATGACCAGGGATTTAGCGTCGCCAATATTGGCCAGGTGGGAGAGCAGCTTTATAGAGTTGATGAACCTCTTGCCTGCCTCCAGGCCTCCCTTGATACCGAAACCAACTATGGCACTGTAATAACCATTAAGATATTTCCTAGCTAGTTTATGACTGGGGTGGTCTTCCAGTCCAGGGTAGTTGACCCAGGTGACGGCTGGGTGTTTCTTTAGAAAGCGGGCCACCGCAAGGGCATTCTCCGAGTGCTTCCTCTGCCTCAAAGGAAGGGTTTCTAGCCCCTGGAGGAAAAGGAAAGAATTAAAAGGACTAAGGCAGCAACCTGCATCTCGCAGCCACTGTACCCTGGCCTTAAAAATGAAAGCCACATTGCCCATGCCCTGGAAATCACGACATGTATCCCAGTATTTTAGACCGTGGTAGCTGGGATCAGGCTCGGTGAATTCAGGGAATTTGCCGTTATCCCAGCGAAACTTTCCTGAATCAACCATGACGCCACCAATTGAGGTGCCGTGCCCGCCAATGAATTTGGTAGCCGAGAGCACAGTAATATCGGCACCGTAATCTATGGGTCTTATCAACCCCACACCCACGGTATTGTCCACTACTAGAGGGATGCCCGCCTTGTGGGCGATCCGGGCGATTTCTTCAAAATCAGGGATATCCAGCTTGGGATTGCCGATGGTCTCTGCATAAATGGCTCTAGTCCTATCATCGATAGCTTTGGCAAACTCCTGCGGTCTAGTGGAATCAACAAACCTCACCGTCCTGCCGAGTTTAGGAAAGGTATAATGGAAAAGCTCATAGGTGCCGCCGTACAGGTTATTGGCGGAGACAATATTGTCTCCAACCCGGGTGATATTCAAAAGAGCAAAGGTCTCCGCAGCCTGGCCGGAAGACGTCGCCAGTGCTCCGGTGCCACCTTCAATGGCAGCCATCCGGCGCTCAAAAACATCGGTAGTGGGGTTCATCATCCGGGTGTAGATATTCCCCGGCTTTTTCAGGGCAAAGAGATTTGCTGCGTGCTCCGTATCTCTGAAGATATATGAGGTTGTCTGGTAAATTGGTACTGCCCTTGCTCCTGTAACCGGGTCGGGTGTTTCTTGCCCGACATGCAGTGCGATGGTATCTAACCTATGCTTTGACAATTTTTCCTCTCCTTGCCTTTGCCCAAATAGCGTTCTTAGTTTTAGTTATTCTCCCGAAAATAGCCCTTTCAACCCCCCTGCCCCCCATTCTTGGGGGAAATGTAATGGCGGCTGGGTCTTTGGCACGAATTGTCCTGATGTCTTCACGCAAGGTCTTAAACAAGTCAGCTCTCCTTTATGTTCCCGGCTGAAAGAGCCAGGTAGAAAGGTAACGCTCTCCGGTATCGGGGATGACTACCACTATCAGCTTATTGCGGTTTTCCAGCCTTTTGGCTACTTCAATAGCTGCCCAGGTGGCTGCCCCCGATGAAATACCGGCTAAAATCCCCTCTTCCTTAGCCAGTCTCCTTGCCATTATCCCGGCATCCTCGTTGCTTACTCTGATAATCTCATCAATCAAGTCCCGCCGTAGAACCTCAGGAACAAAACCAGCACCAATACCCTGAATCTTGTGCGGGCCGGGCTTTCCCCCGGAAAGCACCGGCGAAGCAGCCGGCTCGACTGCAATAGCCTTAAACTCGGGCTTTCTGGTCTTGATTAATTCGGCCACCCCCGTAATTGTCCCTCCCGTTCCCACACCGGAGACCAGAATATCTATTTTGCCATCAGTGTCCCGCCAAATCTCCTCAGCGGTGGTCAGGCGGTGTATCTCCGGATTTGCCAGGTTCTTAAACTGCTGTGGCATGAAGTAATTGGGATTTTCCGCCTTCAGTTGCTCAGCTTTCCTCACTGCCCCCGGCATTCCCTCTGCACCTGGGGTTAGTACCAGCTCAGCGCCAAAAATGGAGAGAAGCTGCCTTCGTTCCAGAGACATGGTATCAGGCATGGTTAAGATGAGCTTGTATCCTCTGGCGGCGCAGACAAAGGCCAAGGCAATGCCAGTATTACCACTAGTAGGTTCAACGATAACGGTATCCTTTTTGATGAGGCCCTTCTCCTCAGCATCAACAATCATAGCCACCCCGATTCTGTCCTTGACGCTATGGATAGGATTAAAGGACTCAAGCTTTGCCACTACCTCCGCCTTCAAACCTTCAGTTATTCGATTTAATCTGACCAGCGGTGTATTCCCGATCAACTCGGTGGAGTCCTTGGCTATCCCTCTGGTTAGCCTCGGTATCTTTATGGTCTTGTAACGAAGCATATCTACCCTTTCAGTCTTGTCCATTATGATTTGCTCCTTGTCTTATTGATTATTCCTGATATCTTCAACAAGCTCAAATATAGTATCGGGATGAGCCAGTGAGTTGCTTCTCCCGATAGCGTCGAGCCAGGTCCTCCAGGGTAATAGATTCAAGCACCCCCTCGATGGCCTGCTTGACCTCACTCCAGATGTCTCTGGCTACGCATGATTCAGTACGGTGGCAACGCCTGGGATCATCAACACACTCCACCGGAGCCACTGAACCCTCCAGCGCAGCAATAATCTGGCTTAGCCTGATCTCAGACGGGGGCTTGGCCAAATAATAGCCACCATGCATGCCGCGCACTGTAGCTATCAAACCGGCAGCCCTTAAAGCACCCATCAGGTTCTCCAGATAGCTCGTTGGTATATCCTGTCGACTGGCTACGTCCTTCAGCAACACCGGCCCTTGGCCGTATAGAAGAGCCAGCTCCAGCATAGCCCTGGTCCCATACTGACCGCGAGTAGAAAGTTTCATTTTCTTACCGTTTCGATGAAATAACCGCCAAAGTTGTACATAGCATCAATATTTCATTGATTAATCTACCTTCTTGATGTAGAGAACAAGCATACAATCGCCAGAATACTCCGCACTCAATATTTGGTGGCCGTTATGCTTGACACTACGAGGCACCTCGCTGATGGCTTCCTTGCCTTCGAGTGTCACCTTCAGCACCTGGCCTGACTCCAGTTCCTCCAAGGCCAGGATGGTACGCACATAGTTATCGGGGCAGGCCACCCCTCTCAAATCAAGTTGACCGGCAATCTCTATGTCTGACATCATGTCACCTCAGCCCCCAGACCCCCGGCAGGATACATCCTGCTCTACACATAGACGACTGAAGCATCCTTAATATCTTCCCTCACAAACCTGGTTACACTGCGGACTTCGTCCACTTCCCCTACCAGCTCTCCCACAACGATGCCGTGCAGTTCCATGGCTGTGGGACAGGCATAAATCTTGCCCCCGAGCTTCTTAAGCATATTCAAGTACTCAGAGAGCAGAGAAATACCACTTTTCTTAACCAAGAGTCCGATTCGCTCCCTTATCCAACCGTTGGTCTCCTCACCCAACGAGTCGGTGAAACCTTTTTTCAGCCGGATAACCCCCCCATAGCCAAAAAGGACAGAAACATCCTGACCCATAGCAGCCGCCGCTGTTGCCACACCCAGAGCAAAGGCCACTCGCTCGTAAGAAGCAGTGTTTATAATCATGGCTAGTTTTTGACCCTGTTCTGCCATCATGTCCGCCTCTACTTGTGAATTTAGCTTCTTAATTTGGCCGTTCATCCCATCTCCCAGCATATATCTCACTATGTTCACAGATTTAGTGATAAAATAACACAAAATAGATAACTTGTCAAGTGGCTTTAGTGCTAATATTGAAATCGGTGTAAATATCTGCTTACTAATTCAGTGGGGAATGCTCGACTGTTAACAAATTCAGATAGCTTAGCCGCCAAAACATTTTCAAGGATAGGTTAGCTCGTTATAGCTATGCCTATTTGTCCAGGCCGAAGAACCTACAGGTGTTGTGGGTAGTCTGCTCTGCCACCATCTCCTCAGCCATTCCCTTGATCGCTGAGACCGCTCTCAAGCTCCTCAGAATATCTGCCGGCTCAGAGCGGTATTTAGGCTCCCTGCCATAATAGACTGGCGCATCGGTCTCTAAAAGCAGTCTCTCCAGAGGCGCTTGCCTGATGGCTCGGCGGTGCTCTTCGTGGTATTCGCCAGCAGGTGTAGCCGATATGAGATAACCAGCCTTCAGGATACCATCGAGCACATTGGTAAAGCCGGTATACCAGTGGAAGACAGCTTTGCTCACCCCCGACTGCTGCACCAGATCAAAGGCATCTTTCCAGGCGTAGCGGCTGTGGAGCACCACCGGCTTGTCATACTGTTTGGCCAGCGCCAGAAGACGACGCAAAACATCCTGCTGCCATACCTTGGGAGTAGTCTGGACAATGCGCTTGTCGTAATCAAGGCCTATCTCGCCCAGGGCCACTATTAGAGAAATATTATCCTGAATAAAATTGAGATCAGCGGCCACCTCCCCTTCTCCCAACCCAGTCAGCGCCCCGGGGTGCAGGCCCAGCGCCGGATAAACAAGACTGGGATACTGCTCAGCTATCTCCAGCGTGCGCTGGTTGGAGGAGCCACCCTGCCCTACAGCGATTATGGCCACCACACCAGCCTGCCTAGCGCGCTCTATAGAGAAGCCCAGCGTTTCCAACTCATCCAAATGGACATGACTATCTATCAGCCGCAATCCACAGCCCAAGGGATTTCTCTCAATCCCCACGGGTCGCCTCCTGCCGTTGCACCAGGAAGGAGAGCACAAACAGAACCAGGCCGATACCCGTAATAACAATAGCTGGCAACATAAAAGTCCAGGATATTTCCTTAAGGGCCGAGCCGCTAAGGTCAGAAATCAGCTTGACGATGCTGGCAGGCACATCATTAATTCCCGTCTCCAGCTCATGTTCCACCCAGCCTGGCCCAGCAAAATGAGCGTAAAGGCCAATTGCCAGCAGTGGCAGAGCTGTGAAGAGCATAGTACCTCCTACCCAGCGCAGCATAGCCCGCAGCCGGCCCAGGTTGAGCAGAGCGATAAGCAATAGCAACACAGCCAGGGCTAAATAAGCCAGAACAAGGCCTGTCTTGTTAATAGTCCAATCGGTGACGGTCCTGGCAGTATGAAAACGGTCTAGGAATTTCTCTCTGCTCCCGTTGTCCCACTCATCAGCCGCCACCTTAACCAGGTCAAGTTTGTCCGGAGCCAGGGCGATAGTGTCATTAATAGAACTTGACAATTCGGGCATATATGGCTCGAAGATAGCTTGACGCTCAGCGCTGCCTGGCTTCTCCGGTAAGCAATCAGGAAACTCGCCAGAAGCAATACGGCTCAGGTCTGGCCCCTGCCCCGGGGAGCACTCGGGCAAGCTGGCCAGCTTCTGCTCGACAAACTGGAGCACCACCGGGCCAGCCCTTTGTTTGGCTGGCACCAGGTCAATCACTACATTAAGCTCCTTAGTCTCGGAGCGAAGCCAGGGTATGGCAGAATGCAAGGCTGATTCAACCTGCTCCTGAAGCCACTGAGGAGGGATGATTTCACGGATAAGCTGGTCCCGCTCCTGCTCAGTTATTGTCAGGCCGCCGTAATAGCTGGGCAAGTCTTTAATTTCAGGCATGACATTGGTATAAACTTTTTCATAGAAATTGGCATCCCGGAGCTGGTCTTTGTAGAAGTCCTCTTTCAACAGCTTGTGGTCAAACACACCGATGGTAAGAGTGGCGATCAATACAAACAAAAAAAGAATAGAGAGCCACACCAGCAATGTCACCTTCAACACGGACAAAACCACTCTCATCTCTGCCCTTCTTGAAAAGAACCCAAAAGCGTCATGCTCGAATCATAACACAGTGAGTAGCCAATTGGCTAGACCTGGAAGGCACAGTCTCAGCCAGGTAGCTGAAGTTGTATTTTCAGATGTTATCGGGGTTCGGCTTTAGGTTGCACACAACGCCCAAATGTGCAGCTCTATATTTCACCGGGCACTAAAGGGCAGCAGCAAGTCCCAAAGTGTACATTAACCTTTGTCCCAAAACTGTCCCAATGATGCTGACGATTCACATAAGAATGCTTACACGGACTTGACAAACACCTGAATAAGGAGTATCTTCAATGTAGATACTAGTATGGAGGTTTGACATGAGGACTCGTGTACAGAAATGGGGCAACAGCCTTGCCTTGCGTATCCCCAAATCTTTCGCTACCGAGGTAGGACTCGAAAGAGAAACGTCTGTTGAAGTATCGCTGGCAGATGGGAAACTCATTATCACGCCTATAGCTAAACCGAAGCCGAGCCTTAAACAACTCTTGGCAAAGGTCACCAAAGAAAACTTGCATCACGAGGTTGATACCGGCTCCGCCGTAGGGAATGAAACGTGGTAAGTTCTCAGAATTATATTCCTCAATGTGGGGATGCTGTGTGGATTACTTTGAATCCACAAGCAGGCCACGAACAAGCAGGACGACGTCCTGCGGTAGTGCTATCACCTCAAAACTATAACAGCAAGGTAGGACTGGCTATCCTTTGTCCCATAACTAACCAGACCAAGGGCTATCCATTTGAGGTTCTTCTTCCTGCCGGGTTGCCAGTAGCGGGGGCAATCTTATCTGACCAAGTCAAAAGTTTAGATTGGCGTGCTCGAAATGCAGAATTGATATGCGCCTTACCGACAGAGACCATCTCGGAGGTGCTTCAGAAGTTGGTTACGTTATTAGGGCAATAGTGAGCAGCTAATTGGCTAGACCCTGTTAGGCACAGTCTCAGCCAGGTAACTGAAGTTGTATTTTTCAGATGTTATCGGGGTTTGGCTTTAGGTTGCACACAACAAACAAGTGTGCAATTAAGCACAAATTGGATCAACAGGATGGTAGTATTTGTTCAACAATAAGTGCAAAGCTTCTTTGCGGGGTAAAGTCACCTCAGAGTGGCTTGGTAGGCCTCAATGGGCTTGACATTAGTGAATAAAAAGGGTTATTATCGTTTCTGACGCAGTGGGATCGGCCTTAACTTTATTAAGGGTCGAAATGGGAGATCATAGTTAATAGCCTGCCGAAACATTACACCTATTCCCACCATTTCGCCCTCGCTTCTATCTAGTACTCACGGTTATGATCAAATAGCCGAAAGTACTACAAAAGAATCAGTTTTTTATTTATATACACGGCCATTTGTTATTGCTGTGTGTTTAATCAACTGAGCCAACGTCGGTGCAGGGCACGGGAGTCAAGAATTGATGACGCTGACGACCTTAGACGCCTACAAGACTTTGAAGCCAGAAGTAAGCAAAAAGCTTCAGGAGTATCCACTGGTAGTGGTCACGGCCCACCGTGGCAGTGGGATTACTACAGCTTTGCAGTGCTGCTTTGGCGATTATGAGTACTTTGACTGCACTAGTGATCTCGACCACGTTGCCGTTTCATCCTCGTCTGTAAACATCATCTTGGATCGCATTCCGCTGACCAAGTTAGATAGCCGGGACTGGCAAAGAGCTCTGAAAGAGCATCGTGTTGTGATCGTTACCAGCCCTTGGTCATACGAGTATTACTCGAAGCACGCACAAGCCCAAGGCAATATAGTTAGGGAATTCCTGAGGATGCATAGCTCCCACGTCAGATATCGGCTTGATAAGGACGATGAGAAATCTCTGGGTGACCACATAATGGGGAATATCAACAATGATTACAAACAGGCGATAATGCGTGCAGCCATGTGGGGTAGAACAGGCTGCTCTGTGGCGGCGTTAGTGGACTATCATGCAAAGCATCGAGACTTTAAACCTGACACTGCTTTGAGGATGCTTCGATATCTCAATAGTATCACGAGCGGAAGCGTTGCTTGGGCAGGATTAGCAGGGAGCAACGCCGCGTGGCTCTCTAGTTGCCAGGATCTCTTGGCAGCTTTTTGGGCTAGTGTGGGGCTAGCCACGCAGACTGTAATTACACCCCTAGCATTAGTCCTTGCAGTCGGGGCCGCTGTTCTCGGCCACAGAAAGAAGTCCCAAGGTATTCCCACAATGCTCGACATTCTACTTCAACAGCGTGCCTTTAGCATGCTTCACCCCTCTGTGCTCTCGCGAATGATAGAATCGGTGGAGGAAGCACGGCGTGAACCCCCTGGTGCATTTGCCTCACTTATCGAAGGGCCTCTCGAAGTATTGCGCCAACAACTTGGGGATCCACAAAGGCTACAGCGCTGGGATCAGTCATTGAGCACCGTGTCGGAAAACCTGCTTTCAGATCGCGCGGTCTCGAAGGACGTTGAGCGTTACTTTGGCGAGCAGCAAATAACGCCTGAGCAGTTCGTAACTGAGCTAGAAGATCACCTGATAGAGGCTATGAATTCCATCGCCGAGCAAGTCCGTAAGAGCGTTCACTTCAAGCGGTTTGTTTCTACATCAGCATCTGTCTTGGATAGCACAGGGGAGGTCCGTGCTGATCCAAAGGGTGAGCTATCAACCCGTCTAGTGCATAGTGACTTAATCAATTACATTGCAACCCAAGTGCGTCCTGGCAAGACTATCTTGCTCTTGGGAGGACCGGGCAGCGGAAAGACCATCCTCTGGTGGATGCTCTCAGAGGCTGCCAGCCACTTTGAAGAGCCACTGCTTCCTGTACCGATCAACGTGCAGACACTTCGCTTGGCGGAAACCCGCAGCGGACTCATACGCCAGGCTTTGGCAAATGTTGACTTCTCTGACGAAGAGTTGCGTGCCCTTGATGAGAAACAACGTCTTCTTCTACTCATTGATGGACTCAACGAGATAGAGTACTCGACCACTGTGCGTGAGGCTACAAAGCAGGTCGTGCGCGTCATGATCAGCGGGCACGAACGTTGTCCCGTCGTAGCAACCTCACGAGCCCCTGTTCCCCCCTCTTTCCAGGTCTCTGCCCCTACGGCGCGGCCTGTTATAAGGCTTCTCCTTCTTCCCTTTGATGAAGACCAGAGGCGTACTGCCGTTGCAAAGCGGCCCGAGGTAGATGCAGAGCAATTCGAAGATTACCTCGGCACCGGCCATCTCTATACGCTGGCTTCCAACCCTCAGCTACTCGCCATTTTGATGGAGATTTTCCTGTCCGGCCGTGAGTCACCCGCTCCTCGCTCAGTCGCCGAAATATTCCAATTGTTTTTTGAGAAAAAGTGGGCTGAAAAGGCTCCGCTAGTGGACCAGCCAGAAATTGGCCGCGAGGCATTTAGACGCTCTCTCGCCACACTTGCTTGGCACATACGTTTGCATGGCCTTGCTTCAGCATCCAAAGAGGAATGGGCAAGGTTGCTTTCTCCGTTCGAAAGCTTGCTAAAACACGATGGTCTCTCTCGTCAAAACGTGCTTGATCGTGCCCACGCACTATATGTCATGGAACTGCACAGGCACGACCTAGTATTTGTCCACGAGCGCTTTACGGATCATTTTGCTGCCCACTTTCTCAAGCACCTCGGGGATATTCCGGAGTGCGTCTGGCGCGAGCGTGAATGGGAGCAGACATTGGTTCACTTAGCAGGTTTGAGCGATGACGCTGGACTTCGCCAGATTTTAGACGGCTGCATCCAACGCAAACTTATTGCTTTGGCTTGCCAAGTCGCTGCTGGGAATCTCGGCCGATTCTCAACCGACAGTTTGGAGAAGGTTTTCGCATTGACAGCGCGTGGCCTTTATGGGCCACGCCCCAGCCGGGATGATGCTGCACGCGGCCTTGGTGAATTCGCTGTGCCAGATGCCGTCAATGGTTTGAGGCTGGTTCTATCTGAGTTTCCTCCCAGGAACCGCCCATCGATCCGGCATGCCATTGACCTCCTTCGTCTCTCGCGGCTCACGCCTGAGACACTTCAGAGTGAGCTTCGGTGGAGCAGGCGCCGTGCCGAAAGCAAGTTTGGTCGTCTCAAGAAACGTGCCTCAGTCTCATCATCTTGGGTACCCAGCAAACGCGGAGACTATTCTTCAAACGTAATGCATGATCTTCAAACGTTGGTTACCGCTAGCGCGCCTCCAAAAGAAAGAGCTTCCACCGCGAAACGTCTAGGTTTGTCCGGAGACCGGGCTGCAGTTCCAGCCCTCAGCGCACTGCTCGATAAGGACAAGGAACCGGGGCCTGCTGTGCGCGGAACAGCTGCTAATGCCCTGGGCATGATTGGAGACCGGACTGCAGTTCCAGCCCTCAGCGCGCTACTCGATAAGGACAAGGAACCCGATGCCTATGTGCGTGGGTCAGCTGCTAATGCCCTGGGCATGATTGGAGACTGGGCTGCAGTTCCAGCCCTCAGCGCACTGCTCGATAAGGACAAGGAACCGGCGTCTGCTGTGCGCGGAACAGCTGCTAATGCCCTGGGCATGATTGGAGACCGGGCTGCAGTTCCAGCCCTCAGCGCACTGCTCGATAAGGACAAGGAACCCGATGCCTATGTGCGCGGGTCAGCTGCTAATGCCCTGGGCATGATTGGGAGTACCGAGGCATTGGGCGCGTTGACCACCGTTATGAGTAAGGATCCGGACCCGAAAGTGCGCGCGTCAGCTGCTAATGCCCTGGGCATCATTGGAGACCGGACTGCAGTTCCAGCCCTCAGCGCACTGCTCGATAAGGACAAGGAACCGGGGCCTGCTGTGCGCGGGACAGCTGCTAATGCCCTGGGCATCATTGGAGACCGGACTGCAGTTCCAGCCCTCAGCGCACTGCTCGATAAGGACAAGGAACCTGACGCCTATGTGCGCGCGTCAGCTGCTAATGCCCTGGGCATCA
>Ga0209777_10006820_pt1 | contig 12796 bp, 13 predicted proteins | sample FrelakmetHBP12HB_FD_187147 | JGI IMG/M metagenome (GOLD analysis project Ga0209777, IMG submission 187147) | Freshwater lake sediment microbial communities from the University of Notre Dame, USA, for methane emissions studies -HBP12 HB (SPAdes)... | ecosystem: Environmental > Aquatic >...
ACCAAACCGAAAATTTCACCTTCGGTTATTTCCAGATTGAGGGTGTCCACAGCAGGCAGACCATTGAAAGATTTTGTCAGGTTGTTGGTTTTAATGGCATCCATAACTTGGGAGTTGATAACTGATAGCTCAAAGCTGAAAGCTCAAAGCGAAATGACTTACGTTGAACTTTGAACGTTGAACAAAAAAAGCTGATTGAATTTTCCTATTAATAAGTAATACCTTGGATATTTATTTTTCCAACATGATTGTCCCATCCGCCGGCATACCGGGTTTTAGTTCCATATTGGGATTGGGAATATCCACTTTAATCCGATAGACCAGTTTCACCCGTTCCTTTTGGGTCTGAACATTTTTGGGAGTAAACTCGGCTTGAGGGGATAGGAAAGAAATCTTACCTTCGTAGGTTTTTCCGGGGAAGGTATCGGTGGTCACCTGCACCTTTTGCCCCACCTTAATCCGGCCCAGATCGGTTTCGTTGATATAGGCCCGCAAATAGACCTGACTCAGGTCACCAACAGTAATCACCGGTGTGCCTGGGGAGACAAATTCACCTGGTTCAATATTCTTGGAAAGGACTATCCCGGAAATAGGACAAACCACGGTAGAATAACTCATCCTGGTTTTAGCCAGGGCCAAAGCCTGCCTGGCCTGCTCCAGTCCTGCCTGGCCTTGGTCAATCTTCTCCTGGCGCGGACCTTTGCGGACCAAGGTCAACATCTCTTTGGCTTCTCGTATGCGAGCCTCAGACCCATCAAAGGTTGTTTTAGCCAGATCGTATTCCCGAGTGGAGATGACTTCCCTTTGATAGAGTTTTTTTTGCCTTTCAAATTCGATCCTGGCCCTGTCGCCATCGGCTTGAGCCCGTTCCAGTACGGCCTCTGCCTGGGCAATCTCCTCCGGCCTGGAACCTGTTTTTAACTCCGCCAGGGCAGCCCGGGCAGCGGCCACCTGGGCCTGGCGTTGGGCAATTTCATCTGCCAGGTCTTTACTATCCAGCCGAGCGACTACCTGCCCGGCTTTAACCATTTCTCCTTCAGAAACCAACCGTTTCTCAACCCGTCCTGGAATCTTGAAACTCACTTCCACATCGATAATCTCGATGTTTCCTGAAACTTTAATGATATTCTGATCCGGGATGTGCTGATTTTTAAAATAAAAAACTCCGGCCACCACACCGGCGATTACCAGTAGGGCAAGGATGATTATTTTCTTTTTCATAACTGAAATCCCTTTGAACTGTTCAGGTGTTCTTCTCCGATTACTCTTCTTCCTAATGGAGACTGGAAACCGGACAGCTATCTATGGCCTCATTATTACCTTCTGTCAACCCCTTTTCAGGTAGAATCGCTAAGGCTTCCCCTCGTTGTCATGACAAAAAACAGGAAGTTGAACCTTTATTTATCCGGTCTTCTTAACCAAGGCACGGTACAACCCTTTTTCTTCTTCCACGCCAAGGCACTCATGGCCTGTTTGCTTGCACCAGTTTGGCATATCCTGCTTTATCCCTTCATCATCGGCCAGCACTTCCAGGACCTGCCCTGTTTTTAATCCTTTAATTTTTCGGGCCGTCTCCACTATGGGCATGGGGCAGTAAAGCCCCACACAATCCAGTGTTTCATCTGCTTTCATTATCACTCCTTTATATAAACAGATTGACCTTGCTGTCCCTGGCAGCAGCCAGATAGGTGGCTACGCCGGCAAAATGTTCCACCTCCGGGATAAAAGCATCGTGGCCGATTCCCATCATCCCCATGGACGTGGTACAGGCAATAAATTTTACGCCGAACTCTTGGGCTATCTTAATCTGCTCTTCCACCTGGGGGAACTTGATATCCTTCATCAGTTTCTGCATCATCCACTTGCCCATGCCCAGCATGTGGAATTTTGATAAAGGCAATCTCTTGGAGCCGCCACGGTTCATGGCATTAAGCATTTTTCGCATGATCCCTTTGCTGCTAATGTGGCCCTCATTCTTTTTGATCAGGTTAAGTCCCCAAAAAGTAAAGAACATGGTTACTTCCATTCCGGACGTCGCCCCGCCGATAGCCAGGTTAAAAGCGGCCAGGGCTTTATCCATCTCGCCGCTGAAAACGATAATGGTCATCTTGTCCTGCTCGGCCATTTCCTCCTCCTTCCCCCTTCTATCCCAATAGTTCTCCACATTTGGGGCACTTTTTTGCTTTTTTATTGCTGATTATCGTTCCACAGTTAAGACAATGGGTGTGGACAACACCGCACACCTTGCAGAACGGTGGTTTGGAGACCATAATCTCCTCTTCACAATAAAGGCAAAAGCATTGCCCTTCTGTTTTAGGTGTCGCAGGCTGCTTCGTTTTCTTCGTCATGTTCATCCTCTCTTTCTTTTACCTTCTCTAAGCCTTTTATGGCTAAATTGTTTTTCTTGGCATAGTCGGCAATGGCTTTCCCCAAAGCCTGGGCCCCCAGATTGGAGCAATGATACTTATTCTTGGGCAGATCACCCAGCTCTTTGGCCACGAGTGCAGGCGTGATCTTCAGAGCTTCTTCGAGGGTTTTGCCCTTGGCCATCTCACTGACCTTGCTGGAAACAGCAATTGCAGCCCCACAGCCGAATGTTTGATATTTCACGTCTTCAAGGCGATTATCTTTCACTTTAATATAAAAAGTCATCATATCGCCGCAAACAGGATTACCCATTTCACCAACACCGTCGGCATCTTTAATTTCGCCGACGTTGCGGGGATTTTGGAAATGATCCATCACTTCTTTGCTATAAACCGGCATAAAATCACCTCCTTTCTTCTTTTAAAAATTTGGCATATAACGGGGACATCTGCCGTAATCGGGCCACTATTGGCGGAAATTTTTCCAATACATAATCGATATCGTCTTCTTTGGTTTCCAATCCGAGTGTCAAGAGCAAAGAACCCTGGGCGATCTCATGGGGCAAACCCATAGCAATGAGGACATGCGATGCCTTAAGGGCCTTCGATGTGCAGGCTGAGCCACTGGAGACCGCAATGCCGCTCATGTTCATGAGCATCAACATGGCTTCACCTTCTATGAATTCAATGCAGAAACTGGCGTGATGAGGAAGGCGCTGGCTGGGATGACCGGTGAGCACCACATGATCGATTTTCCCCAGCATCCCTTTAATCAATCGGTCCCGGATGATTGAAAGCCGAGCTGCGCGTGAAGCCATATCCCTTTTGGCTATCTCGGCGGCCTTGCCCAGTCCGACGAACGCGGGCAAATCCTCCGTACCCGGCCTACGTCCGTTTTCCTGTATACCCCCATCCATCAGAGGAATCAGGCGGACCCCTTTTCGCACCCATAAGGCCCCTGAACCCTTAGGGCCATAAAACTGATTTCCGGCCAGACTCAGGGCATCCACTTTGAGTTCTTTCACGTCAACCGGTACATTTCCGGTGCTGGCAACAGCATCGGTGTGGAAAATAACTCCTGCCCCCTTTACTTTTTTGGCTATCTCCTTAATCGGTTGAATAGTACCCACCTCTCCATTGGAGTGCATAATCGATACCAGGATAGTATCTTTTCTGATATGATTAACCACGTCTTCCGGATTAACCATCCCATATTTATCAACTGGCACCAGGCTGAATTCATATCCTGCTTTTTCCATCCTGCGGACGGTATTAAGCACTGAGAAATGCTCTATGGCCGAAACCACGATGTGCTTGCCTTTGCCGACCTGCCCTTGAGCCAATCCTTTTATGGCCATATTATTAGATTCGGTACCGCTCCCGGTGAAGATAATTTCATCAGCGTTTCCGTTGATAAGCGAGGCGACCTGATCACGGGCAATGTCCATGGCCTCACGGCTCTGATCACCCCAGTCATGAATGGACTGTGGATTGCCGTAAATATTCTTGAGATAGGGAAGCATGGCCTCGACCACCTCAGATAATACCGGTGCCCCGGCAATATAATCGAGATAGACTTTTCGACTCGTTGTCGTTTCCATGATCGTTTACCTCCTTATGGCCTCAAATGTGTTTCTCGATCACCGATTGCGTATGTTAATATATTCTCATCAGCAAAGCTGTCAAAAAAGAGTTAAAACTTTGGGCTCCGCATCCTCTTTTTAGGATTCCTTGGTTTATTCCTCCCCATGGATGCAGGACATAGGACAGGTTTCCATCGCCTCCTCAATACACTCTTTCGCATCTCCTTCAGGCAGGATCACTTTGGCCTTTTCTGTGTCCTCATCTAATCGAAACACCTCCGGACAGAGTTCAGAGCAGCTTCCACAGCCAATGCATTCCTCTTTATTAATTAAAACCTTCATTGTAAATTCCTTCCTGCTTTCATTAAAATGTCAGGGAATACGGAAATTGGGTCAAAACCACAGGCCCCTCTTTACCTACAACCTCAGATAATTGGACTTCCGGGGGGCTTTTCCCAATTCCATCCTTTTGACCTGTTTAATAAATCTCGTTAATGTTGATGACCAGAAGATGGGCTTTCGTGCTTTTCCCTCCCATGTTATGGTTTGATCAGACGAAATCTTTACCTGCTGTTTATTGCGATAACTTAACCACTAAAAATTTCAAGACATCAGGGCTCTCGTTATACCAGCAGTGTGGAGTTCCGGCCGGACTGTCAATGAGCATATCGGCACTGACCGTCTGTTTTTCATCTCCAATCTCAACAACCCCTTCCCCTTCCAGGACATAGAAAAAAACATCGGTCGGGGTGGTGTGTTTTTTTAGTGATTCTCCAGGGTTTAGGGTCATGTGGACAACATTCGCCTTATTGGTCTCATAGATTTTTTTCGCCTCAACCCCATGGGGATTTTGAAACCTATCCGTTGTTTTTACCTTGATGATTTTCATCATCATTCCCTCTCTCTGTATTATTCTCTTGCCCTTATTTGAGAATCCTTCTTAATCACCTTTCAGTAATTTTTCTGCTTCACTGATTTTATTCTTGTAAATTTGGTGGATCAGATTTTTATCAAATTCCCATTCTTCCTGCAGCATGGCCTCTTTTTCCTCCTGACTGAAGTAATTCATAATGGGCATGAAAAAGTGCTTGTCCTCTTTCTCGATATGCTTGGGATAAAAACCGACCAGAAAATTCATCCGGTCGAGCATAAGGGGTAAGGCATCCAGATCTCCTTTTAAATACCTTCCTTTGGCTTCAACCAGATCAGCTACGGTCTTCCTACCCTGTTGATGTTCTTCAACCAGTTCATTGATGATCTGTTTATGTTCCCTGGATAGGGACTTTTTATTTAAGTCCCTGAAGAGGATATCCTCTTCTTTTCCATGGTGGCATCGGTCGGCATACATGCGGATGAAATCGACGGCCAAATCGATAAATTCAGGGTTTATTTTCCCTTGTTGCTCGCTTCGGGCAATTACTTTTTTGATCACCGCGATCATCTTTTCGATCAGTCGGTGTTCGATCATCAGGGGACCTATGGGTAACATGGCATAACCTCCTTAATTTTTTAAAGGCTTCTTTAAGCCTCTTTTTTTGAGGAAACGGCCCCAGGGATCTCCGCCCGGATGGCCTTCTCAAATAACGGCCAAGCCTTTTCCATATGCTTTGAAATGTTGAACTTACCCTTGCTCAGATACCAGAGTATGGCTGGCGGTTGGACGAGTCCCAAAAAGATGATCGAAACCGTATCCGGGTTAAGGCCGGGCTTGATTTGACCCAAGCGCTGCCCGTGAGCTACCAGTTTGGCCACTTGGCCCAGAATTCTCCGGATAATTCTATACATGGCCGTTCTTCTCAGGGGATGAGAGACGGATATCTCTTCGGAAAAAACGATCCGCGGGATGGCCTGGAATTCTTGGACCATTTTAAGGTGGCGCCTCATAAGCAATTTAAGTTGTTCCAGGGGAGATAGCGATTCCTGTCGAACCGTTCGGACATTTTCCATAATCAGGTCTTGGATCAGTTCCAGGGTCGCCTCTAAGATTTCCTCCTTTCCTTTAAAATGCCTATAAAGGGCCGAGGGCACCAGCCCGACCTTCCGGGCCACAGCGGCTACGCTCAATCCTTTCATGCCCTGCCGGGCGATCAGGGCCATGGCCGCCTTGGCGATCTGTTCTTTCCGAACTTGGCTTTGTTGTTTTTTGGCTCTCATGTTCTTTATTGTGAATCCTTATTCACTATAATAATCCTGAATTTTTCCTTGTCAAGGAAATTTTTTGGTACCGATGAAAACAAATCCTCCTTTTGACTTTAACCGCTGGATATAGTTTATCTTGTTCATTCCTGAAGGTACCTCGTTGAGAGGCCAATCCTTTACCGATAGGCGGATTCATTCCCCAGCCCGCTAAGGCCACATTTTTGAGAAAATGAACTAGAGTTTAGATTTTAGGATACGATAAAAAGTAAACGGATTGATTTAAGCCAAAATCAAGCGGAGAAAGAAGTAAAAATAAGTTGTTTTAGAACCAGCGTCCCCTCATACGTGGCGGAGCCGAGACCAGGTAATCGGAAAATGTTTAAAGTGACTGGGCGACGGATATAGGCTCAAACTCCTCTTTATTCTCTTCGGGGTCGGCAAATTCAAGGGCGATCTTTTTGAATTCCTCATGAACCTCCATAAAGGCAGCAACAACCTCAGGATCAAAAAACGTCCCACTTTGCTTGGCAATGGTGGAAACGGCTGCCTCGTGGGTAAAAGAGGGCTTATAGACTCGCTTACAGATCAAAGCATCATAGACATCAGCTATAGCCATGATCCGCCCGAACAAGGGAATATTTTCTCCCTGAAGTCCTTCAGGGTACCCGGTGCCGTCCCATTTCTCATGATGGGTATAGGCCATTTCCTTCCCATATTGCAGAAAGTCACTGTTGACCCCTTGCCCGAATTTCTCTTCGGCCAGTTGTAAAGCCTGTCGTCCATAAAAAGTATGTCTTTTCATCACATTAAATTCTTCAGCGGTTAATCGGCCGGGCTTAAGGAGAATACTGTCGGGAACCCCAACTTTGCCGATATCATGAAGGGGGGATGATTTGTATAACAGATCAATGGTTTCCGTTTTCAGGATCCCGGCAAATTTCGAACGGGTGGCTAATTGCTGGGCCAGGACCTTGATATAACGCTGACAGCGCAAAATATGGCCGCCCGTTTCGCTGTCCCGGGTTTCGGTCAAGGCGGCCAGACAAACGATGGTAAAATCCTGGGTCAGGGCCAGCTCTTTGGTCCTATCTCTGACTTTTCGTTCCTCCCGCCAATATTTAAGCAAGGTTAAAAAAGTAAAATTTCCTCCCAGGGTTACAAGAGGAATTAGGGATGAAAGGAAGATGCCTTTGCTGTGGAGCAGCCAAAGGGAGACCTGCCATAATCCCAAGGCAAAGAGATTCAGGACTAATAAGCTCCAGACCGCGCCTGTCCTGCTTAATAGCAGTGCGGCCAATATTCCAGAGACCAGGACCAGGGCGAACTCCATCCCGGGTATCCAATAGGGCCTGGAAAAAAAATCCTTTCTCTGGAGGTTGTCAACAATGGTGGCATGGATCTCCGGGCCGGGGAAGACAGGGTCCATTGGGGTTGACCGAAGTTCTCCTAAGCCGGCTGCCGTGGCCCCCAGAAAAATGATTTTTCTCTCGATTTGTTCCCTGGAAATGGAATCCAAAAGGATATCCCTTGCCGAGATATAGGTGAAGGATTTTCCTTTGCCCCGATAACGGATCAGCAGATTGCCCCTGGCATCCACCGGGATGATGGTCTCCCCGAATCGGATAGACTCTATCCCTCCTGGGGCCGTTTTGAGGACGATTTGGTTTATACCGAAGGCCTGGGCAAAGACAGCTAATGATAAGCTGGGATAAAACTTCTGATGGTATTCCATAAGGAGGGGGGCCCGTCGTAAGATGCCATCTTGGTCCGGGCTGACATTGAAAAAGCCGGACATGGGTGTCGCCTCGGCCAGCACCTTCAGGTTACAAACGGCATCGGTTGGATGGAAGAGGAGAGACTTGTCTTCAGCTCCCCCCTTTTCCGTAACGACAACTACCGGAAAAGGATTAAGAAGACAATCCCTCTGGAAATATTCTTCAGGGGAAAAAAGGAACTTGAAGCCTAAAACAAAAGGTCCCTGGGAAAGGGTCCTGGCCAACAGGAGGTCATTATCCTGCAGCCCTTTAGGGAAGCCACCCAAGTCGACCTTAATTTTTAAATCCCGGAGAAAATCTCTTTGTAACACATCAAAGGAGGTCCGATCCGGCTCCGGAAAAACTATATCCAGACCAATACTCAAGGCACCCATGGCCTTGATCTTTTCCAATAATTGGGCTACACGATAGCGAGGCCAGGGCCATTGTCCGAATTGGGCCAGACTTTTGTCGTCCAGGTCAACGATAACGGGGAGGTTGGAAGTTTGATCCTTCAGATCTGGTTTTAGCAGGTTGTCATACAAGTTAAGATCGAGAAGACGAAAAAGTGGGGGCTGATAAATATACAACAAGGAGAAAATGAGGGAGAAAATCAGTCCGGGAAGGAGATTCCAGGAATACCCTTTTTCTGGTTTAGCCAGAAAGGCCTTATGGACTGCCTCACGACTCAAGATTTTTAAGGCCCCTCAGCGGATCACAACTTCGACCCGGCGATTTCGAGGTTCCGGGACCTCATCCTCTGTTTTAATCAAGGGATTATCCTCCCCATGGGAAGCAACTTCAATTATCTGAGCATCAAGACCGATGGCTACAAGCATTTCCTTCACTAAGGCCGCTCGTTTCAAGCCCAGATTAAAATTAGTCTCTCTGGCTCCCACCCGGTCGGTATGGCCGATTATGCTAATGTCCGTGGAATTGCGGGTTTTACTGGTTTTTAGGATTTCAAGTAACATCTTCTTGGATTCCTCGGTCAAGTCAGAAGAACCCATTTTATAATACAAAAGGAAATGAACCGGTGAAGTGGGTTGTGCATCCAGGGCCGATCCAAAGATGTCCTTTATTCGTTTTTCCTCCACAAGAAAAGGAGGGGTTGGGGACTCATCGGCTTTTTTGACCTCCGTGGCCTGTCTGGGTTCCGTTAAAAGCCGGCTTCCGCCTTTATTGGAAACAGAAATTTTTCCTGTCTTACCGTCAGGGTCGGACAGAAGAACGAATAAATTTCCGCTGGAGGTACAACATGAATTAAAGAAAAACAAGAGAAAACAGCAAAGGGTAAAAAACTTATAAGGGTTCATGGGAAACCTTCTCTCCAACTTTTACATCAAATTCTTGCCTTGGCCAAAAGTCTTTCAAAAAGGATTGATTTAGGAGACAATTTGGCTATCATCCCCGTCAAGCAGACAGTTGTTACCTCAGCGGATCGTAACTTCGACCCGGCGATTTTGAGGTTCCGGGACCTCATCCTCTGTTTTAATCATGGGATCATCTTCCCCATGCGAAGCCACTTCAATCAAATCAGGATTGATGCCCTGGTAAATAAGGATAAACTTAATTACCTCGGCCCGATCCGAGGCAAGCCTATAGTTGAACTCCCTCGTACCGACACGATCGGCATGGCCGATTATGCTAATGTCCATAGAATTGCGAGCTTTGATGGTTTTTAGGATTTCTGGGATGAGCTTCTGGTATTCCTCTGTTAAATCGGAAGAACCACTTTTATAATACAAAAGGAAATGAACCGGTGAAGTGGGTTGTGCGTCCAGGGCCGATCCAAAGATGTCCTTTATTTGTTTTTCTTCCATAGAGTAAGGGGGCTCAGGAGCTTTATCCCGGGTCTTAACGTTAACGGCCTGTCTTGCCTCTTTTAAAACCTGGGTCCCTCCTTTATTAGAAACGGCTATTTGGCCCACTTGGCCATTCGGATCGGGCAAAAGAACAAAAAAATTCTGCTTGGGGGTACAGGAGGTCAAAAAACACATCCAAAACCAAACCAATAGATATTTTATTATGACCTTCATGGGCACATCGAGTATGGAAAAGCAATGGTCTCTCTTTCAGAATCCGTCATCTTCTCTATCAACCTTGACAACAAATTTGGTCCCGCGAATGCCCACATTCCCCACCGGGGTTTCAAACCGAACCGAATCCGGAGACAATTTGGCGATAACCCCCGACAGATAGGCAACAGTCCCTTTAAACAATCGGGTAACTATGGATAGTTTCCCTTCGGCCGGAGAAAAAAGGAACTCATTGATGGTTACTTCCGTATTAGGCCCTAACGATAGGAGGGTATCATCCTTTAAAATCATTCCCAATGATCCATCCGGACCGGTTTTGAAAGAATCGTTTTTAAATATTTTTTCTCCAACCTTGGCAGACAGGGGTTGATTCGATCGCACAATGACGGCTGATCCTATTACCGTCTTAATGCTTCCCACAGGAAGTTCCTCGGCTTGTGCCCACGAGGACCAAAAAAATAAAACCACACCTACGATCACGATCATCTTATTCATAGTTTATATTATACCACCTTTCTACCCCTTTTTAATAGCTTTTTCCCCCACCGGTCGCCTCATTCCCTTTCTTTTTCATTCAAATAGCCGAGAATTTCTTGGTCATTGGGAGCCCGTTTGAGGGCGGCTATAAAACTGTCCTGGGATTCCTTAGGCTTACCCAGCGTTTGAAAAGAAAGACCCAGGAGGCGGTAAACTTCTTTCGATTGTTCACCTTGGGACAGGGAATGATTTAAAGCGCTCACCGCCTTTTTAGGAAAGCCATTCATCAGGAATGCTTTCCCCAAATTTAACCAATAGGGGCCTTTTGTCGGTTCGATTCGAGTGGCCTGTTGACAAAGGGACAAAGCCACCTTTATACTTTCTTTTTGTTGGAGATAAAGTGATCCCAGATGGCTTAAAGAAAAGGCATCCTGGGGATAGATTTTTAAAGCCTTTTTAAAACAGGTCATGGCTTCTTTCCTCATCCCCAAAGATTCCTCACACTCTCCCAGCACTCGGTAAATAAATCCCTTTTTATCTGGGGCCTCCTCCGCTTTCTTAAACCAAGTAAGGGCTTGAGGAAAATTCCCTTGTTCTCGATAGAGCCTCCCAAGATGATAGGCCAAATCGAAGTTATCCCCATTACTTTGGGCCAAGTCTTCCCAGACTTGAATAGCTTTCTCAACCATCTCCAGTCTGACATAAGCAAATCCAAGATTGAATGAGGCCATAAAGTCATTCGGGAAAAGGGCCAAGACCCGGTGGAACGATTCAATGGCTTGCTCCAGTTGTCCCAAATTGGCATAGCAAACCCCCAGGCTGTTCAAGACATTGATATTAGTCGGATCCAGAAACAAGGCCTTTTCATATTCATGAACGGCCCCTCTGAGGTCCCCAAGGTTGTATAGTTTATCTCCGCTGATATTGAGGCTGACGGAATCAAAGGTGACTATGGAACCAGGGCCCAGGAAGGCAAGATGGTCGAGGGCTTTAATCGTATTGTCAAGGATCTCCCCTTTGTGGAAAGGAGCGCTGGGAAAATCAGCCAGGGCAAAGGAAAGAGAAAGATTGAGGGTTTGTTTTATTTGTTCCATTAAATCCCTGGCCCAAAGTCCGGCCTCATTCTTATCCTTTCCCGGAATAAAAAGGATAAATCCATCACGGCCATAAGGACCGACCACCCCGCCGGCCGGAAGTTTCTCCTCAAGACTAAAGACCGTTTCTTTCTGGATTTCCAAGAGGCTCCTTTCCCCCCAGAGTTTCAATCGGTCGGCATAATCATCCACCCGCCCGATAAGGAGGGAAAATTTTTCAGTAACTTTTAAGGCCTCTCTAAATCTCAACTGGAAACTTTGAAAAGAACGAAGAGGGCCGTTGGGCAAGAGGATGTCTCCTTTTGAGTCCCTCATTTTTTCACTATGGGGAGAAGCCAATCGCACCCAATCATTTTTTTGGATGGCCAGGCCCGACTCCCGAAGATAAATGACCTCGGCAATACTGAGTTCTTCTTGTATCTCGAGTGGAATGACCAATCCTTTCTCTCGATCCGGATCGCCCATTTCCAGAATTGAAAAACGCATAAAAGGACTGACCCCGGCTTTCTGCCCTAAATTGATCACGATTCGATGGCTGGGGAGGAGGTCAATGACTCTCCCTGCCTGATAGAGGATTTCATCATAACCTAGAATGGTATTTTCTCCCAAAAATTCGGCCGATTCAAGGGCCGTCCATGCCCTTTCCCACCAGCGGGTCATTAAGGAGTATTTTGAAGGGTTCCCTTGAAAGGTTTCCTGGTCCCGCGGCTCCAGCCCGGCCCATCCCAGATAATAATTAAATTCTTTTTCTAATTCTGAAGAACTTTGAAAAGGCGGAACAGAAAGACGCCTTTCTTCTTCCAGGGCCGAGATAACAAAACCGATTACTAAAGGATGGTGATGAATCGTGGCCAAAATCGTCCCCTGGGGAAAGCCGCTGGTAATCTCTTTAACCCAGGCCCTGGAGTCCGTCTCCAGGGAAATGGACAAGGAACCGGCCATGGAGTGCTTGTTGTGAAGAGAAAGGAAACCAAGGATCAAGGTCTGAGCAGGTTGACCTTCGGCCAGACTTAACTTTTCAGGCTTTCGCTCGCCACCTTTTTTGGACCATTCTTTCAATACCCGGATTAAGACTTTTCGGAACGCCCATTCATAATAAAGGCCGGTTACGGGATCCTGTTGATTTTGTTTTTTTAAAACCACCATATCAAGGGCAATGCTGGAAAGACGTTCAAGTAGGTGTCTATCCTTGGGCCCCGGAGCCTGATCCAAACCGAAGAAGACCAGGAAACCCACTGGCTTGCCGTGAAAAACCATAGGCCAAAAAAGTCTTTTTCGTTCCGGGTCATAGGTCATTTCCTTTTGAGAAGCCCCATTTATTGCCACAAATTCTTCCAGGTTCCC
>Ga0209777_10006821_pt1 | contig 12794 bp, 7 predicted proteins | sample FrelakmetHBP12HB_FD_187147 | JGI IMG/M metagenome (GOLD analysis project Ga0209777, IMG submission 187147) | Freshwater lake sediment microbial communities from the University of Notre Dame, USA, for methane emissions studies -HBP12 HB (SPAdes)... | ecosystem: Environmental > Aquatic >...
TCTGTGTTGGGAAGAGCGTGATGCCTCCCTTATAGGAATGACTGAAGGTGAGTCCTGTTATCCTGATGTAACTCCTGGTTCCTTTGATTTGTAGTGAGGAATTCAGATAGTTAGAGTGTGGCGCGTAGGTCCCGTCGATGATGGGATGTTCGCCGTTGTAGTTCTTTATGGTGAAATACTGTGTTGATGTGCCGCTGCGATTGACACTGATTACATGGTGGTAGGTGTATACCCCGCACCGTACATAGATAGTATCAGAGGTGGCGGAACGGTTGATTGCCTTTTGTAATGTGAGGAGTGGATGGTTGATATCCCTGCCGCTGTTGCTGTCTGAGCCATGGTCTGCGGCGGTAGCGACATACCAGACCGAAGTAGTAGCTTTGACAATTGGCATACCCATTGGAATCGGAGAAAAAATTAATATTAAAATTAACATACATACTATTAGTTTCTTCATTATCTGATCCCACCAAAACTCTTACAGCCCCGTTAAGTATCGCGCATTCTTAAACTTTTTCATTTATCTCCAAATTAATATAATCATACTGAAAAATATAATCCTTGAAAACAAAGAACTACTTCAATTTTCGTTTTTCGATCTTGCCATTATGATTTTCGAACCAAGACCCATTTATTCGAGAGAACCTATGATGAAGAATAAGTCTTTGGTATCGACAAGAAAAAAGAGATGTATGAATTTGTTTTCGTTGATAAAAACATGGTCACTGACGCACTGGGCGAACAGTACGAAAAACGATTTCAAACACCAGGTGTAAATGAGTTTCGGTTTATCAAGATGTAATTATATTCATTTCAAAGGCTCTGATATCAATATATCATCAAAATTCAAAGGGATTATATTGTGGATAAGTATACCCTAGCCCGGTGGAAAAAAAATAATAAAATTATCGAATGCTGATGAGAATTTTCAAAATAATTCAAATTCAAATGATTTACAAAGTAAAGCAGAACCAACTTCAGAGAATCAATCGGGAAGTCATGGTGGATTAAAAAAAATTGTAAAAGATGTAGGTGTGATTGGTCTCGACAGAATATTAACTTCTTTAGCAGGTATTATATTAATTCCTGTTTTAACAAAAACTTTGGGTGCTTATGGATATGGACTATGGAGTCAAGCAATTATAACAATAACTCTAGTTTTAATTGTCTTGATATTAGGTTTTGATCTTTCAATTCCTCGGTTGTTTCATGCAAAAGAATTCGAAGAAATAAGAAAGGATTTTTATTCAATATTAACTCTAGTTTTAGTAATATCAGCTGTATTCTCTTCTCTTCTATTTTTATTTCCTGAAATTCTTGCCAATACAATATTTGGTGGTTATATTACAATTGTTAAGATAGTAGCAATAATAATTTTTATAAGTGTTTTAGAGAAGATTTTTCTGACGGTCTTTCAGGCTTATCGGGAAATGAAAAAATATGCTTTTATTGATATCCTAAGTACTCTCATTGAGACCGGACTGGCAATTACCCTTGTTTTATTAGGTTATGAAATAATCGGAGCACTCATCGGAGTATTGTTCGTGAGATTATTTTTTTCTATTGCTTTATTTTTTATGGTCAGAAAAAAATTGCCTTTTAAAAAACCTAATTTATCGTTTATAAAGGAGTATCTCAAACTAGGAATTCCAACAATTCCAGGTGGTCTTTCACATTTTGTAGTCGAACTGAGCGATAGATATGTGATTGGGATTTTTCTCGGCCCTGCTTTTGTTGGTTATTACGTACCTGGATACTCGCTTGGAAAAATTATTCCAGTTCTTCTAGGAGGTTTACTCGCTTTTGTACTTTTGCCCACCCTTTCGGAGTTTTATGAAAAAAAGAGGATACATACGATTAACAATCTTCTAAATTTAAGTACGAAATATTTTCTTCTTATTTCTATACCGTCTATGGTCGGAATGCTTATATTAGGAAAATCAATCCTTTTATTGTTTACAACTACTGAAATTGCAGAAGCTGGATATAGCATACTTATTTTGACTGCTTTTGTTGGGATATTATATGGATTATATGAAATTTATAAGGTGACAATCTTTCTGGAAAAAAAGACGAAACTACTCACAATTTATTGGGTTATTGGTGGGGTTATAAATCTAGTAGGAAATTTAATATTTGTTCCGAAGTTTGGTATTTTAGCAGCGGGAATTACTACGTTAATATCTTATCTTCTTGTGACTATTATGGTGTTGTACTTCAGTTTTAAAAATATGCCTTTCCGTCTAGATTATTTATCAATTGGAAAGATAGTATTTTCATCTATTTTAATGGGGGGATCTCTTTATTTAGTAGGTCCCTATTTACACAATAACCTTTTTTTATTAATTATTTTAGGAATTCTCATTTATTTTGCTAGTATATACATTTTAAAGGGATTGGATAAAAAAGAAATCAAATTTATAAAAAGTCTAATTAGTTAGTGTCGTCTAAACGAGAAATCCTCATACTTTATCGGAGGATGAATCGCGTTATTTTCTTCAAATATTCGTTACCATGTACTGGGTGGACGCACCCGCTGGCGCGGGCGCTCTGAAGCACCTGCCCAGGACATGATTCATAGAGTTGATTAGCAGCAGCCATAGCGTAGGCCAAAATTTATACCATTTGGAATGGTGCCCTAAATACCGCTACCACATTATGCGGCAGGAATAAATCAAAGAACTTATCGAGGATATTGTGCGTAAAGTCGTGGCCCAGCGTCACCTCACCATAGTCGAGCTTAGTGTGATGCCGGACCACATCAATATTGTCGCCGCACTGCCGGGCGACCATGAGCGTCTCTTCAGCCTTCCATCTCCTGAAGGGCGCATCCTCCCACGAGATCTTCAAACTAATCCCAACCATCCTCTGACGATACCCGCGGGGCGCTTTGGAGCCTCGGGAAATTCTTCGGGACCATCGATGACACCGACGCAGACACGGTAATCAACTACGTCAGAAACCATCGTTTCCAACAGGCCACCCTCATTGGTTTTCTGGGGACAGCCTAACCTCCAGAAGCCTCGGCATTTATGTCCGCGAGGATGTCATCAATTTTTCATATTCTTCTTCTAGTCTATCTATTGATTTTTCTAATGAATATTCTTTTAAAATGTAATTATGAACCTCATCTGCTAATTTTTTTCTTTTATTCGGATTTCCTATTAACTCTTTTAAACATTCGGTAAGACCTTGAATATCATGAGGATCGTAAATAAGTGCTTTATCTTTAAGGATATATGGTGGTGCTCCAATATTTGATACTATTATAGCGTTTTTAGAAATCGCAGCTTCTAATATCGTCCTACCAAATGGTTCGGCCCATAGACCAGGATGAACAAATATGTCTGCCTGTTTAAAATAATATAAAAAATCATCGCTTTTGTAGGGAACTTTACCAAAAAATTTTATTCTATCGTCTTTTTTACTTAAGTTTTCTAAGTTAATCCTTTCCGGCCCATCTCCAACAATCCATAATTCAGCGTTCTTCGTATCTAGGTTTTGAAATGCTTTGATTAAGTTATGTACACCCTTATGGAATTTTAATTGCCCAACATAGAGTATGATAATTTTTTTCGATTCAATAATTGTAATTTTTTTTAATTTTTCATACATATCGGAATCATAAAAATTTGGAATTATTACCATTTTTGAATGGTCAAATCCACCTTTCATAAATAATGTTTTTAATGGTTCTGATAAAACAAAGAATCTATCATATCTTTTAATGATCCTTCTCTGAATTTTTCGATAAAAATATTCTATAACTGGAAAAAACGACAATTTATACTTTCGTTTTTCTATAGCACATTTCAAATTCTTTGGGAACCTACAACAAGCTTCATCATTTTCATTATAATTTAGTTGATGCCAACAAGCAGGCCAAATGCCATTTATTGTGGTTACTAATTTAGTTTTTTTGAATTTTTTATACAAAAATGCCAATATTTCTTTTTCATATGCTGCACCATATTGATGAATTATATCATATTCTCCATCATGAATTTTTGTCAATTCTTTTATCATTGATAAAAATGATTGCCTTCGATAAAACTTTCCATACTGGGTTTTTTTATATTCTGATTCATATAAACTTTTATCAAAAATTAACAAATCGATGTCATATCCTCTCCGAACGAGCTCTTCATAAATCAGTGAACTACTATTTCCACACCCTGTGCTTCTCGGAGGATTAAATTGACTAGTAATAAATAAAATTTTAATATTTTTCACAGATATTCCTCGTATATTTTAAATACTATGTATTTGTCTAGCTCCGGGAGATACATAGCTCGATTCTGAGTAGATTTTCTAATTCTTCAGTCATGTTTTTTCTTGCAACCGCCTGGTAGCAAGTACCGACGTGATTCACTCATTGTTTTCCGGTCTCTGCGTGGACCGGAAGCAGCCGATGATTTTGCACATGATTACATGTTCCGGATCGCCTACTCCGCGAGATTGTTCGTCGGCTGCATTCCCGGATGTAGCAGGCAGATATGCCAGCTGCCCAACCTGTGCTTGAGGTACTGCACCTTCGTCCGCACCTCAGGGTATTCGATGTACTTGTCGGCCAGGTATGCAAGGTCCCGTTCCCAGCACAATTTTTGTTTGTTACGCTGGTTTTTCGGCGGATCTTTGCCAATGGACGCTTTCAGTGCATCGAAGCGTCGATGCACCTCCGTAGAGAACATCTGTTCGTACTTTAAGAGGTCGACGCCGTTGTCGACCTCTCTGAGGAGGTGCGCCCAGTAGCGCTGCACCTCGAGCAGTGCCCAGGGTAGCTGCTATACCCATCGTTGACCATGGCGTTATGGAACGCGGCGCCAAGAATCTCATCGAGGACCTTCTTGCCGCGGGATGCCCTAATCACTGTGAGGATCTCGTCCTGGTCGATGCGGAAGACCCACAGCCAGTGGTTCTTCCCTAGGATCGGCATGTCGGTCTCGTCGGTATGGCGTCACAGAGCGTTTGACCCGTCGTAGTAGGTTTTCGTATTCGGGGGCGCAGGCGTCCCCGGCCAGCAGGAGGATGTCGGGACGCCTTTCGGGCTGATTTGCAGGCCGTATTGTTATTGGAGGGCGTCCTGGATGCTACGCAGGATGCTGCGGTAGTAGAACTTCATCATGTGATTATGGTTATGAGGCGAATGCCGAAGCTGCCCTATCATGGACAGTCTGGATGCAGGGCGGTGATTTCGGTGCCGCACCCCAGGGCAGTGGCAGTGGTGAAGTTCGAAGCGGGTGACTTGGGTTTGTTGTGGTGGAAGGTCTTTGATGACCCGAGATTCTATTTTAGTTGCGGCTCCGAGGTAGGAGCCGCATCAGGGACAGTGGTCTATAATGAAAGAGATAATCTCGTCTGGTTCTGGGGTAGTTCGGGTTGCGTCGTGATGTCCGGGTAGAGCGCCACGTGGTAGATGACGCGTTTCATAAATTTCTTGTTTTCTTATTCAAGTTATTTGACTCGGTGTTCCAACTATTGGATAAGTAGAACAATTCTGATATCCACTGTTGCATCCCACCCAAGCAGACTTGGTATGGGTGTTGGTCAGCATGGATTTTTCGGCCATTTAAAAAGAAGGCAAGTCAGCTTAACAAATAAAACACTATCTTGCATTAATATAATACGTGTTGAATTCACTGTTACTATATATATTATTAACAGTTTTATCTAACTCCAATTTTTTAAAATCTTCATTAGTAAAAAATTGTGCTAATTCCCAATTTGGATACAACATCTGATAACGAATTCTACTAATTTTCGATATTATTAGGTATGCATCTGCTTTATACTGATTTCCTAATGTACTATTAAACCCGTATCCAAAATGAGGAGTAATAATTTCATTCTGTTTAAATCTAATATTTTTTGCATTTTCAATATTTCCATAGATAGCACTATAAAATCTATATTGTGAAGTTCCTTGTAATTCCTCAATATTTAAATTGTCATTTCTATATTCAAACGTCCATTTCATTCCTACTAGTTCCATACGAGTTACTTGTTGATTATCTGTTCCACGAAGTGGGGATTCATAGAAACCTAAAACAGAAATGACTATTATAATTGCTAATAAAAAATAAATAAATTCTCTAATATGATATTTTTTAATTAATGATTTTTTATCGATGTTAATTAAACAAAACAATGAACCAACTAAGAATGTTGAAAAAATAATAGCATAAGGAAAATATCTAACATACCCGCCAGGAGAACCTATGAAAAAAAATAAAATAGTTATTACATTGAAAAATGAAAAAAGAAAGATCATCAAGGTTGTTTGCATTTTATTTTCTAGTCTATTCCTAGAATCCTTGTTTTTACTTGCCAATATAAAAATTACTCCTAATATTATCATAATTCCAAAAATCCCCAACGTAAATATACCAACCTTTAAAACATAAGTTAAAGGAGGTGAAAGCTTTTGTACGATATCTCCATATACTTGATAATTTGATTTAAAAAATTGAAATATAAATCGTTTAATTTCATTAATAGCTCTGTTATTAATGTCATATAAAATATACCAGGTAAGCCAAATAATTGATGTTAATAATATCAACCTCAACCAAGTTATATATTTTCTAAATGAATTAAATCTATTTCTCCACCATAAATGGTGTTGTTTTCGTTTCAAAGGTAAAAAAATCCTTTGGCTTTGCTTTAGGTTGGATTCTTCGCTAAATTTATTTTGTAAACTAAAGATTGAAAATTTCTTATTTTTATTATCGCTATGATTTTCATATAGTATCACAATCAAAAATATTATTATGATTATCGCTATAAAAAATAAACCTCTAAGTGGATGGAAAATAATAAATGGCAATATTATAATGATATATAAAAATGAATATCTTTTATCTTTAATAGATTTCAAAAATATATACATCATAAAAGGTAATAGAAAAAGACCGAGTGTATGAGGATAAAAAGATGTTGTAAATGGACCAAAAAGTGGAATTAAACTGATTAAAAAAATTATTAAACCAATTTTTTTTCCTAATAATTCAAATGCTAAAAGAAAAAAACTCGATATATAACATAAATAAAATATAGAAGGAAAAATCATTGTAACAGTTTCAATATTAATAGATGTAAGTATAGAAAATTGAGATCCAAAAATATGCAATATTGGATACCAATTATTATTATTAATATGACCAGTATTAAGAATATCTTTCATCAAACCTATATGACTTAAAGCGTCTGACCGATCAAATATAGCATAATTTCTAATTAAAGGAAGTAATATCAATAATATTGTTGTAAAAATTATTGTAAAAATAGGAATTAAAATAAAAGATTTATCAAAAAAATTTTTATAAAATAATATGTGTAAACAATAAAAGATACAAATTAATAAAACACTAATAATAAGTAACCAAAAATATGTAGGATAAACATCATATATGGAAATTTCATAACCTTTGGCAACTTGAACTTTAGTTATTATAATTAAAATTACTATGATATATACTATTAAAGGAATTGATAGTACTTTGAATCTCTTATTTTTACTTATTTTCATCATAGTAATTCCTTAAAATTTATTTATATTTTTTATTATTAATTTCTAAATAAACCGCTTCAATTTTCTTACAGACTTTTTTAACATCATATTTTTCTTTTGCCTCATTAATATTATATTTAGATATTTGTTTCATATAATTTTCATTCCTTAACAATTGAATTATTTTTTGAGAAAGTTCTTTAGACTCTGGAGGATTACATTTAATAATTAAACCTTGTTTTCCATCTTCTAAAATATCTTTTAGTCCAGCAACAGCTGTTGAAATTAATGGCATACCAGAAGCCATTGCTTCAAGAATGACTGTTGGAAATCCTTCACCATGCTCTGTAGGAAAAACAAAAATATGACATTTTTTAAAATATTCTTGTTTTTCTTTTTCAGAGATATAACCTGTAAATTGAACATTATTTTCTAAATCCATCTCTTTTGATTTTTCTTTTAATTCACCCAAATCTTTCCCGGATCCTATGAATAAAAATTTTGTTTCAGGAAATTCATTCAGTACTTGAGGAACTGCGTTTAAAACTGTAAATGGCCCTTTTTCTTTTTTCATTCTGGCACAGAATAATATAGTATATGGTTTATTAAATTCTTTATTAATTGGATAATAATTTGCTGATTCCACCATTGTAGATGATAAATATACTTTTTCTGAATTTATACCTAAACGTATTAAATCTTCTTTGAATTCTTTTGCTAATACTATTATTGAATCGGCCATTTCAAATCTTTTTTTGAAATATCTTTTAAAAAGTGGCGATTCAAATTTTTTCGATAGCTTTTTTTGCCAGCCATGGATAAAAAATACAACTGGTATTTTATGTTTATTAATTGTTTTTAAAAAAATAAAATCTCTAATAATTGCTATAGAAGAAAGCGACGGATTCATATGAACTAAGTCCGGTTTGAATACCTTAACTTTTTTATTAATCTTTAAAATCTGATCAATTATTAAAAATGGATATAATACATTAATTATAAACGAATAAGATTTTCCAGTATGCACATAACTTATTTCAAATTTTCTATTAGTTAAATATTGATCTAATAATTTGATAAAATTGCTAACACCACCAGGTATATTTGGTTCTGGTGAGAGAATTAGAATTTTTTTCATCTTTTAAACATCCTATTATTTAATATCTCTATATCCATATTCTTCCATTTTCCTTTTTGTAATAAAGGTAATCCATCTTATTTCAAATTTAGATAAATATACTTTCCATCTATCAATGGCATTTTTATCAAAACCAAAATTTTTTTGAGAACTAAAACTACTATCAAAAACTGGAGGACTAAGCATCTTTTCGTCAAATATCAAATCTAAAAATTTACAAATTTTTTTAATATTTATTTCTGGATTGATAATTAAATCTTCAAATCTGACAACAAAATAATTATTATTATTTTTTAACCTTTTATGTATTTCAAAGGCCTGTAACCATTCAAACACATTAACTATGACCAATAATTTTTTAATTAATATTTTAGGAATTTTTAAAGAAGTTTTTCTCTTAATAGTATCATGGATTATATCCCCCCATTTTCTTGCATTCGAAGCAGATGTTGCTCTAGGATCTCTAACTATATGAAGGATTTTACAATTTGGAAACCATTTTAATAATTCTGGAGCCTCGGAAATTGAAACCGGAAATTTTGCACCAATCCTATTAACTTTGAGTCCTTCCTTATATGATTCTAAAATAGATGAGAATATTACTTTACAATCCCTATTTGAATTTACAATTCGATCATAAAGATCCATCTTACTCATCTTTCTATTTTCTATATCTTTCCAAAAAGTGCTATTTACTTTACCACTCCATAAGGTATTAACAAAATTATTAACATCTAAATTAGAGTTCAAATTTTTACATTCTTTAATTAAATTTTTAATATCATATAAAAAATGATGAGAAAATCTTATTTCTGGAGCGATTTTAGTATCGTCGCTTAAGTCAATTATGTTCATATAAATTTTTGAACCTGTTCTCGCGATACCAATTATAAATATATAGTCAAATTTAGTCATCATTTCCACCGATTAAAAATATATCAAATTAATAAAAGATGAACAAGCAAGTAACATCCACGCTTGACCCCAACGCATATAATCTATCTTGTTAGTAAAAAAAGGCCATTTCTGATAATAAAAAAATCCTTTCGTATCCTGCATATTTTTTATGGTCCATTGTGCAATAATGTTAGCAAAGTTCAGATGTTCCTCTTTTTTTGTTAGTTCATACATCTTACTAAAGGAGATAATTCCTTGAGCCAGATGATGAATGTCAATCGGATACTTTCTGGGTAATCTCCATTTTGCTCTCCCGTCGGATTGAAACTGATTGGTTTTGTAGAATAACACTGCTTTTTCCAAACTCCTCCGATATTCTTCATCGTTCAACATAGTGTATCGTATAAAATCACAGAAAGAATCGATGATAAAACCTTGGTGAAAATCGATTTGGTTGCGCTCTTCCCCGGTCTCAGGGTTCAATCGGTACGCCCATGACCCGTCTGCTCGCTGACACGAGATCGTGTAATCGAACGCTTTTCTCGAATACTCCAACAACATCTCGTTATGAGTAATGCCGTACACCCTTGACAGAAACGCTGCTCCGAGACAGTTCGCATTAAAAATCACATGCGAATCTAGTGGGGTATAGCTAAAGCAGAGACCATGATCAAACCGTGAGACGTGAAGGTCTTTTAGTATAAATTGCGTGATGCTCTCGGCAATCTTGAGATATCTGTCTTCCTTGGTAATATCATACAAATCAAGAAAACCCTGACCGATATACGACGAAATCACGACCGTCGGCGTGTTCCGTGGTGCATACCGAACAAGGTCCTGCCAATCAAAAGGAAACCCCCAGCAATACCCTGAATATCCAGGGGACTTGGTCTTATCTAGAATCCTCACCAAATTTGATGAGATCTGATCGAAATCTTTCTTCTCAATCAAACCAGAGTGATACATCCTGCAGTAGGCGCTTAACAATAAGCCGATTGCTTTCGGATTAATCTCAGGTTGAATCCCGAAAAACGGTCTAAGATTAAAAGGAGAATATACAAAGAACTGGGTAGCGAGCAATTTCACCCATCGGCTCCGGATATTCCTAATCCTAGGCGCGTTCAAGGCGTCGTAAGGGTCATAGCCCTTGAACTGCTGCGCACGCACGTAGGAATCCAATCGTTTCAAAGAATCAACAAAAACAGGGTTCATAGGCCACAAATCTTACTGAAGAATATCTTTAACTATCCCGAGGACTTCTTTTTTCACCTGTTGAGACCGACGAAAACTGGTTGAGGTCTTTTTCCCCTGATTAGATAACACGTACTCACCAATCTCCATCACCTCACGCGAGTGCATCATCTTCTCGTCTTTTATCAGTTGTTTATCGACACCCAGCAGTTCGTCCCCTGGGAAGAACGACACCGCAGTTTTACCCATGCACGCAGCTTCGCGAGCCATCGTCCCAGACCCAGTCAACACAGCATCAGAGTAATAACACAAATCAAGACCATTCAGAGGCGCCTTCGGTATGAACACCTCATACCCAGCAGCAAGATCCGCATCTTCCTTTGCGCGGGGCAGATACACCACAGGGATGCCGTTCCCCTTAAAGAATGAGAGCAACACGGGAACAAGAGACGTACCATCATGAACGTAAAACGACTGTGACGCCTCAGGTCGGATGACGACATACCGATTAAAGGGTATCTGGTCTTTTACTGACGGGTTTGGTTTGAAATCCGCTAAATACACGTCTTCTTTGTAGCCGTCAAAACTATGAACCTTCTTCCGTAAATTCGTTTGTGTGAAAACAGATTCTGCAGCTTTCGGGACAATGATGTGATTTGCTAAGAGTTTCACCGTGTTCTCAGCGAGCTGGATCACCCCATTATGTCTCCTATACTTTAGATCGTTGTCAAAGAACAGAATCGATTGTTTGAATTTCAATCGCGTGACAGCGACACAATCACTATCTTCAAGGGAAATGGACCAATCAAAAGACGGGACTTTAGTGAACAAGGTGATGACCCGGTTCACGGTGGCAACCGTCTTCATGCGTTTCTCATCGTAGAACGACCCGAGCACTTTTGCCTCAAGGCCAAGTTGTTTCGCCAATGAGACAGTCTCCGCCCTTGGTCGGACGGTGATTTGGATATCAAACTCTTTCGCAAGTTCATCGACAATGGGTTTGAAAAATAAAGGATGCGATGGGTTTAATAGATCAATCCAAATCTTCTTCATGTATTTTTTAGCCTGCCTCTATCCTCACCTATTAAGAATCTGCGATATGAGATGAACGTCTTTTCTATCTGATTTTTTGAAATCCCCCGCTTGTTTTTATATCCTGATGATATTTATAATATTTATCTAAAATAAAAAAGGGAAGATAGGGGATAACATACCATAGATTCTTCGCGTCACCAGTAGCATGTTGAAGCGTGGCATCACTAGGTTTCATAATCCGTTCATCGTGGTCAAATGAAGTGGCAAGGGAACTCACCACACCAGAAACCCCATATCTGTTGAATACATCTATCTGCCACGAAGCACCAGTACTCATCGACAGTTTCCTTTTCGCATACGTGTCATACTCTGTAAGAAGATTCAATGATTCATCAGTAAGATACTCATGTTTCTTCACAAAGCCTGTTTGAAGTGCTTGACGCCTCTTTTTGACGTACTCTTCTTTTAAGATAGGAATGTCAAATCGCTTGTTTTCACCAATAGCTTTCACCATAGACGCAAGCCCAAGAGATTCATCAAGGGTGATCTGAGAATCCATAACCTTAACCTCGACCGTCTCCAGCCCTGGGTTATGGATGAGATCCGCATGACGTTCCACACCACCTTGAGGGAGATTCACATGAGGAGATAGCATCATCCGCGTCGACATCGCATGAACCTGCCCGTCTAAGAACGGCGAATTCGCTGAAAGCGCAAGAAGGAACGGAAGAGAGGCAAACAACCGATCAAAGCGTTCCTTCGTATAATCCAGATGCACATGAAGCGCAGCACAATTATCGATCAGATCCGACCTCCGATGACCTGGGTGAAGGCCGCAGGGAAGGATCCACAAGTGGTTATCCCGCGCACAATCCACGAGGTTCTTCCGATGAGACTCGAGTTCATCCCGCAGCCGATCGATATCCTCGTAAGGATCCGTTTTAATTTCAAACACACAGAACGCATCACGCAGACGACGAAGAACCGCTGCAAGCGACCCGGAGTTCAACGGAAGCTCAACAC
>Ga0209777_10006822_pt1 | contig 12794 bp, 6 predicted proteins | sample FrelakmetHBP12HB_FD_187147 | JGI IMG/M metagenome (GOLD analysis project Ga0209777, IMG submission 187147) | Freshwater lake sediment microbial communities from the University of Notre Dame, USA, for methane emissions studies -HBP12 HB (SPAdes)... | ecosystem: Environmental > Aquatic >...
TCTATCGTCATTCCGGACCTGGTTGCGGCGGGGGGACGTTGTCCAACAAGCGCTTGGCGCTGAAGGCCGAAAGCGACGCTGCGGGCACCTCCTGCAGCTTCGCCACCGCTTGGTTGTACAGTTTGAGCGCCGCCGGCATGTCCTTCCTGGCGGCATAAAGGTCAGCCAGCAGCATCTGCGCGCGCGCCCACAGCACATAGGCCTCATGGTCCATCTTGTGGCACTTCATGGACTCTTCCGCCTCCTGCCGCGCCTGCTCAGCCAAAGCCTGTTTCTGCTCGGCAGTGATTCCGGGCGTGGCGCAACGCCGCAGGCTCGCCTCGCCCCGGATCAACCACGCTCCCGCCAGCGTGCGCGGCGGATAACCGGCGAAAGTGTCTTTCCGGTTGAGAAGAGCCTGCTGGCCGGAATCTTCCATGTCCGACAGCATCGCCAAGCCCGGAGGGGGTAGCGGACCGAGGATGGCGCGGGCCTCTTCGTATTTTCCGAGGGCCGCGAGGAGTTCCGCCTCCCAAGTGTGCAGTGTGAACGAATTCACGAAGACCTTGACGCCCGTGCAGTGTTCGGCCGCATCGTAGTGTTGGAGCGCTGAGAGCGCATAGCGCTGCGCAGTCTCGACTTCCTGCCGCCATTGCGGCGAGCCATGAGGAAGCTCCTCGCCCTTGCGCGCGTGCTGGTAATACCGGTTGCGCAAAACGTGCGCGGCGCAGATTTGCGCCATGGCTGAGCTGGGCTGCCGCGCGACTGCTTCCAGGCTGAGGGCCTCGTAGTCCGCAAAGGTCCTCCCGCGCCACGCCCCCAGGAGGGCTGTCACAGCCACGGCCGCCACGCCCAAAGCCGGCAGAATCCTCTCCTGCCGCAGGCGTTGGACCATGCCTACTACGGCAGCGCCCACAGCCAGCAGCAGGCCAGCGGTGGACAGATAGACGTAGCGGTCCTGCATCCAGAATGGAATCGCCACCAGGTTTGCATTGGGCCCGAGCGCCCCGAAGAACCAGAACACTCCCAGCCACGCCAGCGCGCGCCGCTCCGGTCCCGCCGCCCAGATCAAGCCGCCACAGACCGCCAACAGCCCCAGCCCGTAACACCACAAGCGCGCATCGCCCAGCGACACGATAGGCTCAACGCCGTAGAAGAAACTCAAGCTGAGCGGGCAGACGATATTCGCCGCGTAGCGCGCGAAAATCTCGGCATCCGTGAGCAAGGCCGTGAAAACCGTGCCGCCAGGCGGGTCAATCAGCTCCAGGCTGTGCGCGTACACGCCGGCTGCCAGGACGCCAGAGCTGATCACCAGCAGCGGCGCGACCCCTAACCCGAAGCTCAACCAGCGGCGCTGCTCGGGACCACTCACCGCGCGTTGGCTTTGCTCATGCAGGCCCTCTTTGGCGCCCGGGAGAGGGCGAATCGTCGCGAGAACTTCCAGCACAACGAATACCGGCAGCAGCCCGAGAGCCATGGGTTTGCTAAGCCCTGAGAGCGCGTACAGCAGACACACCAGCGGCATTCGCCATAAGCAACGCCGCTCCGCCGTCCAAGCCAGCAGCGCGCCGAAGCCGAAGAGGGCGCAGAGCACATTCTTCCGCTCGGAGACCCAGCACACCGATTCGCAGGCCAGAGGATGGCCGGTCCAGACCAGGGCCACGAACGCCGCCAGCCCCGCGCCCGCGCCAAGGCGCCGCAGGAGCAGCCAGAGCATCCAGCCGGCCAGCAGATGGTACAGCCCGTTCATCAGCCGCATCGCGGGCGCCGAGGAAAGGGGCCGCTCCTGGGGCCGGCCAGCCAGCCCGCCCGCGACCTCCGGCGCCGCAACGGGCCGCGGGGCGAACCAACCGAAAAGCCGGTGGTCAACCCAATATGAGAATACAGTCACCGGGAAGTAGGTGGACTCGTGGGAAGGCGCGAACCAGCTCTGCGCAGGTTTGCTCAGCGCCAGCCCGACGTGGTGTTCGTCATCGAACTTGAAGTAGGGCTTGCGCCACGCGGCGTGCAGCAGCGCGGCGGTCATTGCTGCTAGAAGCAGCAACATCACCACTGGACGCTCAAGCCTGTTCATGCGCCAACCACCATCCACCGCCCACCATCCATTAGCGCGGCGCCTCCAGCGGCGGCACTTTCTCCAGGAGCCGCTTGGCCGCCGCGGACTGCGGCGAAGAAGCCGCCAACTTCGAGAGGATCGTCTTGGCTTCCTCGTACACCTTCCGTGCGTTGTCCATATCGCCGCCGTGCGCGTGCAGGTAGGCGATGTGGAGCAAGGCCTTGCCTTTCAGCAGTGGCGCTTCGTCATGCAGGGGGTGTACGGCCAGGGACCTGTCCGCGCACACGACGGCCTCCCGCGCGCGCGCCAGGCGTTCGTCCAGGGCCGGGACGAAGTAGGATTGCCGCAAGCTGAGCTCTCCCAGGAGCACATTGGCCTTGGCTACAGACTGCCGGAAGTACGTGCTCGACACGCGCTGCTGCCGCGCCGGTGGCAATTCCTTGAAGATTCTGCCGACATCGCGCCAACCGGGCAAGGGGCCCGGCGGCGGCATGGCTGCTTCCAGCGTATCCCGCGCTTCCGCATCCCTGCCCAAGTACAGAAGCGCCTCGGCCATGTAGACGCGCACTGTCAGCGGGTCGGTGAAATCCCAAGTGTCGCGGCAGGAGAGCGCGGCCCGCCCTTCGCGGATCAGCTTCTCCGCGTCATCAGGGGATTGGCGCAGCTCAGACTCATTGGCGCTGTTGGCGTGTTCGAGAAAACGTTCGCGCCGAATTATCGTCGCACTCCAGCGCGCAAGGCCGGAATCCGGTTGGCGCCGCGCGGCATCCAGTTCCAGGGCAGTGCTGTCGGCGAAGAGAGGCGAGCGGAGCGCGCAGGACGCTGCCAGCAGCACAACGTAAGCCGCGCCTCCGAAAGGCAGCGCCCGTTCCATAAGGCCTGAGCGCCCAGCCAGGCCCTTGAGGGCGGCGCAAAGCGCCAGGAACAGTCCCGGCCCTGGAAGATACAGATAGCGGTCCTGCATTGGGAAGGCGGTCGCGATCAGGTTCGCGTTCGGTCCCAGGCCGCCGAAGAACCAGACGAAGCCGATGAGCGCCAGCCAGCGCCAGCGCGGGCCGGCCTGCCAGAGCATGGCTGCCCAGAAGAGCGCCAGTCCCCCGCCCAGGAGCAGCAGGCGCGGATCGGCCAGGCTCAAAACGGGCTTCACGCCGTAGAAGAAGCTCAGGTTCAACGGCAGGAGCAGGTTGCGGGTGTAACGCCAAAATATGTCCGTGTCAGTGAGCAGGCCGGTCCAGGCGCTGCCGCCCGGCGGCATGGCAATATCGTACTCAAAGACCCTCATCCCGAGCACCACGGCGAAAGCCGAGACAATCAACTGCCCGCTAAGCCTCCGGATCACGCCAAGCCACTGCTGGCCATCCCACCGCGGGACGGGGACAGGCAGCCAATTCCACAACGGCCGGAGAGTCTCTGGGGCGTCCGTGTCAGTGCCGGTCAGGCCGGCGAACTCCAGGGCCACAAAGAGTGGCACGAGGCTGAGCGCCGCGACCTTGCTGAAAATCGCCGCCGCGAACAGCAGCCAGACCAGCGGCACCCGCCAGGCCTTGCCGCGCGGCGCCGTCCAGGCGGCCAGCGAGGCAAAGCCGAACATGGCGCAGAGCGTATTCTTCCTCTCACACACCCATGCCACAGACTCCAGCGCCAGGGGATGAACCGCCCACGCAAGCGCGACGAAGGCCGCTGCGGAGGGGGACAGACAGCCAATTTCCAAACAGCCGGAAACTGGTGTCAGTCCCCCTCCACGCAGACGCAGCAGGAACAGCCAGAGGAAGAACCCCGCCCACAAGTGTTGCAGGCCGTTCATAAGGCGTGGCCCGTAGGCCCAGGATTTTGGATTTTGGATTTTGGATTTTGGATTTTCGATTGGGTCCCCAGTCCGCTCCTGGACTTGATCGCCGAATGAGTCTTTCACATTCTCTTGCGCCGGCCCGAAGAGCAGGCGGTCGAGGCGGAAGGAGAAGTACGTGAGCGGGGCAAAGACCATGCCGCGCTGCGGGCGCAGCAATCTCGTCCACGGTCCTTCCACCGCGTAACGCACATAGCGGCTGTCGTCCAGGCGGAAGAATGGCGCGGCCAGGTTGGCGTGCAGCAGGACCGCAGTGGCAAGCGCCAGCAGCAACAAGAGCACCCACGGCCGTTCCAATGCCTTCATGCTGAGGTGTGATTATATGGCAGGGCCCGCGCGTTTGCCTCGCCGTTAAATCCAAAATCCAAAATCCAAAATCGTTAGAGGATGTACTTGGCGAGGTCCTCGTCCTCCAGTATGGGCTTGAGCCGCTCCTCAACCAGTTTGCTGTCTATGAGGACCTTCTGGCCCCTGAGGTCCGCGGCGCTGTAGCTCACGTCCTCCAGGAGCTTCTCCATTACCGTTTGCAGGCGCCGGGCCCCGATATTCTGGCTGCGCCCATTGGCCAGGGCGGCGATATGCGCTATGGCAGTCAGGCCTTCCTCGGTGAATTCCAGTTCCACCTCTTCCGTGGAAAGCAGCGCGGTATACTGCTTGGTCAGCGCGTTCTTGGGCGTGGTGAGAATGCGGCGGAAATCCCCTTCCGTCAGGTCCTTCAGCTCCACGCGGATGGGAAAGCGGCCCTGCAGTTCCGGCAGCAGGTCGCTGGGCTTGGACATGTGGAACGCGCCCGCCGCGATGAAAAGTATGTGGTCCGTCCGGATCAGGCCCCAGCGCGAATTGACCGAAGCGCCTTCCACAATCGGCAGCATGTCGCGCTGCACGCCCTCGCGCGACACGTCCGGGCCGTGCAGGCTGTGCGCGCCGGCCACCTTGTCAATCTCGTCAATGAAGATGATCCCCAGGTTCTCCGCGGCGTCCACGGCCTGCCGCGCCACGGCCTCCTGGTCAATCAACTTCTCCGCCTCCTCGGCCTCCAAGAGCCTGCGCGCGTCGACCACGCTCATCTTCCGCCGCTTCGTCCGTTTGGGCATGACGCGCGAGAGCGCGTCCTGCAGTTCCATGCCCATTTCCTCGCCCATCGAGGGGGCGAAAATGCCGGCCACTTCGGGCGAGGCCAGCACCTCAATCTCGACGTCGCGGCTGTCCATGGCTCCGTCGCGCAGCTTCTTGCGCAGCTTGGCGCGAGTTTTCTCGTGCAGTTCCGCGGCGCTGTCCGCGCCCGTGCCATCGCTCTTGGCGCCGGACGCGGCATTCTCCTGAAAGGCGCTGGGGGTCGGCAGCAAGGCCTCGAGCAGGCGCTCCTCAGCAGACTCGGCGGCCTTCAGGCGCACTTGCTCGCGCGCCCTAGTCTCGAACATGTTGATGGACTGCTTCACCAGGTCGCGCACCATGCTTTCCACGTCCCGCCCGTGGTAGCCGATCTCGGTGTAGCGCGTGGCCTCGACCTTCACGAAGGGGGCCCCGGCCAGCCCGGCCAAGCGGCGCGCAATCTCGGTCTTGCCCACCCCCGTGGGGCCGATCATGAGGATGTTCTTGGGGGCGACTTCCTCGCGGATTTCAGGCGGCAGCTTCTTCCTGCGCCATCTGTTGCGCAAAGCGATGGCGACCGCCTTCTTGGCCTGGTCCTGGCCGACGATGTACTTGTCCAGCTCCGCCACGATCTCCTTGGGCGCGAGCTCGGAGGCGTCGGTGGTAACAACAGGGAGGTTCTGCGGCTGATGATTGCCCATGAATGCAAACGTTCCTAATCACAAGGCTGGCCCATGACAAGCAACGAACCAGAATCCAAAATCTAAAATCCAAAGTCGAAAGCGCCCAGCCCCAGCTTGTCCAGCCAGCCCTTGTACTGTGCCAGGGAGAACGGACGCGGGCCCGCCAGGTAGTGGTTGAACTGGGAAGGGCCGCCAGAGACCGACGATTCCAGCAGCCACATGGCAGGCCGTGAGGGCGCGGCGATGGCGCCGAGAACGGCCTTGCCGTTGCGCTCGACTTCAAACTTGCCCTGAAAGAGAGTCTTCTGGCTATCGGCGTCCTCGACGCGAACTTGGGCGGAAACCGGCCGCAGTGTGTCGTTGACCATGAGCAGCGGGTGAGTAGCTGCGGAGGCCTCCCCCACAATGGCGCACACATCGGCCTGAAGGTCCTTGAGGTATTCGTAGGCCAGCTTTTTGCGGCCGTAGTAATCCACGATGGCGTCGGAGATGACCGGCCAGCCATCGCGCAGGTTCCACCACAGCATCCCGGTGCGCCGCCACTTTCCCGCGCGCCACAGTTCGATGAAGAACTTGAGCGCCTCGGCCTGAGTGATCTGCGAGGCGACGATATAGTCGTTGAGCTCCTCCGGCACGCGCTCGAACAGCACCGCGATCTGCCTGGCCATCAGCGCGATGCGGTAGTCATAGCTGCTCTGCGCCGGATGGGGGCGCACGGCGTGAGTCAGCCACTGCTCGTTGTTCTGCCAGGGCCAGAGGAAATCTGGGTCGAGGAACTCTTCGAGGCTGCGGCGATTGGGGCAGCCGTGGTAGCCGATCTCGCTGACGAAGTGCGCCAGCGACTTGGTGTAGAACGGCCCCTTGAAATCGTCGCGCGGACCCCAAAGGTGCTGTTCCGGCTCCAACTCCCAGTTGTTGCCGCGGCGCACCAATTCAGGGCTGCGATAAGGCGAACTGGGCAGGTAGGGGCGAAGAGGGTCGAGGCGTCCGATCACTTCGGGCAGAACTTTGCGGCTGAGACGATCCGAATTGGGATCGAGCCCCGTGCCGGCCCAGGAGAAACACTCGTCAATCTCATTGTTTCCCGCCCACAGCGCCAGGCTGGGGTGGTTGCGCAGCTTCGTGACCACGGCCTCCGCTTCGGCGCGCAGTCTTGCCGCGAACTCGTCCGTCTGCGGATAGAGTGCGCAGGCGAGGGCAAAATCCTGCCAGACCAGAATGCCGTGCGCATCACAGAAATCGAAGAAGGCGTGGTCCTCGTAAACGTTGCCCCCCCAGCAGCGCACCATGTTGCAGTTCAGGTCCGCCAGCATCGCGCACGCGGCTGGCAGATGTTGCGGGTCGCGGCTGTGCAGGGCGTCAAGCGGCACCCAGTTTGTACCCTTGATGAAAACTTTCTCGCCATTCACTACGAAGACGAATTCGCCGGGCTCCTCGGCGGTGGTGATGTCTGTCCTGCGCAGCTCAATCGTGCGCAGCCCGATACGCGTGTGGTGCGTGGCAAGTACTTGGCCGTCCGCGGCGAGCAGCTCCAGCGCAGCATTGTAAAGCGCCGGCTCGCCAAGCCCGCGCGGCCACCACAAGTCCACGTCCTGCAGCTCGAGGCGCGCGCGGCCGTGAGTGCCAAGTGCAACCTGCTCTGAGCGATACGCTGTCCTGCCGCTCCGTTCCAGCGTGGTACGCAGGCGCAAGGCGGCAGGATCGCTCCGGCCGGTCACGAAATCCCAGTCCACCAGCAATTGGGCCGTACGGCGGCCGGCGTCGGCGGCGAGCGTCGTCCAGTACACGCCGCGCCAGCGTGTGGGATCCAAGACTGCCAGATGCACGCCGCGCCACAAGCCGGCCGAGACCAGGCGCGGCAGAATGTCCCAGCCGTACATGTGCGGCGCCTTGCGGACATGCAGCGATTCCCAGTTTGTGCCGAAGGCGAATTCCCCTGGCACAGGCTGGGCGCGGCGGCCCTCCAGCACGGCGGAAGCAATGCACACGGTCAGATCGTTCTCTCTGTCGGCGCGGAGAAGCTCGGCCACGGAAAAACGCTGGGGGATGAACATGTTGTCGGTGCGGCCCAGGAACTTGCCGTTGAGCCACACAGTGCCGCAGCAGTCGAGGCCCTCAAAGACAAGCTCCACGCGCTGGCCGGGATCGAGCCGCGGGCTGGTGAACTTGCGGCTGTACAGCCACTCATAGGTTTCATACTTGCGCAGATCGTAAATGTTGTTGCCCCGCGAGGGCTCCTGGATAAGTCCCGCGGCAAGCAGATCGAGTTCGACGTTGCCGGGCACTGTGGCGGGAATCGGCGGGCCTGCCGCGGGCAGCTTGCCCGTGTCCGGCTCCCCTGGCGGGAAGGGGGAAGGGGAGGGTGGCCTGAACGTCAGTTCCCACGTGCCGTTGAGGCTGAGTGAATCCATTTTTGAGGTTTTCACTTCCCGGTGGCCGCCAGCGCCGCCGCGAGAAGCGCCTTGAACTTGTCCACCTGCTCGGGCGCTTCAAAGCCGGCAACCATGGCGTCCACGACGCCCGAACTGAGGGCGAACTTGATGGAGTCCGCAAGCTGCCCCGCGTTCATCTTACCTTCGCCGTTAATCTTCATGCCGATGATGCCCTTGCCCGACTCATGGGCCTGCTTGAGCACCGGCAGCACCTCTTCCTTCGGGCCGTCCATGACCAGGTTGAAGGGGTTGAGGCGCGCGTGAATCACGTCCACCCAGGGTTCCGCCGCCGCGGCCCTCAGGGCGGCCAGCGAGTGACAGGAAACTCCATGGGCCTTGATCAGGCCTTGTTGCTTCAGCTTCTCCAGGTTGTCCATCTGTTGGCGCATTTCCCTGGTCCAAGTGGGACTGGTCATGCAGTGGATCTGCACCAGGTCAAGGTACTCCATCTGGAGTTCCTGGAGGAAGCGCCGGATGCTGACGTCGGCAGCGGGCCGCTCAGCCTCGGGCAATCCGCCGGGGTTCAACCAGAGCTTTGAGACAATCTGGAAACTCTCGCGCGGCTTGCCCTTCAGCACACGGCCCACGAAGGGATGAGTGCCATACAGGTCGGCGCAGTCGAAGAGCCGGATGCCCTGGTCATACTCATACTGCAGCAAGGCTTCGAACCTCTCTTTGCCCAGCCGAGTCTGGTTGGTCTGGCGATTCCCGCCGCGCATTCCCGTGCCGGCGCCGAGGCGGCAGACTTTCAAGTGTTTGCCAAGCGGGACCAGGGCCGTGACTGCTGCTTCGTCCGGCGCCGCCTGCGCCGCTTTACCCGCGAGCCACATGCTACCCGCGCCAGCCATGACGGACCCCAGGAACGCGCGTCGTCTCATAATCCTCTTCTCCCCGAACTCATCTCTTTCCTGCTCCGGGAAGTTTACACGCTGACGCGGGAAAACGGAAGTAGAGGCTGGCGGGTGTTGCATTTGCGGCGGCAGGCCGCTATCCCCGGCGGGGGATTTTCGATTTTCGATTTTGAATTGCGATGGCGAGCCCAAGAGAAGCTGTTAAGTCCTCGAACGGCGCCCGCCAATCCCAAAGGGGTTTGCCGTTGTTTTCCCAGAGCGTCCTTTGTGCGAAAAAACCTGGTTTTTAACCGTGCGGTGTATATATTTCCCCACGGCCGGCGAGCGGGTTTCAGGCCAATCTCCTGTTTGGGAATTGGCGGTCTGTCGTCGCTCTAGTCTGCTTGCAATACATAACACAGTTTTGACTGTGATGTGGCGGGATACGAAGCCCAACAGCGTAAGTGGGGCGAAGGGGAATGCTATGGCTGAGAATCGGAAGCTGCGCGAGTGGGTCCAGGAGGCAGGGGAGCTCTGCCAACCGGATGAGATTCGCTGGTGCGACGGCTCGCAGGCCGAGTACGACGAGCTCTGCCGGCTCATGTGCGCCAGCGGCACCTTCATCAAGCTGGAGGATGCGAAGCGCCCCAACAGCTATTACTGCCGCTCCGATGTGGGCGATGTCGCGCGCCTGGAGAACCGCACCTTTGTCTGCTCGCGCAACAAGCGCGACGCCGGGCCGAACAATAATTGGCGCGACCCGACGGAGATGCGCGGGATTCTAACGGGCCTTTACAGAGGCTCCATGAAGGGACGCACGCTGTACGTGATCCCCTTCAGCATGGGGCCCCTCGGTTCGCCCATGGCGAAGATCGGGGTCGAGATCACAGATTCGGCCTACGTGGTCGTCAACATGCACATCATGACCCGTGTCGGCTCGCGGGTCCTCGAAGTCCTCGGCGCGAACGGCGATTTTGTGCGCTGCCTGCACTCAATAGGCGCGCCGCTTGAGCCTGGGCAGGCAGACGTGCCCTGGCCCTGCAATGCGGCCCACAAATACATCGTCCATTTCCCGGAGACGCTGGAGATCTGGTCCTTCGGGTCTGGCTACGGCGGAAACGCGCTGCTGGGCAAGAAGTGCTTCGCCCTGCGCCTCGCCTCGGTCATGGCCCGCGACGAAGGCTGGCTGGCCGAGCACATGCTCATCCTGGGCATCACTTCCCCCGAGGGCAAAAAACGCTACGTGGCCGCGGCCTTCCCCAGCGCCTGCGGCAAGACCAACCTGGCCATGCTGAACCCGCCTCTGAAAGGCTGGAAGGTCCAGTGCGTCGGCGACGACATCGCCTGGATGAAGTTCGGCCCGGACGGGCGGCTGCACGCGATCAATCCTGAGGCCGGCTTCTTCGGTGTGGCCCCGGGCACCTCGGCGGACTCAAATCCCAACGCCCTCGGCACTCTGAGCCGCAACTCCATCTTCACCAACTGCGCCTTGACGTCAGATGGCGACGTGTGGTGGGAGGACATGACTCCCGCGCCGCCGCCCGGAGTCACGGACTGGCTGCGCCGCGCCTGGGCTCCCGGCTGCGGGCGCAAAGCTTCCCACCCCAACGCGCGCTTCACCACGCCCGCGCGCCAGTGCCCGGTGATTGACCCTGCCTGGGAGGAACCGCAGGGCGTACCCATCTCGGCTTTCATCTTCGGGGGGCGGCGCGCCTCAGTCGTGCCGCTGGTCACCGAAGCCTTCTCGTGGAACCAGGGCGTGTTCCTCGCTTCGATCCTGGCTTCCGAGATGACCGCCGCGGCCGACGGGAAGATCGGCCTGTTGCGCCGGGACCCCTTCGCCATGCTGCCCTTCTGCGGTTACCACATGGGCGACTATTTCGCTCATTGGCTGAAGCTGGGCGCCGCTGCGCCAGCGGAGAAACTGCCGCGCATCTACTTTGTCAACTGGTTCCGCAAGAACAGCTCCGGCCGTTTCCTCTGGCCCGGCTATGGCCACAACGGCCGGGTGCTGAAGTGGATCTTCCAGCGTGTCAGCGGCAACGGCCAGGCCGTCGAATCGCCTCTCGGCCGCCAGCCCGCCGGCGGGGCCTTGGACTTGGCCGGGCTGAACCTGCCGGCGGAGAGCGTGCGCGAGGCGCTGCGCGTGGACGTGGCCGAGTGGCGCCACGAAGTGCCCTCGATCCGCGAGCATTACGGCGCGTTCGCCTCGCAACTCCCCAGTGCTCTGCACGCTGAACTGGACGCACTGGAAAAGCGACTGAAGGCCTGAGGGCAAATCCGAAACTCGAAATCCGAAATCCGAAGGAAACTTAGAAAAGAAAAGGCCAAATGCGCGGATGCATGCCCCATCCGAATAGGGCTTTCGACCGCGCATCTTGTCTTTTCGTTTCTTTCCTTTTCCTTCGGATTTCGGATTTCGAGTTTCGGATTTTGGTCTCGTTAGGCGAAGACGAGGCCATCGGCGCAGGTCCGCGGCGCAGGGACGGCCTTTGTCGGCAGCGTCATGGCGATTGTGGTTCCACGGCCGCCTTCGTGCACGAGCGCAATGCGCCCGCCGTGCCCCTCAACGATCCGCTTGACGATCGCCAGGCCCAGCCCGGTCCCCGTGCCGTGGGGTTTGGTCGTAAAGAAGGGCTCGAACACCCGCTCGCGGATCTCCGCCGGGATGCCTGGGCCATCATCCCGCACCAGCACCTCGACCGGGCCTTCGCGCTCGCGGAGCGCGCGCGCCTGCACTGTGATCACTCCGCCGTTATTGCACGCATCCAGAGAGTTCTTTAAGAGGTTCAGGAACACTTCGATAAGCCGCCCCTCGTCCACCTGCACAGGCGGCAGGCCGGCCTCAAAGGACTGCCGCAGTATCACGCCGCGTTTTGTGGCCAGCATCTGGAGCAAGCCCCAGGACTTTTCGATGACCGGCTCCAGCGAAGACGCTCCAGAGGGCTCCTGGTCCTGCCGGGAGAGGTCGAGGAGTTGGCCCGCGACGCGGTCCATATCGTGCAGACCTTCTTCGATGCGTTCGAGGAGTGGGCCCAGGTCTCCATTCCCTTTGGCCTTGCGCTTGGCCAGGTCAGTAAAGCCCAGAACTCCCTGCAGCGGGTTGCGCATTTCGTGCGCTATGCCGGCCGCCAACTCGCCCAGCATGGCCAGGCGCTCGCGTCCGCGCGCAATCTCCTCCATGCGCTGCCGCTCCGCTTCGAGACGCGAGCGTTCCAGGATTTTCTCACGCAGCTTGGCGTTGGTGGTGCTCAGTTCGCGCGTCCGTTCCTCGACTTGGCGCTCCAGGCAGGCATTGGCCTCCGCCAGCGCCTGCTGCAGCCGCTCGCGCTCGAGCTGAGCCTGTTTGCGCTTGGTGATGTTGTGGGACCAGACCACCATCCTCTGGACCTTCCGGTCAGCGCCGGCCAAGGGTTGGCAGCGGCTCTCCAGCCAGATCCAGGAGCCGTCCTTGCACAGACTGCGATACTCGATGAGCGTAACCTCACCCCGCAGATTGGCCGCGTGCGCCTGCTCGACGGCAGGCAGGTTCTCAACGTGTACGCGCGCCCGCCAATCGGTGGCCTCGAGCTCTTCCAGCGACCAACCCGTGATCCGGAAGCAGGAGGGGCTGATGTAAAGCCGCTTGCCGCTGATATGGTGCAGCATCACGAAGTCTTCGGCGTTATCGGCCAGCAGGCGGTAACGCTCTTCGCTCTCGCGCAGCGCCTGCATCGCCTTTTCGTGCGCTTGGCGCAGCCGGAAGGTGGTGATCCCGTGCGCCAAGTCGTCGGCCAGGTTCTCCAGCAGCTTCACATCGAGGTCGGAGAATGCGGCCGGCTCCGCGGAGTAGATGGTTATCACGCCGAAGGCCCTGCCCTTGGCCAGCAGCGGCAG
>Ga0209777_10006823_pt1 | contig 12794 bp, 19 predicted proteins | sample FrelakmetHBP12HB_FD_187147 | JGI IMG/M metagenome (GOLD analysis project Ga0209777, IMG submission 187147) | Freshwater lake sediment microbial communities from the University of Notre Dame, USA, for methane emissions studies -HBP12 HB (SPAdes)... | ecosystem: Environmental > Aquatic >...
AAAGTACCCCCAAGGGAATTCGAATCCCTGTTACCTCCGTGAAAGGGAAGTGTCCTAAGCCGCTAGACGATGGGGGCCTTACTAATAACTATATTCTAATAAAAAAAATTTCGTTTGTCAACTTTTTATTTCGTTTTAACGTTATTTAATTTTTTCTAGTCATATTGGTATATATAACATATATTATTTAAAAGATATATAAATATTATAAGAGAAAAAAAATGTGTACTGAATTCCTTTTAGCGGTGATCTACTTTCTGACAATTTTTTTTGTAAATTATTTTCTTTTTAAGCTGCTTAAAACCTATTTTAAAAATATTTTTTATTTGTTGAGATTAAGAACTATTTTCAAATTCTTCAAAAAATCAAATAATAATTTAGTTTATCTTTTATCCTCACGTTTCAAAAAGGAAAAAAGGAATTCCGGATTATTGATCAACTTACATCGTTTTTCAAAAACAAAAGATCTTTTAGTAATAGGAAATACTTATAACTATTTAAGTATTAACTTAAAAGCTGAAAACTCAGGGGACAATAAAGTGTACTATTTTGAACTTTTAGCAAGGCATTACCTTGCTAACGAAAAATAAGAGTTGTTTAACAAGTTCTGGGTTACCTGGGAATTGAACCCAGAGCTTTTCGGTTAAAAGCCGAGTACTCTACCATTGAGTTAGTAACCCTCTTAAGTAAATTGAAATATAGTTAATTTATAGTAATTTACCAAAAAATTAATAACTAAAGACACCTTTATTACGAGTGTATTAAATGATGAACAAAAGAATACAATTTTATTTATATGAATCTAAACGTTATCGGTCAATTATTAACAACATTTATTATCGTTGCTATGGGTCCAGCAGTTATAGCTTATTTAGCTTATAAAAAAGCATTGTAAACAACGTTTAAAAGGGTAGTTAAAGAAGGAAATTTAAAAGCGAAATTAACTAAAAATATTTCGTATCTTCTTTTTACTTTTACGTTATTTATTTTTCTTATAATAACTAAAAATGAAAACTACATAATTGTTTTTGAACTTAGATCTAATGTTCTTTGCTCGTTTTGAGACCAAATTTAACTTTAAGAGCGAAGTCCCAGAGCGAAGTCCGAGAGCGACTTCAACTTTGTTTTTTCAAGAAAGTTCTAAATTATGAGAATTAAGAAAAGAATACTTTACTTTATTTTAACAAAAAATTAAAAACATGGCTTTACCTTGGTATCGTGTTCATACAGTAGTATTGAATGATCCTGGAAGATTAATTGCAGTGCATTTGATGCATACTTCTTTAGTTTCAGGATGGGCGGGTTCTATGGCTCTTTATGAGTTAGCAATTTTTGATCCCTCTGATCCTGTTTTAAATCCAATGTGGCGTCAAGGAATGTTTGTCATGCCTTTTATGTCTAGATTAGGAATTACAGAATCTTGGGGTGGTTGGACAATTACAGGAGAAAGTTCTACGACTCCTGGAATTTGGAGTTTTGAAGGCGTTGCGTTAACTCATATTGTTCTTTCTGGTCTTTTATTTTTAGCTGCAATCTGGCATTGGGTTTACTGGGATCTAGATTTATTTCAAGATCCGCGCACAGGAGAACCTGCCTTAGATTTGCCGAAAATATTTGGAATTCATCTTTTATTATCAGGATTTCTTTGTTTTGGTTTTGGAGCATTCCACGTAACAGGTCTCTTTGGACCAGGTATTTGGGTTTCTGATGCCTTTGGTTTGACGGGAAGAGTTCAACCAGTAGCACCAGCTTGGGGACCTGAAGGATTTAATCCGTTTAATCCAGGTGGTGTGGCCTCTCATCACATCGCTGCGGGAACGTTAGGTATTATCGCAGGTATTTTTCACTTGACAGTGCGTCCTCCTCAACGCTTATACCGAGCGCTAAGAATGGGAAACATTGAAACAGTTCTTTCAAGTAGTATTTCGGCTGTATTCTTTGCGGCGTTCGTTACTTCAGGAACAATGTGGTACGGCTCGGCAACAACACCCATAGAATTATTTGGTCCTACTCGTTATCAATGGGATAGTGGATATTTCCAACAAGAAATTGAAAGAAGAGTCGAAACATCAACAACGCAAGGTAGTTCTGAAACAGAAGCTTGGTCACAAATTCCGGATAAATTAGCCTTTTACGACTATATCGGAAACAACCCTGCTAAAGGTGGACTTTTCAGATCTGGTCCAATGAATAAAGGTGACGGTATTGCGGAAGCTTGGTTAGGACACCCAATTTTTAGAGATCGTGAAGGAAGAGAACTTACAGTTCGTAGAATGCCCGCATTCTTCGAAACGTTCCCTGTTATTTTAGTTGATAAAGATGGAATTATTCGAGCAGATATTCCTTTCCGAAGAGCAGAATCAAAGTATAGTATTGAACAAGTAGGTGTTAACGTTAGTTTTTACGGCGGAAAACTAAATGGTCAAACTTTTCAGGATGCTCCAACAGTTAAGAAATTTGCTAGAAAAGCTCAGTTAGGAGAAGTTTTTGAATTTGATAGAACAAGTTTAGAATCTGACGGTGTATTTAGAAGTAGTCCTAGAGGTTGGTATACATTTGGACATGCAAACTTTGCATTGTTATTCTTTTTCGGTCATTTATGGCATGGAGCAAGAACAATTTTTAGAGATGTGTTTACTGGAATTGGTCCTGAGGTTACGGAACAGGTTGAATTTGGTGCTTTTAGAAAGATTGGTGATAGAACAACACCTCGTAAAGGTAGCGTTTAAAAAATTATTAAAAAAGAATATTAAAATTAGTCTTAAGTGGAAATAATACTTAAGACTACTCATAATTTAATTTAAAAAAACTATATAATATGGAAGCTCTAGTTTATACATTTTTATTAATTGGTACTTTAATGGTACTCTTTTTTGCTGTCTTTTTCCGTGAAGCTCCAAAAATTATTAGATCATAAAAGAGTTTTTTCTAATAAGTTAGTCATCGTCTTCTTCAAAAGGATCGATCAAGTTTTTTGAACCAGGTCCAAATGAACTATAAACTGTCAAAAGTGTTAATCCTATTGTTAACGATGCTATGCCAAAAGCAAGCAATGCAGTGTCTAAATTCATAAAAGTTTAATTTAATTTTAATTCTTACGTTTTCAAACCTTTTTGAACCTAAAGGTTCATAATATTATTTTAATTGTATAAAATTTTGTATATGGCATTAAAAACTCGTTTAGGTGAAATCTTAAAGCCTCTAAATATAGAATATGGCAAAGTAGCACCCAATTGGGGCACAACACCTGTAATGGGACTTTTTATGGGTTTATTTTTAGTTTTTTTATTAATAATTCTACAAATTTATAATTCTTCGTTAATTTTAGAGAACGTTGACGTTGACTGGAGTGCTCTTGAAAGTTAATTGCTAAGAAAAGTGATCCATCTAAGTTCTAAATCTTTATAGATTAAATAAGAATTTCAAACGAAAGAGAAGTTAGTTCTTGGAGTTTGTTCTTAGACTTCGTTCAAAAAAGAATTTTTACATTTTTTTTTCTGAACGAAGTCTAAGAATTAGCTTCCTTTTCGTTTTTTTGATCATTAAAAAAAACCTATAGTTATTCTAAACTTCTTAGAGTTTTATTTAAGGAAAGTAGAAGATTCTTGAACTAAGGAACAATATTTTTTTTAAGCTCCAAGAACTTAGATCTTCAAGACTCTATTTTAAAATTATTTTTCTTCTGAAATCTCTAAATCGATAAGTTCAACAAGTGAGAAGTTGTTTGTATTTGTTCCACTGTAATTTACAGCTTCAAAACGCACAACTACTGGGTATCGAATAATACTTGTTTTTTCCACACTTAGTACTATTCCTACTCTGTTAAACCAATAAGATTCTTTTCTTAAAATACGTACTTTTGATCCTTTTTTTAACATAAAAGTTTTTATTAATTTTTTAATTGTAATTTCCCTATTATTGTAATAAAGAACAGTGTCAAAGACCTTTTTTTTTTTAGAAAAAATGAGGTAATATTTTATTGGATATTCCATTATTATTAAGTAGATCTAATAATTAGTTATATTTATTTAAAGTTTCTAGTATAATAAAAGGTGTAAATTAACAATCGTGGAGATACAAATTATTTTGTAATTAGTCCGTTAGTAAAGATCTTAGGACTGGGTTAAAGAAGTTTATTTAACTTTTAAAAAAAGGCAAACTATCCAATATTAAATACGAAAAATATGAGTATATTACAATTTATAACTTCCAATCTAGTAATAATTGTCCCTGGTATTCTTCTTTTTCTTTCTTTTATTTTATTAGCTGACAAAATAATAAATGTATTTGAAAAGGTTTGGGAATCCGTTTCAAATCAAATATACGATCCTGTCAATGATTCTTCTGACCCTTTTGGAGACTTTACAGGTCTAGATCAGAATGTTGTTTCAGTTGTAACAGATATAAAAATAAAATTTGAAGATGTTGCCGGAAATGAAGAAGCTAAGGGAGAACTAAAAGAAGTTGTAAAATTTTTAAAAGATCCTGAGAGTTTTTCAAAATTAGGGGCTGGTGTTCCTAAAGGAGTTTTATTAGGTGGGCCACCTGGTACTGGGAAAACTTTATTAGCAAAGGCAGTTGCTGGAGAAGCAGGGACTCCTTTTTTAAAAGTTTCAGGTTCTCAATTTGTTGAATTATTAGTTGGAGTTGGGGCAGCAAGAGTGCGTGAACTTTTTGAAAAAGCTCGTTCCTTAGAGCCTTCTATTATTTTCATTGATGAAATTGATTCCATTGCTCGTGCACGTTCTGGAAATAATAGTATGGGTGGGGGAAATGATGAACGTGAACAGACATTGAACCAGATCTTAACAGAAATGGACGGATTTTCTTCAAACACAGGTGTTGTTGTCATTGCAGCTTCAAATAGAATTGATATTTTAGATCCTGCAATCAAGCGTGCTGGAAGATTTGACCGTCAAATTACAATCAACAATCCGAATTTAAAAGAAAGACAAGCGATCTTAAAAGTTCACGCCAAAGGAAAAAAATTAGATGTTTCTGTTTCTTTAGCACAGATTGCGCAACGAACAATTGGATTTTCTGGTGCTGATTTAGCTAATCTTTTAAATGAAGCTGCTATCTTAGCGACACGTCTTAAGAAAAAAACTATTACAATGGAAGAAGTCAATCTTAGCGTAGACAGAGTTGTCATTGGTCTAGAAGGAAAACAGGTTATTCGTGTAAAAGCTCGACAATTGACAGCTTTTCATGAAATGGGACATGCTTTTGTTGGAAGTTTAATCAATGAAAATGACGGTATTGAAAAACTAACTCTTGTTCCTCGTGGAAGTACACAAGGAACAACTTGGACAATTCCTTCTCCAAGTCAATACAATTCTCGTCGTATTTTTGTAAATCAAGTATTAATTGCTGTCGCTGGTCGTGCTGCAGAAGAAATTGTTAGTGGAACAGGCGAATGTACTGTTGGATCTCAACAAGATTTATCTCAGATGACAAGAACTGTCCGTAGTATGGTACTACGTTATGCCATGGCTCGTTTACAAGAATTGAAACAACAAATTCAACAAAAGAATCTCTTTTTCTTAGGAAGCGATGTAAAACAAGAATTAAATAATATTATCGATAATTTTACAACAAACTTCATGGATATTACGTACAATGAAGTTGTTTCGTTTTTAGAGGTTATTCGCCCAGGTGGAGAACGTTTAGTAGATCAATTAATGATTTCTGAGGAATTAACAGGAAAAGATCTTCGAACAATTGCAAGAGAATATATTTCTAGTTTAACAGCATTAGAAGTTTTATATAACAGTCGACAATCTTCTCTTTTTGATTTATTAACACCAGAACTAAAAAAGTCAATAGCAGAAATTGAGGCAGAAACAGAAAGATTAATAGCTAATTAATTTTAGGTTTTTTCATTATATACTAGGAAGTATATAATGAAAAAACTTAAAGAATTGGGAAAGTTAATTGATCAGGATATACAAAATTAATAAACATAATAAAAGCTGAAGTGACTGATAACAAAGCAGTCATTAAGACAGGAGCTGTTGAAAGGTATTTTAAAAAATCACTCATAATACGAAAGGATACTTATTATTTTAATTAATTTAGTTCTTGTTAAAAGACTAATAAATGCGGACGTTAAATTGAAATATATTAACGAGGTGAAACGCTTATATCGTCATCTGATGCCAATAAGTCACCACTTGTAAACTCTTTCCATGCTTCAACAGGCCATAAAAAGCCTGAGTTCATAATTGAAATCGCAACGGGGACATTAATAATAATTTCGTTTTCAAAAGGATTTTCTGTGTTGCTTGCGTAGCGCACATACTTTCTTCCCACCCAACCAATCCAACCTGTAATGTAAAGAAAAACTAACCCAGGAATAACGAACTCATTTGCATGGTCCCATTGTCCAGTAGCGATAATACGAGGTAAACCTTCCTTTCCACAAAGCAAACTTGTTTTTCCATAATTTTCAAATCTGGCTTTAGTATTAGCAACTTGTTTAATTAAAGCTTTAGATTCCCGACTTTCAGGAGTGTACAATTTTAATCTATTCTCTAATTTTTTTACGGAAGCTTTCAAACGTTTTTGAAATGCAGGAGACTCTTTGCAAGGAGTTAAAACACTAAAGTCTGCATTAACGGATTGTATATTTGTACTAAAAAAGAAAAAAGAAAAAATTGTCAGACAACAAAATTTAGAAAGGAAATTTGTAATTTTCATAAATGTAGAAGAAACTTTAATATAATTCTGGCTAGTAGAATAACTTATTTCCTATTATAGGAAAAAACAACTTCAACTTGGTCAAAAGGTAAAATAGTTTAAAAATTTATCAAATTTATCAAATTTAAATAGACTATTAGAATTAAATACTTATTTCAGTACATCTAAAGAGACTGACATATAAAAACGGGATTGGCGGGACTCGAACCCGTAACTTCCGCCGTGACAGGGCGGTGCTCTAACCAATTGAACTACAACCCCAAAAAAGCCCCAATATCGGCACCTAGGAGAGAGAGGGATTTGAACCCTCGGTATAGAAAACTATACAATAGATTAGCAATCTATCGCGATCGACCACTCTGCCATCTCTCCAAGAGTGAAGTTTGAGAACCAAGAACAAAGTCCAAAGAACCTAATGCTTCAATTTACTTGAAAAACAAAGTCCAAGAGCTCTAATCTCTAATAACATCCTAAGAAGATGGCTCCGGTTGGATTTGAACCTACGACCTAGGGCTTATGAGTCCCCCACTCTAACCCACTGAGCTACAGAGCCAGCTTTCAAATAATATTAATTGTACTAAAAAAGTAGAAAGATTGTAACATTTTTGAGAAAATTTAACTTAATGTTACTCATAATTAAAAGTATGACTAACATTAAGTTTCACGATTTTATTAAAATAATCCAAGAGTAATTGCTTTATCAATTGGCATTGTGGCTCCAAAACCTAACCAAATGGCAATAAAAGTTCCTAAGAAGAAAACGCTCATTGCTATAGGACGACGGAAAGGGTTTTGAAATTTATTTACGTTCTCAATAAAGGGAACTGTTAATAATCCAGCAGGAACAGCAGCCATTGAAAGCACACCTAATAATTTATTTGGTAAAACTCTTAATAAGTTGAATGTTGGAAAGAAGTACCATTCTGGTAAAATTTCAAGAGGAGTTGCAAAAGGATTTGCGGGTTCACCAAAACTTGAGGGTTCTAAAACAGAAAGTCCAATAACACAAGCAAATGTTCCAAAAATTACAATTGGGAAAATATAAAGAAGATCGTTTGGCCATGCTGGTTCACCATAATAATTATGTCCCATACCTTTAGCTAATTTTGCACGTAATTTCGGATCTGATAAATCGGGTTTTTTAATTACTGACATAATATTTTTTCTTTGATTAATTGTTTAAAATTTTATTTAGAATGAGCAAAACTTTGAATAACGAAGTTTAGAAGTCAAGAAAGAAGTTATAAGTTGTTGAATGTTTAAACTTAAATGCCAAAAAGTTTAATTATAGAGGTCCAGAGATTCCTTGTTTACGAATCATAAGGAAATGAGCTAACATTAAGACTGCTGTAATTAATGGAAGAACAAACGTGTGTAAACTATAAAAGCGTGTAAGAGTTCCTTGTCCAACACTTGTTCCTCCTCTTAGAAGTTCAACAATGTTTCCACCTATTACAGGAATTGCATCTGGGACACCAGTTACAATTTTGCAAGCCCAGTAACCAACTTGATCCCAAGGTAAAGAATAACCTGTAACACCAAAAGAAACTGTAACTGAAGCTAAAATAACTCCAGTAACCCATGTTAATTCACGAGGTTTCTTAAAACCGCCAGTTAAATAAACACGAAAAACATGTAAAATCATCATTAGTACCATCATACTTGCAGACCATCTATGAATAGAACGAATTAACCAGCCAAAATTGACTTGTGTCATCATATATTCGACAGACGCAAAAGCATCTGCTACGGAAGGTCTGTAGTAAAATGTCATGGCAAATCCTGTAGCAACTTGTACTAAAAAACAAACAAAAACAATTCCACCAAAACAATAAAAAATGTTTACGTGAGGTGGAACATATTTACTTGATATGTCATCAGCAATTGCTTGAATTTCAAGACGTTCTTGGAACCAATTATATACTTTTGCCATTATAATTATTTTTAAATAAGTATTTTATTCACACTTAAGCACAAAAAACTGTCCTCTAATGAATGCTAATCATTGTTTTATGACTTTCCTCTTGGACTTCGTTAAACAAAGTCCGAAGATGTTAGAAAATATAAACAAAATGAGAATTTACTTCACCCCTTGAAGATACCTGTAAATAAACTTCAAGTATTGATATTTTAAAACGTAAAATGTATCAAAAAATCGAAAAAAACCTACTTTTTAGTGCTTGAATTAAGATTTGTTACTTGGATTACGTGAAGAATCACTTGACAGTAAACCAAAAATTGCAATTGTAATAAAGAAAAAAGCTGTAGCGTAAACGAATAATTTTAATGTTAACATAAGGTAAAATTATAAAATAAAATAAATAAAGAAATTTTTAAAGATGTAGAAAAAAGTATCCTTATTAATTTGCTTGTTGAAATAAGTCCAAAGAACCTAAAGGTTCAAAAGGTTCAAAAAAAGTCAGTCTCGTTAGAATAATTCTGATATAATAATAAGCTATTATACAAGAGAAGAGAGAAAAAAAGGGAAGAAGTTTAATCAAAAAATTATTAAAAAAGAATTTTAATTAAATTCCTTCAATTAATCGACGAATAATTTCTCGTTGACGAATAAGAATCCAACAAAAAGAAAAAGTTATAAAAATTAATAAAACCTGACTAAACAATAGGATTGGATCTAATCTCCATCCATGAATGACAATAATTGAACTATAAACAATTCCTAGTGTTGTAATAAATATATCCCAATCAGTAGCTAGATCAGGATTAATAAAACGAAGACCGTATAAAAAGACCATAACGATAGCAAAAAGAGCTCCAAGAAGGAGTGCGGGTTCAACAATTACGTTAATCATAATTAAGCGTCCTCGCGACCAAGAGGATCTAAACGACTTACTAGAATTAATGCTGCTGTAATTGGAAGAACGATTACAGCAGTTCCCCAAAATATACTTCCTAGAAAATTTGTTAATGATGCTGTCATAAATTATACTTTTTAATATTTGTCTATATTTTTTTTTAATAAGCAGAATATTTAACATTTTCCCTAAGTTTACTTTTTATTCTTTGGACTATGTTCAAAAGAATAAAAAGTAAACTTAGGGAAAATGTTAAATTATTTGAAACGACAAAAGAGATTGTTTTGTTGAAGAAAATTCGTTTTCGGTAGTTAAAAAAAGCATACAATGACATTCCTTTCTTTCCCTCATAGGAACACAAGGACAATTCCAATACGCCAAACTAATTTCTTCTTCTTTTTTGTCATAATAACGACAAGGGCATAAGGGAGCGCCAAAAAGTTGTTTGTTTTTGGCAAGTCCTTGAATTACTGACTCTGTTACGTCAAGATCAACACAAAAGAAAGTATCCGTAGATTTGGCATAACTTTCAGCAAACTGTCTCATAGATTCGACAACTTTAGAATTAATCGTCATAAAATAAAAACTAGAAACATTGTAAAAAAATTTAGTTAAAGAAAAAAGTATCTAAGACTCTGTCTAAAAAATAAAAAAGAATAGAAAGTAGTCCAAATGAATTTTACTTGTTACTATAATAAGTAAATAAATAATAACAAAGAGGTCAAAATGATTGCTCCTTATTTTCCATCTATCCTTGTACCAATTATTGGCATATTTTTACCCGGAATTGCAATGGCTGCTTTATTTATTTATATTGAAAAAGAGAGTGTTGAATAAAGTTTAAATCTTCTTATCTTTTTCTAAAGATAAAAACTAAGTGAATTCAGTGAATCCAATCCTAGTCTTTTGATTTTGCTAGCTGGACTTACTTAGTTTTCTAGTAAGTGACTTCGTCAAACGAAATAGATGGCTAGAAGTTATAAAGAAGAACCAAGACCAGAATAAGAACCATAAAGGAATACACCTGCAAGTGTAATAACACCCATGCCACCTACCAATCCAATTAACCAAAGAGGAACGCGTCTATTCGTGTCTGCCATAAGAACTTTAACTGATTAAAATAAAGATAAAAAGAAATTTTTTTCAGAATTTTATAATTATATTTCGTCACTTTAAAGGAAAAGTTTAGTGTTCTCCCCTTTAAAGTAGCAAAGGAGTCTAAGAAAATTAATTGAAGAAATAGCTTGAAAACAATACAGCTAAGACAAAGATTAATAAAAGTCCCCAGTAAAGAGATGTTCGATTTAATTCAACAGCTTGAATATTTGGATTTGGACCTGTCATAAGTTTAAAACTTGGTTATCGTTGAATAAATTGCATTGACGTAATCGCACCTAGAAAGAAAATTGTAGGAACTGCTAAAGCGTGAATTGTTAACCAACGAAATGTAAAAATAGGATAGGCGACCGAACGGTTAAAATTTTTGTTCATTAAAAATGATAAGTTACTTTATAAATAAATAAATAAGATAAGTCTTTTTATTTAAAGAAATGTGTTAATAGGTATACAACTTCTAAAAAAAGTAGGATAGGCCATAGGGACGTTAAAAATTAATATATAAATTTTTTAACGTTTATGCCCAAACATAGCAATAGCCCATCTTAGTAGGATAGACGCAGTACTTGGAGACTTTTGTTTGAAATTTGAAGTCTCCATAACAATAAGGCTCAAGATGAAAGGTATAACAGGTATAAATTCTCTTGCTGTACCTAGTATATATAAGATAATTCCTTTTTTAAACCAGCCTACCATGATTAAACTGCTTATAATTTATTACTTCTCTTCATTTAATACACTCGTAATGAAATTGTCTTTCAAGAATATAAATTCTTGAAAGATAAGAAGAAAACAAGAAGATCTTTAGACTTTGTTCTTAGTGCAGTTAATTAAATGCTAAAGAACTAAGAGAAAAACAAAGTCCTAAACCTTATTCGTTACTAAATATTCGTAATTTGCTTTTTATTTCTCGATTTTTGTTGCAAAGAAGCTTAAAAACTCTATTAAAAGAGTCCAAGAATGAATCAGACGACTTACTTTACTTTAAATCTTCTAGCTCTTGATTTGCGTTAAAACGTTCATTAGCTAAAGGAACTTGTTGACGGTCTTGAGTAAAGTATTCGTCAGGTCTTGGAGTTCCGAAAACATCATAAGCTAAACCTGTACTAATAAAAAGCCAACCTGAAAGAAAAAGAGTTGGGATTGTAATGCTATGAATAATCCAGTAACGAATACTTGTTAATATATCTGTAAAGGGACGTTCCCCAGTAGATCCACCAGACATGTTTTTACTAATTTTTTAGTAAAAGGTTCTTCTTTTGTCACTCCTATTTTTAATACAGAAAAGTTCGTTTTTTCCCTGATCTCGGACTTGGTCAAGGGACGTGTTTAGAATGAAACCTCTATTCCGTTATTAAAAAGAAGGTTTATGACAAGCGGGCGGACAGAATCGAACTGTCATAATCAGCTTGGAAGGCTGAAGTTTTACCACTAAACTACGCCCGCTATATAGTATTATAGAGAATTAGCACTCTCTTCTTGTACATTTAACACTTTTATAAGTGTTAAATAACTAAACTTTCTAAAGGAACACTCAAAAAGCTTGATAGCTGGATTGCTTTTTTTTCGGTTTCTGTAGGATTTAAAAGAAATTGGGCTGGAAACAAAGGAATTTCTCTTTTGTCTTTTAAAACAAGAAGAATATTACATCTTGGATTTAAACCTTGTTTAATTAAAAATTTCAAATTTTTAATATTTTTAAATTCATAAGATAAAAAAATTGTCCTGTTTTTTCCAGGAAAACCTAATCTGACAATACGAACAATGCTCTCATCTTTTGAAAATTCATTATAGCCACTTCCAATGTTCCAAATGAGTGTAAGAATAATATAAGTAGCCAACCCAAGAGCTCCTGTCCCATAGAATAACATAGCAATGCCCTGAGGAATAAAACTTATTTGGCTGGTATCAGTTAGCTGTAATAAGTTCACATGTAAGTAGCTAGAAATCCCTGCAAAAAAAAATCCTAATCCTGCAAACAGTAGGACTAGCATTGTAAGGAGACTACTACTATTTCGAGCTCCTATAATGTCTTCCCTTATCATGTTATCGTCCATAAAAATTTAATTTTTGGTTTGTTGAAAGACTTTTAGACTCCCTTCTTATTTCCTGTTTTTTAGAGTTTTCAGTTTTCGATTTCTGAATGGACCTCTTTCTGACTAC
>Ga0209777_10006824_pt1 | contig 12793 bp, 7 predicted proteins | sample FrelakmetHBP12HB_FD_187147 | JGI IMG/M metagenome (GOLD analysis project Ga0209777, IMG submission 187147) | Freshwater lake sediment microbial communities from the University of Notre Dame, USA, for methane emissions studies -HBP12 HB (SPAdes)... | ecosystem: Environmental > Aquatic >...
TTTTCCTGCGGAGACCCTGGTGTCCTGTGGCCACAACCCGTTGGCGCTCGTGCGGTCCGACCTATTCCGTTCCAGAGATGAGGTGGACCTGACAACGCTGCCGGCGCTCACGGCGCTGCCCCGTCTCGTTGAGCCGGCGGCCAGTAGCCCGTGGCTGCGGTCTCCCTATCGCGAGTGCCTGCTCCCGGTAGCGTCCGCGCTTTGCACGGTTCGCAACACCGGGCAAGTCCTTTACCTGTGCCTGAGCGAATGGCAGCAAGCGGTGCCTCTGATGGAATCGCTGCTGGATCTTCTTCCGCCCAGTGCACGCTGCCGCACACCGTTCTGTACCTACTACGTCGGTCCGGCCCAGACTCGAGCCCTCTCAGGCGGGACGGAAGGGTCGAAGACGGAGACGTCGGCGTACGACATGCTTGCCGTGTGCGGTGACAGTAACGTTCCGTCGCTGGGCCTTATGCCCAATAGCTACGAGGCTGGCTCCAAGCACGCTGTTTTCAACTTCGTCGAGAGCCGATTCACGGATGTGGGTCAGCCCACTGCCTATGCCTCATTTGCCGTGGCCTGTGCCCAGAATGGGAGGAGGGATCGGCTGGACGGCCATCACGCGATCGCCGAGCAGTTGGGGCTGGGGAACGAACACGTCGCATGGGACGGTCTGATTACGCTTGTCGAGTTGAGAGAGCCGACGATGGCGTTCGAGGCAGTGAGAGCTGCCGTGGAGTCCCTCGAGAGATTGGTCACTCAGCCCGTCCAAGTCGCAGCGGCATTGGGACTTGTTTCGCCACACGTAAGACGACTTGCCGAGATGAGCAACGTAGGAGCCCTGAACGAACTAGCGCCGTCTCTGGCCGCGCTGGTAGACCGGGCGGGCCCGGAGGTTCGGCCACAGCCGTTCTTGGCGGAGGTTGAGGAGATGGCGGCCAAGGCACTGGATGGGGGGAGTCCGCGCAGAGCGGCGGCGCTGCTCAGAGCCTGCGGCCAGGCAAGCGGAGGACTTCTTCTCGCGCTCGTGAGAGATAGGCTAAGGGCACCCGAGGGCTTCCAGGTTGCGCCGGCGACTGCGGAAGAGCGCACCCAATTGGTGGACCTGCTGTTGGAGGGACTACAACTGGCGGGGCGGCAAGAGGCCAACGTCCCGTTCGATAGGCTTTTGGTTGCTGTTTTCCACGCTGCCGCTCAAATTTCTCGGCTTCCGGAAGTGTGGGAACGTATCGGCGAGTCTATCGTCAAGCCGTTCTTTGAGAGTGATCTGAGCGGCGAAAAACAACAGGCCCTACGAGGCATCATTGCCGAGATACCCCCTGCCGAGTGTCCGCAAGCCAGTGTCTGGCTCAGCATGAGGTCGCTTGAGGCCAGCAAGCCGACGGGCGAAGACCTCTATCGCCAACTGGAAAATGTTGCCGAAAGTCTCGCCCATGCTGCGGCGGACGACAAAGCCTTCAACAAGGTCTTGCGGATTCTCCAGGAGTCGTTGCAGGAGCCGCCACGTCGTGCGTTCGCACTAGGCCGCATGAGCGAGAAGACTGCAAACACGCCCGTGGGGGACAATCTATATGCTCAGTACCGTCTCGTAATAGAATCTCAGCCTGTCGACCGCATCAGCCTTCGCAGGGCGCTTGCGAAGGCTGGTGTGGCACATGTCTTGTGCCGCGATATGCTCGGGTCTCCCAGGATACTTCCCTGGCAGGAGCCTGAGAGCAGGAAGGCGTTCGATGTTTGGGAGACCAGCATACTGAAGCCGTTTCCCACGGTTTTTGATGTTGTCTGCGGCGGTGTCGCACAAAGGCTCGGTCAATCTGAACGGTTGGAAGCGGTACTGCCACTGGCGAAGCAATTGATACTCAGGCGGTCTGGGGCGGCTGGGCCCGGCCTTGTTTCCCTGTTCGGTGCGCTCGTGTCAGCCTTGCCCATGAAACCCCTTTCAGGCGAGAATGCCATGCTCTTGGCGTCTCCGCCGGACAGACTGGATCCGGGTGCGAAGGCCCGTCTTGCGGTGCTGAGTTTCCTCGCGGCAGTCAAGGACGTGGCCGCCAAGAATGCCTGGTCGGTGACGGAATTCAGGCATTCTGACCCTGCGTGGCACTGTGCCGCGCAACTGGATGACCAAGACAAGACGGAGGCATTGGACTGGTGCTTGGATACCTTCTCCGCGACAGGAATTATAGCACCCGAGCAGGCCGAGAGTCTGCATTGCATGATGGAAGCGATAGGCAAGGGCCAACCGAAGGATGTTGCGGAGGCGGCACATCACCTCCTCGATGGACGCGATAAGGTGACTGCTGTCCAGGTTGCGATGGCGTTCGCGTATGGCGCCCTGGCGAGCACCATACAGAGCCTCTATTGGGCGGAAGCGTTCGGCCACTTGGTACACAAGTTCGATTCCGCCACGCGCCGGCTCCTGGAGGAGCATTTGCGGTATCGCTTCACCAGGGGTGGCGTGCAATATGACAAAGAAATGGCCCACTTGTGCTCGTGCGCCAAACTTGCCGAACCTAAGCCAAGCGCGCCATTGCCACCACCGTCCATGATGCCTGTGGGGCAAGGCGAACTGTCTGCCCATAACATGAGGCGCCGCGGCATCTTGGCTAGGTTGGCACAGTGGTTCAGGGGCGGGTTCCGGCACGAGGATGATATTCCCGGCGCACCACGGATACAGGATCCCTCGGGACCGGTCAAGCCAATGGCTGCCGTGTACCCTACGGTGCCACCGACGTCTGTCGCGCGACCACAGAAGAAACCGAAGTAGAAGAGGCGGAGGGGGAAGTAGCGCGACTCCATTCCTTGGCATCGCAGGCTGAGTGACGTAGATGTTCGGCGTAGGTATTGTGGGTTTGGGGGGGTAACGCAAATGGCAATCTCAGTAATCTGCGGCTGTGGGGCGAAACTGAAAGCGGCCGATGAGTTGGCCGGGCGACAGACGGCCTGTCCCCTGTGTAAGCGGAAGGTTCTGGTTCCCGGCAACCGCCGGCGTATGTACCTGTTCGAGAGAGCCTACGTGGACTACGCAGCCCGGTTCCGGGACTTCTTTGCCGTGCTTGCGTGCGTATGTCGTCGCCTCTGGCAGTGGTTTTGGCGCGGGCCTGGTTCAACCGTTATGGAGATTGTTCTCCGGGTTGCAGTAGTCGTCTCGGGTATTGCGTTCGGCACACTGTACGTCATGTACGAACAGCGTCACGGCAGGGGCTTCTCTGCCACGACCGTCTTGGCGTTCTGCCTCGTCGCAGTCTATATTTCCTTGCTGATGTGGGGCTGGAAGACGCCGGTCCATGTGGCTGCGCGGGGGGCTTCGGGAGCCTCTGCGGCAGGCGTGGTATTATGTCTCGGCACCGTGGCAGGGGCGACGGCCGGCGTTGTGTTTCTGGCGTACTTGTTGGGGTTGTTGCTGTTGACGGGCCTCTCACTGGTGCTGTTTGTGCCCCTCCGCGTCGGACAAGAGCTCTACCTGCTCGGCCGGCGCATCACATATCAGTGTCCGTATGATGATTGCCCGACCAAGGGGCGCCGACTACCCATCCATGTTTGCTCATGCGGTGCTGAATACAGCGATCTGAAACCGAGTTTCTACGGAGTCTTGGACCACACGTGTAATCACGGGAGCAAGTCAGTCAAGTTGCCCACGACCGACTTCTGCGGCCGGAATAGGCTGAAACGCCTCTGCTCAGGCTGCAAGCGGCCGCTGATCCACTCCTCCATCGGAGATGCCCCACTGTATTCTATCCAATTGGTGGGTCCCTCCAGCGCTGGCAAGACAGTGTTTCTTCGACAGTCCGTGAGGCGGCTATGTGATTTCTTCAGGTCCCTACCTGGCGGCAAGGCACACATTGACGCAGTGGAACAGGACCGGATGGTCCGCGAGGATCTCAAGCTACTCGACAGTGGCCAGGTCCCCGACAAGACAGGTGGCGACGTCATGGAGGCACTCGGTGTTGCGGTGAGAATGCCCAAGCGCGGCAAACTGCTACTCCACCTGTACGATGCGCCCGGCGAGCACTACGAAACGGTGGAGCAATTTGCGCGAAAACAGGTCGTGCAAAGGGTGGACGGTATAGTGTTGTTGGTTGATCCGTTTTCCTTGCCTCGACTTGCCGCCCACCCCAGCCGCATGATCAAGGGCCTCATGCCTGCGGGGATTGAAATGCAGACGACGGTTAGCAACCTCATCCGGCTCTTGGAGATGATGCGTGAACGCGACAGCACCGGCAAGTTTAGCATCCCGGTAGCGGTGGTCTTGAGCAAGGCGGATGCGCTCCCGACCGACGATCTTCCGTTCCTGAATAACCTCTACGCCTTCGACGGCGAGACCCAGGATCCTGAGCTGTTGAATGCACGTTGCCGGGCTGCTCTCGTTGGCTTGGGGGGTGCGAACGCAGTTAACGCGCTCGAGCAACATGTCTCCAAAGTGCGATACTTCGCCTGTAGTGCCTTGGGGCGAACCCCAGACATCCGTGAGAGGAAGCCTTTTAGACCTACAGGTGTCGCTGAGCCCTACCTGTGGATGCTGGGGCTTGCGACGGCGACGAATCTCGCTCTCCCCCGTGGGGCTATGGCGTCTCGGACGCCGGATAGATTGGAGTTGGGCTGATGGTTGCCGCTGGCTTGCGAGGCGTCACACGTTGCGTCGAGAAAGGTGGCGGAGACGCTCGCAAATGTTATGCTAGGAGATACATAAATGTTGGAAGACAATCGAGGTTCGGAGTGTCACGTGGGCCTGGCTTGCCTCTTGGCCCAACAAACAGCGGCATTCCCGTCGCGGCCTGATTCTCGCTGTGGGGCATGGCCCTTCCAAGGCAAGCCGATGTCACGACGAGGTTTCCTTACTGTTGTCGGCACCGGCGCGGCCGTGGTCATCTGTTACGTCGCGGCGCACCGCGAAAGCGACAAGCCCTCAGGAGGTCCTGACCAGGCCCGTCCGACGCGCGCCGAGGGCATGATTGGCGCCGTGGAGCCAAGCGGCACCCTCTTGGTGACGCGGGGCGGACGAGGGGCCGAAGCCGACTATGGCTGCCGCCTCAACCCGGTGGCCGGTGAGATTTGGCATCTGGCCGACGGCAAGCACACTGTCGAGCAAATGGCGCAGGCCATCAGCCGGAAGTTCAACGTGCATAAGGAGTTGGCCCTGGCAGATGCCCGATCCTTCGTCGAACTGCTCGTGAATCACAGGTTCCTGGTAAGGGCTGGGGCCTAGTCGGAGCACATCCCGCATAACAACGAATGCCGCGAGGCGACCCGGAAAGGTCACCACGCGGAGGTTGGGGGGCGATCATGCAGCCATATGCACTGACAACCGAAGTGTTCTGCTTCGAGCATCTGGGCCAGCATGTCGCCTACGCGCCGCTCAAGCGCGTGTTGCTGGTGGTTAACAGCGCGGCCGCTAACATCCTTGCGCAACTCGCCAATGGTACATTCGCCGGCCCGGACGATCAGAATCTGGGAGTTCTCTCAACCCTGGTGGACCTCGGCTTGGTGAACGGTACGCCGGAAGAGGTTCACCAGGACGGAAACGGCCAGTTCCGCCCAACGAACACGACACTGTTTCTAACCAGCGCCTGCAACCTGCGATGCGTGTACTGCTACGCTTCCGGGGGCGACAAGCCCCGACACATGACCTGGCCGGTCATCAAGGCGGCTGTGGACTTCGTAGCGGAGAACGCCAAGGTCATCGAAACCGGCAGCTTCGGCCTGAGCTTCCATGGCGGTGGGGAGCCGACCATCGCTTGGGAGATGCTGACTCAGGCGACACTGTATGCTCGCCAACTTGCAGTCGACAAGGGACTGAAATGTCAGTGTGCCCTGGCGACCAATGGCGTGCTCAGCAACGCCCAGGCCGAATGGATCGCCGCCAACATAGATGATGTAAATGTGTCGGTGGACGGCTTGGAGGAAGTCCACAACCAGCTTCGGCCGCTGCGAGCTGGCGGCGGATCGTTTGCCGCGGTGTTCCGAACTATCCAGTTGCTTTCTCGTGCCGGCCGTCCTTTCGGCCTGCGGATGACTATCGCTCGGGACAACGTCGCCCAGGTGCCAGAGGCGGTGCGGTTCTTTTGCCAGGCCGCTTCCCCCCGGGTGATCCACTTGGAGCCTGTCTTCCGGTGTGGACGATGTGCTGTGGAAGGTGTACCGAGCCCTAGTATCGAGGAATTCCTTTCTGTCTTCCGGGTTGCTCGGGACATTGCCGACCAGCGCGGTATCCATCTGTACTATTCCGGGGCGCGATTCCCGAACATTGCGACAATCTTCTGCCAAGCAGCCGGCATGAGCTTCACCGTGGTTGCCGACGGGAACGTGACGGCCTGTTACGAGGTCGCCGACAGCGATGATCCCCGCGCTGCAACGTTCTTCTTCGGACGTTATGACGACGCGGCGGGAGCCTTCGTCTTTGACCCCGACAAACTCAAGAACCTGGCCCGGTTGACGGTTGACAAGATCCCGTTTTGTCGCGACTGCTTATGCAAGTACCACTGCGCGGGCGATTGCCCGGCCAAGCGGATGGCGGCTTTTGACGATGGGCTTCCCGTTGCCGCTAGCGGCCGGTGCCGCATCACACAGGAACTGACCAAGGACCAGATCATCCGCGCCCTGCACGACGGAAGCCAGACCATGCGTATCGTATCCCGCGAACACGCAATTGCCGGGGAGACTCAACATGGCTGACCAAGACAAGGAGAAGGCCGGCGGCATGCCCGGGCCGACCGGCGGCGCCGGTCGCGAGGTGGTCTGTGCGTGTGATAAGGTGGGCGGCGGCCCCGGGCAGGTCCCCCAATCGGTTCAGGGGTACCGCGAGCCGGACTCCGCATTGGCTAGCGCTTCCGCGGCGGCACCTGGCACGGGGCGTCCGGACTACCGTCCCAAGCTTGTGGCGTCGCAACCGTTGACTAAGCCTGCGATCATCTCGTATGTCAAACCCGGCATGGACCTATATGTGGCCGAACAGCCGCCGCCCGCTGCGCCTGTTGGCGGGAAGACCGCCCGCACGACATGCACGTGTGACTTGGTGTGCACGTGCGAGGCGGTCTCCATGTGCGGCTGCAATCTGGTGCGAGTCCGGAATCCTGTGGACGTGCGCGCCATCTGCACCTGCGACACGGTTCCCGTCTGCACCTGCAACATGGCGACAGTTTGCACGTGCAACAAAGTTGCCACGCGAGTGTGTTCCTGCGACCTGATTTGCACGTGTGATACGGTTTGCACCTGCAACCCGCAGTGTAGTTGCCAGACCACTGGCGGAGGTGGCTTTGGTAGGAGCGTCTGCCGCTGCGTTCCAGTAATCCATTAGTGCTCGCCAGTATGAGAGAGTTAGCGCTATGGCCGATGGCGTGGACATCATGATGGACGCGCTGGCCTGCGTAAAGGTAGGTACGATGGGCCGGCCCGATCCTTGCGCACCGGATCGCGTGATCCTCTATGACCCGCTCTCGGACTGCTGTTTGGAGGGCGCGAGGGTTATCCCTGCCATGCCTAGGCCGACGGTCCTGTCCTTGGCTACGGCAAGAACCTCTGCCGCCCTGACAGAATCCGCCCTTGACGCGGGCCAGCGATACTACTTCCTCGATGGTAGCCGCGCCAAAGCGTGGAACGTGGAACTGACGGACCGGTGCACCTGGTCCTGTCGGCACTGTTACCAATCAACGACCAAGTGCGAGGCTTGGCAGCAGCATCCGGGCGTGCACGATTCCGCCTGGCCGCGATTGGCCGAGGTCGTGCGGGCGTACGGGCCTACGGAGATCTCGCTGTCGGGCGGCGAACTTCTGCTGTTCGATGCCCTGCCCCAACTTCTCGCGGGCCTGCGCGCCGGCGACAATCCCGTGGCGGCCAGGGTCTTGCTGACGGGCATGGCCCTGTGGCGGAGGCGGTCCTTCCGCGAGTTGCTGCCCCTACTGGCGGAGCACAGGGTGGTGGCGAAAGTGCCCATTTACTCTAGGTTACACGAGACAAACGACTGGGTCACGCGGTGTGCCGGATCGCTGGACGATACTTTGCGTCTGATTGAGTCCCTGAGAGCGGCCGGCGTGGAGGTGTTTGCTACCCTCCTGATCCTCGACCAGACAGTTGACCAAGCAGTAGCCAACACTGGTTTCCTGCGGGGGTTGATGGGCGACGCTTTCGGTATCTCTACCCTGGTGTACCCCTCTCGGGGAAAGGCAACGCACCGGCAGAATCTGTCGCATCTGTTAGCACCCGGGCAGATAGGGCGTCTGCTCCAAGAGCCGGAGTTCGCCGCCCTGCCCGTGGAGTACTTGTCGTTCCAGCCCCAATGCGCGTCGGGTTGCCGATTTTCCACTGTGCTGCCGGACGGCACGGTGCTGGGATGTGCGGTCTGCCGGGAGTCTGCCTTCGGTAACGTTTACGCCGACCCGGCGTCACTGGCGCGCATGGCGTCGTGGCCGCCGTCCGATCACAACGGCCTGCCGGGGGCTGCGTGTCAGCAATGTTTCGCCTCAATCGTGTGTAAGCGGTGCTGGGCATTCTCGCATGACGCACGGGCAGTGGAGTCCTATTGCCGGTTGGTGCGCGTCTGCGCCCGCATGGTGGTGGAGCGGATCCGGAAGGCCGTGGCGGACGGTCTAAGCTTCCTACACCCGCAGGCCCATCGGCGGTGGGAAGAAACGCGCGCTCTCAATGCCAGCCATCCGTCAGACGGCAGTGCTGGGGAGGTGGAGCCGTGAGCATAATGCTGATCAGGCCGCCCTACGTGCAGACTAGTTGCGACCAGCAGTTTCAGGAACCTCTGAACCTTTGCTATCTCACCGCCGTGCTTCGGAGGGAAGGCTTCGACGTGACCCTTGTGGACGCGGAATTCTGCGATCTGACGGCCGAGAAGATCCTTCAGAGGATCGCTGACGATTCCCCAGCCTTGATCGGGATCTCGCTGATGAGCGACGGAGGACTGGCTGGCACATTGCGGATCGTCGAGGGCATCCGGCAGTGGGCGGCACCGCAGGCCCACGTGACAGTCGGTGGACATTTTGTGACGTTCAACACCGAGCACTTGCTTCGCCTGTCTCCAGGCATTGACTCGGCCGTGCTCTACGAGGGAGAGAACGTTATTGCCGACCTTGCCAGTCGTGTGCTGAGCCGGAAGGGGGACTGGCGCGAGACACTAGGCATCGTGTTTGTGACTAATGGCGACGGCGCGGCTCTCCATCGCACGGAGAAAGCCCCGCCGATTACCAACCTGGACCTATTGCCGTTCCCCGCCCGTGACTTCCTGCCCAAGGCCATTCAACTGGGGCTCTCGCCGGCGATCCTGTCGAGCAGGGGATGTAGCGGACGGTGCAGCTTTTGTACCATCCACGATTTCGTCCGGCAAGCGAGTGGTCGCCCGTGGAGGGGACGAAGTCCTCAGAATGTCCTGAAGGAGATCATGGCCCTGGTTGACAACTTCCATGTGGGCGAGATCGGGTTCCTCGATGACGATTTCATCGGGACCCGGACCGAGGGTCGGCAGCGCGCGATGGCTTTTGCGGACATGCTCATGCGGTCGGGGTTGGACGTCATTTACAACTTTGAGTGCCGACCGGACATGGTCGACCGCGACCTGTTCGCCAGACTGCGGGACAGCGGGTTACGTTATGTCTTCCTGGGTGTCGAGGCCATCGGCGAAACGGCTCTCAAGGCGTTCAACAAAGGCACCACCCGTCAAACCGCCTGCCGTGCCTTGGATATCCTGACGGAGGTGGGTGTGGAGGCGGATGTCGGTTTCATCCTGTACCATCCTTACGCCACGATGGATGAGGTGTGGGAAGGTTACCAGTTCCTCAAGCAGTATGGGCAGTGCGATGTGCATACGGCGCTCAACCGTTTGTTCGTGGTGCCCGGCGCGCCAATCCGGCAGCGCCTTCAGGAGGCAGGTCGGCTGATGGTCACCAGTGGGCAGACATGTCTCCAGGCCGAAGACTACGACTATGCAGATCGGCGCGTGGGAGTTCTGCATGCCATCCTCCAGGTGGCGATTCTGCCGCTGTTCGCCGACTGGTACAACGCCATCAAGGAATTCCGTCGGCTTGCGGCCCAACGCAAGTTTGATCCGCAGCCCCATCAGACCGATCAGCGATTGGCACAGTTGCGGGACTGCATCAAGGGCGTTGATCGCGTGGTGGAGCGGAGTTTCGAGGAAGCATTTTCGTACGCCATGGGCTCGGAACGGTCGGGCCTCGACATGCTCCAGTTCTCGCGACGGCTCCGGGACCAGGCTTCCGACGACGTGCGGTTGTCAGCAAAGTCGGAGGTGTGCGACACCTGTCTCACGCAGAGAGAAGAGGATCGTCGACCATGACTGTGAGAACCAACAGAGCCAGACTGGACGGATGGCGGCACTTAATGGTGAGTGTTCTGTGCGCGTTGACTCTGGCAGCAAGTGAAGATATCGCGGTGCCCCAATCCATAGAAGCCTTCAGTGCGTTTGAGCGCGGCAACACCCTGCTCCGGTCCGAGAACTATACGTCGGCCGAAGCCCAGTTTCGAAGTGCGATAAGCCTCTCTCCCGATTTCATGGCAGCCAGGAACAACCTGGGCGTGGCTCTGCTTAGGCAGAACCGTATCGAAGAGGCGATGAATGAATTTGAGCGGGTGGCGGCGGCCGCGGGCCCCCACCAGGCAGGAGCAAGCCTCAACGCCGGCGTCGGCCAGGCGACCAAGGGCGACTTCGACGCGGGAATGAGCCGAACCGAGACCGCCCTGCAGCTTAAGTCGCAGTACGCCGAGGCTTTCTACAATATCGGCTGGATCCAGGACGCCCGCGGCAAGTTTGCTGAAGCGGAAACGGCCTACCGGAACGCCATCCGCTTGCGGCCTCAGCATGGAAGGACTGAGATTGGTTTGGGCATTGCGCTCGCAAAGCAAGAGAAGTTCGACGACGCGCTCGACGTGCTCCAGGCCGTCCTAGACCGGACCTACCTGGCGCCCGCCGACCGACAATTGGCCTTGACAAATCACCTGGTGGCTCGCATCGCGGCTGCCCTTGCCAATCCGTTTCCTCGAGACAAGGCAACCCTGCTGGAAGAAGGGCCTCTTACGCTGAGATGGGGGGCGAATCTGCGGCGCGCGGTGCCTCCGCTGAATCTAAGGTATGTCATTCGTATCGCCGCACAAGGCGAGGATCTCGCAAACCGCCCAGTGTTATCAACCAATGGGAGCCAATTTCAGATTCCGGCACTGGCCTCAGGATGCACGTACCAGTGGCAGGTGACCGCAACGACTGAATCTGGCCAACAGGCCGTGAGCCCAGTTTACACTTTCAGCTGTCTCAAGAACTCCTCAAAGGAATCGCAGCGGATTGACGCCCGCGGTGGAGTTCAGGAAGCGGAATCGCACAGATCACCGACTCCTGCGGCTGCGCCACCTGCGGGCAGCCAGCCTTCCGGAGGCGCCGTCCAGGTTCTGGCGGTGAGTTCGCCTGCCCGTGTGCTTCTGCCGTACGGCCTCGCGTTCGGGGCTTTGTGCCTCGTGGCCGCTGGCGGGTATCTTCTTCTCCGCAGGCGGCGCGCAGTGCCGGTCGCCGCTGCCGCTGTTTCCCGCTTGCGTGTGTTGGAGGAGGACCTGACCATGTCGCAGGATGCTGCCTCTGCCGAGACAACTCTTGACCGCCGCATGGGCTGCCTGGCTTGGGTTAGCTGGACCGTTTCGATCACCATTGCTGTGAGCTTGGTCATGACTGGTGTCACGCATGTGTTGGACGGCCTGACCGCTCCGCTGGGGGACGCTCTTGCCTTTCTTGGCGCCAGCCGTTCTCTTGGTGGGTGGTTTCCTGCGTTGCTGCTGTTCTCTGCTCAGCGAGTGATCATGATGCCCCTCCAACTCACCCACACGCGAGTGGCTCTGAGAACAGGGGAGAAATCCGGCGGCACGCGCCTCGGTCTCCGAGGCCGAGCGGTCTTTGCCTTAGTGGCTTTGTTCGACGGGTTCGCGCTTCTGCTCATCCAGAGGGCCCTGGAACAGGGCACATGCATGCTGCCGGCCGGTGCCACGCGATCGCATTCGCAGGATAGCGCTTACTTGACTTGCGTTCTTCTCGCAACGGTCTTGATGCTTGCGGACTTCTTGCTGGTTGTCCTCATACTGTGGTTCACCAACGGACCCATTGCGGACGCGGTCCGGGAAGACGAAAACAGTTTCGTGGGCAAGCGGACGGCCAAAAGCCGATACCGCCTCTTTCTAATGCTGGATCTCGCCATTTACATGCCTGCCATCGCGATAGCGCTTGGTCCAGATCTTCGTGGCGTGTCTCTTGTGCTGCTGTTCCTTGCCGTCAAGATCTTCACGACTTGGCTGTTTGAGATGGTCTCTCTGCTGCTGGACGTTCACGCCGACGGGCGTGAGAGATCGGCCTGATAGTTCGGTGGGGTGGTGGCGTGAAGTAAGCGAGCGGCCTGTGGCATCTCCCACATGGGCCGCATAGAAGGAGCGGATGTGGACGGTCGTTATTGACTATTCCGGCGACCTGTTCGCCTTCGCATCAAATGTTGTCCAGTGCGATCTTCCGCATGCCGCCTGCCCCGCATCGTAGTTCTCCTGGAAGATTCTGCAGGGGCGAGTGAAAGACCTACCCCAGTAGCTCCCTTTCCTAATGGCCGTAACGGGCGTTGGACGTCCGTTGACAAAGCAGCTGAGGTCGAGTCGGGAGGGTGAACATGAATCGTGCAATGGCGGTGGTTGTGCCTGTGGTGATGTTTGCAGCATCGGCCTTGGTGGCGGACGTGAAGATCTACGATAACGGTGAACTGGCCCTGTGGGGGCGCGAGAACCCTGCCGGCGTGGCGGAGCCTGTGGTCAAGACTTACTACGGCGGGTCGCTACA
>Ga0209777_10006825_pt1 | contig 12792 bp, 13 predicted proteins | sample FrelakmetHBP12HB_FD_187147 | JGI IMG/M metagenome (GOLD analysis project Ga0209777, IMG submission 187147) | Freshwater lake sediment microbial communities from the University of Notre Dame, USA, for methane emissions studies -HBP12 HB (SPAdes)... | ecosystem: Environmental > Aquatic >...
ACCGCCTATGCCTATGTTGGCGATCTGGCACCGCGCGGTCAGGAGGGGAGATACATGGGGCTGTTCAACATCGCTTTTGTAGCCGGTTTGGGTGTGGGGCCGACGATGGGTGGCCTCATCCACGACAGGTTTGGCCTGCATGCCACCTTCGCCAGCATGGGCATCTTGAGCGCCGCCGGGTTTTTCATTGTCCTGCTCTTCCTGCCGGGCCGGGGGTCGTCTCGTCGAGGCGGGCAACATGATAAGCCCGGTGCTTCCTTCGCTTCCATGCTGAGAGACGGGACAATGCGGGGAATCATTGTCTTCCAGCTCGTGCAGGGATTGGCCTATGGTGCCGTGGCCACATTCCTGCCGATCTTCATGACAGACGTGAGGGGTACGAGTATTGCTGCGGTAGGCATAGTGCTGTCCGTCCGATACATACTCAACGGATCACTGGCTTATCCTTTTGGCTGGCTGGCGGACCGGATGAACCGGGTCTTTCTGGTCACCCTGGGCGTGGCGGTGATGGCCACAGGCATTTTCTTTGTCCCCTGGGTCGGCGGCTTTATTCCTATCTTGTGCCTTTTCATAGTTCTGGGGATATTTGAAACTGTTGCCCTGCCGGCGGGCAATGCCATCACGGTGGAAAGGGGACGGAGTCTGGGGATGGGGGCAGTCATGGGGGTATTCAACATGGCCAACTCGTCGGCCGTCGTCGTTGGTTCGATGGGCGGGGCGCTGATTGAGAGCTCTTTTGGGGTGGACTGGGTATTCCGCTGCGTCGCTGCAGCCAGTCTGGCGGGTATGGTGGTATTCAACGTGTTTATGCGGAGGTTGTCCCGCTAGGGAATCCGGTATCCGGCCGCCCGTGATGGTGCTTCTCCACCGGAAGCTGATTTTTATGCAGTCAAGAAGGGTTTGCCCTTTGCCTTTACCGTATGATATACTTTCCCAAAATTGAATAAGAGACGCAGGGGTGCCCCGACGGTGACTAGGGGCTTAATTGGGTAGCAAGTCCGGTGAGATTCCGGAGCAGGCCCGCCTGCTGTAACTCGCCTGAGGCGAGAAGCCAGAACGCCCACCCCTATCCGTCCTGAAGCCTCCGCTGGGAAAGGGGGTGGGACTATGACCCGGGCACCATGAAAATCCCCTTGGCCTTCCAGGCAAGGGGATTTATTTTTTCGGTTTTCGAGCTATTAAGGAGGTTCAATTGAAGAGATCAATTTCCGTTCTATTTGTATTTCTGTTGCTGCTTATAGCGCTTCCTGTATCGGCTTTGAGATGTGGCTCTGAGGCAACGGCCATCACTGCCGTGGACGACGCTTCGAGAACGGTCCACATTGAACAAACGCCCCAGAGGGTGGTCTCTCTGGCACCCAGCATCACGGAAATTCTCTTTGCTGTCGGCCTTGGCGATAAGGTGGTTGGCGTCACTGACGACTGCGACTACCCTGATGCAGCCAAGGCCAAGCCCAAGGTTGGCGGGTATTTCACTACCAGCCTGGAGGAGATCCTGGATAAGGACCCGGACCTCATCTTGACGGACGGCTATGATCCGGTGACGCAGCAGATTGAGGGGCTGGACATCCCCGTGCTCGTTCTTCAGCCGAATGACATCGACGGTATCTTCAAGGACATCAATCTGGTGGGCAAGGTGATGAACAAGGAAGGGGAGGCAGCCAGTCTGGTGGACAGTCTGCAACAACGGCTGGACAAAGTGGCTGAAATTAAAGCCGGCGCAACCGGCAGTCCAACTGTGTTTTACGAAATAGATGCCACCGACCCGACCAAGCCCTGGACTGCAGGGCCGGGCTCGTTTGCGGATATCCTGATTTCCCGGGCGGGTGGCAGCAACATCGTCACGGGGGGTGGGAGCTGGCTGCAACTCAGCCTTGAGGAGCTGCTCTCTGCCGACCCGGATATCATCATCCTGGGCGACTACCCCTATGTGACTCCGGAGCAGGTGGGGGAGAGGAGCGGCATCTGGCAAGATCTGACGGCAGTCAAGCTGGGAAAGGTCTATGCAGTCAGCGACCCCAGTCTGACCAGCCGCCCCGGGCCCCGCATCATCGACGGGCTGGAGGAGATTGCCGGAATGATCCACCCTGAATTGTTCCCTTCCTAGCTGACCACGGAAAGGGGCGTTGATACGATGGAAAGACAAAGTGAAGAAGTGATCCGGAATACGGTCAATGCCATAGCACCACTGGATGGGGAAGCGATGGCGCAAGCCAGGGCCAGGCAGGACCAGCTTACCAAACCGAGGGGAAGCCTGGGCAGGCTGGAGGAGCTGTCCATCCGGATGGCCGGCATCAGACGGGAAGCGGTACCACGCCTGGCCCAGAAGGTGATTATCACCATGGCCGGTGATCACGGTGTGGTTGCCGAGGGTGTAAGCGCCTACCCCCAACAGGTAACGGCCCAGATGGTTCACAACTTCCTGCGGGGAGGTGCCGCCATAAATGTGCTGGCGCGCTGCACTGGAGCCAGGATCGTGGTGGTGGATATGGGGGTGGCAGCATCTCTGGCCCCTCATCCGCAGCTAATCTTGAAGAAGGTGGGGCCCGGAACGGCCAACATGGCCAGAGGCCCGGCCATGAGCCGGGAGCAGGCGCTCCAGGCTATCCGGGCCGGCATCGAAGTGTTCGAGGAGGAACTCGGCAAAGGCCTGGACATCGTTGGCACAGGTGATATGGGCATCTGCAACACCACTCCCTCCAGTGCCATCTGCGCTGTTATAACCGGAGAGCCTGTGGAGAGTGTCACCGGCAGGGGAACCGGTGTGGATGACATCCAGCTTTCCCATAAGATAGCAGTGATAAAACAGGCCATCCTGGTAAACCGCCCTGACCCCAAAGACCCGCTGGACGTGCTGAGCAAGGTGGGTGGCTTTGAGATCGGGGGGCTGGCCGGGGTCATGCTGGGTGCTGCAGCGCATCGCATCCCGGTGGTCATCGATGGTTTCATCTCAGGGGCAGCCGCCCTGATCGCCACCGGGCTGTGCCCGGAGCTGAAAAACTACCTCATCGCCTCCCATGTCTCGGTAGAGGCGGGGCATCAGGCCATTCTCCGCCATATGGGACTCCAGCCTTTGCTTGACCTGGACATGAGGCTGGGGGAGGGCACGGGTGCGGCGCTCGGCATCTTCCTGGCTGAAGCAGCCGCCAGGACACTGGCGGAGATGGCTACCTTTGCCGAGGCCGGCGTCTCAGAGAAAGAGGAGAACGGCTAAGTGAGCTTTTTCACAGCTTTGAGGTTCCTTACTGTGATACCGCTGCCGTCACGTCTTCAGGCAAAACCAGCGGAGGTGGGCCGCTCCCTGGGCTACTTCCCCCTGGTGGGACTCCTCCTGGGGCTGCTCATCATGGGGCTGGACCGCGGGCTGGGACGGGTGCTGCCCGTTTCTGTGGTCAGCGGCCTCCTGGTGGTAACCCTGGTGCTGGTCACGGGAGCGATGCACCTCGACGGCTTCATCGATACCTGTGACGGCCTTGTTGCCGGCAGAACACCCCGGCAGAGATGGGAGGTGATGCGGGACAGCAGGGTGGGAGCCTTCGGTGTGGTGGGAGCCTGCTGCCTTCTGCTGCTGAAGTACGTTTCACTGGCAGGACTGCCGGAGTCATCGAGGATGGGAGCGCTGGTGCTCATGCCCGTCCTGGGTCGCTGGGCAGTCGTCTGCGCCATATCCGCCTTCCCCTATGCCAGACCCGAGGGTTTGGGCAAGGCGTTCAAGGACGGGGCAACCTGGTGGGGGGTGGCCCTGGCTACCATAATCGCCCTGGCCGCCTCCGTGGGATTCCTGCATCTCCAAGGACTGGCAATCATGTTCGGGGTAGGACTGGTGACCTTGATACTGTCTCTCATTCTGAAACGCAAGTTCGCCGGACTTACCGGTGATAGCTATGGCGCTGTCATCGAGGTTGCAGAGATAACCGCCGTTATTCTGGCTATCGCTATACCTTCGTGGAGTTGGTGAAACCGTGACCAGACTGATGTTGGTGAGGCATGGTGAGGTTGACGCGGACATGAGCCGCTACTGGGGGCACACAGATGTTCCCCTGAGTGTCGAGGGGCTGAAGCAGGCCGATAACCTCTGCCGCCGCCTGGCGAAGGAGAAGGTTGACGCCGTTTACTCCAGCGACCTCAGGCGGGCGGTGGATACCGCCGCCGCCATTGCCATGCCCCACCGGCTGCCTGTGGTGCCTTGCCCCGAACTTCGCGAGATCAACTTCGGGCGGTGCGAAGGCATGACCTTCGGCGAGGTGAAGGAGCATTATCCGGAAGCGGAAAAACTCTGGCTGGGTGCTGACCCTGAGCTCAGTTTTCCGGACGGGGAGAGCCTGAGAACCCTGACTGAAAGGGTGGAGACGTTTGCTGCAAGGCTGCGTTGTCATCCGGCAGATGCGGTACTGGTGGTGGCCCACGGCGGCCCGCTGCGGGTGCTTATCTGCCGTCTGACGGGGCTCGATCTGTCCTGCTGGCAGCAAATCCAAATTGAGCGGGCATCCCTCTCCATCATGGAAATCGATGCCTGTGGAAGAGTGATCCATTTCTTGAATGACGTTTCTCATTTACAAAGGAGGCAGGAAATAAAATGACTGAAGCTATCAGCTCCTGGAGCGGCGGAAAGGACAGCTGCTTTGCCTGTTACCTGGCCCTGGCGCAGGGCTACAAAGTTACTCATCTGGTCAACTTCATATCCCGGGAATTCCGGAGGGTCTCCTTCCACGGCACCCGGGCTCGCCTGATCCACCGGCAGGCGGAGTTAATCGGTATTCCCCTAGCTCAATACGCGATCCCGCCGGATATGGCCCTTTATGAACAGACATTCAAGAAGGCCGTGTCTGCCCTGAAGCGCCGTGGTGCCAAGGCCATGGTCTTCGGCGATATCTACCTTCAGGAGCACCGGGACTGGGTGGAGAGAGTCTGTGCCGAAGTAGGTCTCACCCCCATATTGCCCCTCTGGAACAGGGAGACGGAGGGTCTCATGAAGGAGTTCATCGAGGCAGGCTTCGAGGCAGTGGTGATCTCAGCCAAGGCGGATATCTTTGGTGAAGAATGGTTAGGGCGGAGGATAGACCATAGCTTCCTCGCTGACGTGAAGCATCTGGCTCAGACGAAGGATGTTGACATCTGTGGTGAGAAGGGAGAATATCACACCGTCGTGCTGGATGGCCCCCTGTTTGCAAAGCGGATACAGCCGACTTTTGGCGAGAGGGTGCAGCGTGACGGCTACTGGTTCCTTGACATACCCCGGTCCAGGGTCAAGTCCAAGTGACATGCGCCGAATCCGTGGATTCTCACAGTGGGTGTCATCCTTCTGCGGAAGGACGACCTGACCACGTCATTCCTGTCATTGCGAGGAGGCCGTAGGGGTGGTTCGCGAACCGCCTCCGGCGAAGCAATCTCTGTAGGAGCGACTCTTTGAGGGCGCTTCGCGAAGCGCCCTCAAAGAAAGGCGTAGAATAAGTTCAGATGGCTAAGAGATGTATTCTCATTCTGGGCGGGGCCCGCAGTGGCAAGAGCCGGTTTGCCCAGGAGGTGGCATCGCGCCTGGGTGAGAGGGTGCTCTTCGTGGCCACGGCGGAGGCTCTGGATGAAGAGATGAGACAGAGGATAGAGGAACACAAGAAGGCCCGTTCTTCAAGCTGGCGTACTATTGAGGCACCTTTTGGCGTGGGGCGGAGAATCCGGGAACAGAGTGGCGATGCCCAGGTGGTTGTCCTGGACTGCCTCACCCTGCTGGTGTCCAACGTTATTGGCCGGTGCGGCGATGATCCTGCCCGGATCGACACAAAGCTGGTGGATGAGAAGCTGTCATTGGAGGTCAGTGGATTGGCAGAGTGTATTGAGGACACAGCGGCCAGCTTTGTCCTGGTGAGTAACGAAGTGGGTATGGGGATTGTCCCGCCTAACAGGCTGGGACGGATCTACCAGGACTCTCTGGGCAAAGTGAATCAGGAGTTGGCCCAGCGTGCCGACACTGTTTACCTCATGGTTGCTGGTATACCGGTGACGGTCAAAGGGCTGCAGGGCCTTTGAGGCCGGGAGGTATATCGAAGAAGGCGGATACGATTCCTTGTGACAGGCGGTGGGTCTTCAGGACGCCGGTGTGAGTAGAGGGTGACAAAGCAACAAGTCTGCCACCATCGTAGGGGTCAACAGTCAACAATTCCCAGGGCGAATGCTAGTGTTTTCGTTTCCTCGTGACTTCACCTATAACTATCATCCCAACAGTCGCTGCTACGAAGCCTAAGAGAACATACCATCCAAGCATGAACCCTCCTCTGCATATTCTAGGTTGTATGTGGTCAGCGACACTGGGACAGTGGACCTTCTAATCGATAGACACTTCAGAGGCCATCGCCCTGCTCCCTGCCAGTTTTATTATAGTCCTTTCCGGTCTGTAATGTCCTGCTTCTTCGCCTCATTCGTAATTCTGCGATAGCGTGGGCAGAGATATCCACCCCCGCTTTTTCTTCACTATCAGCCAAATCCCCTTTCTATCCAGGCTGGGGTTGGGGTGGTATAATGATCGGCTCAGGTCATCAGTTCTGTCACTTCCATGAAATCATTAAATCATTGGAGCAGCCTTCGAGATCCGCAGCTCTCACCTTTAGCAGACTACCCTTGATCAAGAATCTCCACTATGCTATTATCCATGTGTATGATAGTCCTCGATGACTATGGTAGGTCCCCTAGTGGGTACTACGAACCTACTCTACTAACCTGCAACGATAACCACTGAGCTCATGGAGGTGCCGCCATGCATGAAGAGCTGACACTAAACGTGGAGAACTTTGGTCCGATAGCAGAGGCAAGCGTCAAAATCAAGCCTCTAACGATCTTCGTAGGTCAGAACAACACAGGGAAATCATACCTAGCACTCTTGGTCTATGCCATTTCGCACAGCGTCCACAATGCCCTCGAATCAGCAGACCTGCCGCTATACCCCTACGAGTATGGCTTGCGCCATTCACGCGATCCTCTTACGGTGCATGTTCTCTCAAAGGTTCGAGCACTCAATGCTCTGAAGCAATGGCTTCCAGCCGATACCATGATGAAAAGGAGAATCCGGCCACAGCAAGTAATCATACCGTATAACTCACTGCCAAAAAGCCTTAGACAGGTAGCAGATTCACACGTGGAAGCTTACTTAGAAGTGTGTAGAAAGAATCTCAGCAATGAGCTAAGACGCTGCTATGGAGCGAAGCTTCTCTCAGACCTAGCCTGCAAGACTGGTGATAGACGGGACTTTTGTCTCTCGATTGAACAGGTTTGGCCAGAGTTAGACCTGCAATTCAACTTCGCCGGCCAGGAGCTAAAGCTGCTGCGCTCATCCTTCTCCTGCCGAAGGCAGAAGCTGGACTTCACCATGCCGAGCCGTTCAATGTTCCTCAGACGCCTAAGACGCGGTGGAACGCTCGATTTTCAGGAGCAGGGATCCGAGAAAGATCTCGAAATTATGATGCTCAGGTCAATGGCAGCGAGGATAGTGGACGAGACGCCACGACAATTCATGAAGATTCTGACTAGGAAGGCATTCTATCTGCCAGCCGCACGCTCCGGTATCTTGCAGGGGCAGAAGGTGCTCTCGAACTCTCTCATGCAGGCGGCATCATACGCGGGTATCGAGCAAATTAAGATGTCGCGCTTCTCGGGGGTTGTGGTCGATTTCCTGAGTGCAATAGACTCCATAGAGAAGTCTCAGCATGGAAGTTTCTATAAGCTTGCGACCCAGTTCGAGCAGGAATTGATGGCTGGTACAGTCGAACTCGACGTGGACAGATACCAACGACCAGAGATCTACTTCAAGGAACCGAAGGTGGGCAGGCTAGGCCTGCACAGGACTTCTTCAATGATTTCAGAGTTGGCACCGGTTATCCTACTGTTGAAGTACCTGCTGGACAACAGAAGCATTATCATAGTAGAAGAACCCGAATCCCACTTGCATCCTGCCAATCAGCGCCTGCTGGCCAAGTTGCTGGCTCGACTGGTAAATGCAGGAGTAATAGTCATTTTGACGACGCATAGCGACTACTTTCTCCAACAGATGAGCAACCTGGTTGCGCTGGGCACTAAATCAGCCAGCCACATAGAGAAGATGGGATATGGGGCTCAAGACGTGATCCATCCTGACAAAGTCAGTGCCTATCTCTTCGAGTCTAGCAAACCACCACGTGGAAGCAGAGTGAGATCCCTAGACGTTGGAGACCACGGCATCCTTGACGAGGAATTTGGCGAGGTGGCTGAGGCGCTGTACGAAGAAACGGTTGAGTCAAGAAGAAGGGCTTAGTCGAACAAGAAATGACTACTCTTCCTCAGAAATTGAGAGAATCCCTTGCCGAATGTACCTGCAAGAGCCTGAAGGACAAGGGATGCAAAGTGGGACTAGGGTTGATACCGCATGACCACGTCATAGTAAGCGGTAAGAAATATCAGAGGCACTACAGTTATTCAGATGATCTCTGCGACTTCATTCTCTGCGTCAGGGACACAGACGGAGCAAACAGAGTGGCGACCATAGAACTGAAGGGCGGTGATGTGGATGAGCGTGAGTTCAAGAAGGCTCATAACCAACTGAAGAACGGTGCCATGGTCGCTGACTCTATTATTGGCTCATCACGCGTTGATGCGTTTCGTCCGTTCTTGATAAAGAAGAAGACCTTGAATCCGATGGCCTACAGGCTACTCCAAATGGACATTTACAAAATACCATTTCGCAGTTTTTCTGAGCACATTTTGATCGCAAAGTCAGACACGGACTTGCCATATCCTTTTCGGTAGACGGATTTGACATTTTCTAGAGGTCCAGAGCGGGGTGTGCTGTTCCGAGAAATGGCCCTAGAGTCCGCACCAGTACTAGACTGGTTGATGGTAACAGTCGAACTGCACGTTCACCACATCGTGCCACTGTCCAAAGGCGGAACGAATGACTTGGACAATCCGACGACTCCGGGCAGTCAATGCCACAGCATGACTCACCGACGTATGGGCAGCGGCTAGCTTCCTGCATTTGAAGACAGCGATGCCTTGTAGAACTTCAGGCTGTCCCCCTTTGTATCCAAGATGAGGTTGGGTGGTATAATCGTTGACAGCCAATTATTTTTGACAAGGACATCGGCAGGAATAGTTATGGAGACCGCAGTCACTGTATTCTCGGTTGTTTGGTGTCTCGTGGTTCTTTTGTTCATCTATCGCATGCGGAAAGCCCACGAATTGAGGATTGGCATAATGAAAGAGGACCTTGATACCTATATGAGGCTGCCCTCCTATGGCGAGATGGTCTTCAAGTTCTGGAGACCGTTGTCCTCGTTCATCGAGGAGACTCCAGAGGGCACCCTGAAAGAAGAATCAACATCGCTTGATGCCAAGCAGACGGACAAGGTGATTGTCCCCAATCAGCACGACCCCGAATCTCCTTCAGGGGTCTTCCTCAACTCTCAACCCTGATGAAGCCAACGGGCAAGGCTCAGTAGGAAGACCTCACCCCACCGACCGGGAATTGCTGCAACTCCGCCGGTTCATGAAGTCTCTGAAGCCTTACCGTGATGTGCTGTAGGCCTCGCCAGATAGGGCAGCATGGATAGGGGCACCAGCGGATTTCGCAGCGCGTTGGTGCCCCCACATTCCCTCAGTGCCCCACTCCCTGTTCACCATGTGGTATTCGCAATACCTAGGGAATAATGATGACGAATGAATAGTCGGCGGCAGTGCCTGAGGTGTTTTCTGTGAAAACGCCGTATCCGCCGTGAGGGTTGCAGACGCTCCCCCATCCATTGTTGCAGCTGATGAAGCCCGCCGTATGGTCTGGTCCCTGAATGGTGGCTATCATGGGGCCATAGTTGCTTAGGATGTCCGGGTCCGTTTCTATGCAATACACACCAGTTCCCGACTTCGTGACAATGATTGTGGCTATGCCGCCGTGTGCAACGACAGCACCGGTGTCTCTGACCCAAGCCCAAGCGCGCGCCGTACCTGCCGCACCCGTGGCACCCGTGGCTCCCGTGGCTCCCGTGGCTCCCGTTAACCCTTGCAGTCCCTGGATGCCCTGCGGCCCAGTGAAGTTGTCTGTGGTGAACTTCTGTCCGTCGGTCAGATTTACCGTGAAGGTGCCGTCTCCGTTGTTGACGATGTTCTGAATCCCAACCCCGGCTGCACCGGTGTCTCCCTTTAGCCCTTGTTCCCCTTCCTTTCCCGCACAGGCCGTGCCCAGGATTCCGCCCACCAGTACCAGCAACACAACGCAGATTGCCATGAGCCTTAGAAGCCGCATTTCTCCCTCCTGATTCAGATATTTCCCCCTGATATTCTAGGGAGCTGTGGACGAGGGGTCAAGTCTGCCGTCGTCTGCTGCTTCACCCCACCAGCACCTTGAGAAGTTCAGGCTGTCCCCAGTTGACACTCAGCCACCCTCTCCGCTATTCTCTGAAGCGGACTACGTCCAAATTTGGCTCTTGCAGTCATCGCCCACCGACATCCAGAGAGGGGAAGTTGACCATGAACGATCAAACATTGTGGGAAGCTACGGTGCAATGGACAAAGAGGAAGATTTTGGGCATCGATAGAGCGGACAAGAAGTCGGATATCATTGAGGGGGCCAATAAGTTACCGGACGAGGTAGTAACCAAGACTACCGATACTATACATGTTTCAATAGATTCCGGAGGCAATCCCATAATAGAGCCTGGATGGGCGAGGTTCGATGACGATGACCTTGAAGCGCACTGCAAGGAGATGAGATGCACACATCTAAGGGCGGTGGAGCTACCTTCAGGCAGCGTCATCTACTTTTGCGCTTATCCTAATTTTGAACCAATAAAGAGACGGTCCTGGATCCACATGTGTCCCGGTGTCAAGTAGCGCGTAGGGTAGAACGACTGGAGAGAATCCTGGCTGAGGCTTGGCTGGTACAATGGTGGCAGGCGGGTCACATCAAGGAGAAGGTGCGGGAAGAAATGGAGGACAGATGGATAGCATCCTGGACGTGATTGTCTCACGGAGGAGTGTCAGGAAGTGGAAATCCGATGCGGTCTCTGATGGCGACATCAAGGACATACTCGAAGCGGCGATGAATGCTCCATCAGCGGTGAATGAGCAAGCATGGCAGTTCGTGGTGCTGAACGGTAAGATGCTCGAAGACTTTGTGAAAATCAACGGCAACACTCCCAAAGGCTCACCCGTGGGGATCCTGGTTTGCGGCGACAAGAAGCTGGACAAGCTCGGGGGATTCTATCTGCATGATTGCTGTGCTGCCACGCAGAACATTCTCCTCGCCGTTCATGCTAAAGGACTGGGAGGAGTCTGGACTATTGTCTTCCCCAACGCTATTCCGGAAGTGCGCAAGCTGCTGAATCTGCCAGACCATGTCATCCCACTCACCTTCGTTCCTTTTGGATACCCCGTCTCAGAGCGGCCCAAACCGGCCAGTCGCTACGACGAAGCGAAAGTGCACAGAAACGGCTGGTAGGCTCTCCAGGTGCGGTGCTTAGCATAACTTCAGGCTGTCCTGACCAATACCTTTCTGGAACTCTGAAACCATGCACATTATGTCCATATCTACCAACCATCAACCTTTCCCCAAACGTCATGCTCGTGCATAGTAAACTTGACAGGTCTATGCAGGCATGTTACAATCTTACCACGATATTCGTAGTGCGATGTGATACTCACTCCCAATCAGCATAGAACCAGACCAACAAACAAAAGGAGGGAGGAGAAAGACAAGATCTGGAACACGGAAGGCTGCAGGATCCATTCACGGGAAGAGCAGCCTACTAACCGAATGGCTGGCAGTCAGTTCAATTTTATTGAAGGGGGGGTGAACATGACTCCGGGATCTGAGTCGTGTTGCTGACTGACCAGCCATTCTTATTTAGTCCAGATACATCAGAGCAAAAGAGCAAAATCTACGACTACGAGCTGCCATGCTTAGAAGATAAACCCGTTTGGACAACAGAAACTTGTAGAACCTCAAGCTCCCCTTTGTATCCAAGCTAAGGTTGTGGGTGTATCATGTCACTGAAGGCAATCTGCCGACGGTACTTCCGCTGCTAAGTGGCGGGTAGAAAGGGGCTTTGCTATGGCGAAGGGAACAATCAGGAAACTAATTGGAGACAAGGGCTATGGGTTCATCCAAACTGAGGAAGGGAAAGACCTCTTCTTTCATCAGAGTCAGCTTCAAGGTATGGACTATTCTTCTCTCAAGGAAGGACAAGAGGTAGAATACGAGGCTGGCACTGGGCGTGCTGGCCGCCCAGAGGCTACCAAGGTGAAGCTACCATCACCCAAAACTGAATAGGGCCCCCACCAGGGTGCCTTGTAGAACTTCAGGCTGTCTCTTCCTTCTGTGTCCAAGCTGAGGTTGGGTGGTATAATGTTGCAAGGTGCGATGGCACGGGCCGGCGCATGGATGCAGCCGATGGCGTGGATAAGCTGATGCCCGTGAGGAGGTAGACATGGAGGACCATCCCCACTGCTATCATATCAACTTCGCTACTGAGACAGAGACATGCTGCTGGTGCTCTGACATACGCAAGCTCAAATTTGGGCAGGGTCACCTTGACCGTGACGTCGGCATGACGATTCCGCTAGTGAGCGTCTGGTGGTGGCGGTATAATCCCAAAATGTATGCCTTGTACGAGCACGTCAAGCAGTTTGGCACACCTGAGATCGCGCATGGACCGTATGGCATCCACGATGGTTCGTTTGTCGAGTACGCTGACGAAGATCCATGCTCGATGAGAAAGCAACCTTCAGAAGGAAGACCTTAGGAGACTCAGGAGAAGCCGAAGACGTCAAATATGCGAA
>Ga0209777_10006826_pt1 | contig 12791 bp, 8 predicted proteins | sample FrelakmetHBP12HB_FD_187147 | JGI IMG/M metagenome (GOLD analysis project Ga0209777, IMG submission 187147) | Freshwater lake sediment microbial communities from the University of Notre Dame, USA, for methane emissions studies -HBP12 HB (SPAdes)... | ecosystem: Environmental > Aquatic >...
TTTCTTTGGCACGCCCATTCAGAGTTTCAATCGTATCTACCAATTTAAAAAGCGGCTTATCGTAACATTCTTCTACTTTGACGGCGATGTCTTCATCACTGTAATATCGGTGCCGGAAAGGATGGGCAAGAATCATGAAGCCGCCTTTTTTGAGGACGATGTCGCGTAAGAAATCTGTATGGTGCATACCGAAAACAAACTCGGTGACCCCGAAAACGATCATGTGCCCGTCTTCGGTATTCATCTCGATTCCAGGTAAAACCAAGAAATCCAGCTCTTTGCTCAGGTGTTCGGCGGTTTCTTTTGCCCAGAACCAGTCATGTTCGGTGACACAGATACCATCGAGCCCGGCTTTTTTCGCCTTAACAACGATCTCGCTGGGAGACAGCAAGCTATCGTCCGATTTTGGGTGTGTATGCGTGTGGAGGTCGATTAACATTATATTTTATGAGCCTGACTTTCCATCTATCAGTTGCTTGATAGCGCCGGCAATTCCCCCGAGTGGTAAATTCTTCGAATCCTTCTCGTTTCGCCATTTTACTTCCACGCTCTGCTTTTCCAATGTGCGTGGGCTGATAGTGATTCTGAGTGGGAATCCGTATAAATCAGCGTCGTTGAATTTTACACCCGGAGATTCCTGGCGGTCATCGTATAGCACCTCTATCCCGGCAGCCTCGAGTTCGTTGTAGACCTTCTCAGCAACTTCATTCACTTTGGTGCCCTCACGGTAAAGCGGGCAGAGATAAACCTGATAAGGGGCGATGGGTAGCGGCCAGATGATGCCCTTTTCGTCGTGGTGCTGTTCGATAGCGGCGGCAAGCAAGCGGCTCAACCCGAACCCGTAACAACCCATCAGTATCGGTTTGGAGGTGCCGTCCGCATCAATGAAATTAGCACCCAGCTTGGCGCTGTAAACCGTGCCCAAAACAAAGATATGCCCTACTTCAATACCTCGCACCGCTACGAATTTAGTACCACATTTAGCGCAGGTATCTCCTGCCTGAGCGAGCGCGATATCCATAACAATATCGGCTTTGAAATCAAGCGGATAATTAACATTTTTCATGTGCGTGTCCGGTTTATTCCCGCCAGCCACGAAATTCGCGCCGGAATTAACAGAATCGTCCGCCAATACCATCATGCCTTTAAGCCCGATGGGAGAAGCGTATCCCGCGACAATTCCCTGTTCGGTCACTTCAGCGTCGGAAGCCAGCCGTAAATCCTGGCAATGTAAAGCGTTCTTTAATTTGATTTCATTCACCGGTAAATCGCCGCGGATGACAACAAAAACGAATTTACCATCCGCGACATAGAAAACCGCTTTCAGCGTCTGGCTGGGGGGGATTTTGAGAAAATGAGCCAATTCTTCGATGGTCTTCATACCCGGCGTAGATATTTCTTCTAAAGCCTGCAGTTTCACATTTTTAGCTTTACCTTTATTGAAAACCGCTTTTTCCGCATTGGCCGTATAGCCGCATTTTGGGCAGGAGATAACGGTATCCTCGCCGCTTTCGGCGGGTGATATAAACTCGTGGGAAAACTTACCGCCGATGGCGCCGCTATCCGCTTCGACAATAATGGCTTTCAAGCCGCACCGGGCGTAAATATTTTCGTAAGCGTGCAGCATTTTCTGATAGCTGGTCTCAACTCCGATGTCATCTACATCGAAACTATAGAGGTCTTTCATGATGAACTCACGCGCCCGGATTAAGCCGGCTCGCGGGCGTGTCTCGTCACGGAATTTGACCTGTATCTGATAGATCAGCAACGGCAAGTCGCGGTAACTCTTGACATTATGTGCTACCAGCTCGGTGATTACTTCTTCATGAGTGGGACCAAGGACCAGCATGCGCTCGCGCCTATCGAGCATTTTAAATACGGGCAAAGTTGTGGTGAATGCCTGGTCTCTGCCTGATTTTTGAAATAGTTCAACCGGCTGGAGCACCGGCATGGTAATTTCCTGCCCACCGGCTTTGTTCATCTCTTCCCGTACAATATTTTCAATCTTTTTCAGACTGCGCCAGGCGAGGGGTAAATAAGAATAGACGCCTGCTGCAACCTGACTAACCATACCGGTACGTAACAGCAATTGGTGGCTGATAGTATCCGCTTCGCCGGGAATTTCCCGCTGGGTTTTGCCAAAAAGTTTCGTAACGCGCATCATTTCATCCTTCAAGAATATGAGAATATTAAATCACAAATGGGGATTTTATGCCACCGCCGCCAGGAAAAAGCAAATTAGAATATTTAACCACAAACAAATACAAAATCTGAAATCCCTCGTTACACTTTAGAATGTTCCAATTTAATAATTCGATATTATTTGAGATTTCCCTTTTAGCCTCAATTTACGTATAATGAACACTGATGTGTTTTATAAGCTCGAGTAAATAACCATGCTACGACTCACTAATATTTCAAAATCATACGTTAATCGGGTACTTTTTTCCGGCGTTGAGATCGATATCGGCGAAAGGGACCGCGTGGCTTTAATCGGCGCCAATGGCTCCGGCAAGTCGACTTTGTTCAATATCATCACCGGCGAAACCCTGCCGGATACGGGTCAAATCATAAAACAAAAAGATATGACGATCGGTTATCTGCGGCAGGATATTAACCTTGCCTCAGCACGCCCTTTATTAGAGCAAGTGGTCGGGGCAGCGACGAATATTACTACGCTGGCAAATCGCATCGAAAGTCTACAAATCGCGCTGGCCGACGAAGTAAACCCCGTTAACCACGAAGAACTCATCCATAAGCTGGGAGAAGCCCAAAACAACTTCGAACTAAACGGCGGTTATGATATCGAATACCGGGCTAAAACCATTCTTTCCGGATTAGGTTTTAAGGCAGATGAATTCGAACGTCCGATGAATAATTTCAGCGGCGGCTGGTTGATGCGCGCTGAACTGTCAAAATTGCTTTTACTCAGACCAAATTTACTGTTATTAGATGAACCGACGAATCACCTCGACCTCGAAGCGACTATCTGGTTTGAGAAGTACCTATCAAATTACCACGGCGCCGTGATCATCACATCCCATGATCGGGCATTTTTAAATCGCGTTGTGACCAGAGTGCTGTCTATCGAACCCGGAGGTATCATAGTGCCTCATACCGGCAACTACGACAGCTACGTGTTAGCTCGCGAAAAAACTATGGAATCTACTATCTCCGCGGCGAAGCGTCAAGAAAAATTTATCGAGAAAGAAACGCGCCTCATCGAGCGTTTTCGCTATAAAAAAACAAAAGCAAGCATGGTGCAGAGCCGTATCAAACGTCTAGAAAAACTGCAGCGGATTGTTGTCCCTCGCACCACAAAAAGGATCCACTTCTCATTCCCGGATAGCCCCCACACCGGTAAAATTGTCATGGCGCTCAATCACTTGGATAAATCCTATGGTGAGAAAGCGGTTTACCGTGATCTTAATCTGGAAATAGAACGCGGTGATCGAATCGCGCTGGTCGGTCCGAATGGCGCGGGTAAAACAACACTCTTGAAAATACTGGCTGGGATACTTCCTTTTGAACGGGGTGAGCGTAAATTAGGCGCGAATGTTATCGTTGCTTATTACGCTCAGTACGTTTTGGAACAATTGAACCCGGCCAATGATGTTTTTACGGAACTAAGGAAGGTGGCTGTCAAGCAGGATGATCAGGAAGTCCGCCGCATGCTGGGGAGCTTTCTGTTTAGCGGCGACGATGTGTTTAAACCGATATCGGTACTCTCCGGCGGGGAAAAAGCCCGCGTCGCTCTGGCGAAAATATTAACTCAGCAACACAATTTCCTGTTGATGGATGAGCCGACCAACCATCTGGACATACCGTCGCGGGAGATGTTAGCCGATGCGTTGGAAGAATACAAGGGGACGATTTGCCTGATTACCCACGATCGTACTCTCATTCGGCAAATCGCCAATAAGATCATCGAGGTGATCAATGGCATACCGGAAATATTTATCGGCGACTATGACGAATATCTCTACCGCAAAGAACACGGCTCCCCGCCACCGGCTGAAGAAACCAACGATGAAGAGCCTGAAGTGGTAAGTGAGGCCGAACTTGAACCGGAAGAGGAAGGCTGGATTGTCGCACGGCCGATGCCGTCACATCCTCATCGTCGTAAACCCAGGGTAAAAGCCGCCGATCTACCTCAAAACCGCTTGCAACGCGAGGCTGATATGATCAGTAAAAGAATCACCGGAATAGAATTGCATCTAGCTGAAAATGAGAAGCAATTGGCGGAATTGGAGAAAATGTTTACCAGCCAGGAGTTCTACTCGGACAATGCGCAGGTTAAGGAATCGGTGGAAAAACACCATCTGTTAAGAGAAGAAACTGACATTTTAACTCAAGAATGGGAAGAATCCAACGCGGAAATGGAGAGGATCGGCAAAGAACTGGGGGAGTTGGGGAGTTAATCATTGTCATTCCTGAGCCGATTGGGAATCAGAGAGAATGTTTACGACTAGATTATCGGGCGAAAACCGATAATGACAGGTACTTCGCCGTGAGTTGCCGTTCGAAGAATCCCAGGATTGCGCCCCGCCCTTTCAATCCTCGCAAAGACACCTTTTCTCATTACCAACCTGATCGGAAATCCAGAGGGAATAACTTTATGCTAGATCCCGCGGCATCGTGTGAAACGGAAGATAAGAACGCAATCCCTAAATATCCAAAGCGCGAAAGCCGGTATCCAGACCGATACTCCCATGCTGCTTGTTTACTCGCGGGTTTATGATGACTGGATCCCGTATCAAGTACAGGATGGATTACTAATCGGTCTAGGACTAGATTCGTTCGTCGCGGAATTGTTCGTAGCTTCTCAGAATGACAAGATGGGTGTGTTTACGCTCGCAGCGTGGCTCCAAGTTCTGAAGTTAACTTTTTCAACACCTGCTGCTGGATCTTGCTAATTTCTTCATCGGTAAACGTTCTGGTTGGTGATTGATAGGTAAGTCGGTAAGCTAATTGTTTTTTGCCTGCCGGTATCTGCCCACCCACGTACACATCGAACAGACTAACCTGAGTAATCAATGAGAAACCTTTGAAAATTTCCAGGACTTGTTGGTTGGTAATAGCTGCATCCATCACCAGGGCGATATCCCGGATCGTGGCTGGGAATCTGGCGATGGGTTTGTATTCTTTTTGTCCGATATGCGGCAACAACGCCGGGATATTCAATTCGAATATATAAACCGTTTCATTTAACTCGAAATGACCGGCAACCGCCGGATGCAATTCCCCGATAACCCCAAGTTGTTTATCGCCGGCTATGATGGCAGCTCGGGTATGCGGGTGCAAACTGGGATCATTCGATTTATCAAAACGCGCGGCGATATTGAGATGGTTGAGTAATCCCTCCATCACACCTTTGGCGTCGAAAAAATCTACTTTATCACTTTCACCCTGCCACCAGCGGTTGTGACGTTTGCCGTAAAGAACGCCGCATAACACATCCGGCTCATCGGGTAAATCGCCTTCTTTGGGTAGATATACCTTACCCAATTCGAATAGCTGTAAGCCGTCGTCGGAATATGATTTATTCAACTGAAGAGCTGATAATAAAACTCCTCTTAACGTGTTGCGTAAATACTCCTGTTCCGCCGAGGTTGGATTAACGATACGCACGGGTAAAGGCTCCGGTTTCTTTTTCTCCGGAGTAACTTTTATCAGGCTTTCCAGACTGACCAGAGAATAGGAGACTATCTCCTGAAAACCATACCCGACCATGTGGTTGCGGATTCGCCGTTTCAAGCCGGTTAGTGGATTGGGATGCCTGGCTGGAATTTCCTGGGCTAGCAGGGTAGTGGGAATTGTCTCATAGCCGTTAATCCGCGCTACTTCTTCGATCACGTCGACCGGTATATTGATGTCGGTACGCCAGTAAGGGGCTTTCGCCACCACTCCCTGTGTTAATACGTCTATTTGGCATTCGAACCCAAGCCCAACCAGAGCATTGATAATCCGGTCGTCGCGGTACTCAGTGCCCAAAACACGTTGGAACTCGCTTTTTGCGAATCTCACCGGTTTACGCGCTATCTTTCCTGGATACACATCAATGATGCCACTCGCTGCCTGTCCGTTCCCTAGTTCAATCATTAATTGTGTCGCGCGTTTCAGGGCGGGAATTGTTAAATCCGGACTAATACCGCGTTCGAAGCGTATACAAGCTTCACTGGGCATGTTGAGAGTGCGCCCCGTATAATGAATACTCGTGGCTTTAAAGCTGGCAGATTCCAGTAAAATCGAAGTTGTACTGTTGGTGACTTCGCTGTTGGCTCCCCCCATTATTCCGGCTACTGCCACGGCGCGTTCTTTATCGGCGATCACCAGCATTTCGCGGGTTAATTGCCGCTCTAATCCATCGAGACTGGTAATTTTTTCATCGCTCCGGGCGCGGCGTACGATAATGCCTTTGCCGGTTATTTTTTCATAATCGAAAGAATGCAAAGGTTGCCCGTATTCGAGCATCACAAAATTGGTAATATCGACGATATTGTTAATCGGATGCATACCGTAGGAAAGTAACCGTTTCTGCAGCCACTCCGGCGATGGGCCTATTTTTACACTGGTAATCAGGCTGGCGCAATAACGCGGACATAAATCGGCATCTTGAATTTCCACCGTTACCTGACTCTTGATCGGGTTAGTAGTCTCGCTGTATCTGACTTCAGGTTCGTGGAAAATAGAGTCGGTGAGGGCGGATATTTCTCTTGCTAATCCGATAATCGAGAGGCAGTCAGGACGGTTGGGTGTCACCTCCAGATTAAAGATAGCATCCCCGATGATGTCAACCAAAGGCACACCGATCGGTGTATCGGGCGGTAATATCAGAATACCCTCATGGTTTTCCGATATGCCGAGTTCTTTTTCCGAGCAGGCCATGCCACTGGACACGACACCACGTATTTTAGCCGGTTTTAATACGGTTGGTTGGTTATTGTGCGGGTCAATTAACTTCGAGCCTATAGGCGCATAAGCGATTTTTGCCCCCACAGCTACGTTAGGCGCACCGCAAACCACATTTTCCTTGCGGTTACCGAGTTCGATATCAAGCAAAGTTAGCCGGTCGGCATTGGGGTGTCGGTTTACGGCGGTAATTTGCCCGACGATAATTCCCTGCCAGTCCCCCCCGATCACCTGGGTATTTTTTACCTCGATGCCGGCCATCGTCAGACGATCGGCGATCTCCACTGCAGGAAGTGTGGTTTCAACGTATTGTTTGAGCCAGTTATATGATACTTTCATTTTAAAACTGCTTTAAAAATCTCAGATCGGAATTAAAGAACAAGCGGATATCGTCAATGCCATATTTCAACATCGGCATCCGATCGATACCGAAACCGAAAGCAAAACTGGTATAAACGTTCGGGTCGATGCCACCGCGTTCCAGCACCTTGGGATGCGTCATCCCGGCGCCGCCAAGCTCGATCCAGCCGGAATTGCCGCACAACCGGCAACCGCTACCGTGGCACACCACACATTCTACCGCGACTTCAACTCCGGGTTCGACGAACGGGAAATAGTCGGGACGGAAACGCACCCGTCTTCCTTCCCCGTAGAATTGGCTGGCAAATTCAAAAAAGACACCCTTCAAATCCGCCATGGTGATACCTTTATCCACGGCGATGCCGTCGACATGATGGAACATCGTCAGGTGGGTAGCATCGGTGGCTTCATACCGGTAGACCCATCCCGGAGCAATTGTTCTGATAGGTGGTTTCAATTTGGCTACCATACGGGCGCTGACACAGGTATTATGGGTGCGTAGAAGCATTTTTCTTTCGCCGCGTTCGTTTTCGTAATCCAGCCAGAAAGTGGACATATTATCACGCGCCGGATGTTCGGCGGGCATATTCAATGCTTCGAAGTTGAAATAATCCAGTTCGGTATCATTACTCTCTAGAACAGCAAATCCCATGGAAGAAAAAATATCACATATTTCCTCGATGGTTTCCGTAATCGGGTGTAATTTGCCATAGGGAAAAGGTCGTCCCGGGAGGGTAATATCCTGTCTCGCAGCTGAGGCTGTATCTTTGGTAGTGACTTGTTGGATTGAGGATGTTTTCAAAACTTCGATTTTTAGGGCGAGAACTGATTCAAATGTATTCCTGATCGTGTTGCCCAAAGCGCCGGCGGTTTTACGTTCTTCGATTGGCAGTTCCGCCAAACCGCGCAGCATACGGGTCAGTTCGCTCTTTCTGCCTAAATAACGCACACGCCAAGTCTCCAGATTGGATAAGTCGTTTATGGCTTCCAATTCCTTGAGGGCGGTTTGTTTCAGTTCTTCAAGACGTTGTATCATCGAAGTACTTATCAGGTGGTTTAGCCGCGCATTTTAAAATATTTACCCTCTCCTTCCAGGGGAGAGGGTTAAATGAGGGTTTTTCCACACACAATCTATTCTGTTAACAGGGGTATCAAAACTATTTCTTGGCCACAGGAACCAGTTTAGCGAAAGCTTCCGGTTCTTTGACCGCCATGTCTGCTAAAAGCTTGCGGTTGATCACAACCCCGGTGACCTTCAGGTTGTTCATAAATTCACCGTAGGTCACTCCCTGTGCCCGGGCTCCGGCGCTGATACGTAAAATCCACAGTTTTCTCATGTCGCCTTTTCTCTCGCGGCGGTGGGCATAAGAATAGCTCAGCGCTTTGATCATGGATTCTTTAGACCGTTTTACTAAAGCATGACGTGTTGCCCGATGTCCCTTGGTTAATTCCAAGACTTTCTTATGTCTATGATGGGTTGTAACCCCTCTCTTAACTCTCGGCATGTTACCCTTCCTCTAACCTGAATCTCAAAGTAATTATTTTTTTGAATACGGCATCAGCCGTTCCAGTTTCTGTACATCGCGCGGACTAACTTCCTGCTTGACATGGTATTGCCGTTTTACGCGCGCCGGCTTGTTGCGACGTAAATGGCTGCTGCCGCCTTTCATACGCATAATTTTACCGGTGCCAGTAATGTGAAAGCGGGCTTTGGCGCCTTTATGGGTTTTTAGTTTTGGCATCCTGTGTTTCCTTCGGTTTAGATTTTGGCGCGGCAACTGCCTGCGTCATTATGATAAACATTCTCCGGCCTTCCATGACCGGTAGTTTTTCCACGGTTCCTAATCCTTCTAAGAGCTGTATCACCTTCTGCAGTAACTTGTATCCCAAGTCGGCATGAGTTATTTCTCTGCCCCGGAACATTACCGTTACTTTAACTTTGTCCCCATCTGCCAGGAACTTCTTGATGAAGCGCATTTTCGCTTCGAGATCGTGGTCACCGATTTTGGGCCTCAGACGCATTTCTTTTAATTCAGAAATCTTCTGGCCTTTTTTCGCCTGACGTTCTTTTTTAGTCTGCTCGTAACGATATTTTCCGTAATCGAGCAGGCGGCAAACCGGCGGCACTGCGGTGGGTGCTACCTCTACCAGGTCGACACCACTTTTTCTAGCTAAATCCAGTGCTTGAGCAATCGGGAAAACCCCTAATTGCTCGCCTTTTTCCCCGACGAGTCTAACCTCGGGGACGCGAATCTGATTATTGATGCGAAGTGGTTTAATTATGTGCTAAAACTCCCCCTTAAGATTTAAACAGATACCTATGACAATATATAATATTTAGCCCTCATAATCAAGTTATGGCTTTAAAGCAATGTTCTTGGTTGCGACGATGTTCTTGATGAAAGCTTTAAATTCTTCCAGAGTCATCGCCGGCATTTGTTCGCCGGTCCGTAACCGCACGGCTACTTTACCTTCGGCTACTTCTCTATCCCCGATCACCAGCATGTAAGGTATTTTATCCATTTGCGCATTACGCACTTTTTGATTCATACGCTCGTTGCTGTCATCTACATGAACGCGTATATCGATTGCCTTCAATTCGCTCTCGACTTTGCGGGCGTATTCCAGATGCAGGTCAGAAATGGGGATGATCATTGCCTGCACCGGCGAAATCCAGACAGGGAAAGCCCCGGCGTAATGCTCGATCAAGAAGGCCATCGTTCGCTCGATGGCTCCAATGGACGAACGGTGGATGACGATCGGTTCTTTTTCCTTGCCGTCTTTATCGATGTAGGTTAACTTAAAACGTTTCGGCATGACGAAGTCGTACTGTACCGTAAAAGCCGTATCTTCTTTACCGGCGACATTTTTCATTTGGATATCGATTTTCGGTCCGTAAAAAGCCGCTTCATTCGAAGCCTCGAAGAAATTGGCTTTTCTCTGAATGAGTACTTGCCGTAACACGTCTTCAGCAGCATCCCAGGCGGCATCATCTTTATAATATTTTTTGGTATCCTGTCGGTCGCCGAGTGATAATCGATATCTGAAATTTTCACCGGGTTTATAGCCCAATATCCCGGCAATGTATTCGATCAAATCGAGTACGGTGTTTAATTCACCGGTCGCCTGATCTTTCTGGCAGATGATGTGTGAATCCGCCAGACAGAAACTGCGTACTCTCATTAATCCGGTGAGCTCGCCGGATTTTTCATAACGGAATTGCTTGGCCAGCTCAGCGATGCGGAACGGGAGTTCCTTGTAGGACCGCGGTTTACTGGCGTAATATTGGAAATGGTGCGGGCAGGTCATGGGACGAAGTATAATTTCTTCCTCATCTATCTTCATTACCGGGTACATTGTCTCCTTGTAATAAGGATAGTGACCCGAAGTCCGGTACAATTCGACATTCGCCAGGTCCGGTGTATAAATATGTTTATAGCCGCGTTTTATTTCTTCATCGACAACGAACCGTTCCAGCGTCCGGCGAATCACCGACCCTTTTTCTGTAAAAATAGGTAGTCCTTTGCCAATTAAATCCGTGAAGACAAAGAGGTCCAGGTCCTTGCCTATTTTCCGGTGGTCGCGTTTTTTAATTTCTTCCTGCAGAGTCAGATAGGCATCGAGTTCCTTCTGGTTATTGAAGGCAACGGCATAAATGCGTTGCAGCATCGGACGTTTTTCATCGCCGCGCCAGTAGGCTCCGGCTACCGACATTAATTTAAAAGTTTTGATCGCGGAAGTGTACTTGACATGGGGACCGCGGCACATATCGGTGAAACTACCTTGTTCATAAATGGTCACCTGTTCGTCCGGTAATTCATCGATCAATTCCAGTTTGTAGGGTTGCTTGGCGAAGATATGGCGTGCCTGCTCTTTGGGAACCATTTCCTTAATGAACGGCGAATTGCTTTTCACGATTTCTTTCATCTTGGCCTCTATAACGGGTAGATCTTCCGGCGACAATTTCCGGGGCAGGTCGAAGTCATAATAGAAACCATCTTCAATCGTCGGTCCGATGCCGAATTTGGCATCGGGGAACATAGTTTGAACAGCTTCAGCCATAACGTGAGCGGCGGAATGCCGCATCAATTCTAATTTTTCATCCACCGGTTGCTTCTGTTCGTTAGCCATAAACATCTCCGCATCTAATTCGATGACTAAAAATTCATTATACCAATTTGAGCGTAAATTGGCAATCGTTATGTATAACACAGTTCGTGTGTGTGTTTGACAATCTACCTTGCGTGTGATATTTTGAAAGAAATGGCAAACTTAAGTATTTCTCAAAAATATTATTGGTACTACTACTATTTTACGGGGCACATAAGTGCGCTTGAGAGATGATGTTTTGCCAACAAACGAATAACTAATCACCAAAATGTGAAAATAGAGCCCTCTCAAGTAGAGGGCTCTTTCTTTTATTAAAATATTAACCGGAGGAAAACAATGATTATCATGAAAAGCGATGCCACTCCTACTCAAATTAAGAATGTTATTAAAGAAGTGGAGAAATATGGTCTGCGCACGGATGTCTCGCGGGGAGATTTTCGTACCATCATCGGTTTGATCGGTGATGAACGTAAAGTTTCGTTTGAACGCCTTGCCATGTTACCCGGGGTAAAGGAGGCAAGGATGATCGAGACACCGTACAAATTAATCAGCAAGGAATATGCCAAAGCCGCCGGTGAAAAAACCGAAAGAATCGTTAAAGTCGGGGATATCGAAATTGGTGGCGATGAAGTTGTTTTCATTGCCGGTCCCTGCGCTGTCGAAAGTAAAAAACAATTATTCACTATCGCAGAAGGTGTAAAAAAAGCCGGCGCCCAGATCCTCCGTGGTGGTATCTTCAAACCACGCACTTCCGTCCATTCCTTTCAGGGACTCGGTGGCGGTGGTGAAGAAGATGCTCGTGAGGCTCTAAGCTGGTTAAGGGAAGCCGGTGACAAATACGGGATGCCAGTGGTCACCGAAATCCGTGGCGAAACACAGGTGGACCTGGTCGCGGAATATGTTGATATTATCCAAATCGGCGCCCGTAACATGTACGACCAGGATTTGCTGGTGAGCGTGGCAAAGAAGCACAAACCTATCTTGTATAAGCGGCATTTCGGCGCCGGTATCGAAGAATTTCTCTCTTTCACCGAATATATGGTTGCCGAGGATAATAAAGATATCATTTTATGCGAGCGGGGTATCTTGCCTCTGGGGAAGGGTAAAAGCTATACTAGATACACACTCGACCTCGCCGCCGTACCGGTGATACAGAAAGAAACTTATTTACCGGTCATCATCGACCCCAGTCATGCGGCGGGTAGACGTGACCTGGTCTTTAGCTTGAGTTGTGCCGGTGTGGCTGCCGGGGCGGTGGGACTTATCGTCGAGTCGCATAACAACCCGGCGGAAGCTCTGGTAGATAGCCAGCAGCAAATCACACCGGCGGAACTGAAAGATTTGATTATCGCCTGCAAAAAAATTAAAAAGGCCATTGGTCCCAGGCATAACAAAGGATAACCTTAATA
>Ga0209777_10006827_pt1 | contig 12790 bp, 13 predicted proteins | sample FrelakmetHBP12HB_FD_187147 | JGI IMG/M metagenome (GOLD analysis project Ga0209777, IMG submission 187147) | Freshwater lake sediment microbial communities from the University of Notre Dame, USA, for methane emissions studies -HBP12 HB (SPAdes)... | ecosystem: Environmental > Aquatic >...
AGCCGGGTCCCGGGCCACCAGCTGGTCAAGCTCCCACGGCGCGTGGTCGCGGGTGCGGTCCATGTGCGGGATCTCCGGCACCCACTCCGATTTTTCAACCAGCGAGAGCCCGCCGGACTTCAGCAGGTCCTTCACTCGCCTTGCGATGGCAGGTGACGCGGTGAGTCCGGGCGACTGGATGCCGGCAACCTGCACGAGGCAGGGAGCCGCTCCGGAGAGCTCGATCATGAAGTCATCGCCGGGCAGCGTGGGGCGAAGCCCGGCGAAGGATGTGATGATATCCCGCTTCGAGATATGCGGAACCATCTGGGAGGCCAGGCGGAACACGCGCTCCAGGTTCTCAGGAGTCGTGGTCGTGTCTTCCTTGTCCCCTCCCTCGTCAGCCGTGGGCCCGAGCATGATGGTCCCTTCCACCGTCGGGATGACGAGCACGCCCTTGGACGAGCGCGCGGGAACGGGGAAAATCACGCGCGACGGAGGTCCCGCCGCCCCCTTGTCCAGGATGAACTCCTCGCCCTTTCTCGGTGTGATCGTGAATGTCTCCGCGCCGAGCATGGCCGAGACCACGTCTGCGCGCAGCCCGGCCGCATTCACCACCCAGCGCGCTGAAAGCTCCTCACCGGAAGCTGAGAGAATGCGCCACGCGTCGCCCTCCCGCTGGGCAGCGGCCGCCTCCCAGCCGGTGAACAGCCTCACTCCGTTTGCAACCGCGGATTCCACGAGCGCGAAGACGAACCGGTAAGGCTCGATGATTCCCCCCGAAGGAGCGAACAGCCCGCCGACCACGTCCCTGCTCAGAGCCGGTTCCAGCGCGAGCAGTCTGTCGCGCCCCACGATCTGGATGTCCGGCGCGCCGTTTGCCACCCCCTGCTCGTACAGGTGGTCGACGGTCTTCATCTCTTCGACAGAGAATGCGGCCACGAGGATTCCCGCCCTGCGAAAGGGGAAGCCCAGTTCCGCGTGCAGCGCGTCGAAGGCACGGTTTCCTTCAATTTCAAGCCGCGCCTTCAGCGACGAGGGGGAATGGTGGAAACCGGCGTGGATGATTCCCGAGTTGGCCTTGGAGACGCCGAAACAGACGTCGACGCAGCGCTCCATGAGCGCAATGCTCAGGCGGTAGCGCGAAAGAAGCCGCGCGATGGCCGCGCCTGACACACCAGCGCCGATGATGGCGACGTCGTACACGACGGGGTCAGGGCGTCCTGTGCACCCCGATGGCGGCGTCTATGGGGAGGGTGAAGGCAATACCCGACCCTCGTGAGCCGGAGCAGTCGAGGATCTTCGACAATATTTCCATGACTTCGGGAGCCTGCGCGTCATCGACCACCGAGAAGATCATGTTGTTGCGCGGCCGTGCGGCACGAAAGAGGCTGCGCATCCCCGCAAAGAGCGGCACGTCCTCGATGATGTGGCCCATGCCGACGGAGTCCACGACGGTAGCGCCGGTCACACCGGTCTCGATGAGCCCTTCCAGGACCTCCTCGAGCTTCTCCGCGGAGTTCACAACGATGAGCAGGAGCTTCATCAGATCTTCGCCTCCTCTTGCTCGAACGCCTTCACCATGTCCTCCACCGTCGAGGAGGCGATGATCTTGTCAATGAAGGCAGTGCTCTTGATGAGCCGCGCGATCCGTGCAAGCGCCTTGAGGTGAAGGGTGTGCTCCTGGCGGTTGCCCATGAGAAGGAACACGACCTGGGTCGGCTTGCCGTCGAAGGAATCAAACTCGAGGCCCCCCGGAGCGCGCGCCACGGCGATGATGAGGTCCGGGACCTCGTCGGTGAAGCAGTGCGGGATGGCAATCCCGTTCCCGACGGCGGTGCTCTGGATGTTCTCGCGCTCCATGAGCTTCGCAAAGACGTCCTTCTCATCCTTGAGGTAGCCCTGGGACGCCACAGCGTGAACGAGGGTACGCAACGCTTCCTCCCGGGTGCGGTCCTGGAGCGCGGGGAGAAAGCAGTCGGGGCGGATGTACTGGGTGAGCTTCATTGCCATGGTATGCGGTCAGTAAATACCGTTGGACAAGTGGATGTCAACAACTCGGCAAATCAAAAAGCCCTTGCCGCGCTTCAGGCTGTGACCTACGTGTACACATCCTGGACCAGGAGGCAGTCCGCGAGGACCAGGGCCGTCATCGCTTCGAGAACCGGGACTGCCCTGGGGACAATGCAGGGGTCATGGCGCCCTGCGATTTCAACCGTCACCTCCGCCCCGTCGGCATTCACCGTCTTCTGAGGCCGCGAAATAGAGGCTGGCGGCCGCATCGCGGCCCGAATGACGATTTCCATTCCATTGGAGATCCCCCCGGCGATGCCGCCGGCGTTGTTGGTGCGCGTTCGCATCCGGCCTGCATCCATGTACGGCTCGTCGTTGTACGTGGAGCCACGCATCCGCGCGGCCTCGAACCCGGCGCCGATTTCCACGCCGCGCACGGCGCCCACGGACAGGATGGCGTGCGCCAGGAGCGCCTCCAGCTTGTCGAACACCGGGTCACCGAGTCCCGGCGGGCAGCCTGACGCAATTACCTCCACGATACCGCCGACGGAGTCCCCGTCCGCCTTTGCCTTTTCGATGCGGGCCACCATCAGCGGCGCCATATCGGGATCGGGACAACGGGCGGGATTCTTCTCGATCTCCGCGGGGTCAACACGGGCCGCGCGCACACCGTCGATCTCCCGCGTGTACCCCATCACGGAGGCGCCGCGAACGGCAAGGATCTTTTTCGCAACCGCTCCGGCGGCCACGCGCGCCGCGGTCTCGCGGCCTGATGCCCGGCCGCTTCCCCGCCAGTCGCGCACCCCGTACTTTGCCCTGTATGTCCAATCGGCATGGCCGGGCCGGAAGAGGCTCTTCAAATTGTCGTAGTCGCTGCTTTTCTTGTCCTCGTTGCGGATGAGGAGCGCGATCGGGGTGCCGGTTGTGAGCCCCTCGAAGACTCCTGAAAGAATTTCCACGCGATCCATTTCCGCGCGCGGGCTGGTGATGGCGCTCTGGCCGGGCCTGCGACGGTCCAGCTCCTTCTGGATGTCCTCCGTGCCCAGGGAGATCCCCGGGGGGGCCCCGTCCATCACGACCCCGATGCCGGGTCCATGGCTCTCTCCGAATGTCGTGACGGTGAGGATCCGTCCGAATGTGCTGCCGGGCACCCGCCCTCCCTTTCTAGGAACGCCTGATGAGGTGGGTTTTAATCGCGTCGACCCAGTGCTCGGGATACATCAGCCGGATCGCGACCCCATCCTCTTTCCCCGAGGTGTTGAGGAAGCGCACCACGATTCGGTGCCTCTCCATGCGGCTTCCCTCGCGGGACTCGGACACCCCGATCCACGAGATGGATGGCCCGGGGATGAACACCTCGCGGCGGCCGCTCCACGAGTGGAAGTACAAGCCGCTGGAGAGCAGCATCAGGATCCCCACGGCCGCCGAGGGCCGGGTTCTCGAGGATGCCCCGTTATACCCCCCCACCCGTGCCCCCGCGGCAAGCAGGAGCGCGTCCTGGCCAAGCTCCCCGCGGATGTGACGGAGGACGCGCCGGCGCGCAATGGCAAAGCTCATCGCAAGGGCCGCGATGACAATGCCGAGGCACAGTCCGATCCACTCCAGCATCCTCCAGAAGTATCCCATGAGTCAGTGGACAAAGTACAGAAAAGGACCCCGGCCTGCAAGCACGTCGGCGCGGCCGCGAATGCCACGGCGTACCGTGGCCGCGAATGCCACGGCGTACCGCGGTCACAGTACTCTGTGACATTCGTGGCCGCGCTTGACGCTCGCCCGCAGATCTCACATCTTTCATTCAGGGCGCATGCATGAAATCGCTGCTGCTCGCCGCAACCGTCGCACTGGCTCTCGCTGCGTGCTCGCGCGCCGAAAGGCCTTTGCCCGGCTCGAAGTCCGCGCCAGGAGCTCCGGCCGCCTCCGCCGGCCCGTCCGCCGCGTCGTCGTCCTCTCAGCCCTCTGAGCAGCGGATCATGTATTTCCCGGCAAGGGAAAGGGTCCTCGCCGGCACTGACAACTCCGGCAACGACATGCACTGGCAGCCCCTGGGGATGGCCTTCCCTGCCCTCCTCGGGCAGGTCCGCTTCGTCCTGATTCTGACTGACACGCCGTTGGTGGACAGGGATGGGAACTCCAAGGGCACGCTGCTTTCTGAGGGGGCCCGAGTCACTCTGCTCGAGACCGGCGACTGGGTTCCGGCGGGCGCGGATTTCAGGAGGATGTACCGGGTTCGTGTCGATGCCCCGGGCGGGCCTGTCCTGGGCTGGGTCGACTCTTCCGCCGCAGCCCTGATGCTCGTCGAGGCAAACGGATTGGCCATCGGGATCATGCCGCGCAAGCTCGTCGTTGGTGGAGGAGAATCCGAATACAGCCTCATGGTGATCGCGGATGGAAAAAGCGTAACGCTCGTCGACACCAGCGTCTTTCCGTTCCCCGACTCCTTTCACCCGTCGGGGGTCGTGCAGGTATCCCTGGAAGATGTGAACTCCGATTCCCAGCCCGAGATCCTCCTGGAAGCCGAGACCATCGTATCGCTTCGGCTGCTGGGCTCCACGCCGGTACGGTGGAAGGCCTGGCTGCGCCGCCGCGAGGGGAGCCTCGTCCCCATATTTCGATACAACGTGAGCTTCGGTTCGGATACCGGTTATTCGTACACGGCCACTGATCGCCTGTTCGATTCCAGCGGCGGCGGCATTCGCGACATGGTCCGCGTGGATACCGATTACACCGTTGTCTCAGGGCCGGATGAGTTTCGCACGACAACGGTGAGCTTCTTCCCCTGGAACGGCAGGGAGTTCAAGAAGGCTCCGTTTGAGGACCTTCCGAAAATCGGCACGGTCACGGCGGAGACGGCCTCGCTCCTGGCAGACCCGGATGCACATAGCAGCGTGACGGCGACTCTCTCCCGGGGCGACCGGTTCTACGCGTTCGATCGCAGCGACACCCGCCTGTCCCGCGACGATCCGGCATCCTGGTGGTACAAGGCGGTCACGAAGTCGGGCGTCCAGGGATGGATCAACGGAACCTTGGTGGAGCTCTCCTGGATCGACGCGTTGAAATTGAACCGGGCGGCATTCCTCGGTTCGGGCTGAATCCTCCGCACTCCTGAATCCGCGCGCTCCTTGACACCCCTCCGGCGCTCTTGTAAGGTCACCGTGGCCCTGCAACGGAAGGCGGTGAAAATCCGCCGCGGACGCGCCACTGTCACCGGCGACAAACGCTCTTGAGAATGCCACTGGCCGATCCCTGACGGGAGAGACCGGGAAGGCGGAGCGAAAGGATGACCCGGAAGCCAGGAAACGTTGGGGCTGCACGCAACAATTGCCTGCACGCGTTGTTCCTTTGCAGGAGGGATTCGTGACTGCCTCGCACATTTCCGCCTTCCTCTGTCTTCTCTGCGCCGGCCTCCCCCTGTGTGCGCAGCAGCACGGCTATCCTCTTCGCGTCACGGATGACACCGGCGCGGCGGTCACGCTCACCGCCCCGCCCGTCCGAATCATCTCCCTCACGCTGGCAACTGACGAGATGCTTTTCACCCTGGTTGATACGCATCGGCTGCAGGGAATCACCACGTTTGCCGCAGACCCGGAAGTCTCGAATGTCGCGGAGGCCGCGGCACGGGTCCCGCGCAAGCTGGACGTGAACGTTGAAACCATTCTCTCGCTGGACCCCGACCTCGTGCTCGTTGCGGACTGGAGCGACGCAGGTCCCGTGCATCAGCTGCGTGACGCAGGCGTACCCGTGTTCCTCATGGCCAGCGGAGTCACTGTCGCCTCGATCGAGGACAAGATTGCCCGTCTTGCGCTCCTCACGGGAGAAGCCGAAAAAGGCCGTGCAATGATCGCGGGGATGGAGGCGCGCCTTTCCTTGGTGGAGCAGCGTGTGTCGAGGCTGTCGCCTGCGAAACGGCTGAGGGCCATGGACTACGCAGCCTGGGGATCCGCGCAGGGCCGGGGGAGCTCGTGGGACGAAATGCTGCGCCGTGCCGGGCTCGTAGACGCGGTGGCCGATTTTTCCGCGGATGAATGGGGACAGGTGCCGCTTTCACGGGAAAAAATCCTCCAGCTCGACCCCGACATCCTGGTGCTTCCCGGGTGGGTCTACGGCAAGCCCAGCGGCGCGGCAGCATTTTTCTCGCAGATCACGGGGGATCCTGCCCTGAAAGGGCTGCGCGCGGTGAAAACAGGCCATGTCGTCCAGATGCCCGAAAGATTGAAGAGCACCACCTCGCAGTACATCGTCGATGCCGTGGAGTGGCTCGCGCGCACGGCGTATCCCGACCTGTTTCGCTGAAAGGATGCGGCTACCATGTTGATCCTTGTCACTGGAGGCAGCAGGAGCGGAAAATCCAGCTACGCCCTTCTCCTTGCCGGGAAGCGGCCGGGGCCGCGCACGTACATCGCCACCGCGCAGGCTTTCGACGATGAGATGCTGCAGCGCATCGCTGCGCACCGCCGGGCCCGGTCCGCCGATTGGGGGCTGGTCGAGGAGCCGCTCCAGGTCCCCCAGGCACTCGGCACGGCGCTCGCGGGGGCGCATACCGTGGTTCTCGACTGCGTCACCCTCTGGGTGTCGAACCTCCTTCTCGCCGACGAGCTGTTCAACGAGAGTCGGGCGGAAGCCCAGGCGGGGGATCTCCTCCAGAGCGCCAGGAGCGTTCCCGGCACCACCGCGATCGTGGTGACCAACGAGGTGGGTTCGGGCGTCGTACCGGAGACGGTCCTCGGCCGCAGGTTCCGGGATTGCGCCGGCCGGGCAAACGAGGTGATCGCCCGCGGCGCCGACGAGGTGTATCTCATGGTGAGCGGGATCCCGCTCCGCATAAAACCGCAGCGGAGGTGTGACGATGATCGCTGAGCAGCTGGGAATTCGAGTTTCCGACATCGACAGAGAGGCGAGGCGCCGCGCGCAGGAGCGGGCAGAGGCACTTCTCATGCCGCACCGCGCCCTTGGAAAGCTTCTGGAGATGGGAGAGAAGGTGGCGGGGATCCTCGGATTCCCGACGCCTGACCTGTCCCGCAAGATGATCGTCGTGATGGCCGGAGACCACGGTGTCACCGAGGAGGGAGTGAGCGCCTACCCGTCTGAAGTAACAGGGCAGATGGTCCACGGATTCGTCGCGGGCGTGGCCGGCATCAACGTGCTCTCGAAGCACGCGGGCATCGGCGTCCAGGTGGTCGACATGGGATGCCGGGCTGACCTCTCGGCGCTTGTCGCCTCGGGAGCCGTGATCGACGCGAGGGTTGCCGCGGGCACCGCAAACATGCGCCGGGTGCCGGCCATGAGCCGAGAGAACGCCATCCTCTGCATCCAGCGGGGTGCCGGAATCGCCCGGCGCCTGGCGGGCGACGGGGTGCGGATGATCGGCACGGGCGACATGGGCATCGGCAATACCACGCCGTCTGCGGCGATCGCGGCCGTGACCACCGGCCGGCACCCTTCCCCGCTCACGGGACGGGGGACCGGCGTTGATGACGCCGGCCTGGCAAAAAAGACGCGCATCATCGAGGAGAGCATCGCCGCCCGCGCGCCGGATCCACGGGACCCTATCGACATCCTCTGCAAGATCGGCGGGTTCGAGATCGGGGGCATCGCTGGTCTGATCCTGGGCGCCGCCGAGAGCAGGGTGCCTGTGGTGATCGACGGTGTGATCTCCACGGCCGGTGCCGTGCTCGCGTGGCTGATCGAGCCGCGTGTCGTTGACTTCATGTTCGCCGCCCATCGCTCCGCTGAACCCGCGCACCAGGCGATGCTTTCCCTGCTGGGTTGTGCCCCGATCCTCGACTTGGACATGCGGCTGGGAGAAGGAACGGGCTGCGCACTCGCCATGCCCATCATCGAGGCGGGAGTCAAGGTGATCAGGGAAATGGCGACTTTTGCCGAGGCCGGGGTGAGAGGGGCATGATCCGAAGATTTTTCTCCGCCCTCGCCTTCCTCACGGTGCTCCCAGTGCCAGGCTTCCTGAAGAGCCGCTCGGAGAACGGGATGTTCGCCGGATATCCAGCGGCAGGGCTCGTCATCGGCGCCCTGCTTGCCGCGGTGGGCTCAGGAGCCGCCTGGATCTTCCCGCCCGTGGTCTCCTCGGCGGTCCTCGTGGGCGTCTCCCTGCTTTTGACGGGCGCTATCCACCTGGACGGACTTGCTGACTGCGCCGACGCGTTTTACAGCCGTCGGGACCGTGACGCGGTACTGCGGATTCTCAAGGACCCGCGGATCGGAACCATGGGCGGGGCCGCGATCGGCCTCTCCCTGCTTGTTCGTACCGCTTCGTTCATCTCGCTCCCGACCGGCGTGCTGATCCTTGCGCTGCCCATTGCATCGATGTTCTCGCGGGGCGCCGTCCTGGCCGCCATTCGGCTGCTTCCCTACGTGAGAAGCGAATCGGGCATCATCTCCGCAAGCGCCGCAACCGCGCACCCGAGGGGCGCCGGGCTGCTTGTTCTCGCGGCGGCGTCCTCGCTCATTGCAGTCGTCCTGCTCCCTGTCCCGGTCTGCGCTGCCCTCATCGCCCTCGCCCTGTTCTGGCGCCTCTCCTGGAGAAAGATCGGGGGTTGCACGGGTGACGTGCTCGGGGCGACGATTGAGATCGCTGAAATCGTCTTCTTCCTGGCTCTCGCTGCGGTTACGAAGACTGTGGTCCAGTGGGGATGCTTCTTCCCCCTGCTGCGCCTTCTGCCTCTCTAGCGCCGCACAAGGAGAAGCGCGACAGACGTCCGCGAGGCTCATTTTGCCCGCAGATACTTTGCGAGAAAATCCTGCGTCCGACCAATCGCGTCGTCGGTTGCCGTGGGATCGTATTCCATGTGGGAGCCCGCGAAATCAAATCCCCCCTCAAATCCTTCAATATCGAAGCCGTGAGTCGCATTCGGGTAGACCGTCAGGGAGAACTCCTGTTTCCAATTCGAGCTCCTGTAATCTCTCGCCAGGGATTCAGCCAGATCTGGCCTCACCTGTTGATCCTTCCTCCCGATCAGAACGAGCACCGGCGTATCGGGATTGACCAGGGGGTGGCAGCGTGGATAAAAGGCGACGGCAACCCGGAATGGACTCACCGTCTTTTCCCGGTGGAACGCATCGATGATCGTCATGATGGTCCATCCTCCGTGCGACCAGCCAATGACTCCGACCTTGTTGCGATCGACAAACGGGAGTGTCGACAGGTACGTTTTCGCAGCATACGAGTCAAGGGACCTCATGTCGGGAGTCACGCTCATGCCGCGAGGGGTGAAACTGTCCACCACGAGGACCACATATCCCCACCCCACGAGCCTGTCGATCCACTGGGCATGCTGTTTCGCAACCGGGGGAGCGGGGTCCGCAACGCCTTCGGATCCGACGAGGAAGACAAGAGCAGGGAACGGACCGTCACCGCCAGGCTTGTGCAGGGTTGCCGGCACCTGCAATTGCCCTTCCGCCTCCGTGCGAGAAGGAACTGCAACCTCCTGCGCGGCAATCGCCTGAAAAGTGTTCGCATTTGCCTGAACTGTTGACGAAGGTGACGCCGGCTCAAAGCTGGAACATCCGCAGAGCAATCCTGCAAGGACAACGGACAGGTGCGTTTTTCGGAGAAACTGGTTCATATGCGCCCTTTCTTCGCCTTGTCAGGCTGTGCCTGCGCTGGGTCTCGAGCGGCGTGCAGGGCGAGCGCGGCAAACGCCGTCGCTCCAAGAATGCAGACCGCGGCGGCCGAGAAGAACCCCGCCGCCGTGCTCGCCGCCGTGATAATGATCCCTGCGACGAACGGGCCCGAGGAATGGCCGACGTCCATGATCGAGCTGAGCCCGCCGATCGAGGCACCGATGTGGTCCGCCGCGACGACCTCCGCAACGAATGTGCTCGTGGCCACCGTCGAGACGGAGACCGCCAGTCCGAACAGCACGCTTACCAGCGTCAGTTCCACGATACCGGTGACGAGCGGAATCGATGCCGTGGCCGCTGCCAGGAGAACGATGCCCGCCAGGATCTGGACTCTGCGGTCCACCCTGTCGGCCAGCTTCCCGAACAGCGGTTTCGTCAGCGCAATGGCCAGGATCTGCAAGGAAAAGACCATGCCGATCTGGTACGCGGGAACCTGGAGCCCTGTAAGATACAGCGGAAGGTAGGTTTCCAGGACTCCATAGGCGAAGTAGGTCGCCATCTCCACCAGTGATGTGCCGAGGAGCCTGCGGTTGCGCAGGAACTCCAGCAGGCTCCTGCCGAAGTCCGCCGGGGTGACCCGGGACGTTGTCTTTCCGCTGCCGGTTCCTGGCTCATCGCGTGGAAGTGAGAGCACGAGGAAGAGCACGGGTAGTGCGAGGGCAAACGCGGCCACGTAGACGCCCCGATAGGTCAACGACCCGCCGAGGAAAAGAAACCACGAGATGAGCGCGCCCCCAAGCAGCGGGGCGAGCGTGCGCCCGACCAGCGTCGCGGAAGAGAAGAGGCCCAGCTTCTCGCCCTTGCTGTCGGGGTATGCACCGAGGATGAACGCGGAGGCCACGGGCGTGAGGATGGCGGTGGCAATCCCGTGGAAGAACCGGATAGGAATGAGCCAAAACGGATTCTTCGCGAACAGGTAAAGAAGGGGGGCGATGAGCAGGACGCCGGCGGCGACGGTGAGCAGCCTTCTCTTGCCCCATCCGTCGGAGAGCATTCCAACCGGAAAACTGAAAAGGACCCCCGCAAATGGAGAGATGGCGGCGATCAGCCCGATCACCGTGTCGCTTCCGGACAGCGATTTCACGAAGAGGGGGAGAACGGGGCTTTTTGACATCGTCGTGGAGAATATTCCGAAGAATCCCGCAAGCGAGAGGACGAGAATCCCGGTGTCCCTGCGGTGCGGCCCGCCGCGGGGCGCTCGACTCACCCGCCCTCCCGGGGGAAGGTGACGGTGAACGTCGAGCCGGCGTCGGGCCGGGACTGCACGAGGGCGCGGCCGTTGTACCCGGCCAGCACGCGGCGCACCGTGGCCAGGCCGAGCCCCGTGCCGGTGATGCCGGATGTCTTGTGGTTCTTCACCCGGTAGAACTCCTGGAACACGCCGGCCTGCTCCGCATCGCTCATTCCAATGCCGGTGTCCACGAATGCAATCTCCCACGCCGGCCCGGCTTCGGAGATCCGCACCGTGAGACTGCCGTGCTCACGGTTGTACTTGATGCCATTGGAAATGAGATTCATGAAGATCCGGTCAAGGTCGCCCCGGTCCGCACCCACCATGCAGGGGCCGGCCGGGGCTTCCAGCTGCAGGGCGATGTGACGCTTGTCTGCCTGGACCTTGAAGAACTCGAGCTGGGAGGCGAGCGCGGCCTTGAGGTCCATCGGCTCGATCGTGCGCTCGACCTTGCCCACCTCGCGGCTGTTGATATACAGCAGGTCGCGCACCAGGTCCAGCAGGGCCTCACCGCGCACCTTGCACCGCTCCAGCATCTCGCGCACTTTTGCCGGGCTGTCGTCGAACATGCCGGTGAGGATGACGTTGAGGTAGTTGATGATGGCAGAGAGCGGGCTCTTCAGCTCGTGGGCCACCATGGAGACGAACCTGTCCTTGTCCCGCTCCGCTTTCCAGGTTTCGGTAACGTCGCTGAGGATCACGATCACCCCGCCGGCGTCACCATCCCGCAGAAGAGGGGAGATGCTGCCCTGCAGGCGGCGTTCGCCCGCGTTCAGCTGGATGAGCCGGCATTCGGGGTGGTCGGGCGCCGAATCGATGACCGCCTCGATGGCGGCGGCGGCGTCCAGGTCGGCAAACAGGTCCGGCAGGCTCATACCCTCGCGGAAATGTGTTCCCAGGAAATGCTCGGCACGGGGGTTCATGAGGACCGGCTCGCGGCGGATGTTGAACACCACCACCCCCTCGTGCATCGAGTTGATCATCTGGTGGGAAAGATTGCGCTCGCCGGCGAGCTCGGAGAGGTACTTTTCCCGCTCACGGATCAGCTTCGCTTCCTGCGCGGCGCGTTCGACCACGCAGATGAGGTTCTCGGGGCTGAAGGGCTTCACGAGGAAATCGAATGCGCCTTGCCGGGTCACCTCTACCGCGGCTTCCACGGAAGCGCGGGCCGACGTAATGACCACGACGGTGCGGCCGCCGGAACGCCGCAGGAGCTGCTCGGTGAGGGCGGGTCCCCCGATGCCGGGCATGGACAGCGCGACGAGCGCCACGTCGGCGGGAGACTCCGCCAGCCCTCGCAGTGCCTCCTCGCCGTCGGAGGCGATGCGCACGGCGCAGCCGCGGCGCTCCAGGATCCTCCGCATGCCTTCCCGCATCCCCTCCTCGGAGTCGATCACGAGCACGCGGGACGGGTCCCGTTCCCGGGCCGCTATAAGGGCGGCTGTCGCAGGAGCGCCCGGAAGGCCGCGAACGGCGGGCCCGGAATCAGGCATGGCTTGCCTTCGAGGAGAGATATTGTTCGATCTTGCCCAGCAGGTGCTCGAGGGGCACCGGCTTGGTGAGCACCTCGTCCACCTTCATCCATTCACGGCCCGGGGACGAGCCGGTGTCGAAGGTGAACCCCATTTTCCGTGGTGCAGCGGTCTGCATGAGGATGGGAACCTTTTCCAGCCCGGGCAGGTCGCGCACCTTCTTGCAGAACACGAATCCTGAGTCGTAATGCTCCATCATCAGATCCGCAAGGATCATGTCCGGCGCGGACTCGCGGGCACGCGCCAGCCCGTCCTCGATGGTGAGGGCGGTCTGCACGGTGTAGCCGTGCTTTTCGAGAAACAGCTTTTGCCCCTCCAGCAGATCCGTGTCATCATCGACGATGAGTATTCGCGCCATTGCCGGCCTCCTCGGTGCGCCGTATACGGCGCATTCACTGCG
>Ga0209777_10006828_pt1 | contig 12790 bp, 5 predicted proteins | sample FrelakmetHBP12HB_FD_187147 | JGI IMG/M metagenome (GOLD analysis project Ga0209777, IMG submission 187147) | Freshwater lake sediment microbial communities from the University of Notre Dame, USA, for methane emissions studies -HBP12 HB (SPAdes)... | ecosystem: Environmental > Aquatic >...
TGGCCGCGCCCGCCAGGAGCGACGCGGCGGCGCTCGGCGAGGCCCTCGACGAAGCGGCCGCCATGCTGTGCGCGGCCAAGCGGCCCGTGATCCTCGCGGGCGTCGAGATCCACCGCTTCGGCCTCCAGGAGATGCTGCGCCGCTTCGTCGAGCGGAGCGGGTACCCGGTGGCCGCCACGCTCCTCGGCAAGTCGGTCATCTCCGAGCGGCACCCGCAATATATAGGCATCTATGAGGGCGCCATGGGCCGCGAGGAAGTTCGCCGCGCGGTCGAGGACGCCGACTGCCTCCTCATGCTCGGCGAGTTCGTGACCGACATCGACCTGGGGATTTTCACGGCCCGCCTCGACGTGGCCCGGACGATCAACGCCAACGCCGAGCGGATCGCCATCCGGCACCACCAGTTCGAAGGGGTCACGCTTCGCGACTTCCTCCGCGGCCTCATCACCGGGCGTGCCCGCGCGTGCGCCCGCGCGCCCCTCGCGCCCCCTGCCCCGCCGAAACCGTTCCGGCCGAAGGCGTCCGCGCCGATCACCGTCCGCCGCTTCTTCGCCCGGATGAACGAGTTCCTCGAGGACGATTTCACGGTCATCTCGGACGTCGGCGACAGCCTGTTCGGCGCGGCCGACCTCGTGATCCATCGGCGGACGGAGTTCATCAGCCCGGCCTACTACACGTCGATGGGGTTCGCGGTGCCGGCGGCCGTCGGGGCCCAGATCCGCACTCCGCGCCTGCGGCCGGTCGTCTTCGTCGGCGACGGCGCGTTCCAGATGACCGGCATGGAACTCTCGACCGCCGTCAAGTACGGCCTGAACCCGATCGTCTTCGTGCTCAACAATAAGGGGTACACGACGGAGCGGTTCATCATCGACGGACCCTTTAATGATATCCACAATTGGGCGTATCACCGCCTGCCCGAGGTCCTCGGCGCCGGCTGGGGCTGCGAGGTCCGCACCGAAGGCGACCTGGAATCCGCCCTCGCCGAGGCCCTCCGCCGGACGGACAGCTTCTCGCTCGTCAACGTTCACCTCGACCCGATGGACCGTTCCGACGCGCTGGAACGCCTCGCGCGAAGGCTGGCCGAGAGCGTGGGGCTGAGGCGGGGGAGGCGGAAAGGTCGGAGCCCCGGGCCGAGGGTGTGATCGCCGTTTCCGGCAGGTGTTGACTCTCGCCCGCCGCGGCGTGTGTGGCCGCCCGGCCGTTGACTTGCCGCCGCCGTGTGTGGCACTGGTGGCTTGCCCACCAGTGATCGTCATCGTGCCGTTGACCATGTGCGTTGACGTGTCGCCGCCCGAGGCCGGCAAAAGGCCACTGGTGGACAAGCCACCAGTGCCACACACAGGTCGGCGGCCACGGCCGGAAAATCCTGTCACGCCCTGGGCTACCGTCTTTCGCCCCTGCCGGGGCTGAAAAGACAAAGCAGCGAGGTCATATCAGGCCCGGCCGCGTCACCGGCTGGCGACGGGCTGCTCGTCCTTCCCGGCCGCGAGCCGCTGCCGCCGGGCGTCGGCGTCCTTGCGGACCCAGCAGTTGCCGCACGCGCAGCCGTCGGGGCGCCCGCACGTGCCGGCGACGTCCTGGTACTTCGGGTGCGGGACGGCCGCGTCGACGAGCTTTCGCATATCGAGATACGCCGGGTCGTCGGCCCCGCGCCAGGCGCCGGCCGCCCATTGCCCCCAGCCGCCGGCCGCCACGGGCATCGGCGCCAGCAGCACACGGCTCTCGGCGGGGTTGGCCACGTTCACGAGGGCCGCCAGCGGCTGCTTCGCGAGGTCCGGGCCGAACCGCTGCGCGACCGCCTCGCGAAGGGCCTTCTCGGCATCGGCCGGCGGCGCGAGCATTTCGAAGCGATTATACGAGTAATCGCCATAGAATTGTGCGTTCAGGTCCAGCCAGTCGGCGATCCGCTGGAAGCTCTCGCGGTCGAGGTCGACCCGCTTCGCGCCGTCCTTCGCCGGATGGCCCGCGAGGAGCATTTTCGCGAGCTTGCCGGCCGCCGCGAAGTAGTCCTTGGGCTTGCTGTAGGTGGTCTCCTGGAACCGCTGGGCGATCTTGACCATGCCGGGCGCCGCCAGGAGCGACTCGTACGCGATGCTGAGGTCGCCCCGCTTCCGCTCGATGGCCTTCCCGTCCGGGCCGCGCTTCGTGAACGCCCCGACGAGGTCGACGCCGCCCTCGGCCTTGTCCGGCCCATGGCAGCCGATGCAGTACCGGTCGAGCACCGGCTGAACGCTCCGCACGAAGCTGAATCCGCCCGCGTACTGCGGACCGACGGGCGGCGTGATCTTGACGAACGTCGCCGGCCGCCGCGCCGACGGCGTCGGGGCGCTCGTGCGCGGCTCATGGCACCCGGCGCAGGCGGCCTTCTCGCCCGGCTGAACGTAGACGAGGCTCCGCATGGTCATAACCGCCATGCCATTGGCGTCGAGAAGCTGGAACTGCATCGGCGTCTCGGCCGGCGCCTCGAACGCCACCGATCCGTCCTCGTTCACGGGTACCGTGCCGAGCACTTTCTTCACAAGCTCGTCCTCGACCAGGCTCCGCGACGGCACCTGCCGCGTCGGCTCGCTGATGAGCTGATTGATCCGCATTGCCTTGATGGTGCCGCGCGGGATCGGCTGCGAGCTCTCGTACACGTCCTGGACGAAGAACGTGCCGGTCTTCTCGGCGGGCTTGGCGGCGATGGCCGACGGCAACACCGGCGGCATCGGGCGCGGCCTGAGCGGAATCGGGTCGAAGCACGAGGTCTTCGGGTCCCACGCGATGACCTCGCGCCCGCCGAGCGTATCGACCAGGGTGACCGCGAATTGCATCCCATGCTGATACGTGCAGAGGAAGAGGTCCTCGCTGAGCGGCCAGGGCGTGGCCGCTCGCCCGCCCGGCGCGGCGTCCTCGGGCAGCGGCGACTTCGCCCGGGTGATCTTGTCGGGCACGCCCGATTCCGGGAACAGGAGTTCCGGCGTGATCCACGTGAGCGGCTCGCCGTAGTCCTGGCCCTTGCTCGGGTCGACCACGATGATCGTGCCGAGCGTCTGCCCGTGATGGGCCGCCGCCGTACAGACGGCCTTGAGGCTCCCGGGGATCGCATGCGGCTCGCTGATCATGCACGGCTCGCGGGAATTGTTGCCGTAATAGTGCCCGGTCTGCGTCCCGTCGGGGTGCATGATCCAGAGGCTCTGGAAGATCGTGTCGTGGCGGTTGACGTAGTCCCACCGGCAATAGATGATCGCCCCGTCCGGCAGGACGCTCGGCGCCCACTCGTTGGACTCGTTGAACGAGAGCGCCCGGATGTTCGACCCGTCGGCCTCCGCCCGGTAGAGCGTGTAGGCGGGGACGTACCGGCCGCCGTGGCACCGGCCGAACTGCTGGCTCCGCGTGGAGATGAACGCCAGGCCGCCGTCGGGCAGGTAGCACGGGGCAGTGTCCTCGACGAGGACGGTCTCGCGCCCGCCGCGCCCCGTCTCCGCGTCGCGGTCGGTCCCGGTGACCTGCCGGACCTGGCCGGTCTCGAACGAATATTCATAAATGTAATACCCGCGGAGCTGCCCGGCGCGCGGCGAGGCGTGGTCGGCGAAGGCGAAGAGGACCCGCTTCGCGTCGTAGGCGAGGGACGGCTGGAGCGTCGCGCCCTTCGGCAGCTTCCCCTCCAGGAGCACCGTCTCCTTCGGCTGCGTTTTCCAGTCGTCGAGCACCACGAGGCCCGGCGCCGCCTGCGAATGCTGGCCCAGGTACTGGTCGCACATGTGCTCCGGCAGGTTGCCGGTACGCTTGTTGATAAGCAGCTTCGGGAAGTCGAGGAGCGGATGCGAGAGGATGATCTCCCGCCGGAGGCCGCATGCCTTCGCGTAGAGGGCCTCGCCGGCGGCCTTCCCCTCTTGCGCCTCGGCCAACCGGCCCTGGAGGTCCTTGAGCCGCGCGGCCATGTCCGGCCGGGGGGCGGCCTTTTCGACGAAGGCGAGCGTGTCGGCCGCCAGCGCGAGGCGCGTCGCGGCGTGCTGCACGTAGAAGAGGTCGCGCACCGCCTTGAGGTCCGCGGCGGCCTTACAGTTCTTCGCGAGGTCCTTCGCCGCCGGGCCCATCTTGCCGGCGGCCCGGGCATAGCGGTCCGCGAGGTCCGCCCAGTCGCCCGGCACGAGCGCGTCTTTCCAGATGCCCGCCAGCTCCTCGATCCGCCGCTCGCGGAACGAGATCGGGTCCGGGAACGCTTCATACGTGAGCATCGCGATCATCTCGAGCGCCCGCGTGTGCTGCTCGCGCACCTTCGCCCGCGACCGCCAGTCGACCCAGACGTCGGCGGGCCGCTTATCGTTCTTGTCGGCCGCGCCGACCGTCATCTCGACGGACTCGACGGTGCCGTCCAGGGGAAGCTCGAACTCGATCCGCTCCAGGCGGCAGCCCTTCTCGAAAACACGGTCGCCCCACTTCGAGGGCTTCCAGTCGCGCTGCTTGTCGTGCCAGAGGTTGCCCCCTTTGCCGACCGGAGTCGTCTTCGCCTTGTCGAGTTCGGCAGGCCGGGCGTTGCCGGACGCATCGACCAGGCGCAGGTCGCCGAGGAATAGCGAGCGGGCGCCGTCTGCCCCGATGTATATCTTCTTGAGGCCCGCCACGCGGACCTTCACCGCGCGCGGCTCATCCGGGCCGGTCATCTGAAACGCCGCGGCCTCGAACGCCTTGAGCGCCGGGTCGGCGTCCTTGGCGGCCGCCGCGTCCCTGGCGGCCTGCTCTTCCTGGGCCGCCAGCGCCTCGCGCGACGCCACCGCCGTCTCGACCCATGTGTCCTTCTTGACGAAGTACGGCGTGCCGTCGGCCAGGGCCGCTGCGGCCAGGCCCAGCACAATTCCCGCCAGGGTCAAGGCGCCGATGCCGCGGTTCAGCACGAGGATTCCCCTTCGCTCACACGTCCCGGACGGCCCCGCCCCATCGGGCGGTCCCCGCACATTGAACCCGCGGTCCGGCGGGGTGTTACGGGCTGTCCGGGCAGAATGAGACGGGTCGCGTGCCTCGCGCAGCGTGTCGGCCTTGACGCCCGCCGTCCCCGATGCTAACGTGCCCCCCGATGTATGTTCTCGCCGGACAAGCCGCCGGCGGGGACAACCTGGGGACGCGCCGGCCCGGCGCCGCACCGGCCGTGGCCGCGCGAGAAAGGAGGCGGAGGACCATGCGGCACGCAGGGGCGGTTCTGTCGGGCATCGCCGTGCTGGGGCTGGCGGCGGCAGCAATGGGCGGCGTCGCGGAGCCGCGGGTCACCTCCGACCGCACGGTCGACACCTCGTCCGTCGGGGCCATCGTCCAGGCCCTGGTCCGGGACAAGAAGACCGCGCAGGACAAGGCCCTGGCCCTGTTCGAGTTCCAGCGCCTCATGGTCTATCATGTCAATGCCGACATGTTCGGCGATCATCGCGATTTTCTTAAGTCCTACAACGTCTACGGGTGCAACCTGTGCGGTTCCCAGGCGACGACGGCGGTGGAGCTGGCGCGGAAGATGGGCTGCTTCGAGGAGGCCCGCGTCGTCTCCGTCCCGGGGCACACGATCTATGAATTGAAATACGACGGCAAGTGGCACACGTTCGACACGATGATGAGCTTCTACGCTTTCGCCGACGCGGCGAAGACGGACGTCGCCGACCTGGACCAGCTCAAGGCCCATCCCGGCCTGGCCACGCAGGCGGTCGCGGAAGGCCGGGCCTGCCCGGGGTACCTCCTGTGCGGCGACGCGCCCGCCACCTTCACCGGCGGCCGCCAGGGCGTCAACGACTACCGGTGCGCCCCGACGGACGACCAGATGAAGTATACGCTGCTTCGCGGCGAAAGCTGGACGCGGCACTTCACGCCCCAGTTCGACGCGCCGACGTGGTGCCGGCCGCTCGGCGGCACGGGGCCGTACCACGGCTGCGGCGGGCACGACGACCACGACGCCGCCAACTTCCTCTATTGGGAGCCCTACCTCCTGAAGTCGTTCGGAAAGGTCTCCCGCTCGTACCGCCACTATGCGACGGGCTACTGGGAGTACGCCCCCGACCTCTCCGGCCCCGCGGGGATCGCCGACGCCCGGTCGAGCGGCCTCGCCGTGGCGGACGGGGCCCTGCGCCCCGCCCAGGCCGGCCAGCCCGCGGAGTTCGTCTACACGTTGGCCCATTGTCCATGGCTCATTGTGAATGGCCGCGTGACCGCGACCGTGGAGAAGGGCGCGGCCGACGACGTCGTCCGGTTGAGCGCCGGTCCCGACGCCGCCAACCTCAAGGAGATCTGGACGGCCAGGGACACGGGCGAGTCGGCCGTGGACGCCGACCTCTTCGCGGCCGCCATCGCCCGCAAGTCGTGGAGCGCCGTCGTCAAGGTCGAGATGAAGGCGGCCGACCCGGCCCGGACGCGGCTCCGCCAGTTCCACGTCAAGCTCGGCTTCCTGCACAACTACCCGGCCTCGCCGATGCTCCTGCCGGGGGAGAACAAGATCCGAGTCGAGTGCAAACCCGATGGCCTCAAGGACTCGCGGCTCGCCCTGACGTACAGTTGGTTCGACGTGGACAAGGACCGCGATGGGCAGCCGACGTACCAGGCCGCCGTCCAGACCCGGACGCAGGCCGTCACGCAGTCGCCGACGGACTTCACGATCAAGACGCCCGAGACGAAACACTTTCCGAAGATGGACTTCATCCGGCTGGAGTGCCGGTGACGCACGCGGCGTGCTCCGCACCCCGACGGCCGATTGCAGTGAGCCCATCGGCCCGCTTACTTGCGCGGCTTCTCGCCGGCCGGAGGCGTTCCGCTGAGGACGCTCCGGATGCCGTCGACGACCTGGCCGAACGTGGGCGGGCGGCGGTCCGAGAAGGGGACCCCGATGAACGCCGCGATCTTGTTGCCGAGCACCATCAGGGCGTTCCCCTGCCGGAACCGCCCTTCGCCGAGAACGTTCACGGAGGCCGAGACGGCCGGCGTGACGTCGATCGCCTCCATCTGGCCGTCCGTCAGGTGGAAGATGAGTTGATAGGAAGACTGCTCGCGCTGCTGATCGCCCGACCCAGTGGTCCGGCGGGTCTCCTCGATGATGACCTCCTTCACCCGGGCGAATTCGATTGGCTCGGTCTTCGCCTGCCCGATGAGCCCCTGGCGCAAGATCACCAGGCCCCGCGATCCCTTATCCAGTCGCAGCGTGATCCGCCGGTGCAGCAGCAAGACGAGGGCGCCGATGCCAATCACGACGAGGCCGGCGATCCAGAGGTAGGGGGACTTCAGGACCCACGTGGCGACGACCAGCGCCGGCCCCGCCAGGAGCAGAATGGCGCCCACGATGAGGCCCGACACGTTGCCCTGCACGAGCTCGAGAACGTCGGTCGTGTCACGCGTGATTTTCATCGGCGTCTCCCTTGTCGATTCACTTGCCGAACACCGCGCGGCCCCAGCCCGTCCGGTCGCCGGAGTTGCGGGCCGTGCCGTTCCACATCAGTTGCCGCAGGCGGCCCGAGCCGTCGGCGGAATCGTCGACGGCCAGGTCGAAGCGGATCTCTTTCCCTTCGGCGGGCTTGAAGCCGAGGGCCTTGAACGGGATGGCCGCCTCGATCGTGTAGCCCTTGCCGTCGACGCGCGGCACCACGGCGATGCGGCACGGCGTCTGGGCGGGGGCGTTCGCGACGTAGCACTCGGTCGTGCCGTCGAGGACCGAGCCGCGCACAAGGACCTGGCGGTCGGCGAACTTGAGCGGGCCGACGGCGTCGAGGTCCTCGGCGCCGATGAAAAGCTCCAGGCCGTCGCCGGACCAGATGTCGGCGCCCGTGTGCGAATTCTTCATCGGCGTCGGGTCGGTCACCTGAGCGAGGACGTAGAGGCATTCGTCGTCCCAGGCGAGCTTGAACGCGGCTTCCACGCCGCCCGGGTCCGCCCCGAGGACCATCTCTCGGCCGGAGATCGTCTCGGCGGGGACGCCCGGCCAGTCGTCGGCCAGGCCGTCGATCTTCATCGCCCCGGGGACGCGGGAAATCCTGGCGAGCTTCTTGCCGCCGGCGGCCGCGGCGAACCGCGGATCGTCGAAGACGAAGGGCGGCCGCTCGCCCATCTCCACCTTGTAGATATCGTAGTTCGTCTTCATCATCTCGGCCAGCATCGGCTTCCACGGGCGGTCGCTCACGGCCACCAGGCCCGTGTTGTTGTTCTCGCCGTTATAGAAGCTGAACCAGCGGCCCGTGACCGACTGGTCGACGAGGGTGAACCACTCGACGCCGACGACGTACCCGAGGGCGGCGGCCTGCTCGACGTACTGGCGATACCCGAGGCCGCGGTCCTGCTGGCGGGCGACCTTGCCACCGCCGCCGCCCAGGCCGGTGTCCTTGCCGGAATCGAAGTAGAACTCGCTCAGGATCATCGGCTTGCCGCCCGTCCACCCGTAGATCCGGTCGAGGAAGTCCTTGTCGAGGCGGTACGTGTAGTAGTTAAAGGACATGATATCCAGGTACTTGCCAGCGATGCGGCACAGGGGCTCGTTGTTGATCGTGCCCGACTGGAAGCGGTTCCCCAGGAGCATGTGGCGCCCATCGTGCTTGTGGAACACGTCGGCCACGAGCTTGAAATACGCTTCCAGGAAAAGGGCCGTGAACTTGTCGACGTCCTCGCGGGCCTCGCGCGTGGTGACGGCCAGGCCCCGGTCCGCGAGCTCGTCGAAGGTCTTGGCGTCCGAGCCCCAGGCCTTATTGAAGCGGTCGACGGTGCCGTACTTCTCGCGGAGCATCTCGACGAGGCGCTTCTTGCAGGCGAACTTGCCATCGAGCGCGGGGATGGCGCGCGGCAAGTCCTCGTAGAGCGGCTCGTTCACGAGGAAATAGCCGATGAGGTCCGGGGCGTCGGCGCGCGGCGGCAGGCGCTCGGCGAACAGTTTCTCGACCTGCGCGCGGTTCTTGTCGTCGAACGGGTCCCACGAGGACGAGGCGCCGGGCAGTTCGGGAATGCCCACCCACTTGTCGAGCGGCAGGTGGGCGACGTAGGGGAAATGCGCGTCCTTCCGCGCCCGCGTGTCGTCCGGCGAGAACGCGCCGACCGAGTTGAAGCCCCACTGCCGCACCCGCCCGATCATCCGCGCCTGGTACGCCTCCAGGCCGAACGGGGCGCCGTACTTGCGGATCGTGTTCGCCAGGTGGAACGAGATCACGTTGCGGTCGTTCTCGCGGAAGGCCGTCTTGAACGGGCCGTCGAAGGGCGGCAGCCACTCGTAGCTGGCTTCGCGGCCCTTGACATACGTATAGTCGTCGCACGGCCCGAAGCCGCACACGCCCAGGTGGAAGAAGGCGTTGCCGTCGGGGTCCGCGAGGAACCACTTCGCGCCCTTCTTCTCGACGTGGAAGAAGCCGGTCTTCTTGAGGCCCAGCTTCTCGCCGCTCCCCGGGAGGCCGCCGTAGGGGTCCCACGCGGGCGGATGGAGCCCCGTAGCGAACGCCTTTTCGTCCTCGACGTCCTTCTTAAGCTCGTCCTCGGCCTTGACCTTGTCGGGCCACTCCACCTGGGCGTTCTGGCCGAACCGGTCCACGAGGATCTTCGCCGCCCCGGCCTCGGCCGCGCTGCCGGCGATCTTCCATTGAAGCATTTTCGTATCGGCATTGACCGGAAGGAAGAACTGGAGCGCGAATATCTTCCAGCCCCACTCGCGGTTGTCCTGGAGCTGGAGGTACGTGTACTCGGGGACGGCGAAGGTGAGCGTGCGGCCGTCGGGGCTCTTGATCGTGATCGCGCGGCCATGGTCCTGGAAGAGGAACGTCTTGCCCTTCTCGCCCGGGAAGGGCTGCTCCTGGCCGCGGTCGACCTGCCACGTGCCGCCGCCGGCGTAGCTGAAGTCGATGAGCATCAGCGTCCGCAGGCGCGTCACGTCGGCGGCGAGGCCGGCCACGGTCATCGTCACGGCGCCGTCGGCGGCGCACTCGAGGTCGATCTGGCCGCCACCCTCGTACTTCAGCGCGGCCTTCCGGCCGGAGACGCGCCGCTCGATGATCTTGCGGGCCTCCGGGCTCGCCTGCGTCCCCAGGATCGGGTACTCCCACGCAAACTTGCCCATCGTGCCCGCGTCGATCTCGACGCCCTTGTCGGTCAACTGAAAGGCGAGCTTCGCCTCCTCGGCCGCGCGGGCGGGCGCGACCGCGGCGGCGAGCAGGACCAGTACGGCCGGCGCGAAGAAGATTCCCCGGTGATTCACGTGGCTCTCCTGAAAACAGGTGACGGCCCCATTGTAGCGGGCGGGACAGAGGGAACAAGGGCACGGCGAGTTCTCAGTTGCAGACGTGCGGCCCGGTTGTCAGACTGAGACGATCCGCGGGCGGCGCGCCGGGCCGGCCCTGCCGCCTGGGAAAGGAGCTATCGCCATGTCGCAAGCCACTAGCCTCTTGCGGGCCGGGGCGGCCCGGGTGACGATCACGCCGACGGCGCCCGTCACGCTGGCGGGGTACGGGTCGCGGAAAGACGTCTCGCGCGGCATACACGATCCGCTCTCGGCGCGGGCCCTCGCGCTGGAAGAGGATGGCCGGCGACTGGTGCTCGTCTCGACCGACAGCCTCGGGTTCTACGGCGGCACGGCCGCGCGATTCCGACGGGCGATCCTCGAGGCGACGGGCCTCGCGCCGTCGGAACTCTTTCTGGCAGCCATCCACACGCACAGCGCGCCGGACGTGGCATCGGACCATCCGAACAACGTGCGGTATGTCAAGACGCTCGAAGCGAATCTCGTGGGCGTGGTTCGCCGCGCGCTCGCACGGCTCGCCCCGGTCCGGATGGGCATCGGGATCGGGGCGTCGCCGGTCGGCGCGAACCGGCGCGAGGTGGTTCCGGACGCCGGCGGCAAGACGCGTATCGTCCTGGGGCGGAATCCTTCGCTGATGACCGACCGCGAGGTGCAGGTGGTGAAGATCGCGCGGGCGGACACGGGCGGCCTGGTGTGCGTCCTCTTCGACTACGCGACGCATTCGACGTCGCTCGGGCCGCGGAACTACCTCGTGAGCGGCGACGTTCACGGCCTGGCGGAGCAGTTCCTGGAGCGGCGGATCGGCGGCGGGGTGACGGCCCCGGCGTTTGCGGGCGCGTCGGGCGACATCGATCCGTGGTTCCGCATTCGGCCCGGGTTCGACACGCGGCGCGGCTGGGTGCCCGAGCCGATCCTCCTGGGGACGATGCTCGGCGAGGAAGTGGCCCACGTCCTGGATCGCATCGAGGAGGCCGAGGCCGCCGGGCCGATCCGGACGGCCTTCGAGACGCTGCGCCTGCCCGGCCGGCCGCACGGAAAGGGCAAGGCCGCCCGCCCCGACGACGGCGTCGAGTTCAACCTGACGGTTGGCCGCGCGGGAGACGTGGCGTTCGTCGGCCTCGGTGGCGAAGTGTTCAACGAGATTGGCCGCGCGATCAAAGAGGCGTCGCCGTTCCCGCACACGCTGGTCATCACCCACTGCAACGGCGCCGCGGGATACCTGCCGACCGCACCGAGCTACGCCGAGGGCGGCTACGAGCCCGAGTCGAGCGCGTTCGCCCCGACGGCGGCGCGGAAGGTCGTCCGGGCGGCGGTGCGGTTGCTGCGGCAAGTGCGGCGTGCGTAGGATGGCGCCCCGTCAGTCCTTGGCGTCGTCGACCTGCACCAGCGACAGCCAGACCAAGGCGCCGTAGAAGCCGGTCTCGACGGTGATGGGCTTTGCGCCGACCTTGACCGCGGCCTTGACCACGTCGCCGCCGGTGGGGACCTTGAGGACGAGGTCGCCGCCCTCGACGCCGCGGACGGTCGCGGGGCCGGCCTCGTGCGGGCGGGCGCAGAGCGAGAACGTGTAGTCGCCCGCGGGGGCCTTGAACGTGAACCGCGTGCCGGGGCCGACGCGGACCGAGCTTTCGGTCAGCGGGTTGTGATACCACTTCTCCACCTGGTCCGAGAGGCCCTTCGCCTCGAACCCGTAGCCCTTGGCCTCGTCATAGAGGTCGGCGGCGAGGACGGGCGTGTAGACCCGCTCGGCGCCGAGGGACATCGTCGTGGCACGGGTGGTGCTGCCGAAATGGAAGAAGGTGGCCTGGAGCTTCGAGAGCCGCTCCAGCCGCCGGCGGTTCTTCTCGGCCATCGCCCGGGCCTGGTCTTCCAGGACCTTGACGGCGGCCGCATCGGCGAAGTCCGCCAGGTACACGGGGAAGTCCGTGAGGTCGAGCGGTTCGCGAAGGTCGGCAGCCCGCGATGCGCCGAACGCGTCGGTCAGCGTGCAGCGGCCGAGGGGTGCCTTGAGCTTGGCGGCGCCTTGGACGGCCCACGCGGCCACGAGGGGCTTCCCGCCCCGCTTCCACAGGTAGACGCGGACGTTCTCGTCGTCGAACGGGACGCGGAGGGCCCGCCCGGTGACGCCGTCGAGTTGGCGGATGAGCGTCGCGTAGGTGAAGTACGCGGGCTTCAGGGAATCGTCGTCGCGGATGACGCCCGAGGCGGCGAAGAGTCCGTCGCCGGAGCCCTTCTCGCGGAACACCAGGACCTTGTCGATGCCGGAGGCCAGGGCCATCATGACGTCGCGCGGGAGCCAGGCGGCCTGGAACCGCTCGTCGACGCCGCGCGGGCCGCCGGAGTCGTAGCCGGTCTCGCTCAGCCAGATCGGCAGGCTCGGCTTGGCCTGGTCGCGCCAGGCGACGAGGGCCTGGAGGTCCTCTTCGTAGGTGCGGCCGCGCTCGGGCAGGCCCTCGCGATGCGTGTTGTCGTTGACGGTCGCCAGCTCCGGCTCGATGCGGAACGAGTAGTAGTGGACGGAGAGGACGTCGGTGAAGTCGAGCGGGCACTTGCCGTCGGGATATTTGAACGTCCTCA
>Ga0209777_10006829_pt1 | contig 12790 bp, 16 predicted proteins | sample FrelakmetHBP12HB_FD_187147 | JGI IMG/M metagenome (GOLD analysis project Ga0209777, IMG submission 187147) | Freshwater lake sediment microbial communities from the University of Notre Dame, USA, for methane emissions studies -HBP12 HB (SPAdes)... | ecosystem: Environmental > Aquatic >...
TAGGCGCGGCCGCCGACCAGATTATCGATTATGCCGGTGAGACCGCCAGCGACCTCGTGGCGATGTCCACCCGCGGTCAAACGTCCGTCAACCTCTGGTCGCTCGGCAGCGTAGCTCAGAAGGTCCTGCTCGGCGGAGACTCACCGTTACTGCTTATCAAGGGATAAAGCTAAAAGTCCTGGCCGCCGCATCTGCTCTCCACAACGCCTCTGGCGCAATTCAAACTTGCCTATTTTTATCCACTCTGCTATTTTGGAATTGTCGGCCGTTACGGACACAATCGCTTCTGACACATGGACAACAGACTGATTATTAAAAGGCTAGTCGTCGGGTCGCTCTCGGCTAATTGCTTTATCGTCGGCGAGGAAGCCGGAGCAGAAGGCATGGTAATCGACCCCGGGGGCAATGGCGAACAAATTCTCAAGGTTATCGCTGATTCCGGCCTCGATATCAAAATTATCGTCCTGACGCACGGTCATTCCGACCATATTGCTGCGTTGTATGATATACAGGCTAAGACCGGCGCCGAGGTAGCCGTCCACGTCGATGATGCTGATTTTCTGGAAGGCCGCGGTTCTTTCAGTTCCCAGTTCGGCATTTCTTACAAGACCCCCCACCCGCCGGATAGATTGCTGCGGGAGGGTGATGAAATTATCATTGGGAACACCAGCTTTAAAGTGATACATACTCCGGGTCATACGCCTGGCAGCATCTGCCTGCTTACCCCAGGCAAGGTATTTACCGGGGATACTCTCTTCCGTCGCGGTATCGGCACCACCATGATGCCGGGCAGCAGCCGCAGCCAGCTGATAAACAGTATCCAGACCAGGCTTATGGCGCTGCCGGATGACACCGCCATCTATCCCGGTCACGGACGGGAGACCACCATCGGCGCCGAGCGCCGGGATAATCCGTACGTCACCGGCCGCTCACACAACAGCTACTGGTAACCGGTATTTATCCCTTTTCTGCTTTCAACGTTCTTTTCTTTCCTTTCCATATTTATTATGTGACTTTTTTGTGTTTATTTTTCCGTGTTTTGTGATTCAAATGTAAACACGCGGTATTAAAGTAACTTTAGCACTATCGTAAGTTTGGTAAACCGTGTGAATACCGTAAGGAACTGAAGGAAGCCAGAATCCCTAAATTCCGTGCGGGAATATGGCTATCCCCTGGTATTAATGCTAAGGAGGAAACACTTGGAAACTAAAGTAGGAAATTACTATCCGCAATATCTTACTACCGGCGCCGTCGCCAGGCACTGCGGCGTCAGCAAAGTAACCGTCTTGAGATGGATTGAAAAAGGCAACCTGGTTGCCTTCAGGCTACCGGGAGGTCAAAACCGGATCTTCCGGGAAGACTTTTATTCATTCGCCGCCAAACACAAAATCCCGCTCAGAAACGGCCAACCGGAATAACACCAAGCATCAACGGTGCCGGAAACAAAACATGAATTAGCCCCCTCCTCAATGCAGGCCGGCTTCCCCACCTCCCCCCTTTTATAAAAAGGGAAGCCGGCCACCGTACACCAGGTATCTTCCACCGGAATTTCTCCTGATATTCACAATATTCCCTTTTATCATCCTTACCTGTTTTTAAAAAATTAAATACGCCTGTAAAATCCTTGTGATTTATCTGTGAACTTTTCCCGTCACCGTGTGATTTACCTGTGACCGTGCTTTCATATACTACAAACGATTCAAACACTGCTAGCACCAAATATGCTGACAGTTCCAGTTGCGTAAAGAGAAGCCCGGTCGAAAGAATCGCTCTCATTGGGAGGTTAGCTTGCAGAAGGCATCTGAGCAGTGGACTCCGGAATATATCTCGGTAGGTTTTATCGCCAAGCGCTGCGGTGTCAGCAACACCACTGTCCTGCGGTGGATAAGCACCGGCCAACTGCCCGCGTTCAGGCTCCCCGGCGGGCATTACCGGGTCGGCAGCCTGGACCTTTCTGATTTCATCTCCCGGTACAGCATGCACATAGGGAAAAACCACCCGTAAACCGGATATGAGACCGTAGTAAAACCAGCTTGTTAATAGAGCGTAAAAGGGAGGAGCTAAAGAATGAAAGGATAATTTACCGCAGTCCGGTACCCGGCATTACTTATCATCAGGAGAGAAAAATGGGAAAACATCAAGGCAATCATATTTCAGGAGGTAGTATTATGTTCAGGTTCTGGAAAAAGTTTTATCACAACGATAAAGGGTTTACCCTGGTAGAGCTGCTCATCGTCGTCGCTATACTGGGCGTGCTGGCCGCCGTCGTCCTGCCCAACGTTATCGGGTTGGCCGGTTCAGGGCAGACCGAGGCTGCCAAGGCAGAGCTCGTGACCGTTCAGACGGCTCTGGACACCATGATGGCCAAAACCCATATCACCACGTGTAACGTCACTGCCGCGTCCTCTAACATGTCCGCCTTCCCTACCGGCAACCCGCTGTATCCTGATTACTTAAGAACACAGGTCACCAAGGGCACTTATTCCTGCAGCACCACCGGACTCGTAACCCAGGCTACCACCGGTTATTAGGGTATCCGTCAACAGGGTAGCAAATAATTCCAGGAAACGTTCACGTTTGGGCGCAATTGACCCGTAAGAGAATCACCTCTAGCGGGCAGATGCCAGGAGAAAACGTATGGCCACAAGGTCACCTCGTATACAAGGGCGGAAAGAGAATATCTCGCTGGTTACTGCTACTGACCCACGACGGCTAACCGGGCGCCGGCGGATTGAGAATACGCTCCGGGAGTCGGAAGACAAGTACCAGAGTCTATTCGAGAATGCCAGAGACGCGATTATTCTTGCCGATACGGAAACCGGAATAATCGTGGATGTAAATGCGGCCGGATGCCGCCTGCTGGGCCTGCCTAAGGAAAAAATCGTCGGCCTGCACCAGTCTAAAATCCATCCCCCGGAAATGGGTGAAAAGTATAAACAGCTCTTTCACGACCATGCTGAAAAGGGTACCGTTATCACCGATGACATCGTCATCCAGCGGGCCGATGGTACCCATGTATCGGTCGATATCTCCGCCAGCGTCGTTAAAATAGCGTCCAAATTTAATAGATGCCGTTATGCATCGTCGAAATGCGCATGTTTTCTTGCCTGCTCTCACAATGTAAACGGGTTAATGAAGGCAGGCAGGTATATATGGCAATACCCAGAACGATTAACATTGGGAGCGAAGGTCTTGACATTCTCAAGTTGATAGCTATTGACGTCACATGTATGGTGATAACGGGTGTCAAACAGGATGGTGTTGTTGAGAACTTAGTGGAGGATTCAGATTTAATTTATGAAGATTGCTGACCTATTTATTATCTTTTTACTGGTTCTTTCATTATTTATAGCGCTGGCTATACTATTCCGGGCCTAGCGCTATCGTCCTAGACCTGTAGTAACATCTTTCTTATGGTTAATGGCAGCTATAGTCTGGTGGTTGCTTTCCGCAATCATCGAAAACATGAGTACCAATCCCTCTCTCAGCATCTTCTGGATGAAAATGTGTTACCTGGGAATTACCACCCTACCGGTAATCTGGTTAGTATTTACATCACAGTATTCAGACAGGGGAAAATGGTTGACGCGGCGTGGTCTAGTGCTGCTATTAATCTTACCCACCGTTACCCTAATTATGGTTTGGAGCAACGACATACATCACTTGATATGGAAGAATATAGTTGTAGATACGAACTTGTATCCTATGGTTAAAACTGTTACCTACAATGCCTGGTTCTGGGTCCATGCTATCTATTCTTACGTACTGCTTCTTGCTGGCACAATTAATCTCTTCGGTCTGTTCTTCAGAACATCCAGTATTTTCCGAAAACAGACGGGAATATTATTGCTGGCTTCGTTTACACCATGGGTGGCCAACTTATTGTTCATAACTGGAATCGGTCCCTCCTTTTCAATTGACCCCACACCAATGGCTTTTGTGGTAACTGGTGCAACGATTTTATGGGGTCTCTCCCGCACACAACTTCTACATATGATGCCGATAGCTTACGAGGCAATATTCAGGAGCATGACCGATGGCGTAATTATTATTGATCAACAAAACTTTATTGTAGAAACTAATTCTGCCGCCCAACGAATACTCAAGCTAAATAAATCAGAAATAATTGGAAAAACACTCAATCAGGTAATACCCGGGCACGAATATTCGCTTGAGCCGAAGACTGACATGGCCGTAAACGAGTTGACAATTTCTCTGGAACAAGACCAGATGGAGCGCTTCTACAATTTATATGTGTCTCCAATTGTTGCCGGACAACGCTTTAGCGGCCTTATAGTTCTCTTGCATGACGATACGGAACGAAGGAAGGCCGAAAATGAATCCAGAGAGAAAGCCGCATTAGAGACTGAACTAAATGAGCGCAAGCAGGCAGAAAATACCCTTAAACATGCCCTGGCCGGCCTGGAGCACTCTTCCGCCCAGCTTAAAGCCACCAATAAAGAGCTGGAGAGTTTCAGCTATTCCGTATCCCATGACCTGCGGTCGCCGCTGCGCAGCATAGATGGTTACGCCACGATGATACTCGACTATTATGCCCGGTTTAGCGCCGCGGAGACCAAGATGTATATCGAGTCTATCGATAATGCTGCGGACCGGCTGGCAAAACTGATAGATAACTTCCTGGACACTTCGCGCATGGATGCCGGCCTGCTCATATTGGAAAAAACCCGGGCGAATATCGCCGGTCTCATCAAGGAAGCTATTGAGGAGGCTACTCTCCTGGCCAGGAATCATCACATTGTCACGCAGATAGTCAAATCTTTGCCCAGAGTGTATATCGATACCAAGCGTATCCGCCAGGTGCTGGACAACCTCATTGATAATGCTCTTAAATACTCTCCGGCGGGGACAGAAATTGTGATATCGGTGAAGAAAAATGGACAGGAGCTGGTAATCGGCGTGGCTGACCAGGGCCGGGGCATACCCCCTGATGAACTGACCAGAATCTTCGAACGCATGTATCGCATAGAGCAGCGGCTGACCAGCGGTGCCAGCGGCATCGGCCTGGGGTTACACGTCTGCCGGCAGCTCGTGGAAGCCCACGGTGGCCGCATCTGGGCGGAAAGCACCCTGGGTAAAGGCACTACAATTCAATTTACGCTTCCCCTCCCCGTTACCCCGAAAAGAAAAGACCATGAAACTCCGGAAAGTGTTGTCGGTAAAACCCTCGTCAGGCATAAAAAATAGTCTTTTGCGCCGGAAAGAGAGGTGCTGAGATGCCAAAAAAGAAAGCCATGATTCTGGTGGTTGATGATGATATCCGCATGTTGCGCATGATGAAGCGCATGCTGGAGCTGGAGGATTTTGTGGTCATCACGGCCAGCAGCGGCGATATAGCTTTAAAATTATTTGAAAAGGAATCCCCTGCCTTGGTCATTCTCGACATCATGATGCCGGATATGGACGGCTACACGCTGTGCAAGCGCATTCGCGAGTTTTCTCAAGTCCCGATTATCATGGTTACTGCCCGCGGCGATGATAAAGAGAAGGTGGAGGGACTCAATATCGGCGCGGATGATTATGTGACCAAACCTTTCTCCGCCAGCGAGCTGGCCGCCAGGGTACGCGCGGTGCTGCGGCGTATGGACAACCAGGAAAGCCCCCAGCGGGCGACCTTCCGTTACAAGGACCTGACAATCGACTTCACATCACGGCGGGTAATGGTCAATAATCATGATCTCGAACTAACGTCGACGGAATATAAAATGCTGTCCTATATCTCCCTGAATGCCGGCCGCGTGGTTACGCCGGACCAGCTTTTAGTCAAAGTCTGGGGCGAAGAATATATCGGGGCGGCGCATCTTCTCCAGGTGAATATCGCCCGGCTGCGGAAAAAATTAGGCGATGATGCTAAAAACCCCGATTATATCCTCACCCGCCCCGGCATCGGCTATATCATGACAAAAACGTCCTGACCGGGTATCTTCTCCGGACACCAAAGTCAGTGAGGTCTTCCTGAAAACGGAAGACCTTTCTTTTTCTCTCCTTCAAAATAAAGTCACATCTTGATATTTTCAGTACTATTTGCATTTGGTTAGCCTGAGAAACTCTCCCCCTTGTTCCCTTCAGGGCTAACGCCCCTCTCGGTCACTCCCCAGCATTATTTAAAGCGGGAGTGCGTAGCGAGAGGGGGCGCAGCCTCCTCTCAATTAGCCTCCCCTCGCCAGCCAAAATATTCTCTGGTTTGCCCTCCAAAACAGGCTGGAGAGGGGATATAGGGGTGAGGTACAGCGTGAGGAATATGACTAACAACCAAACACAAAAGGTACCGTATTTGCTCCTGCTAACCGCCCGGTTCGACAATTCTTTTATGCTAATCTTGACATTTTTGTGAATGTTAAGCCGATAGATGTGATTTCATCGTGAGTCGCCCCGATTACACTCAAGAGACAACCAGTTAAAGGCAGATCCAGTGCGGAAAATCGCTACATTTATCCTTATTATTATCACGGCCATATTCTTCATACCGCGGCTGACAGCAATCGCCTATGGCCAGACCAACGGTGACGAAGGTAAGAACGCTGTTCAAATAACCGCCGCTGCCCCGTCCGCCGCACCCTCGGCGGAATTTTACGGTAAAGCCATCGGCAGCGTCACCCCCGGCGACCTTTTTTATGTTGATGCTGCCGGCAGCCCGGCGGACTTTACCTTGAGACTCTATATCACCAACACCGACGAGCTTATTCATTATTTGAGATATCTTACGCTGCGGGTAGCTGTTTACGTTGAAGACAGCAACGGACAATGGACTAAACCTCAAATCGATGGCGAGGAGTCTCTGGAAACCTATCTTACGCTGCAAAACAGCCCGGTGACTTTCACCTTACCCGGCGGCGCGCGCTATAAGGTCAGCATCGATTCCGGCTGCTTTTATTGTCTGTCTGCCGGTAATGCCGGCGATAATATCACACCACGCTTTTATCTGGATGCCGGTACCTCGTAAAGTTGTGACTATTTTGTAGCACCCCACTGCCACTTTATGATTATTTTGTTATCTGGTTTAGATATTGTTAGAGGTAACTGACAGGAGGAATAATATGGTCTTAGTATGGAACGATATTAGTTCTTTCCGGCGGCATGTTGAAAACATGAAGACATTTCGCCGCACGCATCTTGACAGCCCGCCGATGGAAGCCTTCAAGCTGCTCAAAGAAATACCGCAGCAGCTGGATGAAATTCCATCCTGCGGGACCGGTATTATCGAAAGCTTTATCGACAACAGGGGTAAGGTAGCCATCGTCCCTATCTGGCAAATGAGTCTTCCCAGGGGTTCGCAGAATTGACCCCTTTAAAAGGACTCACGCATACCGGTGAAACCGTCTCCGAAAGTAAAGTGCGCCAGCGTATCCTGGTGGTGGATAACGACCTGGACATGCTGCGGTTTCTTAACCGCACCCTGGATATGGAAGGCTTTGATACCATCATCGTCGCTGACAGCGATTCGGCGTTAGGTGTTCTCGAACAGCTTGAACCGGATATGGTTATCTTGGACACGGTTACGCCTGATAAAAATGCCCTGCGCGCCCTTGACCGCATGCGTGAACACTCCAACGTTCCCATCGTCATCCTTACCTCGGATAATGAAGTGGCAACGCTCAAAGCGGCATTCGCCCACGGCGCGGACGACTTCATTCGGAAGCCATTCGGCACCAAATTGTTCATTGCCCGCATCAAAGCCAAGCTGAGGCGTTACCCGCGGGCAATACGTCCTTAATCTATTCTCAACTCTCCCCTCCCCTTTCCCCTTCGCCATTATTTGATAGCTTTAAACTGTCAACTCTTCATCCCCTCACGCTTTAATGGTTTCGTTTGTATTTGGTTGAGCTAAGATACTCTCCCCCTTGATCCCTTCAGGGAGAACCTCTAGGGTGAACCCCCTCTCAAACACGGATAATCAACTAACCCCTTTTTTACCTGTTTGAAAGGGGGAGTGAGTTCTGAGAGGGGGCTTTCAGCCCCCTCTCAATTAGTCTCCCCTCGCCCGCCAGATAATCCTCTGGTTTGCCCGCTAAAACAGGCTGGAGAGGGGTTAGGGGTGAGGTGTAACGTGAGGCAAAACCTAAAAACCAAATGCAAATAGTACCACCTTGATTTTTCTTAATATATACGGTATATTGTAATCACAATTGAATAAATGAACAGGGGTGCCCGAGCGTGAGCGAGGGACCAACTGGATAGCAAGTCGGTGAAAACCCGACGCGGCCGCGCCGCTGTATTTGGTTCTTCCCCGGAAGAATCATCAGCCAGAACGCCAGCCCCTGAACAGCCTACAGTACTTCGCGGGGAAGTGGTAGGACTTTTTATTGAGTCTTTATCACCCCTTTGCCTGTAGGCGAGGGGTTCATTTTTTAGCAGGGAGTAAAAGAAAGACTATGATAAAAAAAATCGGGTTCATTTTCCTGGCATTCGCGGTATTCACCGGCCTGTTGGCATCCTGCGGAAAAACAACGGAAAGCACCGCCGCTTCACCTTCTACCATTACAGACCAGCTCGGCAGAACCGTCACCTTAGCTAACTTAGCCCCGCAGCGCATTATTTCGCTGGCTCCCAGCAACACGGAAATCCTTTACGCGCTGGGACTTAGCGACCGCATCGTTGGCGTGTCTGACTTCAGCGACTATCCGCCCGAGGCTAAATCAAAACCAAGCGTTGGCGCTTATGATACACCCAACCTCGAAAAGATAATAGCGATGAACCCTGATTTGGTGCTGGCTACGGAGATACACCAGACCACCATCATTCCGCTGCTGGAAAGCCACGGAATTACCGTCGTCGCCCTTAGCCCGCAGACACTGGACGATGTCTTAACTTCCATTACACTGATTGGAAAAGCCACCGGTACGGTTAAAGAGGCCGCCAAACTGAACGCCACTATGCAGAAACGGATCAAAGCCGTAACCGATAAGACGGGTAAACTCACCCCGGACGCTAAACCGCGTGTCTTTTACATCATCTGGAACGACCCGATGATGACCGCCGGTAAAGGCACCTTCATCGATGAACTGATTAATAAAGCCGGGGGTATCAATATCGCCGGCGATCTTACGAGTTATCCCACTATCAGTCTGGAGAACGTTTTAATTGCTAATCCCCAGATTATCATCGCCGGCACAGGTATGGGAGAAGGTGAAGACTTGCCTTATCAATATGCCACCACGGAACCCCGGCTAAAGGACACCGATGCCCGCCGGAACGATAGGGTCTATAGTGTCAACACGGACCTCGTCGGCCGGCCCGGTCCCAGGATTATCGATGCCCTAGAAGCCTTTCTCGCGGATATTCACCCGGAACTCCGCGATAAACCTTAAATAGTTAAGCAAATACGAGACATTGAGAGTGTATTAAATGCCGCGCAACATCAAACCCGCTGAAATAGCCGCTACCTTCCTCTCGGGGAGACGTATGCGCATCTACAGCCTGCTGGGCTTAGCCGCCGCCCTGGTGGTTGTTATTGTGATAGCGGTAAGTATCGGCAGCGTTAAAATACCCCTCTCCACGACCTTCCGCGTCCTGCTGGACCGGCTGCCGTTCGTGGATATTCACCAGACCTGGCAAAACGCTATCGCCACAGTTATCTGGGATATACGCCTGCCCCGTGTTATCCTCGCCGGCCTGGTCGGCGCCGCATTATCGATTGCCGGGGCTACCTATCAGGGACTGTTCCGCAACCCCCTCGCCGACCCCTATCTCATCGGCGTTGCACAGGGCGCCTCCGTCGGGGCTATCATCGGCTTCCTGCTGCCTACCGCCTGGAACATCGCGGGTTTTGGAATTATCCCGCTGCTTGCCTTTATCGGGGCAATACTGGCGACCGTCGTCGTTTACCTGCTGGCCAGGGTCGGTAAAACCCTGCCCGTGACCACCCTGATTCTCTGCGGGGTGGCGCTAAGCGCGCTCCTCAGTTCCATCGCCTCTTTTCTCATAATCTCCAGCGGCAATAAGATGCACGGCATCATCTTCTGGCTGATGGGCAGCTTCAGTATGAGCCAGTGGTCAGAGGTAGGCGTTGTCCTGCCCTATGTGGCGGTGGGGACGGCGGTTATCATTATTTTCGCCCGGCTGCTTAATGTCATGCAGCTTGACGAGGAGCAGGCACAGCAGCTGGGTGTAAACGTGGAAAGATACAAGATTCTCCTGCTGGCGGCGGCTACATTGATAACAGCTGCCAGCGTTGCTTTCGTGGGGACTATCGGCTTCGTGGGCATTATTATCCCTCATACCGTCCGGCTGGTCTGGGGCGCCGACCACCGTTTCCTGCTGCCCCTGGCCGTCCTGGCCGGTGCCATCTTTATGATTCTGGCAGACCTGGTTTCCCGCACTGTTCTGGCTCCCACGGAAATACCCATCGGTGTTATCACCGCCGTCTGCGGCGCTCCCTTCTTCCTCTACCTCCTGCGGCGGCGGAAAAGGGCAATATTCTAATAACTAATGCCATTCCGGCGAAAGCCGGAATCCAGGAGGGGTCAAAATCCCCCTTAATCCCCCTTTATGAAAGGGGGAAAGATTTTCCTCTCCCTTTGACAAAGGGAGACAGGAGAGGGATTTTGTATAAATGGAGCTAGGGCAGACAAAATGATTGAACTGGAAATGCGCAACGTGTCGCTGGGCTACAGCCGCCATCCGGTGCTGCAGGATATCACCTTTAAAGCATCGCCGGGGGAACTGGTGGGGCTTATCGGGCCTAACGGCTCCGGCAAGTCCACCATCATTAAGGCTTTAAGCCACCTTATCCGCCCCGCCGCCGGGGAAATACTGGTGGGCGGCAAAGATATCGCCGGGATACCACGCCGGGAGCTCGCCTGCCTGGTTGGCGTCGTCCCGCAGCTGCCCCTGCTGCCCAGTTCCTTCACCGCCTTCGAGATTGTGCTTATGGGGCGCAATCCGCACCTGGGACTGTTCGAGTCCGAGAGCCGGCGGGACTGGGATATCGCCCGGGACGCGATGGAAAAGACCGGCACCGGCCCGCTGGCTAACCGCTATGTCAATGAGCTTTCCGGCGGAGAAATCCAGAGCCTCTTAATCGCCCGTGTGCTGGTGCAGGCAACCAGCGCCATCCTCCTCGATGAGCCTACCGCCAACCTGGATATCGGCCGGCAGGTAGAGGTGCTCGACCTTATAAAAAACCTGTGCCTGGAAAGCTCTCTCACCGTTCTCGCCGCCGTCCACGACCTTAACCTGGCGGCGCAGTACTGCGACAGACTCGTCCTGATTAACGAGGGGCATATCCACATTCAGGGCACACCCTCGGAGGTTATCACCGATGCCAATATCAAGGAGGTCTATGGCGCGCAAAACTGCGTTTACACCCACCCGGTTAACGGACTCCCCGCCGTCTTGTTAAGCGCTCACGGGAACAGGTCAACGGGCAGCGGCACTGTTTTAGAATCGGATGATAAACGTATATAATGACAGCAAACGTTTTCGCGCGGGAGGACATTGAAATGGCTGTTAATAAGAGTAAGGCAAAGGTAAATACAGCAGTACAGGCAGCGTTATCGAAGCTGGACGTCGATATGGTCGGTGTCGCCCGCATTGATAGTCTGAAAGATAAGCAGCTGAAAGAAGCCGCCCTGAAGCTATTGCCTTCTGTACGCTCTGTCGTGGTAGTGGGCATGGAAATCTGGTCGGAATTCCTCGACCTTACTTCGCCGGAAATGGAGGCAGGCGCACCCAACCTTAACGATATCTATCAGCAGCACATGGACTACGTACGCGGCAAGTTGAGCAAAGCCGTTTACGATGTCGCTCGTGCGTCCAGGAAAGCCGGACTCAAAGCGCTGCCCCTGACAGGAGCAGGCCCGGCTGTTGACCGCCGCACCCTGCAGGCGGTGCTCTCTTATAAACATGCCGCCGAAGCCGCCGGGCTGGGGCGTATCGGCATGAGCAGCCTGCTGGTAACACCGGATTACGGCCCGAGAGTCCGTCTCGCCCTCTGTCTGACCGAAGCCGTTCTGGAACCTGATGGCGTAATAAAAGAGCAAGTCTGCCGGTACTGTAATATCTGTGTCGGCAAGTGCCCCGCCCACGCCCTGGAACGACCGCAGAACGGTGAGACCTACATCATTAATAAATTCGCCTGCCGGACTTACGGTGACGCCACCGGCGGTTGCTCCGAGTGCCTGCGCGTCTGCCCTATCGCCTCCCCGAAATATAGTTAGAAATAGTCTAAAGGAGAATTCATGGACTTACTCACCAAAACCATCGAAAGCATTAAACCCCTGGATGAAAAAGCTATGGCCGCCGCCCGCGCCCGCCAGGACCAGCTTACCAAACCTGCCGGCAGCCTGGGCCGTCTTGAAGAGCTGTCTGTCCGCATCGCCGGTATCCAGGGCAAAGATAAACCACAGATTAAAGATAAAGCTATGATTACCATGGCCGGCGACCACGGCGTCGTCGATGAAAAGGTGGGCAACTGGCCTCGCGAGGTTACCGCCCAGATGGTGGAAAACTTTCTTCACGGCGGGGCCGGCATCAACGTGCTGGCGCGCCAGGTGGGAGCCCGTATCGTTTTCGTAGACATGGGCGTCGCCTCCGACCTTAAACCGGATAAACAGCTTATCGTGAAAAAAATCGACTACGGCACGAAGAACATGTGCCTCGGCCCGGCGATGACGGGAGAACAGGCGATAAAAGCCATCGATGCCGGCATAGAAGTAGTTAACGGTGAGGCGAAGAAAGGGCTGGATATCGTCGGCACCGGCGATATGGGTATCGGCAACACCACCGCCAGCAGCGCCATCTTCGCCGCGCTTTCAGGGAAAACTGCCGC